>Ga0180219_1000388_pt1 | contig 37955 bp, 37 predicted proteins | sample eDN3rd30CBELigMG_FD_151338 | JGI IMG/M metagenome (GOLD analysis project Ga0180219, IMG submission 151338) | Enriched Miracle-Growth compost microbial communities from Emeryville, California, USA - eDNA 3rd pass 30_C BE-Lig MG (version 2)... ... | reverse complement strand
CAGCACGATCGGCAGTTTCCACAGCGAGGAAATATTCAGCGCCTCGTAGGCCACGCCTTCTTCCAGCGCGCTGTCGCCGAAACAGGCCATGTGCACGGAGCCGTCCTTCTTCATCTTGCGGGCGAAAGCGCCGCCGGCGCCGAGACTGATCGAGCCGCCGACAACACCGGAGGTCGACAGGAAGCCAAGCGCGGGATCGCTCAGATGGATGGTGCCGCCACGTCCCGCGCTCAACCCGCCAGCACGCCCCATGATCTCGGCAAGCGCGGGTCCTGGCTCCGCGCCGCGCGCGATGACATGGCCGTGGTTGCGATGGGTGGCGGTGATCGTATCGCGCGCTTCGAGCTGCGCGATCGCTGCAGCGCCCGTCGCTTCCTGGCCGATATAGAGATGATAATGGCCGGTGAAATGTTTCTCGACATTCATCTTGACGACCGATTCCTCGAACCGGCGCATCAGCAGCATCATCTCGAACAAGCGCCACAGACGGTCTTCAGGCAAAGCTGTCGTCATGCGTCTCTCCCATGTCATTGTTGTTGGCGATGTCGTCTTATTTTTAACCTAGCATGGCGCGAACCTGCCGTGCGATAGTCTCGGCGTCCGGCCGCGCCAGTTTCTCCAGCGAGCGGCTGAACGGCACCGGCGTATTCGCGCCCGCGAGCCGCCCGACCGGCGCATCGAGCCAGTCGAACGCCTCTTCCGCGATGGTCGCCGCGATTTCGCCCGTCACGCCATAAGCGCGCGGCGCCCCGTCGATCACCAGCGCCCGGTGTGTCCGCTTGACGGAGGCGATGACCGTTTCTGTGTCGAAGGGAACCAGTGTGCGTGGATCGATGATCTCGGCCTCGATGCCCTCGGCCGCCAGAAGCTTCGCCGCCGCTTCGGCAAATTCCACCATCCTTCCGATGGCGACGAGGGTGACATCGCGGCCTTCGCGCACCGTACGCGCCTGGCCGAGCGGCACCACATGATCGCCGGCGGGAATCTCGCCCTTCATCGTGTAGAGCAGGCGGTCCTCGAAGATCAGCACCGGATCGTCATCGCGGATCGCCGCTTTCCACAGCCCCTTGGCATCGGCGGGTGTCGCAGGAATGGCGATCTTCAGCCCCGGCACATGGGCGGCCCAAGCATGAAAGCTTTGCGAATGCTGCGGCCCGAGATTGGCGCCGAGCCCCATGGTGGTGCGCAGCACCAATGGAACCTTCGCGGTTCCATTGGACATATAGCGCACCTTCGCTGCCTGGTTGACGAGCTGGTCCATGACCAGCGTCATGAAATCGCCGAACATGACTTCGAACACCGGGCGCAATCCGCTCATGGCCGCGCCGACCGCCATGCCGAAAGCGCCGGGCTCGGAGATCGGCGTGTCGATCACGCGACTTGCGCCGAACTCAGCGAACAGGCCTTCCGTCTGCTTGAACACACCGCCGGCAGCGCCAACGTCTTCGCCGATGATGACGACATCCGCATTGGTGCGCATTTCCTCGAACAGGGCTTCGAGCACGGCTTCGCGATAGGTGAGAATGCGCGGCTCAGCCATAGACGTGCCTGTCGAGTGCGTTGCTGTCGGGCTCGGGCGCGCGACGCCCGGCGTCGACAGCGCTGGCCACTTGTGCAGCCACGGTCTGGTCGATGTGGGAAAGCTTGCGTGCGCTGATGCCATGATGCTTGGCGAGCCACGCAGCGAAGCGCGGCAGCGGATCCTTGGCGCGCCAGGCTTTCACCTCGGCGTCGTCCTTGTAATCCTGCTTGTCGCCGACATGGTGGCCGCCGAAGCGCCACGTATTGCAGATGAGAAATGACGGACCGCCGCCCTTGCGCGCCTTGGTTACGGCGGCCAACGCCGCCTTGCGCACTGCCAGCACATCCATACCGTCGACGGTCCTGGAAGGAATGCCGAAGACTTCGCCGCGCGCCGGAATGCTGTCGCCGGCCGTCACGTCATCGATGGCGGTGAACTCGCCATAGCCGTTGTCCTCGCAGACGAAGACGACGGCCAGTTTCCAGATCGCCGCCATATTCATGCATTCGTGCAGCAGGCCCTGGTTGAGCGCGCCGTCGCCGAAGAAGCAGACCGAGACCGCGCCGCTGTTGCGCGCCCGCGCCGTGAGCGCCGCGCCGCAGGCCAGCGGAATGCCGCCGCCGACAATACCATTGGTGCCGAGATTGCCGTGTTCCAGATCGATCACATGCATGGAGCCGCTGCGGCCGCCGCCATAGCCGGCGGCCTTCCCGAGAATTTCCGCCATCAGCAGGTTGGGCTCGGCGCCGCGTGCGAGGCAATGGCCGTGGCCGCGATGATGGCTGGCGATCATATCGCGCGGCTCAAGCGCCGAGATCACGCCGACATTCGTCGCCTCCTGGCCCGAGCACAGATGCACGAGGCCCGGCACCAGCCCGCTCGTCGCCAGGCTGCGCACTGCTTCCTCGAAGGCGCGGATCAACGCCATCTGCCGATATATCGTCAGGTATACACCGACGTCTTGATCAACACGCGGCTTTCGCGCGGGCGCCTTGGTGTGAGCCTTGGCATGACTCTTGGCATGACTCTTGGGCTTTGCGACCGGCTTTCTGGGTTTGGCCATGAAAAGCGATGTATCCGTTGGTTTTAAGTTGTTTCCATTCCCTTGCGAATACAGTCATACGCTGGTTGCGGTGCGCAACGCAAACGCGCACATCATTGTGACATCAATAGCATCACTTGGACTGGACTGTAGAACAAAAACGCGCATGATGCCGGCCTGCTTGAAGCCGCGCGCTATCTCAGCGCACACAATTTTGGGAGAGACGGATGGCGAAAATATCCCTCAACGTCGACGGCAAGTCGCACAGCATCGATGCGGACGGCGACATGCCGCTGCTTTACGCGCTGCGTGACGATCTCGGTCTCCGAAACCCGAAGTTCGGTTGCGGCCTGGCGCAATGCGGCGCCTGCACCGTGCTCGTCGATGGCGAGCCCGTCCGCTCCTGCATCACGCCGGTTGATTCGCTTGCCGACTCGAAGATCACCACGCTCGCCGGCCTCGGCCATGGCAAGGCGCACAAGATCCAGGAAGCCTTCATCGCCGAGGAAGTACCGCAATGCGGTTACTGCCTAAACGGCTGGCTGATGACGGCAGCGGCCTTTCTCGAAAAGACGCCCAAGCCGAACGATGCCCAGATCAGGGATGCGCTGAGCGGCATCAAGTGCCGCTGCGGTACTCACGTTGCAATCCTGCGCGCTGTCAAGCGCGCGGCCATGGCTTGAGGAGCGCGATCATGAACATCCAAGTCAAGGACCTGCAACTCAATCGCCGGCATCTGCTTTCGGGCACGGGCGCTCTCACCGTTGCCATCATGCTGCCGGGCAAGAAGGCCCAGGCCGCCGTCTTCGGCGCCGAGAAGCGCCCGCCGCTCGATCCGCGTAATCTGTCCTCCTACATCACCATCAATGCCGACGGCACCGTCATCACCTATTGGGGCAAGATGGACATGGGCCAGGGCACCGATCTGGGCTGCGCCCAGATGGTGGCCGAGGAACTCGATCTCCCCGTCGAGAAGGTCAGCGTGCTGCAGGGCGACAGCGGCACCAGCGTGAACCAGGGCGGCGCCTCGGGCTCGACAGGCATTCAGTCCGGCGGCGTGACGCTTGCGAGCGCCGCGGCGGAAGCGCGTTACCAGCTCGTCGACATGGCCTCGAAACATCTTGGCGTGCCGGCCGAGGATCTCACCACCGTCAACGGCACCGTGCAGTCGCGCAAGGACCCGAGCAAGAAAGTCACCTATGGTGAACTGATCGGCGGCCGCTTCTTCGAGACGCAGCTCGAATGGAACAAGCAGATCGGCAACGGCCTTTTCGTCAAGGGCAAGGGCGTTCGCAAGCCCGTGTCGGAATACAAGGTCATCGGCACATCGCCGCTGCGCCGCGACGTGCCGTTCAAGGTTCTCGGCACCGGCGATTATGTCGTCGACATCAAGGTGCCGGGCATGGTCCATGCCCGCGTCATCCATCCGCCGGTCGCGGGCGCCGAGCCGGTCTCCATCGACGAAGCCTCGGTGAAGGGCATTCCCGGCGTGCAGATCGTGCACGAGAAGGCCTTTCTCGCCGTCGTTGCGCCGCGTGAATATGATGCGGTGAAGGCCATGCGCCAGTTGAAGGTGACATGGTCCGACGCCAGGCCGCCGTTCCCCGGCAATGCCAAACTCTACGATCACATCCGCAATGCGCCGGCCCTGGCCAAGGATCCCGGCAAAGATGTCGGCAATATCGATGCGACATTCGCCGGCGCCGCTCGCGTGGTCGAGGCCACCTACGAATGGCCGTTCCAGTCGCATGCCAGCATGGGGCCGGCCTGCGCGGTCGTCGAGATCAAGGACGGTGGCGCCACGGTGTGGACAGGATCGCAGAAGCCGCATTTCACCGGCGACGGCGTGGCGAACATGCTCGGCCTGCCGAAAGACAACGTGCGCGGCATCTGGGTACCGGGGCCGGGCTCCTACGGCCGCAACGACGCCGGCGATGCGGCGGCGGACGCGGCGCTGATCGCCAAGAAGATCGGCAAGCCCGTGCGTGTCATCGGCATGCGCGCCGACGCCACCGGCTGGGACCCGAAAGGACCGGCTTCCGTGCACAAGGTGCGCGCAGCGCTCGACAAGGATGGCAAGGTGATCGGCTGGGACTTCGGGTCCAAGGGCTTCTCGCGTCTTGACGTCAACAGCAACGAGAGCGCGATCTACGACACGCTGGCCGGCCAATCCATCGGCGTCGACCTGAAGCCGACGAATGCGTTCGCCACGCCGGAGGAATCCTACAATTTCTCCGCCAAGCGCAAGTCGTGGGAGACGATCGCGCCGCTGCTCGACCGGTCTTCGCCCCTGCGCGGCTCGCATCTGCGCGATCCGCTCGGCCCGCAGATCCACTTCGCCAGTGAAAGCTTCATCGACGAACTGGCGTTCGCCATCGGTGAGGACCCTGTCGCGTTCCGCCTCAAGCATCTGTCGGAGCCGCGCGATGTGGCGGTGGTGAAGGCCGCCTCCGAAAAGGCCGGCTGGCAGCCGCGCACGGCGGCGCGCAAGCAGGTCTCCGGCGATGTGGCGCGCGGCCAGGGCATTGCCTATGCGCAACGCACCGGTACGCGCGTCGCCATCGTCGCCGAGGTGGAAGTCAATCTGAAGACCGGCAAGGTCTGGGGCCGCAAGGTCACCGTCGCGCATGATTGCGGCGTCATCATCAACCCCAAGCAGTTGACCCATACGATCGAAGGCAACGTCTGCCAGGGCCTGTCGCGCGCTCTGTGGGAAGAGGTGAAGTTCGACGACAAGAACGTCACCAGCGTGGACTGGGAGACCTATCCCATCCTCGACATCACGGAAGCGCCGGAAACGGTGGACGTCGTTCTCATCAACATGCCGAACATCGCGCCGTCCGGCGCGGGTGAAGCCTCGATGAGGCCGCTGGCTGCTGCCGTCGCCAACGCGATCTATGACGCGACTGGCGTGCGGCTTCGGCAAGCGCCGTTCACGCCGGACCGTCTGAAGGCGGGGTTGGCTTAAGGGGAACCGCGCGACCTCACCACCGTCATGGCCGGGCTTGTCCCGGCCACCCACGCCGTGACGTTGCATTGCTGTTGCAGAAGTGCTGTTGCCCTTCGGTGTTCGGTCGAAGCGCACCACGGCGTGGGTGCCCGGCACAAGGCCGGGCATGACGTCCTACAGGGTGCGTCAGCCTCGCCTTAATGCGCCTCGTCCCAATTGCTCGCCGCCTTGGCATCCACCTGCAGCGGCACAGACAACTGCACGGCCGGATGCGGCGCTTCCACCATCACGTGGCGCACCACCTTGACGGTCGCGTCCACCTCCGCTTCCGGCACTTCGAACACCAGTTCGTCATGCACTTGCAGCAGCATCTGCGCATTGAGCTTGGCGGCCACCAGCGCATCGTCCATGCGCACCATGGCGCGGCGAATGATGTCGGCGGCTGAGCCCTGGATTGGCGCGTTGATCGCGGCGCGCTCGTTGAAGGCGCGCTCCGACGGGTTCGATGCGGTGATGCGCGGATAGTGGCATTTGCGCCCGAACAGGGTCGTCACATAGCCCTGTTCGCGGCAAGCCTTCTTGGTCGATTCCATATAGTCGCGAATGCCGGGGAAGCGCTCGAAATATTTGCGGATATAGGCGCCGGCCTCTTCGCGCGGAATGCCGAGCTGGTTGGCGAGGCCGAAGGCCGAGATACCGTAGATGATGCCGAAGTTGATCGCCTTGGCGCGGCGGCGCACCTCACCCGGCATGCCTTCGATCGGCACGTTGAACATTTCCGACGCCGTCATCGCATGAATGTCGAGGCCGTCGTCGAAGGCTTTCTTCAACTGCGGGATATCTGCCATATGCGCCAGCACGCGCAGTTCGATCTGCGAATAGTCGGCGGAGATGAGCTTGTTGCCCGGCGCGGCGATGAAGGCTGTCCTGATCTTGCGGCCGGCCTCGTTGCGCACCGGGATGTTCTGCAGGTTGGGCTCGGATGACGACAGCCGCCCCGTCGTCGTCGCCGCCAGCGCATAGGAGGTGTGGACGCGCTTGGTCTGCGGGTTCACATATTCCGGCAGCAGGTCCGTATAGGTCGACTTCAGCTTCTGCATCTGCCGCCAGTCGAGGATGCGGGCGGGCAGTTCATGGCCTTCGGCCGCGAGATCGTCGAGCACGCCGGCGGAGGTCGACCACGCGCCGGTGGCGGTCTTCTTGCCGCCGGGCAGGCCCATCTTGCCGAACAGGATATCGCCCAACTGCTTCGGCGATCCCAGATTGAAAGGCTCGCCGGCCAGATTGTGGATCTCCGCCTCGAGCCGCGCCATCCCTTGAGCGAATTCGCCCGACAGGCGCGACAGGATCTGCCGGTCGATGGAGATGCCGCGCCGCTCCATGCGCGCCAGGGTCTCGATCATCGGTCGTTCCAGGGTCTCGTAGATGCTGTTCATGCGCTCGGCGACGAGGCGCGGCTTCAGCACATGCCACAGGCGCAAGGTGACGTCGGTATCCTCGGCCGAATATTCGGTCGCCTTTTCAATCGTGACGCGCGCGAAGCCGATGAAGCTGCGGCCGGTGCCCGCCACTTCGCCGAAAGCGATCGGCTTGTGGCTGAGGATCTTCTCCGACAGCACGTCCATGCCGTGATCGCTGCGCCCGGCGTCGAGCACATAGGACATCAGCAAAGTGTCCTCGACCGGGTCCATGCTGATGCCGTGCTGGCGCAGCACGATCCAGTCGAACTTCGCGTTATGCGCGATCTTCAACACGCCGGCGTCTTCGAGCAGCGGTTTCACCCGCGCGATGACGGCGTCGAGCGGCAATTGCCCCGGCACCAGCTCGCCACCGCCGAAGAGGTCGTTGCCGCCTTCGCTGCAATGGCCAAGCGGCACATAGAAGGCTTCGCCCGGCGTGACGCAGAACGACAGGCCGACAAGCTGCGTCTGCTGCGGATCGAGCGACGAGGTCTCCGTATCAATGGCGACGCGGCCAACCTCATAGGCCGATTGCAATATGGCATCGAGCGCCTCGAGCGTCGTCACGGTCTGGTATTTCTTCAGGTCGAACGCCATCGAGCGGAAGGCTTCTGCCCGCGCGCTTGCCAATGCGCCGGGGCCGGTGGTGATGGCGGCGGTCGGCGCCTGCTCGCCGTAGCGGGCGTTCTTACGCGGGCCGCTCACCTCGCTCTTGCCGTTCGCTGCCTCAGCCGTTGCACCAGGCGCGGGCGCTGCTTCCGGTGCGGCGCCAGCCTCGCCGTTGCGGCCGCGCCAGCCGCCGGGGCCGACGAGGCGCGCATCGGGCTCGATCTCGTTGGCATCGACGGAGAAGATATCCGCCGCGCGCTTGGTGATGGCGGAAAATTCCATTGCCTTGAGAAAGGCGACGAGCGTCTTGCCGTCAGGAGCATGCAGGGCAAGATCGTCGATCGAGGTCTCGACCTTCACGTCGTCGACGAGCGTGACGAGCTGTTTGGAGATGCGGATTTTTTCCACGGTCTCCGGATTGGTCAGCGTCTCGCGCCGCTTCGGCTGCTTGATCTCGCCCGCGCGGGCCAGGAGTGTATCGAGGTCGCCGTACTCGGTGATGAGCTGCGCCGCGGTCTTGATGCCGATGCCCGGTGCGCCCGGCACATTGTCGGTGGAATCGCCGGCGAGCGATTGCACGTCGATCACCTTGCTGGCGGGCACGCCGAAATATTCCTGCACTTCGGCCTCGCCGATGCGGCGCTCCTCGCGCGCTCCGGCGTTTCCGGCAATGCCGGACGCCGGGTCATACATGGAGACGCCCGGCCCGATGAGCTGCATCAGGTCCTTGTCGGCGGAGACGATCAGCACGTCGGCGCCGCGCGCCGTCGCCTGTTTCGCATAGGTGGCGATCAGGTCGTCGGCCTCGTAGACATCCTGCTCGACCGGCAGCAGGCCGAAGGCGCGCACTGCCTCGCGCATCAGCGGAAACTGCGGGATCAGGTCTTCCGGCGGCTCCGAGCGGTTGGCCTTGTAGAGCGGATAAAGCTCCTTGCGGAACGAATTCTCGGACTTGTCGAAGATGATCGCCAGATGGGTCGGCTTGATGCCCATGGCGCCTTTTTCGATGAACTGGAACAGCTTGGTGCAGAACAGCCGCAGCGCACCGTTCGGCAGCCGGTCCGAGCGGTAATTGTATTTCGGGTCCTGCCGCATCGACTGGAAATAGGCGCGAAAGACGAACGAGGATCCGTCGACAAGAAAGATATGGTCGCCCTTGGCGAGCGGCTTTGGTGTTACGGGCATGGTCTCTCGTCTGCGTGCGGAGGGCGGGGGCGATCGCCCCAATGTCAGGCCCTCAATGTATGTCACGCAGCCGGCCATTGCCATGCGCGGGGAGCGGCTTTTCCCCGCCGCAGAATGGCGAGAAACCCTGATTCTAGCCGTTCTGGCCCTGAATCGGGCCTGATATCCGCGGTTGTGCCTGACTGCCGGCTCGCGCCGGCTCCGGCGCCGCGGGTGGGACCACGACGATGGACCTGACCAGCACCAGCGCGGCCGCGGTGGCGAGGCCGGCGCAGATCATGCTGACGAAGACCGCCAGCGCGCCGCCATGGCTCGGCACCATGCCGGCATGCAGCAGCATATGCGCGGCCAGCGCCACCACGACAGGCGTCATGACCGCGAGCAGGGGCCACACGCCGGCATGGCCGGCCATGCGCAGCGGGCCACGCCGGTCGGTCGGAGAACCACGGCGGCCCGTCAGCAGGCCGGCGGCCGCGGCGGCGGCGCAGGCGGCGGCGAGCCCAAGGCCGAGACCGGCGAAGGGCAGGGTGGCAATGGTGGCGCCGCCGATCGGCGCCAGCGCCTGCAGGCTCGCCAATGCATTGTAGGTAGCCCAGACGCAGAGCATGACGAGGGCGGCCATCCTGTTCGCGGCAGACCAGGCGGCAATCGCGCGAAACCAGCGGGCGAACAGCACGCCGGCGGCAAAATAGATGAAACTGTGCAGGGCCGTATCGAGCACGGGCAGGCCGGTCTGCACATTCCAGACGTTCAGCAGCACCGCGAGCGTGACGACGAGCACGGGCCGGATGCCGCGCACGGCGCGAAAGGCCGCGAGCAAGGCCAGCGGCAAGATGATGATGTTCGCGAGGCCCCAGCCGGACGTGGCGGCACGCAGCGAGGCGGCGGCAAGCGAATCGACGCCGAACCGCCTGGCCAGCAGCCATGCGGCGGCAGCCAGCGTGAGCCAGACGGCAGCGGCGATCATCGCCGGCATGCCGTCGCGGCGCGCGATATAATCCCAGGGCTGGCGCAGGCAGTTGCGCGCGGCGATGCCGGCAAAGACCAGGAATGCGGGCAGGGCGGCAGGTTCGAGGAATCTCGCGATCTTGCCGACCCATTGGAAGGCGGGCGGCATCGGCCCGGCCTGGGCGATCAGCACGCCGGTAAGGCAGGCGATGAGCGCCAGCGCCCGGCCGGTCTCGGTCGCGGCGAATGTCGGCATGAGGGCGGCCCGCGCCGCTTTACGCCCCGTTGCCGGCAATATGTCCCTTGGTCGCCAACCTATGCGCCTTGCCATCTGTGCTGCCCTGGTCCGTTCCGTGCCAAAATGGGACGGTCCGGTCCTGATCGATCGTACCGCCCATGGTCGGGACAGTCAGTGCAAGCCACGGTCCGTGGACGGGTTTTCCCGTCGGATGCTTGCGGGCAGGGTTAATTGGGGGCAGTTCAGGCTGTGTGGACCCGAAACCCCGCCGATGGCCGGTTGAACCACAGGACCATCAGCGCCAGCAGGATCGGCACAACCACGAAAGCGGTGCCGAGCACCGCCAGCACCATCGCCACCGCCCAGAGCAGCGACAGCAGATGCTCGATCATGCCGACGATCTTCGATTGCGAGTGCCGCCGCATCACCATGGTGCGCCGTCCCGGCATCGGATGCCACAGGTTGAGCAGCGCGGTGGAGAGCGCCGCGCAGGTGGCGAACAGGACGGTCCACAGCGCGGCGACGGGCGAGAAGATCGCCAGGCCGATGAGCGGCAGCGCCAGGAACATCGCCAGCGGCAGGGCGATCGCCTCCAGCTTGCGGCGCTCCACCTCGCGGCGGGTCACCGGCGCGGAGGCGAGGAAATCCGGCGCGTCCTCGCTCGAAATCGTCAGCCAGGCGAGCGAAGCGGAAATCTGTGAGGCGATGACGACGATGGCCGGCGCCACCGATACGGCGATGGCGCTCTGCGTGCCGAGCGCGCGCCAGACGATGACGCTCACCGGCAATGTATAGATGACCTGCAGCAGGATCTGGCTGATCAGCCAGGGATCGCGCGCCACCAGCCGCCATTCCTTCACGCGCAGCGCGCGGGCGCGGGAGTGCCGGAAGCGGATGGCGCGATTGCGTGGCGTGCGTGAACTCGAGACCGAGGATTCGCCCGCCGACAGCACGACGCTCGAAGCAAACAGGCGGCCGGTGAACAGCACGGTCGCGACGAACAGCACCAGAGAGAGCGTGACCCAGATCGCCAGTGCGTTCTCATCGCCGGCCGCCGCCCGCACCGGCAGCCACAGCGGGCCGTTGCGGTCGAAGACGGTGCCTGGCTGCGAGCGGTCGATGGCCGTTACCACCGCCTCGCGCGTGTCGTGCGGCAGCACATTGAGCACCTGCAGGCCGAGCACGAAGGACGCGCCGACGATCGTCGCCAGCACCTGCGAGAGCACCCGCGTGCGCCGCGGCCCGACGAGCTTGAACAGGCCGAGCGTGATGAGAATGCCGATGCCCGCCGCAAACAAGCCGGCTGCCGCCAGCGACGGATAGAGCGCCAGCCAGTGCACGCCGCGCGTCAGGGCCAGCATGTTGGCGAGCGGCAGGATGAAGATCGATACCGAGGCGACGGCCTCCACCGCGATGGCTATGGCGCGCGCGCCGAGAATGTGATGCGCGGGCAGGGGCGACGCCAGCAGCAGGTCGAGATCGCCGCGCGAATACAGCGCCCGCGTCGCGCCCGACAACGATTGCGAGATCAGCCACGGCACCACGAACAGCACGCCCGCGGCTAGCGCCGGATAGTACAACTGGCCGCCGCCCTCCGTGTCCATATCGACGAGCGTGTTGGCAAAAGACCACGCCAGCGCATGGAAGCTCACGAGCGCGCAGATCACGATCAGCGCCACGGTGCGCGGCCTCAGCTTGCCGAACATGCCCTGGAACCGCCGCCACGACAGCCGCAGGTCATGGGCGAGGAGCCAGCGGAAGCTGCCGGGCTTTGGTGTGAGACTCATGCCGCCTCGCTGCGCACCGCATCCGGCCGCGTCAGTTCGAGGAAAACATCTTCAAGCGTCGAGTGGCGCTCGCCGGCGACAGCGCGCAATTCCGCCAGGGTGCCTTCCGCGATCAGCCGGCCGTGATGAATGATGCCGATGCGGTCGGCGAGCCGTTCCGCCACTTCGAGGATATGGGTGGTGAGCACGATGGCGGCGCCTGCCCGCACCCGCTCCACCAGCAGGTCCTTCACCTGCCGCGCCACGGCGGCGTCGAGCCCGGTCAGCGGCTCGTCGAGCATCAGCAGTTTCGGGTTGTGGATGAGGGCGCCGGCCAGAGCCACCTTCTGCTTCATGCCGCGCGAAAACCCCTCGCAGCGCTCGAAGCGCTGCTCCCACAGGCCCAGCACATGCAGCAGCTCGACGGCGCGCTCCTGCGCCACTTCAGGCGGCACGCCCCAGAGGCCGGCGACGAATTCGAGATATTCGAGCGGGTCGAGCTTGTCATAGAGCATCGGCTCGTCCGGCAGCCAGGCGGTGATGCGCTTGGCCTCGATCGCCTGGCGCCGCGCATCGACGCCAAAAATCTCGATCTCGCCGGCGTCCGCCGGCAGCAGGCCCGCGACCATGCGCAGGGTGGTCGTCTTGCCGGCCCCGTTGGGGCCGAGCAGGGCATAGAATTCCCCCGCCCGCACGGTCAGATCGAGCCGCTCGACGGCGGGCTTGCCGAAAGTCTTGGTCAATCCGCTGAGCCGCAGCGCCGGCCCTGCGGCCGCAACGGGTCCTGAACCGTGTTCTGACATGAAATTCCTGTGGCCAGATTCTTGTGGCCGAGCCTCCGGCCGGATTTGAATGAATGCCGCCAGTATCCAGCGTCACCGCTTGCTCAGCCGTTAATCCGGCCGCCGAAACAGGCCGGTAAAGCGACGTTAGAGCCGGATTTCGGCGCGGATGCGGCGTGTAATCCGCTTTGCGGTGGTTTCTCCCCAGCCAGACGTTACAACCAATTGACAAGACGCGTCCTCCCCCCGTAAGAGACGCCCCAATGCCCAGGTGGTGGAATTGGTAGACACGCAGGTTTCAGGTACCTGTGCTGCAAGGCGTGAAGGTTCGAGTCCTTTTCTGGGCACCAATCGCCGGCTTTAGCCGGCAACCCCAAAGAGTTGAGCCAAATAATTGAGCGATGTCGCGGTTGCGTCGCCTCAATTCACCGTGGACTTGCCGCCACGCATGGACACGAGCTTGTCCTCGCGAAACTGGAGCCTGAACCAGGCGGTTTCATCGAAGTCCTTTGCGACCTTTCCCGCGTGTAAATAAATCGTCTGGGCATCGTCCGACTTTGAAGGCTGTCCCATCACCTTGACGACCTCCGCACGCGACATGCCCAGACGCAGCCTGCCGTCGAAGACGAGGGGCGCGAACTTGTCCGGCAGGGTGGCGCAATCGGCCGCGGTCGCGGTGTCCTTGCCGGTGAGCTCTGCAACGATCTCCGTGACGCGATGGTCATCGCCGCCCATCTCGCCGCTGGTGACCCACAGGCGATTCTGCCCGCGCTGGTAGCACAACCAATTGAGGCTGCCGGCCGCGTCGCCCTGGTGCTGAATGGTTCCCGCGCCCACAGCCTTGCGGACCGCGCTAAGCGGCGTGTCCTCGAAGCGACCGCTGAAGGCGCCCAGCGAAAAGCGCATCGCCAATCTCGCTTTGACCGTCGGCGACACGTTCTCGAGCACCTTCTCGTCGAACGCCGGCGGCGCCGTCTGCGCGGAGCAGGTGGTCGCGGGGATCGCGAAAAGGAGAAGCAGCAGGAAGAGTGTCTTTCGACGGTCGACTCCGAGCGTCGAGAGCGCGGTCGTCGGTTTCCGGGTGTCGGACATGTCAGTCTATCTCCTGCGGTGAAGAAGGCACAACATATCATTGCTGATCATCGCTGACGTGCGCAGGAGCACGCATCTGTTCCATCGAAAGCATGACATCGTAGTGTCTGGCGTTGCTATCAGACCAATAAATCTCCGCCGGTTCTGTCCAACGTTGCGTTTGTCCGGCCGCGCCGTCAGAGGCGGCATCACGATCGCGTAGACAGCCGGCTTTTGGCGGCTCGCTCGATTGCGCGGAAAGGACTTGAGATTATTTTTTCTGGTGCCTTAAAATCAAACTTAAGCCCGGACTTCGAGGGACCAAATGCCAAGCCGCGTCACTACTACGACTGCCGTCTTTCTTGCTTTGCTAACGCTGATAGTTGGTATTGCAGTTAGCGATATCTATTTCCAAATCTGCGGCGCCGCAGCAGAGGGCAGTCGTAGTTGCAAGAGCTTCGGGTTAGAATTCAAACTATCCGATTTCTTCCTTGTCCTCTTTACAGGTGTTCTGGCTTGGAAAACAGCCGGACTTGATGCTGCTACTAGAGGATTGCAAATCTCGGCCGAAGAGCAGAGCCGAGATATGAAGGAAAGTATCACGGTAAATCGGGTTGCAGCCGAAGCTGCAAAGGCTTCAGCCGACGTTGCCGCTCAGGCTTTGGCAGCCACCAGCCGAGCGTGGATTTTTTTCCCTGGACTTGGATTCCAACATGAGGCAGACGACACTCCAAGTCTCATCCAGTTTAATTTTAAGAACCTTGGAACTGCCCCCGCTTTAGGCTTGAAGATTTCGTATAAGCTTTGGTTGACTGATTATATTGTTCCCAGTGCAGGAACAGAGTTGTCCGAAGACCCAAATAAGGCTCTCAACAGTATTGAACTTGAAACGAACGAAGGAGCCGTTGCCTGGCCTAGTATGGACTATCAGTATCCGCGTCGGCTTAGTGAAAGTGACCGTCAAATTGTCTTAGAAGCTCTGTTGGCGCGGAAGTCCTTAATCATTGACGTGTGTGCTGTATATCTGACGGCAGGAACAGCTCGCAAAACGTGGGTTCGTTTTCTTTGGCGCGATGTTCCAAATGGCCAACAATGGCCTTTTACACAACTAAGATCGGGCAATGGAGCAAGTTAGCTTTATTTGTCGTCAGATTTCCGTTTGAGACGTAGTGATCTCTTTGGAGACCCAAATGTCGTCGAGTCTTACATCGCATATCTCTGCCAATCTGGTTGCTCTCATCGCATCTGCCGCCATCCTCGCAACCACCACCCCCAGCTCCGCCGAAGTTCGCTTCGGCAACAACGTCCGCATCGGCGGGCATGATTTCTCCAACCAGACCTTCAACAGCAAGCACCGGGCGGTCATTCGCCTTTACGATCACACGCCGCGAAACGCCGGCTGTGTCTGGCGGTCGGACAGGCGCGGCGGGAAGGTCAAGGTCTGCAACTTGCGCCGGCTGAGGTGATGAAGGCCGTCAGCTACACCCGCCCCGCCGCCTGAGCCGCCGCGCGGCCGGCGAGCCAGGCGCCGCCGGCCGTCATGGCGCCGCCGAAACCCTCGCCGCCTGTCGCCTCGCCGGCGAGGAACATCTTTTCGGCGACGGGCCGCGCCAGCTTCTCCCGCGCGTCGGCATGGCCGGGCAGGGCGTGCGAGTAGCAGCCCATCGACCAGGGATCGGCCGCCCAGCCGTGCAGCACGCCGCGCACGAAGGCCTCGCGGGCTTCCGGTCCAACCACGCGGACGAACGCGTCGAGGACGATGCGGACGGCCTCGGCCTCGCCGTGGCGGATGATGTCGCGCGCGTGATCGCCGCCGAAATAGGCGATGACGTTGTCGCGGTCGTAGGACCAGCATTCGAAATCGAAGGAGGCGCGCGGTCCGAGCCGGTCCCACAGATCCGTGCCCGGCGCGAGGCCGAACCGCGCGCCGTTGAACTTCAGTCCAGCCTTGGTGAGCGCGCCCATGCCGAGCCCGTCGAGACCCGCCTGCGTCTCCGCCGGCAGGGCCGGGGTGAAGCGGATGTTGCCACTCTTGAGAACGCCGACCGGGACGGTGACCACGGCGGCCCTGGCGCGCAGCGTGCCGGCCGCGGTCGTCAGCGCGACGCCCGCGCCGCTGGTGTCGATCGCGCTGACGGGCGCGTTCAGCCGGACGTCGATGCCGCCGCCATAGCGCGTGACGAGATCGCCGTAGCCGCTCGGGACGACAAGATCGTCGCCCGACCAGAGCCGTGCATAATCGAGTGCCGAAATGTTCTCCGGCTCGTCGCCAAGCGCCATGCGGGCGATCGCGGTTCCGGCGCCCTGGCCCTCGGGCAGCACCGCCAGCCTTTCGATGATGGAAACATCCGGGACCGGCGCGACATCCGTATCCAGAAGCTGCGAGACGGCGCGAAAATTGGCGCGTCCGCCGCGTCCGCCCGTGGTCGCGCCATTGTCATAGAACCGCGAGGGCGCGGTGATGGAGTCACTGTCGACGGCGGCGACGCCGAGCGTCTGCGCGATATCGCGCCACGGATTGCGCTCCGCCCAGTGGATGTAGACGGCGCCGGCGTCGAAGGGCGCGCCGAGGCTCGTGTCTGTGAAGCAGCGCCCGCCGATGCGGCCGCGTGCCTCGAGGACGACGAAGCTCTTGTTCTGCGCCCGCAGTTCATGTGCCGCCGAAAGGCCGGCCGCGCCGGCGCCGACGATGGCGACGTCGCAGTCGAACACGGCGCTTTGCGCCCGCAGCACGCGCGGCAAGGCCAGCGGTGTTGCGGCGAGGAGAAGGGCGCGGCGGGAGACGCGGGGCATGCTCAAGTTTTTTTCACGAAGGTAATCGGCATATCGACTGTATCTGCCGAGTGTATCTCAAACCAGGCTCAGCGCGCCGATAGACTTAGCGCATTTTCGAGCGAAGTGGCCGCCGGTTCGCGTGAAGAAAATGCGCTCTTTCAATAAACCAGACGCGTTTTCCGATTCCAGGGAATCGGAAAACGCTACGGCTCCTAAAACGAAAAAACCGAGGCCCGGATTTCTCCGCCTCGGTTCCTGTCCGCCTGAACCTGCGCAAATTGCGTGGTCTGCGGATAGCTCGCCGGTACATCCGCGGTCGAGCGCTGGCAAGGATGTGGGGGCTCGTCGCCGGATATTCAAGCCCTGGCTCTCGAAGGCTGAACGGTTCTGCCGGCAGTTGCACCGTGCGCATCCCAAAGGGTAAGGATCGTCAACGCCATCTTCGCGGCTGACCGCACAAAGCGCGGCAGCTCGATCTTGACCAAAGGGGGGACTTACAGGTGATTTCACGTCGAAAGATGCTCAAGGGCGCGGCCGCCGCTTCGCTCGCCATGCCGGCGATCTCAACGGAAGCCTTCGCGCAGGAAGCGTGGCCGAGCCGGGATATCCGTTCGGTCTGCGGCTTTCCGCCGGGTACGGGCGCCGATATCTTCGTGCGCTTTTATGCGAAGGCGCTGCAGGAGAGAGTCGGGCGAACCGTCATCACCGAGAACAAGGTCGGCGCCTTCGGCAACATCGCCACCGAATATGTGTCGAAGGCCAAGCCCGATGGCTACACGCTGTTCGTCGCGCCGGGCTCGTCCTTCCTCGCCGCCGCGCCGAGCCTGTTCAAGAAGCTGTCCTTCGATCCGGTGAATGATTTCGAGCACGTCACCACCCTGGCGAAGCTGCCGTTCCTGCTCGTCGTCGCCACGGACGGGCCCTACAAGGATGTCGACGGACTGGTGAAAGACCTGAAGGCGAAGGGCGACAAGGGCTCCTACGGTTCCGTGGCCAACACGGGCCTTGTCGGCAGCGAGTTGTTCAAGGCGAACTTCGGTCTGTCGACGCTCGAGATCAAATACAAGGACGTCGGCGGTATGTTCAACGATCTGCTCGGCGGCAACATCGCCTTCGCGCATATCGATCCGGGTTCCGCGGCGGGGCAGATAGCGTCCGGCAAAGTGAAGGCGCTGGCGACCACATCGAAGGACCGTTTCAAGGCCTTGCCTGACATTCCGAGTGCGGCCGAAGTGGGCATCACCAATTCCGATCTCATCGCCTGGTGGTCGGTGCACGTGCCCAAGGGCACGCCCAAGCCGATCCTCGATCGCCTCGAAAAGGAATTCAACGAGATCGCCGCCAGCGAGGAACATCAGAAATTCGCGGCGCCGCTCGGCAATGATCCCTTCATCGGCAACTCCGCCATTCTGAAGGAGTTGCTCGTCAAGGACATCAAGGCCTGGGGCGACTACGTCAAGCTCGCGAAGATCGAGCCTCTATAGGTCGGTCTTAGTCATTCCCGCTCGTCCGCGACGCGGGTGGCGGGAATGACAACCTCGTCTTCCGGTCATCGCCTGTGCTGTTCAGCAGTTGCAATGCGATCGAGCTGCGATTCCGGTTTTCATCAAGCATTTGAGAGCAACAAACGCTCTGCAATTCTGCGCGACGATTGCAACCTTCGCGCCATACGTGCATTGGCCATGTTGTTATGACTCAATGTAGCGAGGTCGGCGGTGCCCAGCGCAGAGAATGACAATCTTGACCTTTTGAATTTGGCGAAACAGGTCGCGGACGGTGTCTGCGACCCTCCCGCGGAGGCCATGCGTGAGTTCGCGAAGGCGTTCATCGGTCTCTACGAGGACCATCGTGCACTCTTCGAGGAAACCGACAATCTTCTCGTCATGCAGGAATGCGCGGTCGGCGTTCTGCTGAACGCGCTGCGGGACATCCAGCCCGGCGCACCGCTTGAATTGCGAAGCAGGGTTTTGGAGGCGACACGGGCAGCCCAGGTGATCGGGTCGTGTCATCATCAGCTTGGCGTCATCCTCGATGACATGCCTGTGCAGCCGCGTCATGAGCCGGAGGTCCGGCGCTCGCATGACCAGCAGGGAGGTCCGCCATGAAAATGGACATGCGGTCTGAACAGCTTCTCGTCGTCGAAAACGATTTCTCTTTTCGCCTTGATCTGGTGATGACCCTGGAAGACGAGGGTTATCCGGTTCTCTCCACCTATAACGCCGACGAAGCAATAACCTTGCTGCACCAGCAGGACATCAAGGCGGTGATTTCCGACATCAGAATGCCCGGCTCGATGGATGGGATCGGTCTTGCGCAGACGGTCCAGATGCAATGGCCGCATGTGCCGATCCTGCTCATGTCTCCCGAGCTAAGCCCGGAGATCGTGCCGCCATCGATTCACCTCTTTGTCATGCCGATCTCGCCGCAGCACCTGGCGACGACGATCCATCGCGTCCTGTCCTGACGGGCTCTGTCACTTCGACGGTTTTGAACCCTCGGCCGCCGCAATCAATCCGGCCAGCACCTCATATCCGTCCGCATCGAGATGCAGGTCGTCGCTGGTGAAGCGCGGGTTGAGCTTGCCGTCGACCGCCAGCGCCGGCCAGGTGTCGATGAAATGGCAATGGTCGGGGCGGCAGCTTTTTTCGATGAGGGCGTTCATCTGGATGACGGTGGAGTTGAACGCGGCGAGCCCTTCGCCCAGCGGCATGATGGCCAGCACGGTGACCGGCATCGGCAGGCGTTCGAGGATGGCAGTCATATTGCCCGCGATCTTCTCGATCGGCTCGCCGCGTATGATGTCGTTGACGCCGATGAGCAGTACAGCGCGTGTGCCCGTTATGCTGTCGAGCCTTTTGAGGACGCCGGCTGTCGTATCGCCATTGATCCCGTAATTCGCGAATGCGGGGCCGAGGAGTTGCTTCCACCGGCCCTTGGCGATCTGGCTGTCGCCGATCATCGCAATCGTGCCTTGTGGCGGCGATTGCTGCAGTTGCCTGCTTCGCCCGGCGACGCCGAAGTCCATCTGCATCGCCAGGATCAGCTTCTTGGCGGGTGTGCTCAACAGGATGCCGAGCGCGCCGCCGATCAGCAGGCAGGCCAGTCCGATCACGATCAATTTCATGCATTTCCCCAAGGCGGCATCGCACGATCCCGATGCGGGTTGCCGGGATTGCTTCGCACATACTTGCGAAGGCTTTCGCGCGCGCGTCAATATGGGCGCTCAGGATACGGAAAGATTGGCGCTCCTGTTGCGCCGACGTCGCCCGAACCGCACGATCATGCGCCTGCGCAACCGCCGTATTCTCGGCAAATCTATGGAGAGAATGGAAAGCGCTGCTGGCAGCAGTATATAGCCGGCCGGCGGGAGCACGCCGCGAAGCAGCAGTGCGGATCCAAGCGCGATCCGCATCCAGCGCCGGCGCGGAATACGAAGACGCCGCCTGCCAAAGCGCAGGTATCTCGGCGGCGGGTCATTCGGATCCGGTGTCATCTGGCAAAGCCGATCCGCCGAGAACAAGGGCTGCCAAAGCGTCGGCTTCCGTCTCGGTCGCGGTCACGCGAAATTGCAGCCCGAAGGCCAGCGCAATCGCGGCGCCCTGCGCTTTCTTGATCAGTCTCATGGCTGTATTCGGCTCGACGCTGAATATGCCGCGGCATTTGCGCGCCAACGGCTTCTTGTGGGCCTTCAGCCAGATCGTGCGCAGCTTTTGATCCTCGTGGGTCTCATCCACGGCGGAACTCGGAAATACCAATGCGAAAGGCGTCGGTTGATCCAGCAGCATCTCCATTTCCGCGGCCCACGCAGGCCCATAGCCGGGCGGCAGGTCGCGACCTTGCAGTTTGACGATTGGAAATCGCGACACGTCGTGAAATCGGAACAGCTCTGTTTGCATCTTCGATCCTCAGAATTTAACGGTCGCGCCGACGCCGATGATGCGGCCCTGTCCGTAGCGGATGGATTGCACGGTGGGTCCGAAGCTTTGGCCAAATGCTTCGTATCGCCTGTCGAACAGGTTGTTCGCAAAGACATAGGTCTCGAAAGTCTGGCCGTTCCAACCCAGCTTGCCGTTGACGACGCTGTAAGCGCCGAGATCGAAACTGTTGGCGACGTCGGCGGCGCGCTTGCCGACGAACTGATAGCTGGCCCGCGCGATGAAATTGCCGCTCAAGCCGACGGGCGCCGCCGATGTCTGATACTGGAACCCAAGGTTCGCCGTGAGCGGGGCGACGTTGGGGACGCGATTGCCGTTGCGCGCGCCTGTCGGACTGGCAATCGGAACGTTGACCAGTTCGGAATGGGTGGCGCCGACGCTGGCAAATACCTCCAGGTCTTCCACGACACGGATCGCACCTTCGATCTCTCCGCCCCAGGAGCGATAGTCGAGCGTCGTCACGTTGAAGGAAGCCGTGGGCACATCGAAGACGAACAGATGTCCGTTCTTGACGTCGTTCAGGAAGACCGCGCCCGACAGGCGGAAACGCCGTTCAAACCATTCGGATTTGAAACCGGTTTCATAAGTGATGCTGGTTGACGCGGCGAACGGCACTTCCGGCTTGCCGATCGGATTGTTGATTGAATTGGCCGGAAACCCGCCGGTCACATAGCGTCGCGAAATCGAGGCATAGGTCATGATATCCTTTGACCAGTCGTAGCTGAGCGCGGCGCGCCCGGTCACGAACGTGTCGCTCAGACGTAAATTCTGGTTATAGGCGGGCACCGTGCCCGGCGTGCCGAAGCCGATATAGCGATACGCGGCGTCCTTGGCCTCGTGCGTCAGGCGCAGGCCGATGGTGCCCTTCAATGCGCCGATGATCGGCGTTGTCGCCTCGCCGAAGGCCGCATAGCTGTTTGTCGTAAACGTGTTGGTCTTGGCGCCGGTCGCGGTGGCAAAGGCAGGAACGACGGCCCGGGTCGTCCCCGATAAACGGGCTTCGGTCCGGTAGAAATTGACACCCGTGGTCCATGCCACCTTGCTGCCTTCGGGCGAGGAAAGCCTGAATTCCTGCAGGTATGTCGTCTCGGCCAGATTGATCTGCGCCAGGTCTGCGCCCGGCACGCTGAAGACGGAGGGCGGCAGGCCTGTGACGCGCGAGAACAGGATGGAATCCGTCAGGTCGCTGATCTGATGCGAATACGCGCGTTGAAAGTTCGAAACGGATTCAAAGATCGTGCTGCCAAAATCATGTCTGATCTTGAGGTTGAGATTGGTACTGGCGCGATCGACGCTGTTTTGCGGATTGACCGCACTGATGGGCGTTGGATTGCGCGGCGCGAAACGCGGAATCGTATCATCGTCCTTTTGATAGTAGCCGCTGACAATCACGGTTGTCTGTTCGGTCGGCCGATACAGGATCGTGCCTCTGAAGGCGCCAAGCTGCGTGCTGGCGTCCTTGCCGCCGGTCAGGACATTGGGAATGTCGCCGCCATAGCGCGAATAGCGAATGGCGGCGCGCGCCGCCAGTGTGTCCGCGATGATCGGAACATTGGCGACCATCTCTCCGAGCCGATAGCCGTTCGAGCCGATCTCGGTCGTCAGCGAAAACGAGGGATCGAAGGTCGGCTTGCGCGAGACGATATTGATCGCGCCGCCCTGGGCGTTACGCCCGAAAAGCGTGCCCTGAGGACCGCGAAGAACCTCGACGCGCTCGGTATCCAGCAAGTTCGGTGCGATGCCGTAAACCGACTGCGGCGCTTCATCGACATAAAACACCACCGACGTATCGTCCGGCGCCACGGGAGAGAATGAGCCTACGCCACGAATATTGGCGAGATTGGACGATTGGCCGCCCAGATCGACGAATGAGAAATTCGGTGCGAGACGGGCAAGATCGGCATTCGAGCGCGTTTTGGCCATGTCGCTGATCTGCGTCTCGTCGATCGACGTGACGGAGAGGGGGACATCCTTGTCGGCCTCCGGCCGCTTGCGGGCGGTGACGGTGATTTCATCCAGCATCAGCTCCTGCGCAACCGTCCTCCCGCAGATGACCGTTGCCGCAAAAAGGCTCAATGCGCCCACGGCAGCGCTCTTGATCACGACTGGCGTGCGGCGTGGCCCCGTCCGATACATGTTCATCTCCACTGACTGGATGAGCAGTCAGCATTGACTGGTTGACCTGTCAATAGAGAAAATGTAGAGATTAGAATGTTTTAAAGGTGCATCATGGTAGCCAAGCGCGCGGAAACGCAGAAAGTCGGCAAGGAATCAATCATCGAGGCCGGCCGCGCCGAGTTCGCGGCAGCCGGTTTCCACGGCGCGAAAATGCGCGAGATCTCCAATCGGGCAGGGGTGTCGCAGGGCCTGCTGCACCATCATTTCGGCGGCAAGGAAGCGCTTTGGAGCGCGATCGGCGACCAGGCGCTGGCCGAATTCTCAAACTATGTGACGGAGGCCATCAACCTCGACTCGCAAGACCCGTCGGCAATCGCCAAGGCGATGGAAACCTATCTGCGCTACTGGCGCGAACATCCCGACGCATTCAGGCTGAACATGTGGCGTCAGCTCGAGGGTCCCGCGGAAGAAAGAAGTGCGCGCTCGAAGACGCTCAATACGAGGATCGTCCCGTTCTTCAAGCGCGCACAGGATGCCGGCATTCTGCGGGACGACATGCCTGTGGGCCTGCTCATGTGCGTGATCGGCGCGCTGATCCAGTTCTGGTTGCACAGCCAGGTTGAGTTGCAGGATGCGATCGAAGCCGGCGGCGGTGAAATGCCGGACGATGAGCAGTTTCTGGATTACCTGCTGAAACTGGTTTCGCGCTGATCTGCATGCGCACGTCGTGAGACATCCGCTTCCGCCTCAGTCAAGGTCGTTGAAGCATCCCGCGATCCTGCTGACGATCGGGTTATACAGCGCGGCCTGGGATTTGGCGTAGGTCATCTCGAAGTCTTTGAACTGGTCGGCTTTGCGGTTGTAGAAGATCTTGGCGTAGAAGAGCCCGTCGCCGTTCTCGCCGGAGATGACGGCCCATTTGCCGTGCGTGGCGCGATAGGTCACCTTGCCGCTCCGGCCTGCCAGGCGCTTGCCGGCTTCCTCGATCTCCTGCTTGAGATTCGAATCGAGCGCGTTGTTGCTGCCCCACACCGCGAGTTCGGCGCCATCCTTGCCGGTGAACTTGCGGCCGTCGCTGTTGTCCGCTTCCGGCTGTGCGGTCAGCACGTCCTTCGGATAGCAGATGCCATATTGGAAGCGCACGTTGGTGTAGCGCGACCACGTATGACCGTCGCCTTTCGCTTGCGCCGGTGCGAACGCGGCGAGGGCGCCGCAGGTCATCGTCAATCCCACCAGAAACGTTTTCAGCATCGCCGTTCTCCTGGCCGTGCGGCCGTGTCGTCAGCCTGCATCTTGCCAAAACTGAAATGCTCAGGCTGTGCTTTCGGACACATGGCGGTTCGCCCACGCCGCCACCATCTCAGCCATCGTCTTCAGATGATCGGCGGCGGAGAAGCCGGATACGCTCTTGCGCGGCTTCAAGTCGTGATCGCCGTCTTCCAGCCAGAGAATCTCGATGCGCTTCGAGAGCGTGTAGGCGGCAACCTCCTCGCGGGTGCCGAACGGATCGCGCGTGCCTTGCACGATCAGCGCCGGTGTTTTCATGGTGGCGAGATGTTGCGTGCGCAATTGTTCGGGCTTGCCGACAGGATGGAAGGGATAGCCGAGGCAGAGCAGGCCGGCGATGCGGCCCTTTGCGTAAAGATCGTTGGCGATCATGCTGGCGACCCGTCCACCCATGGATTTGCCGCCGATAATGAGCGGGCCCTTGGCCTTCAGGGCCTCGATCGCGGCGATATATTCCGGCATCACTTTTTCGGCGCGCGGTGGCGGCTTGCGGCCGCCGCTGCGCCGCGCCGCCATATAGTCGAACTCGAAGCGCGCTACGCGCAGGCCCTGCGCCGCCAGCGCCTGCGCGCTGGCGTTCATCGACGTCGAATCCATCGGCGCGCCGGCGCCGTGGGCCAGCAGCACCGTCACCTTCGCCCGTTCGGGGCCATCCTGCAGAAATGTCATGGTCATGGCGTCAGCATTTCATACAAGGTGCATTCGTTCAAATACGCCATGGCGGAACCCCGGGCAGGGCGGGGGCGTTGTGGCCAGGAGCCAAAGCGGAGGACGCATCATGTCTCAAGCCGAGCCGACGAAAGATGACATCATTGCGCTGGAGCGCTCATATTGGGATGCGATGAAGAAGAAGGACGGCCGCCGCACAGCGGAGCTCTCGGCGCCCAACTCAATCGTCACCGGCGCACGCGGCGTTATGACTGTCGCCAAGGAAAAAATGGGGCGGATGACCGAAGAAGCCACATGGACGCTCGACGATTATGTCTTCGATAACGTCGAGGTCTCGACCCCTGCCGAAAACGTCGCCATCATCGCCTATACGGTCCGGCAGAAAGTCACCATGGACGGCAAGGCGCAGGAACTGCGGGCTGCCGACAGTTCGACCTGGGTTCGCGGGGCGAACGGGTGGGAATGTCACGCCCACAGCGAGGCATTTTTGGGCGACAAGTGATGTCGCGCGATCGGCGAAGCAACCTCCTCGCCGTCATGCCCGCACTTGTTGCGGGCACCCACGCCGTCGTGCGCTGCTGCGCTTCAGAACTGACATTCTCGACATTTTGGAACAACAATTCAACACCACGGCGTGGGTACCCGGCACAAGGCCGGGCATGACGTTGTACAGGTCGCGCCGCGGCGGTTTCACACGCCTTCCGGCCATTTGCGTGTCGCCGCGATCGATTCGCCGGTTTCCAGCAAGCTCTTCAGGCTGGCCAGGATCATCGGCCAGCCGCTTGAAACGCCTTCGATGAGCTTGGAGTCCTTGCGGTCCATTTCGTGCAGCAGGGTGAGCTTCATGGTATCGCCCTGCTGTTCGAGGGCGATGGTCAGGCGCGAGAAGCCTTCCTCTTTCATCTCCGGCTTGAACTCGTTGCGCCAGCTCAGCACCAGCCGCTTGTGCGGCTCGATCTCGATGATCTGACCCTGATCGCCGATGCGTCCGTCGGGGATCATCAGCTTCCACGATGCGCCGGGCTGCCACGTCGAGTCCTGCCAGGTCTCGGCCCAGTAGCGGCGGGTGAAGGTGGGATCGATGAGAGCCTGCCACAGCTTCTCCGGCGTCGTGCGGATGTAGGTCACGTAAACGAAGCGGGATTTATCCATCGCTCTCTCCTTCAAGATTTCGTTTCAGCTCGTCGAGCAGCCGCAGACGGCCATGCTCGTATTTGTCGATCCAGCGTTCGGAGATGGCGTGGATCGGCACAGGGTTGAGAAAATGCAGCTTCTCGCGCCCGCGCCACAGGGTCGCCACCAGATTGGCCTCCTCCAGGATCGCCAGATGTTTCGTCACCGCCTGCCGGCTCATGACGAGGCCGGTGCAGAGTTCGTTCAGGGTCTGGCCGTTGCGCGCATGCAACCGGTCCAGCAGTTCGCGCCGGCTGCCGTCGGCCAGCGCCCGGAAGACGGCGTCGAGTTCGTCCATGAGGTTATTATGCAACTAAATGGTTGCATGTCAAGCAGAGCCTCGCCGTCATGCCCGGCCTTGTGCCGGGCACCCACGCGGTGACGCTTCGTGATGCTGTAGAATTTGCCGGGCCGTCCTTCGAGTCCGATGCTCCCCGTGGCGTGGGTGCCCGCAACAAGTGCGGGCATGACGCGCTACGGGGGGTTACGCCGCGACGACGGCAAACCCGCGCGCCCTGAGCCCGCGGCGTTCTTCACGCAGGGACGACAGCAGCCGGTTGCGGCTGCCTTCGATATGGCTGGCGATGAGGCTCGCGGCCTCGTCCGCCTTGCCGGCCCGCACGGCGGCGACGATGGCGTGATGCTCGGCCCAGGCGCGATCGCGCGCGCCTTCGTCGCGCACCTCCAGCCAGCGCGCGCGGGCAAGGCGGGTCATCGCATCGCGCACGCCCCGATGCAGGAACTCGTTGCCGGAGAGGCGCGCCAGTTCGATATGGAAATCCATGCCGGCGCGATGCCAGTCCTCGCGTGAGGTGTCGGCATCGCAGGAGAGCAGCAGCGCCTCGACCACGTCGAGCCCGCTGCGGTCCGCCAATGCGCAGGTGATGCGGACGGCCGCCACCTCGATCACCTGCCGGTAGACGGACAACTGCTCCAGTTCGGCAAGGTCGATCGGCGAGACGATCCAGTTGCGGGCCTCGCGGCGCACCAGGCCCTCGGTCTCGAGCCGCAGCAGGGCGGCGCGCACGGGGGTGCGCGACGCGCCGAAGCGCGTCTCGATCCAGCGCTCGGTCAGCCGTTCGCCCGGCCCGATGTCGAGGCCCAGGATCATGTCCCGCAACTGGGTCTCGACCTGCTGCATCTGCGACATGGCGGCTATTCCTCTGTTGTCTTGCCAGCCCCGGATTTTTGGCGCACAAGATGGATGTCCAGATTGGTATCCCAAAATAGGATACCATGCAACGTGGACGGATGCAGGATTGGAAAATGACGGCCAGCGATCAGCCGCAAGCACAAGCTCACACCCACGACGGCGACCACCACTGGCGGCGCAATCTCGCCGTCTGCCTCGTTGGCTCCGTCATCAACATCACCGCCATGACACTTCTGCTGCCGTTCCTGCCACTTTATGTGGAGCAGCTCGGCGTCACCGATCATGCCGGCATCGCCCAATGGTCAGGCATCGCCTATGGCGCCACCTTCTTCGCGGCGGCGCTGGTCGCGCCGCTGTGGGGCCGGCTCGCCGATCGCTATGGCCGCAAGGCGATGCTCATCCGCGCCAGCCTCGGCCTGGCGATCGCCATGCCGCTCATCGGCATGGCCCATAATGTCTGGGAGTTGGTGGCGCTGCGAATGTTCGCCGGCTTTGCCGGCGGCTACACGTCGGGCTCGACCATCCTGGTCGCCACGCACACGCCACGTGAGCGCTCCGGCTGGGCACTGGGCATGCTGTCGTCGGGCATCATGGCCGGCGGTCTCGTCGGTCCGCTGGTGGGCGGTGTGCTGCCGCAATTCGTCGGCATCCGCGGCACGTTCTGGCTCGCCGGCGCCGCCGTCTTCATCACCTTTCTGGCCACCACGTTTTTGATCAAGGAAGAAAGGCGCCCCGCCGCCAGGCACAAGGCGGCAGCCAAGGGCGGCTGGTCGTCGATCCCCGACAAGCGCCCGGTCATCGCCATGCTGGCGACGGGCTTGCTGCTGATGATCGCCAATATGTCGATCGAGCCGATCATCACCATCTATGTGGCGCAGCTCGTCGATGATCCTTCGCGCGTGACTCTCGTTTCGGGCATCACCATGTCGGCGGCGGCGCTCGGCAGCATTCTCTCCGCCTCGCGGCTCGGCAAGCTGGCTGATCGTATCGGCCACTGGAACGTCATCATCGGCGCGCTGGCGGTCGCGGCGCTGCTGCTGATCCCGCAGGCCTTCGTCGCGCAAGGTTGGCAACTGGTGGGGCTGCGCTTCCTGATGGGCCTGGCGCTCGGCGGCCTCTTGCCCTGCGTCACCAGCGTCATCCGCCACAACGTGCCCTATGCCGTCTCCGGCGCCATCCTCGGCTATGCGACCTCGTCGCAATATACCGGGCAGGTAGTCGGGCCGCTGCTCGGTGGCTTCGTCGGCGGACATATCGGCATGCGCGCCGTGTTTCTCGGCACCGCGGTGCTGATGGCGGCCGGCGCCGCCTATGCCTGGATGTCGCGCACCGACCACGTGGTGGAGACGGTGAAGCAGCAGGGCGCCGAATAGAAAATAATGGCCGGAGCTTGTCCGGCCATGCTGTCGTTGCCTGCGAATAGCGATATCTAGTTCGACGGATCCTTCGCATTGGCGATGGTCTCGAACTCCACGTTGTAAAGCTCGCCATCGACGCGTTCGACCTTGCGCATGTAGACGTTCTGAACGATCTCGCGTGACTGCGGGTCGATCGTGACCGTGCCGCGGGGGCTTTCGAAACTCATCCCCTTGGCGGCTTCGACCAGTTTGGCGCCGTCGCCTTTGCCTTCCGTCTTGGTCAGGGCGCGATAAAGCACTTCCATGCCGTCCCAGCCGCCGACCGCCATGAAGTTGGGCCGCATGCCGGGATTGGCTTTCTTGAAGGCCTCGACGAAGGTCTTGTTGATAGGAGAATTGTGCGCGGCAGAATAATGATAGCCGCTGATGACGCCGAGCGCGGCATCGCCCATCTGATTGAGGATATCGTCGTCGGTCACGCCGCCTTCGACGATGAGGCGGACGCCCTTTTTGTCCAGGCCGCGCTCGGTGAACTGCTTCATGAAGACCGCACCGGCGCCTGATGGCATGAACGCGTAAACGGCATCGGCGCCGTCATCCGCCACGCGCTGCAGAAATGGCGAGAAGTCCGGATTCATCAGGGGAACGCGAAGCGCCGCCAGCACTTTGCCGCCATTCTGTTCGAAGCTCGCCTTGAAGGCGTTTTCGGCGTCGACTCCCGGCCCATAGTCCGAAACGATGCTGATCGGCCGCTTGACGCCCTGCTTCGCCGCCCAGGCCGCAATGGGATATGTCACCTGCGCCGTCGTATAGCTGGTGCGAAGCACGAACGGCGACGATTTGATGATCGCCGACGTTGCCGCCGCCATGACGACGAGGGGGATCTGCGCCTTGGTGGCGATCGGCGCGACGGCAAAGGCAATCGGCGTCAGGCCCATGCCGGCGAGCGCACTGACCTTGTCGTTGACGATCATTTCCTGGGCGACGCGCTTTGCGGTCTCGGCCGATCCGGCGTCATCCTTGAGCAGCACTTCGATCTTGCGACCGGCAACCGAGCTGCCCTTCTGATCGACATAGAGTTTGATCGCCGCGGCGATTTCGCGCCCCGTGGAGGCAAACGGCCCGGTCATCGGCAGGATGACGCCGATCCTGAACGGCTCTTGCGCTTGCGCCGGGAGAATGCTGACCACGGCAAAGCCCGCCGCCATCCCAAACAGCATTCGTCTTGTATTCGATTGCATCATCCCTCTCCTCGTTACTAAACTCGATGACTATTTCGGCCGGTTCTCTTTTACCCTGGCCTTGTCTTCCTGCTCGAAGGCGCGGGCATTGACGGCCGGCAGGTTCTCGCGAAGGCGCGCGAGCAGTCTGGCCAGATGCCGGACTTCGGTTGGCGTAAGACCTTCGAGCAATCGCTTTTCCCGCTCCAGCGCAACGGCAACCACGCGGTCATGCAACTCATAACCCTTCCTGGTCAGGATCAGGGACGTCTTGCGCGCGTCGTCGTCGTCCTGCATCGCCGTCACCAGGCCTTGCGCCTCCATCTCCTTCACGGCGCGGCTGACGATGCCTTTGTCGACGGAGGTGACGAGCCCGGCGCGTTGCGCGGTGACGCCCGGTTCGACAGCGATCATCGAAATGATGCGCCATTCGTTGACGCCGATGCCGAACCGCTTCAGGTAGATGCGCGATGAGCCGCGCGACCACTTATTGGCAACGACCGTCAGGTGATGCGGAACATAGACGTCAAGATCGAGCGCCGTCGTACCCTTCTTGCGCGCCCCGCCAGCCGGCACGGATTGTCCAGGCTTCATGCGGCCACGACCGCATCGGGCGCTTCCGCTTCGAACAGCGACTTCAGCAGCCGTTTGGTGAGATTGCTGCCGGCATCCGACGCGATGTTGACGAACCTGCCGTCGGGCGTTTCGTTGATGCGCTTCTGCTGCGCCTCCAGCACCACCTGGTCTTCCTTGAATGTGAAGGCCGTCTGCTCGAACACCACGTCGGGGATGCCACGATCGAGCCCGACGTTTGTGGCGATCGACCAGAAGTAATGCGTCGTCGTATCGGTTTCGGGCGTGATGCCGTGAAAGCCTTGCATGGAAAAGCCGTGATCGCGCTTGCCCTCGTAAGCACCGGTCCCCGCGTCGCAACCGCCGGTGTGGATGCGGATGAGCACTGGTTCGAACGAGATTTCCTGCCAGCGATCGATCGGTCCCTCGAAGCCGGCGGCGTCCACATAGGTCGGCGGCGGCGCGGAATTCGGCATGTGACGCGTCACCATCACCTTGTTGCCCTCGCGCCTCGCTTCGGTCTTGGTGCGGAAATGCATATTGGCATTGCCGCCGATCGTGCGCGCATGGACATAGCCCAGGTGCGAGAGATCCATCAGGTTCTCGACCAGCAGTTCCCAACTGCCGTTGACGCCGAAATGCGCGCTCTTCCAGCCCCAGCCGGGATCGGTGTGAAACGGATGCGATGGGATCGTTGCGGGATCCGCCTTGGCCGCATCGCCCATCCAGATCCACAGCACCGCATCGCGTTCGACGATGGGATAAGAGCGAATGACGGCCGTCGGTGGGATCCTGTCCTGACCAGGAATCTTGGTGCAGGCGCCGGACGCGTCGAACTCCAGGCCATGGTAGCAGCAGCGGATAATATCGTTATCGACGTGCCCTTCGCTCAACGGCATGGCGCGATGGCAGCAGCGATCCTCGACCGCTCCGATCCCGCCTGACGCGCCGCGAAAAAGCACAATGGATTCGTTGAGGAATTTGCGGCCGACATGCTGCCCCGGCGCCAGATCGCTGCTGAAACCGGCGACATACCAGACATTGCGCAGAAACATCGGTCCTCTCCTCCCAAAGGCGATGAGCGGACCATAACTGGATTTAGTTGCCTTAGCAACGACTATGGTTGCTAGAGCAACCATTTGGGGAATCCTTCCCGTTTACGCGAGAAGGTGGCCCTCGCATCGCGAGGGTCGGATAAGGGCTTTGTGGCACAGACCGCTGCCTTTTAGGTCTCGGTGCAAGCTGATTTTGATGTTTGACGGCAGCACTGCCGCGTCCTCTCATCGTGACCCGAGCCGTTTTTGACGAAAGGTGTTCACGTGAGGGTTTTCGCCGCGAGAAACGTAGCTTTATGTCTGTTCACGCTGGCGCTGGGCAGTTCTGCCGCGACTGCTGCTGAGAAAGTGTCGATCGCGCTTGGCTGGATTCCCGGCGGTGAACGCACGCATTACTATGTGGCCCGCGCTCGCGGCTTCTTCGCCGAGGAAGGGCTGGATGTGTCCATCCTCGCTGGCAAGGGCGCCACCGACGCGATCACCAAGGTTGCGTCCGGCAATGCGGATTTCGCCGAAGCGGGGTTTGAATCGCTGCTCATCGCCAAGGCGCGCGGCGACGTGCCGCTCACCGGCGTCATGGTGGTGATGAGCAAGATGCCCGATGCGCTCATCGTCACCGCGGGCTCCGGCATCAAGAGCCTCGCCGATATGGCCGGCAAGAAGGTCGCCACCTCGCCGTTCACCTCATCCAACGGTCCCTGGCCCTATCTCTTGAAGAACAACGGTATCGATCCCGACAAGGTGCAACTGCTCAAGGTCGATGCGGCGGCGCTCACCCCCATGCTGGCGGCAGGGCAGGTCGATGGCATCATCCAGTTCGTCACCAACCTGCCGCTGACCGATGCGGCCCTCAACGCCGCCGGCAAGAAGGGGCAGACCATCCCCTGGTCCGATTACGGCCTGAAGGGTTATTCCGTTTCGCTCATGGTCTCCAACAAGACGCTCGCCACCCGCCGCGACATGGTCGTCAAAATGGTGCGCGCGGTGAAGCGCGGCATGGAAGCCACGCGGCAGGACCCGCACCGCGCCGCCGAAGACCTTAAAGCCTCGATCCCGGAAGCCGATGTGGCGCTGACCGAAGCGGTCGTGCGCGCCTCGCTGCCGGTCATGTTCAACGAAGTCTCCGATCGCGACGGCCTCGGCGTGTTCTCGCCGGAAATCCTGCAGGCGATGTGGCAGCGCGTATCGACGGAACAGAATATCCCCGTCGAGAAACTTGATCCGACGACGACGGTCGATTTCTCGCTGGCGAAATAACAAGGGCGGAATGTCATTCCCGACGCGCCGCAGGCGCGAGCGGGAAGCCAGGAGTCAAACGTCGCTGTCTGGAACCGTCACGTTGCCCCTGGATTCCCGCTCTGCGCTTCGCTTGGCGGGAATGACACCGAGGTTGAAGCGCTCATGAACCAGGTTGTCCCCGTCATCGATATCTCCAGCTTCCTGAACGGCGAAGGCAAGCAGGAAGTCGCCCGTCAGGTCGCGGATGCCTGCGAGCGCGTTGGCTTTCTGGTCATCAGCGGCCACGGCGTCAGCCCCGCGACGATCGACAGTCTCGTCTCGACAGCGCGGAATTTCTTCGCCCTGCCTGAGGACGTCAAGAAACTTTCCGGATCGCCGCCGGGCTCGAAGGTGCATCGCGGCTACACCGCATTGGCCTCGCGCTCGCTGGCGAAATCGACCGGCGCGAAGACCCCGCCCGACCTGCGCGAAGCCTTCACCATCAACCGGGTGCAGGCGAAGGATGACGCTTATTTCAGGAATCCGGAGGCCGCGCATTTCTTCGCCGACAACGTCTGGCCGGCCGATGATGTAGTACCCGGTTTTCGCAATGCGCTGACCACGTATTATCTCGAGATGGACCGCGTCGCGACCACGCTGATGCGCATCTTCGCCCTGGCGCTCGACATGCCGGAGCATTTCTTCGACGACAAGGTCGACAGGCACTTCTCCAACTTCACCTCCTATCACTATCCGCCATTGAACGCGCCGCCCGAGCCCGGCCAGTTGCGCGGCGGCGCCCATACGGATTTCGGCAGCCTGACGATCCTCCACGGCTCGCCGTCGACGCAGGGGCTGCAGGTCTGGAGCGGCAACGAATGGCATGACGTGCCGGTGGTGCGGGGCGCGTTCATCGTCAACATCGGCGACCTGATGGCGCAGTGGACCAACGATCGCTGGGTGTCGACCCTGCACAGGGTCGTCAATCCGCCGAGCGTCGAAGGGTCGCAGGCGCGCTACTCCTTCGCCTTCTTTCATCAGCCCAACTACGACGTGCTGATCGAGAATATCGACCGGCAGGCGCAAGCCAGATACAGCCCCGTCACCTCGGGCGATCATCTCTATCGCAAACTGTCCGCCATGAAGGTTATGGGTTGAGCCATGATCATCTACACGCCGCCGAAGCCGGCCGACCATCTGCCGATCATCGATCTGACGAATGCCTTTTCCGGCGGCCAGAACAGCGCCAGGGCTGTCGCGTGGGAAATCCACAAGGCCTGCCGCGAGACCGGTTTCTTCTATGTGTCTGGCCATGGCGTCTCGAAAGAGCTGATGGATCTGCAACTGGCCTGGACCAGCCGTCTCTTCGATCTCTCCATGGACGAGAAGATGGCGATGGACTTCAGCCAGTCGCCGCGCCGTCTTGGTTACGAGCCGGCGCTGCGGCAGATCCTCGACGAAGGCTCGGCGCCCGATCTCAAGGAAAGCTACATGTACAACCGGCCGCTTGATCCGGCCGGTGCGGACATGGCGCAGAATTTCTGGCCAGCCACCCTGCCGGGCTTTCGCGAACAGATGCACGCTTACCATGCCGAGGTCGGCAGGCTGGCGCTGTCGCTCATGGGTCTCGTCGCCCTCTCGCTCGACCTGCCGCGGGAGCATTTCACCAATTGCTTCACCGGCGGCAATTTCTCCGTGCGCCTGCTGCGCTATGCGCCGCAGACTGTGACCGGCCCGTTGAACCAGCTCGGCGCCGGCGCTCACACCGACTGGGGCGCGATTACGCTTCTCCTGCAGGACCAGAACGGCGGCCTCGAGGTGAAGACGGCCGGCGACCAGTGGATCAAGGCGACGCCGGTGGCGGGCACCTTCGTCGTCAACCTCGGCGATCTCGTGCGGCGCTGGACCAACGATCTCTACCAATCGACCCTGCACCGCGTGCTCAACAACGCCAGCGGCCGCAACCGCCACTCCGTCGCCAGCTTTTTCAGCCCCAGGCCGGATGTGGAAGTGTCCTGCCTGCCGACATGCAGGGGCGAGGCCGCGCTCTACGAGACTTGCACCGTCGGCGAACATATGAAGGAGATGGCGCGCAGGACCTACGCACTGGCGTGACCGCGCGGCGGTCCCAACTCCGGCGAGAGAACGGCATGACCGCGCAGCATCTGAACGGACAGCACAAGGTGCGGTTGACGGCGCGGGATGGTCACAGGTTCCAGGCCTGGCGTGCTGATCCCCCGGATCGACCAAAAGGCGGCATCGTCATTCTCCACGCGGTCTATGGGTTGACGGACCATATGGCCGACGCGTGCGCTCAATGGGCAGCCGCCGGCTATGCGGCCATCGCGCCCGCGCTCTTTGATCGCAGGCATCTGGCAGGCAGCCCCGTGCATCCTTACAGCCGGGCGGGCGCGGACGCAGGCATCGCGGACTACGCGGCGTTGAGCGAGCAGGAGATATTCGCCGATCTTACGGCCTGTATGGAGGCCTTGCGGCCGGGCAGGGTGGCGATTTCCGGTTTCTGCACCGGGGGCACCTGGGCCTGGCGCGCATCAGCCGCGCTGCCGTTCGATGCGCAGGTTAATTTCTACGGCAGCCATGTGCCGCAATTCCCGCACGTCGAGCCGCTGTGCCCGACAATCATGCATTATGGCGACAGCGACATCATCGTGCCGCTGGCGGCGGTCGAAGCCATTATCGCCGCCCATCCGAACGTGGAGGTCGTGGTCTATTCCGGGGGCGGCCACGCCTTCTTCAACCCGGAACAGGACCATTTCGATCCTGCCGCCGCGCAAGCTGCCTGGGAGAAGTCGGTCGCCTTCATGGACCGGCACGTCGCACCCCGATAGCGCCACCGCTTTTGCCTGACGCCGGAAGTGCCCTATCTTGGCTATAGAGCGTGTGCGAATCCGCGCGCGCAGCCGAGACGTGCATTTCATGACCATCAAGACATTTGGAAATACCGACAAATCCGCCGACGACAGCCAGCACCACGGCATCTGGCTCGATCTGCTCTCACCGAGCGAGCAGGAAATCGCCGAGGCCGGCCGCAGAACAAGCCTGCGTATTCCCTCCAGGGCGGATCTTGAAGAGATCGAGACGTCGAGCCGCACCTATATGGAGAACGGCGCGGTCTATATCAGCCTTCCGCTCGTGACGCGGCAGAAAACGGAAAGTCTGGTGGTCAGCCCGGTCGGTTTCATCCTGTCGCCCGATGCGATCGTCACCTTGCGGTTCGATCATTTCGAGACGTTCGATCAGGTCCAGAGCAATCTGACGGCGATCGAGAGCCCGTCGCGCGTGCTTGTCGATCTGATCGCCGCGATCGTCGACAAGCTTGCCGACATCGCTGAACACACCGAGGCCACGCTCGACAGCATTTCCGATCAGATTTTCCCCGATGGCGCCGACGGCGAAAGAAAGCGTCAGACGACAGCCTCCATGCGGCGCATCCTGCGGCATCTCGGCCGCATCGGCAAATTGACGTCCGGGCTGCGCACCAGTCTGCACAGCCTGATGCGCATGATTCCCTATATCAGCGCCAAGGCTGCGAAACTGCTGTCGCCCGGCTGCACCGAGCAACTTGACGTCGCGAAGGCCGACGTCAATTCCCTTGTCGAGTTCGAGCAGCATATGACCGACAAGATGCAGTTCCTGCTCGATGCGACCCTGGGCTTCGTCTCGATCGCCCAGAACGAGATCTTCCGCGTGCTCACCGTCGCCTCCGTCATCGGCATTCCGCCGACCTTGCTCGCCGGCATCTGGGGCATGAACTTCAAGATCATGCCGGAGCTGGGCTGGCAATACGGCTACGCCATCAGCCTCGGCCTGATCGTGCTCAGCGCGCTCATCCCGGCGCTCTGGTTCAGGCTTCGCGGCTGGCTTTAGAGCTTGATCCGGAAAAGTGGAAACCGGTTTTCCGAAAAGATCATGCTCAAACAAAAGATGAGATCATGATGCGATTCCTTGTAATCGCATCATGATCTAAATGATCAGGCCTGGGCGGAATGGAGGCCCCGGCTGGGCGTGGCGTGCCGCATCGTGCGCTCGCGATGCCCGCTCAAATGGCGCGCTGCCTCCAAAAGCAGATCCCGCTGCCCGCGATCCCGCTCGATCGTCGCCAGCATCTGCATTTCGACGGCGAGAAACGCCGCTTCGCGGGGCTTGTGCTCCCCGAGCACACAGACCGCCGCCGCGATCACCTTCGGTTTCGACAGCCGCGGCCGCCGAAAATCGTATTCCTTTGCCGCGAGTTGCTTCAACCGCTGAATAAGCTCGTCACGTGTCATGGGTCTGCCCAGGCTGTTTCCTCGGGGTGGGGAAGCAAGCGGCGTGCCGGGAGGCGGGCAGGTCAGCGGTCGACCATGCTCATCTGATGCTCGCCGTAGCGCGGCCCGGAAATCTTGGACGGCGCCAGCGCCTCGTCGAGCAATTTCATCTGCGCACCGTCCAGCGATATGGATGCCGCCGCGACGTTCTCCTCAAGGTACGTCCGGCGCTTGGTGCCGGGGATGGGAACGATGTCATCGCCTTTGTGCAGCAGCCATGCGATGGCGACCTGTCCCGGCTTCGCGTTCCTCTCGGCGGCCACGTCGCTCACCACCCGAGCCGCTTTCACATTGGCGTCGAAATTCTCGCCCTGATAGCGGGGATCGTTGCGGCGAAAATCGTCGGCCGGATAGTCTTCCGCGCGCCTGACATCGCCCGCCAGGAAACCACGCCCGAGGGGAGCGAACGGCACGAGGCCGATGCCCAGTTCCCGCAGCACCGGAACGATGTCTTGCTCCAGCGCGCGCTCCCACAGCGAATATTCGCTCTGAAGCGCCGTGACCGGATGAACGGCGTGCGCGCGGCGGATCGTCGTGGCGCCGGCCTCCGACAATCCGAAAAAGCGGACCTTGCCCTTCTTCACGAGATCACCGACCGTGCCCGCCACATCCTCGATCGGAACCGAGCGATCGACGCGATGCTGGTAGAGCAGGTCGATGTGATCCGTCTGCAGCCGCTGCAGCGAGGCATCGACCACGTCCCGAATATGATCGGGCCGGCTGTTCATGCCGACATTGCGTCCGTTCTGGATATCGAATCCGAACTTGGTCGCCAGCGTCACCTCATGGCGCCTGCCCTTGAGCGCGCGCCCAAGCAACTTCTCGTTCTCGCCGACGCCATAGACTTCGGCGGTGTCGAGAAACGTGCAACCAAGATCGATCGCACGATGAATCGTCGCGACGGACTCGGCCTCATCGGCCGGGCCATAGGCCTGGCTCATGCCCATGCAGCCGAGGCCGATGGAGGAGACCGTCAGGCCTTGCGTGCCGAGTTTGCGTGAATTCATGGACATCGATGCGCCTCCGGACGGTTGCTTGCGTCGCGCATGCAATGAGGGGGGCGCCGGTCTGTCAAGGTTTGCGCAGATATGCCTGGTCTGCGCCGTGCGGTCGCGAGATCCAAAATCGGATACTGAGAGGAAATGTCAGGCGGATTGGAGCGGGTGAAGGGAATCGAACCCTCGTATGCAGCTTGGGAAGCTGCCGTTCTACCATTGAACTACACCCGCGCGGCGCCACCATAATCGTACCGGCGCGGAAATCGCAAGTCGTATCCGGTGATTTCGGGGCACTTCTGAGGAGGCCCGGCTTCTGGTAAGACATTTGCCAGAGCCGCCGGTGCGGCCCGGGAGCCCGACATGCAACGCCTGACCATCAGCCTGGACGACAGCATCGCCGCCGCGATCGACGATTTCATGACCCGCAACGGCTACGACAACCGCTCGGAGGCGATCAGAGATCTGGTGCGCAACGCCCTGGTGCGCACCGATGACGGCGCCAAGACCGAGAATTGCGTCGCG
>Ga0180219_1000383_pt1 | contig 38161 bp, 36 predicted proteins | sample eDN3rd30CBELigMG_FD_151338 | JGI IMG/M metagenome (GOLD analysis project Ga0180219, IMG submission 151338) | Enriched Miracle-Growth compost microbial communities from Emeryville, California, USA - eDNA 3rd pass 30_C BE-Lig MG (version 2)... ... | reverse complement strand
TGCGTCCGGATTCGATCTGCGCCAGCATCGCCCGGCTCACCCCGGACAGCCGGGCCAGACCGTCCAGGGACAGGTTGCGCTTGCCGCGCAGGCGCAGCAGGTTGTGGGCCACGCGCTGGCCGATGGGATCGTCGGCCGCCGCCGGGGCGGTTTCGAGGCCCGCCTCGGTGGCATCGGTGGAAAGCGGCAGGCCCACGTTCAGGCCTCGCGGATGCCGCTGTCGCGCTGCTGCACCCACTGGGCGGCACCGAAGCCGGCGTGGCTCGCGTACATCGCCCACATCAGCTCGGCCATGCGCCGCGCCTGTCGGCGGGTGCGGTAGCGGGCGAGGTCGATGACGTTGTCGGTGCGGTCCATGGCGACTCCTCAGAGAACTGCGGTGAAGGATGGGGCTAGCCTAGCCGGGGCAATGTTAGAACCATAAATACTTAGTTTTCATTTATTAAGCACTTATAGGTCTAAGTGTTTTACCCTCGCCATGGCGTCCAGCCGCCATGGCGTTTTGGTCGAACGTCTCGCGAAGAACAGCGAGGTCGCAGCCGTTTTCTGCTCAAGTCCTCCACGGAGCCTGATGAGTGTCGCTTGACGCTTGATTTTTACTGGTTACGATTGGTTTTTAATCGAAATGACTAAGTTTGCCCGGGAGGCACTTGGCATGGCCACGACTTGCAAGACCCGCTCGGTCACCGCTCACGTTCCCGTCGAACTGGCGGAGCGCGTGGATGAAATTGCCGAGCGCCTGGAGCGTTCGAAGAACTGGATCGTCAAGCAGGCCTTGTCCGCCTGGCTTGATCAGGAAGACGAGCGTAGCCGTCTGACCCGCGAGGCCCTGGCAGATGTGGATGCCGGCCGGGTAATCGATCACCAGTCCGTCCAGGCCTGGGCGGACAGCCTGGACTCCGACACGCCGCTACCGCTGCCGGTACCGCGCTGATGGCGTTGCAGTGGACGAGCAAGGCCTTGTCCGATCTGGCACGGCTCCATGAGTTTCTCGCTCCGGTGAACCGGTCTGCGGCGGCCCGCACCGTCCAGCAATTGGTCGCCGCGCCGGCTGTTCTGCTGACCAACCCACGCCTCGGTGAGCGCCTGGATGAGTTCGCGCCGCGTGATGTCCGGCGGCTTCTGGTTGGCCATTACGAGATGCGCTACGAGATACGGGGCTCCGACATCCATCTGCTTCGCATATGGCATACCCGCGAAGAGCGCTGACGATTGGCCTAGGCTGAAAGCATTCCACGCCACCGCCAGGAGCCCCCCATGAGCCTTCGCCCCTTCCACCTCGCCATCCCCGTCCACGACCTGCCCGCCGCCCGCCGTTTCTACGGCGAGGTGTTCGGCCTGGAGGAGGGCCGCTCCAGCGACCAGTGGGTGGACTTCGACTTCTATGGCCACCAGTTGGTGATCCACGAGCACCCGCGCACCGCGTCCCAGGAAAGCGCCCACTGCAACCCGGTGGACGGCCACGACGTGCCGGTGCCACACTTCGGCATCGTGCTGGACTGGGAGCAGTGGGAAGCGCTGGCCGAGCGCCTGCGTTCGTTCGACGTGCGCTTCGTGATCGAGCCCTACGTGCGCTTCAAGGGCCAGGTGGGCGAGCAGGCGACCATGTTCCTCCTCGACCCCTGCGGCAACGCCCTGGAGTTCAAGGCGTTCAAGGACATCGGCCAGCTGTTCGCCAGGTAGCTCAGGGCAGCAGGCGCATCACGCCGCCGGGCATGCAGGGCACACCGGCGCTCAGCCGCGCGTTGAGCTGGGCCAGTTGCTGCGACTGCTCGTGGACCCGCAGCATCAGGTGCGCGCCGGCGAGGCTGGCGGCGAAGACGAAGGCGATCAGTAGCGGAGCGACTTTCACCATGGCAGTGGACCTCACGCGGCGGTTGCTGTCCGGGGTTACGCTAACCGCCGCGCGGGCCGGGCAAATCGTCCGCTCGGACTAGCCCAGGGTGGCCACGCTGCGCAGGATCAGGCGCACCAGCATGGTCTGCCGCGTCACCCCGGTCTTGGAGAAGGTCGAGCGCAGGTGCGCGCGCGCCGTGTTGCGGCTGATGCCCAGTTCCTCCGAGGCTTCGTCGAGGGTCAGGCCGTTGGCCAGCAGCATGGCCAACTGGGCCTCGGCGGGGGTCAGGTCGAACAGCGCCTTGACGATTTCCTGCGGTGCGCGGGATTCCTGCTCCGGGTCGCTGACGAAGATCACCACCGAGGGGCAGTGCTTGCCTTCGTTCCATTCGCTCAGCGGCACCGAGCGCACGATGATGCCCAGGTCGGCGCGGCCGGACGGGCGCTGCACGCGCATGGCCTCCACCACCGAGGGCTGCGCGCCCTTCTGCGACTGCAGGGCCTGCTTCACCAGGCGGCGGAACTCCTGGCAGTCGCGCGGGGTGCCGACCTGCAGGCTGTCGCCGCTGATCTTCAGGCCGTCCTTCTCGCGCAGCAGGTGTTCGGCCACCTGGTTGGTCTGCAGGATCTTGCCGCTCTCGTCGAGGATGATGGTGCCCACGGCGAACTGGTCCACCGCGCCGGCGTAGAGGTTGCGCTCGGTCTCGATGCGGTTGATCTGCGTGTGCAGCGCCACCGAGCGCTCCAGGTGCGGCACGAAGTGCGCCAGCAGGGCCTTGTCGGCGTGGCTGAAGCCCGGCGATTCGATGCCGCGGCTGACGCGGATGCGGCACAGGGCGCCGTCGGCGGTGCGGATGTCGGCGCCGAGGATGTGGAACACCCCCACCGGTTCGAGGAAGTTGCGGTAGAACTCCGAGTTCAGCCACTCGTCGCGCTGCACGAACTCATCCAGGATCACCACCTGGCCGCTGGGCAGGTCGACGAAGGGGTCGAGGTTGAAATAGTACTGGTTGTACGAGGCCACCACTTCGGCCGAGCTGCCGTTGGTGTTGACCATCAGGCCTTCGTTCTGGTCGCTGGGCGGACGCAGGATGAAGGTGACGTACTTGGCTTCGAAGAACTGGTTGAGCTCGTTGAGGAAGGACTGCCACGGCGTGGCTTCCAGGGGCCCCTGGTAGAGGTTGCCGAGCATCCCGCTGAACTGCTCGAGGGTGAGCGACTGTGCCATCGATTGAACCGTTTCTTATTGTTGTTCTGGAAAGCGCCGCTGAGAGTACGCGGCGCTTTCCGCAAAAGGCAATCCGTCCCCGCAAGGCTGGGGACGGGCGGTTCAGGCCGGCTCGGCCTGGCGCGCGCGGACGATGAAGTCCTTGCGTTCGGCGAGGCCGGCCGGCAGCTCGGCGACGTCGGTGTAGAACTGCTCGTACCACTTGCGCAGCTGGTACACCGGGCCGTCGCCGTCGCACAGCAGCGGGTTGTCGACGCGGGTCTTGCTGTGCCAGATGGCCACGTCCTCGTAGAAGGCCAGGCGCGCCTGCTCGACGTAGGCCTGGGCCATGGCGCGGTTCTGTTCGTCGGAAAGCCCCGGGAGCTTCTTCACCAGCACGCCGTAGCGCAGGGTGAAGCTGTTCTGGTCGATGGGCACGTGGCAGTTGAGCAGGATCGACTCGATCAACTGGCCGTCCATGGCGCCGGTCATCTCGGTGATCTGGTAGGCCGGGCCGTAGTAGGTGGCCACGGTGCGCAGCTCGCTGTCGCCGGACAGGCGCGCGCTGCGGCCGCGCATCACCTGCACCGCCAGGTGGCCTTCGAAGTGGTTGCTGAACTCGTCGATGGGCGCCTTGTGCACGCTGTCGAAATGCGCCATGTCCGAGACGTTGTCCACCAGCTCGCGGCAGTTCGTCTCGATCTTCAGCTCGGCCATCTCCCATTCGGCCCAGGCGTCGTCGTAGCAGGCGTCGATGCGCGGGATGGCCTGCTCGGCGATGGGCGGGTTGCCTTCGGGGTCGTTCCAGACGAACAGCAGGCGGTTCTGCTCCAGCACCGGCCAGGACTTGATCTTCGCCCGCGGCGGGATGCGCTTGGCGTAGGGGATGTCGTTGCACACGCCGTCGGCGCCCCAGCGCCATTCGTGGAACGGGCAGCGCAGGCCGTTGCCTTCCACGCAGCCTTCGCTGAGGTCGGCGCCCATGTGCGGGCAGTAGCCGTCGAGGATGTGCAACTGGCCGTCCTCGCCCTGGAAGGCCACCAGGCGGGTGCCGAAGACATCCAGGCGGTGCGCCTTGCCGTCGCGGTACTGGCTGGCCAGGCCCAGGCAGTGCCAGCCGCGGGCGTAGCGATCCTGCAGGGGCCGGGCTTCGATTCGGTGCAGCGTACTCATTGTTGTTCTCCCATCAGGTTGCCGCAGGCAGAAGGTGGGTGGCGGCAGAGGCCTCCTGCGGATTCTGCAAGCCAGGGCGACTGCGGCATCGTCTGAACGGACGAGGAGGGCGCCCTAGTCCGGGTGGACGATGCCCCGCGCTGCCCGCCCGGCGATAACAGCGCCAGCCGAACCGACAACAACGACAAACGGAGCAGCGATGAGCGAGCGACAAGGCCAGGTGGCCGTGATCACCGGCGCCGCCAGCGGCATCGGCCGCGGCCTGGCGCAACACGCGGCGGGGCAGGGCATGCGCCTGGCCCTGGCCGACCGCGACGCGGCGGGCCTGCAGGCCCTGGCCGGGCAGCTGCGCGAACAGGGCTGCGAGGTGCTGGCGCAGGTCACCGACGTGGCCAGCGGCGCCGACCTGCAAGCGCTGCGCGAGCAGACGCTGGCGCGCTTCGGCGGCGTCGACCTGCTGTTCAACAACGCCGGGGTGATGCAGACCGGCGCCAGCTGGGAACTCAGCGAGGCGCAGTGGCGGCGCATGCTCGACATCAACCTGCTGGGCGTGATCAACGGCCTGCGCGCCTTCGTGCCCGGCCTGCTGGCCCAGGGCCGCCCGGCCCACATCGTCAACACCGCGTCCCTGGCCGGCCTGCTGGCCAGCCCCTTCCTGGCCGCCTACACGGTGACCAAGCAGGCCCTGGTGGCGCTCTCCGAAGTGCTGCACCACGAGCTGGCCGCGCTGGGCGCGCCGGTGGGCGTATCCGTGCTCTGCCCGGGGCCGGTGGCCAGCCGCATCATGGCTTCCGACCAGGCCGGCGGCATGGCCGGCGCGGCGCTGGGCGAACAGCTGGAGCGCAGCATCCGCCAGGGCATGCCGGCGGACGAACTGGCCGCCCTGGTATTCCAGGCCATCGACGAGAAGCGCTTCTGGATACTGCCGCACCCGGACTTCAAGCCGGCGTTGCAGGCGCGCACGCAAAGCATTGTCGAGGAGACCAACCCGGTCTTCCTGCTGGCCGACGTATAAGGAGCGAACATGGCCCTCGATCCGCACATGCAGGTCCTTCTGGACCAATTCGCCGGGGCCTTCGCCCTGGACTTCGAACGGCTCGACGCCGCCACCTACCGCGGCTTCGCCGACCAGGGCCTGGGCGCCGCGCCGCTGGCCCTGGAGGAAGTGCGCGAGCTGCGCCTGGCCGGCGAGCTGCCGGCGCGCCTGTACCGGCCGAGCGCCGCCGACGGCCTGGCGCTGCTGGTGTTCTTCCACGGCGGCGGCTTCGTCGCCGGCAACCTCGACACCCACGACGACCTGTGCCGCCGCCTGGCCCTGGCCACGGGCGCGGCGGTGGCCTCGGTGGGCTACCGGCTGGCGCCGGAAGCGCCGTTCCCGGCGGCGCCGGAGGACTGCTACCAGGCCACCTGCGAGCTGGTGGCGCGGGCCGCCGAACTGGGCGTGGATGCCGAGCGCCTGGCCCTGGCCGGCGACAGCGCCGGCGGCAACCTGGCCATCGCCGCCGCGCGCCTGCTGCGCCAGCGCGGCGGGCCGCGGCCGCGGGCGCTGTGCCTGTTCTACCCGGTGACCGACCAGGCATGCGCCAGCGCCTCCTACGGCGAATTCGCCAAGGGCCACTTCCTCGAAGCGCAGATGATGCACTGGTTCTGGCGCCAGTACCTGGGCCAGTGGCCGGCGCCGCTGGATACCCTGGCCTCGCCGCTGCACGCCGACGACCTCGGCGGGCTGCCGCCGACGCTGCTGCTGAGCGCTTCCCATGACCCGCTGCGCGACGAGGGCGAGGCCTTCGCCGAACGTGCCCGCGCCGCCGGCGCCGACGTGCGCCTGGTGCGCGCCGAGGGCATGCTGCACGGCTTCGCCAGCTTCGCGCCCTATGCGCCACGCGCCGAGGGCTACCTGAACCAGGCCGCGGCCTGGCTGCGCGACACCCTGGCCTGAGGAGGCGAACATGGCCCTGGACAGCCCCCTGCACCTGATCGAGGCGTTGCGCCGTGGCCAGCCGGTGGTGCTGGTCGACGGCGAGGACGACGAGGGCGACGGCATGCTGCTGCAGGCCGCCGAATTCATCGACGACGCTGCGCTGAACTTCTTCGCCCGCGAGGCTCGCGGGCTGATCTGCCTGGCCCTGACCGACGAGCGCTGCCGCGCCCTGGGGCTGAGCCCGATGACCGCCGGCCCGCGTGGCGAGGGGCTGGGCTTCATGGTCTCCATCGAGGCCGCGCGAGGCATCAGCACCGGCATCTCCGCCGCCGACCGGGCGCGCACCGTGCAGGTGGCGGTGGACCCGGCCAGCGGCCCGGCCGACCTGGTCAGCCCCGGCCACGTCTTCCCGCTGCGCGCGTTGCCCGGCGGGGTGATGAGCCGCGCCGGCCACGCCGAGGCGGCCTGCGACCTGGCGCGCCTGGCCGGGCTGCAGCCGGCGGCGCTGCTGGCCGGCATCCTCGACGAGGACGGCGAGAACGCCCGCGGCGAAAACCTGCGCGCCTTCGCCCGGCGTCACGGCCTGCCGGTGGGCGGCATCGCCGAGCTGATCCACCACCGCATCCTCCACGAGGGCACCATCGCCCGCAGCGCCGAGTACCGCATCGACACCCGCCACGGCCCGTTCCGCGTATGCGCCTACCACGACGCCTTCAAGGACGTGCTGCACCTGGCCCTGGTGCGCGGCGAGGTCGACCCGGCGCAGCCGGTGCTGGTGCGCGTGCAGGCGGTGGAGACGCTTCGCGACCTGCTCGCCGGCGAGCCGCCGCGCGGGCCGCAGCAGTGGAACCTGGACCGCTCCCTGGCGCGCATCGCCGCCGAGGGGCGCGGGGTGCTGGTGCTGCTGGCGCAGCAGGAAAGCGCCGCCGCCATCCTCGACCAACTGGCCCAGGGCCCGCGCCTGCAGCCGCCGCGCTTCCCCCAGCGCACCCTTGGCGTGGGCGCGCAGATTCTCCGCGACCTGGGCGTGCGCAGGATGCGCCTGATGAGTTTCCCGGTGGCCTACAAGGCGGTGTCCGGCTTCGAGCTGGAAGTCGCCGAGTTCGTCCCCTTCACCGCCCAGGAGGCCTGAGATGACCCCGCAAGACGCGCTGGACAAGGTGCTGAGCCCCACCCGCCTGGCCGGGCTGGCCCTGCGCAACCGGGTGATCAAGACCGCCACCTTCGAAGGCATGTGCCCCGGCGGGGTGCCCGGCGCCGAGCTGGCCGCGCACCACGCGCGCATGGCCCGCGGCGGCGTCGGGATGACCACCGTGGCCTACTGCGGCGTGTCGCCGGACGGCCTGACCTTCCCCGACCAGATGTGGATGCACGAAGGCATCTTCACCCAGTTGCGCCAACTGGCCGACGCGGTACACCGCGAGGGTGGGGCGTTGTCGGCGCAGCTGGCGCACTGCGGCTTCTTCAGCCGCACCCGGCCGCTGAACATCCCGCGCCCGCGCGGGCCCAGCGCCTGCCTCAACCAGTACGGGCTGTTCAGCGGGGTGCCTTTCGCCGGCGCCATGGGCAGCGCCGACATCCGCAAGACCCTCGACGAATACCGCGCCGCCGCGGCCTTCGTGAAGCGCGCCGGGTTCGACGCCATCGAAATCCACATGGGCCACGGCTACCTGCTCAGCCAGTTCATCTCGCCGGCCACCAACCGCCGCAGCGACGCCTACGGCGGCAGCCTGGGCAACCGCCTGCGCCTGCCCCTGGAAGTGCTGGCGGCGGTGCGCGAGGCGGTGGGCGAGGGATTCCCGATCCTGGCCAAGCTCAACCTCAGCGACGGTTTCGCCGGCGGCCTGGAGATCGACGAGTCGTGCCGTGCCGCGCAACGCCTGGCCGAGCATGGCCTGGACGCGCTGGTGATGAGCGGCGGCTTCACCAGCCGCTCGCCGATGTACCTGTTCCGTGGCGAGAGCCCGCTGCAGCGGATGATCCCGCTGGAGCGCAACCCGCTGCAGCGCACCGCCATGAAGTGGTTCGGCGGGCGCCTGTTCGCCAGCTCGCCCTACGCCGAGATGTACTTCCTCGACCAGGCCCGGCGGGTGCGCCAGGCCACCGACATGCCGCTGGTGTACCTGGGCGGGGTGAGCACCCGCGACAGCCTGCAGCGGGCCATGCAGGAAGGCTTCGACTTCGTCGCCCTGGGCCGCGCCCTGCTGCGCGACCCGGACCTGGTGCGCAACGTCCGCGAGCGCGGCGAGGGCTACGCGAACGGCTGCAACCACTGCAACCAGTGCGTGGCCAGCATGGCCCTGCCCGGCGGCATCCGCTGCGTGCTGAACCAGCCGGACAGCTTCGCCGCCCACGCCTGAACCCCCAACACAAGGAGTTGCCGATGAACCTCGGCCACGGCCGGCGCCTGTTGCCCGGCCTGACCCTGCTCGCCGCTTTCGGCGCGGCCCAGACGAGCGCCGCCGACGGCTGGGCGCTGCTCGGCGAACAGCGCCTGGCGCTGCGCCAGAGCTTCCAGTACACCACTGTCGGCGGCCTGTCCGGCATCGACTACGACAGCCGTTCGCAGCGCTTCCTGGCGATCAGCGACGACACCTCCGAGCACGGCCCGGCGCGGGCCTATTGGCTGGACGTGGGAGCGAATGCGGTGAAGCTGGAGGACGTGATCCTCTGGCGCCAGGCCGACGGCTCCTTCTACCCGAGCAAGGCCCGCCACGCCGGCGGCGCGCCGGGCGAGGTGCCGGACTTCGAGTCGCTGCGCGTCGACCCGCGCGACGGCAGCCTCTGGTACACCAGCGAAGGCAACCCCGGAGAAGGCGTACCGCCCAGCCTGCGCCAGGCCACCCGCGACGGCAGCCTGCTGCGGGTGCTGGCGCTGCCGGCGATGTTCGCGGCCAACGGCGTGCGCGACAACCTTTCGTTCGAGGGCCTGAGCTTCGCCGCCGACGGCGCCAGCCTGTGGCTGGCCATGGAGGGCCCGCTGTACCAGGACGGCGAACCGCCGACGCGCAAGAGCGGCGCCTACGCCCGCTTCACCCAGCTCGACCGCGAGGGCAGGGCGCTGCGCCAGGTGGCCTACCCGCTCGACCCATTGCCGGCGGACAGCAGTCACCCGCGCGACCTGGACAGCGTGTCGGAAATCCTCGCGCTGGACGACGGCCACCTGCTGGTGCTGGAGCGGGTGGTGCTGATCCGCGGCGGCGGGCGCATGGAATCGCGGGTGCGCCTGTACCAGCTGGACCTGGACGGCGCGAGCGACGTGCTGAACATCCCGCGCCTGGCCGGCGCGGACTTCCGCCCGGGGCGCAAGCAACTGCTGCTGGACTTCGCCGATCTGCACCTGCCGCGCCTGGACCTGCTCGAGGGCATGGCCTGGGGGCCGCGCCTGGAGGATGGGCGGCGCAGCCTGGTGCTGGTGTCCGACGACAACTTCGACCAGTTCCACCAGGGGCAGGTGACGCAGGTGTTGTGGGTGGGGACGCCGTTGCGTTGAGGCTGGGGAGAGGGTTACGGACTTCGATTCCGCTCCGGCGCAAGGCTTGGCACCCAAGGACCAGAGGCGTTGCCGGTGGGATAGGTGTAGCGGCGTATAACCGCGAACGGTTATACGCCCTACGCCAGGCTCGACCTTTGCGTAGGGCGGATAACGTTCCACGTTATCCGCCGTTTGACCTTGGCTATCGGTCCGCTCGGTTTCGGGCTTGGCGTTGTTCTAGCAGATAGTGTTTTCCGACATGCGAAGTTACGCCGCCCCTCACCCTCTCCCGGAGGGAGAGGGGACCGTGCGGCATGCGTGGGTATTCCGCAGTTAGCCGGCAAGCGCGAGCCACCACTCTCAGGGCTTCACCCCCTCCAGCAACCCCTCCGCCCGGCGCTCCCCTTCGCCGCTGCCGTTCAGGTCCGTCCCCACCACGCTCAGCACCGCGTAGCCCTGGGTCAGCAGGAAGGCATCCTCCTTGCGCTGGCGTTCGTTCGGCTCGCTCGGCCGCGCCAGGTTCATCCGTGCGCCATCCTTGTCGCCCTGCACGGCGAAGACGATCGGCGACCAGTCGCTGACCGGCGCGTAGACCAGCCCGCGGACCTCGGCGGCCTGGCGCGCCGGGTAGTTGAGGTTCAGCCCCTGGCCCGCCGGCAGGCCCAGCAGGTTCAGCTTGCAGGCGGCCTTGTCCTTGCCGCTGCTGCAGCGCTCCCGGGCGGCGCGGCCGCTGGCCAGGGCGCGGTCGAGCACGCGCACGGCGAGCCGGGCGCTGTCGGCCTGGGCGTCGAGGGTGCGTTGCAGGGCGGCCTTCTGGTCGCGCTGCATCAGCGGCAGGTCGATGGCGGTGGACACGGCCAGGGCCGGCACGCCGCGGCGCATGGCCCAGAGCGCGGCGTTGAGGGTGCCGGACAGCTGGATCAGCGGGCCGGCGTTGTCGCCGAAGTTGCTACCGGAGACCACCAGGTCCGGCGGGTTGTCCTTGAGCAGCAGGTCGAGGCCGACGTTCACCGCGTCCACCGGGGTGCCGATGGCCATGTTCTTGCCCGCCGGCAGCGCGTAGCCGGCCGGAGCGCCGACGCAGTACTGGCGGTCGGCCAGGCGCTGGATGGCCAGGGCCTGGCCGGGCAGCACCACGCTGGCCGCGCCTATGCCGCTGTTGTCGGTGTCCGGCGCGACCAGGGTGACCTGGTGGCCGGCGGCGCTCAGCGCCTGGTAGACCGCGGCGATGCCCGGCGCGCGGCAGCCGTCGTCGTTGGTCAGGAGGATGTTCAGCGCGCTGGCGTTGCCGGCCAGGCCCAGGCCGGCGAGGGCGATGGCGGTGCGCAGGAGTGGTCGCATGGGATTTTCCTCGTACAAAGGACCTTCTGCAAAAGACGAAGCCCGCGCGGTTGTCCGCGCGGGCTTCGGGGTGGCCTTACTGGCCGAGCTTACGCATGTTGGCGGCGGTGAAGTAGTTGTCGTCGTACTTGGCGGTGTTCAACTGCGGCGGCTGTTGCTCGTTGGCCATGCGGTCGGCCAGGTAGGAGCCGGCGATCAGGTCGTGGAACAGCGCGACCCGCGCCTGGTTGACCTGGATGTCGTAGGCGTAGACCGAAGTCTGCATGTTGGTGCGCCACAGCTGGCCGCGGTTGTCGTAGTTGTCGGCCAGGGCGGCGGACCAGCTGTCCTCGTCGAGGTACAGCGTGCGCTTGCCGTAGATGTGCCGTGCGCCGGGCTTGAGGGTCGCTTCCACCACCCACACGCGGTGCAGCTCGTAGCGCATGTAGTCCGGGTTGATGTGGTTGGGCGTGAGCAGCTGCGAGTACTTCACGCTCGGGTCGTCGAGCTTGTAGTTGTTGTACGGGATGTAGATTTCCTTCTTGCCGACCAGCTTCCACTCGTAGCGGTCCGGCGCGCCGTTGAACAGGCGGTCCTCGTCGATGGTGCGGAAGCCGCCGGCGCCGGTCGGGGTGTCGTAGCCGACGGTGGGCGCGCGGCGCACCCGGCGCGTGCCGGGCAGGTACTGCCAGCTCTGCCGCGGGCTGGCCACCGGGTCGAAGAACTCGTTGCCGCCGATGATCTCGCCCTTGGAACGCACCGGTTTCAAGGTGGTGATCATGAAGTGGCTCATGATGCCGCCGTCATAGTTCTGCAGCGAGCCCTTGGGGTCGCACCAGGGCGCGAGGATCTGGTAGTGCACGGTCTGCAGCGCCTGGTTGCCGTTGGAGTAGATCACTGCCTGGTCGTACACCGCTTCCTCGCTGTTGGCGCGGGCCTGCAGGGCGTGGTTCCACATCAGCTCGTAGCCGTTCCGGGGGATGGGGAAGGGCGAGGCGCCGAAGGCGTTGCGCACGGCGTTGCCGCCTTCCACCAGCTCGGCGCTGGTGGCGTTGGCCTTGATGTTGGCCTCGACCTTCTCGTTCATGCGGAAGTCGCGGTGCGAGGGGTAGACGGGCATGCGGAAGGTCGCCGGGTAGCGCTTGAACAGCGCGCGCTCGCCATCGGTGAGGCGGCTGGCGTACTGCTCCATGTTCTGCGCGGTGATGACGAACAGCGGCTTCTCGTCGGCATAGGGATCGGCATAGCGGTCGCCCGGGGTGTAGTTCACCTGTGGCGGCGCGCCGCGCCACTTGCCGCTCCAGGCGGGGATGCTGCCGTCGGCGTTGCCGGCTTTCTCGGCGCCCATGGGCGTCAGGTCCTGGCCGAGGCGCGCGGCCTCTTCAGGGCTGACCTTGGCCTGCGCCTGGCCGCCCAGGCAGGCGAGCCCGGCGGACAGCAGCAACGGTAGCAGATAGGGTTTGTGGTTCATGGTCTGGCTCCTCCGGCTGGGTCAGAAGCTGTATTTCGCGGTGAGCGAAAGGTTGTCGCGGTCCGCCAGCGTGGTTTCGCTCGGGTTGCCGAGGAACATGTTGTAGCGGGCTTCGAGGGTGAAGTTGTTCAGGTAGCGCCAGGTGGTGCCGACGGCGAAGCGGTCGTCGCCTTCGCCCATGCCGAAGCTGCCGGGCATGGACGAGTTGCCGTTGACCGCCTGGCTGAAGACGATCGGCACGCTCAGGTCCCAGCCGTTGAACACGTTGTTGTAGTCCAGCGACAGGCTGAGGGTGTAGCCCCAGGCGGAGCGGTCGTAGTAGAGCTTGTCGGTGTTGGGCGTGGTGATCGGCACGATGCCGCCGGCGGTGGGCACGAAGACGTTGAAGCTGGGCGTCTTGTCGTTGTCCACCACGCGGTTGTAGCCGACCTCGCCGGTAAGGGTGGTGTTGTCGGCGAAGGGCAGGGTGCCGTAGGAGTGGATGAACGACACCAGCGCCTGGGCCACCTTGGCGCGCACCGGTTGCGGCGTCAGGCCGGTGTCGACCAGCACCGGCTGGCCGTCGCGGTAGCTGATCTCGCCGCTGACGTTGGTGTCGCCGAGCATGCTGGAGAAGCTGGCGCCGTACAGGTGGATGTCGTCGTAGAAGCGCGCGCGGTAGGCGCCGGTGTTCCAGTCGGTGAGGAAGTCCAGCTGCGGGCTGTGGTCGCTGAAGCGCAGGTAGTACAGGCCGAACTCGGTGTTGTTCAGCTGCTCCACCGTGTAGGTCAGGGCCGCGCCGTACTGGCCGCCGTTGCCGGGGGTGTCGTCGCCCAGGCGGCGCTGCTGGCCGGTGGCGTCGTTGAAGCCGCCCTCGTCGATGTAGTCGGTGGTGGAGAAAAAGTGCCCGACCGGGGTCAGCTCGTTGCGCTTCCACTGGTACTGGTAGTACAGCTGCAGGCCGAGGTCGTCGGTCAGGCCGTACTGGGCGAACACCTGGCCCACCGGCAGGAACAGCTCCTTGACCTCGATGCCCGGGGTGTTGGCCTTGGTGGCGTCCACCGGGCTCATCGCCCCGGAGATGCCGAAGCCGTTGAACAGGCTCTCGCCCCAGGCCACCACCTGGTTGCCCACCCGCGCGTTGAGGGTGTGGCCGCTCAGGTTCCAGGTGCCGTAGGCGTAGGTGTCGAGCAGGCGCAGGTCGTCGCCGGCCTGGTCGCGGGTGTCGCCGGAGAACTCGTCGGGCCTGGAGCAGCGGCCGCCGGCGAAGCAGTTGGAGGTGCCGGTGTCGTTGTCGTTGCCGCGGTGGTAGACGTCGTCGTAGAAGCCGGTGGCGCGGACGAACAGGCCGTAGTCGTCACGGAAGCGGAAGTCGGCCTCGGTGAGGAAGCTGGCGCGGTTGTTGATGAGGCTGCCGCGGTCGAAGGCGTTGTCGCCGTCGTCGCCGTTGGCGATGGCCGGGTTGGCGCCGCCGTTGGACAGCGCGTGGGCACGCTTCTCGGTACGCCAGGCCAGGCTGTAGCTGACGGTGGTGTCCCAGTTGACCTTGAGGTCGTCGCTGAACTGGTACGACAGCGCCTGCGCCTGGCCGGCCAGGAACAGGCCGGTGGCGCTGATCGCGAGGGCAAGGGGCAACGGCTGGAAGGCGTTTCTTATTCTTGTCATCTCGTCCTCTGCTCGGGCAGGCACGTCCGGCCAGGCCCGGGAACTGTGTTGGCGGGAGGGTGGCGGGGCTGACTATGTGGTCACCCGGCTGCGCCAACATCGTCCGAAGGGACTAAGCCGGCGGGACGTGGGCGGGCCGCTCTGGCGCTAGTCCCATCGGACGATGACCGGCCCTGCGGGCTGCGCGAAGAATCGGCGCTCGAGCGTGGGCGTGGCCCGCGCCAGCTCCCGGAGAAAAGCGCATGAACGCAAGGGCGAGCGGCCAGCGGAGCCGCGAGTGGGACCACGAATGCGACGTCCTGGTGGTGGGCAGCGGCGCCGGCGGCATGACCGCCGCGCTGCGTGCCCGCGACCTCGGCCTGGACGTGTTGCTGGTGGAAAAGAGCGACCGCTACGGCGGCACTTCGGCGGTGTCCGGCGGCGGTATCTGGATACCCTGCAACCACCGCATCACCGCCCTCGGCGGCCAGGATTCGGCGCAGGAAGCGGTGCGCTACATCCGCACGGTCAGCCAGAACGCGGTGGACGACGGCCGCGTCGAGGCCTATGTCGAGCACGGCCGGCGCATGGTCGAATACCTGGAGGCCAACAGCCGGGTGCGCTTCGAGGCGCAGCCGGAATACGCCGACTACTACCCCGAGGTGGCCGGCGGCAAGCCGGGCTTCCGCTCCATGGACCCGCTGCCGTTCGACGCCCGCGAGCTGGGCGACGAATTCGCCCGCCTGCGCGCGCCCTCGCCGGGCACCCTGATGATGGGGCGCATCGGCATGACCATGAAGGAAGCGCGGGTGCTGCTGTGCCGCGGCCCCGGCTGGGTCGGCCTGACCCTGCGCATCCTCTGGCGCTACTGGCGCGACCTGGGCGGGCGCCTGCGTTCGCCGCGCGACCGTTTCCTCACCCTGGGCAACGCCCTGGTCGCCGCGCTGCGTCGTTCGCTGCTCGACCGCCAGGTGCCGCTGTGGCTGGACACCTCGCTGCAGGCGCTGGTGGAGGAGGGCGGCCGGGTGAGCGGCGCCGAGCTGCAGCGCGAGGGCCGCATCCTGCGCGTCCACGCAAGGCAGGGCGTGGTGATCGCCGCCGGCGGCTTCGAGCGCAACCAGGCGATGCGCAGCCAGTACCACCCGCAACCGTCCCGGGCGCAATGGAGCGCCACCCCGCCATACAACAGCGGCGACGGCATCCGCGCCGGCCAGGTGCTGGGCGCGGCCACCGCGCTGATGGCGCACAGCTGGTGGGCGCCGACCACCTGCGTCGAGGGCGAGGAGAAGCAGCGCGCGCTGTTCGTCGAACGCACCCTGCCGGGCTGCATGCTGGTGGACTCCGCCGGCCAGCGCTTCGTCAACGAGGCCGCGCCCTACACCGACATCGTCTACGCCATGTACGCCCACGACAGCGAGCAGGCGCGCAGCGTGCCCTGCTGGATGGTGTTCGACGCCGAGTTCCGCCGCAAATACCCCTGCGGCGCGTTGCTGCCCGGCTACGCGCAGCCCGACAGCCGCGTGCCGAAGCACCTGCGCAGTTACTACCACAAGGCCGACAGCATCGAGCAACTGGCCGCGCTGATCGGCGTGGACGGCGCGGGCCTTGCGCGCACCCTGGAGCGTTTCAACCGCTACGCGGTGCTGGGCCAGGACCCGGACTTCCACAAGGGCGAGTCGCTGTTCGACCGCTACTACGGCGATCCCCACGTGCTGCCCAACCCCTGCCTGGCGCCGCTGCTGAAGGCGCCGTTCTACGCGGTGAAGGTCGACGCCGGCGACATCGGCACCAAGGGCGGCCTGCTCACCGACGTGCACGCCCGCGTGCTGCGCGAGGACGGCAGCGCCATCGACGGCCTCTACGCCACCGGCAACTCCGCGGCCTCGGTGATGGGCGCGACCTATCCCGGCGCCGGCTCCACCCTCGGCCCGGCGATGACCTTCGGCTTCCTCGCCGCCGAGCACATCCAGCAGCGGGCCGGGCAGGCCCGCGCCAGCAAGGAGGCACAGCACAATGCCTGATCAGACTCCCCGCATCGCCCTGGTCACCGGCGCCAGCCGTGGCGTCGGCAAGGGCATCGCCGAGGCCCTCGGCGCCGCCGGCATGACCGTCTACGTCAGCGGCCGCTCGCTGCAATCCGGCGGCGCCACCCTGCGCGGCCAGGTGATGCACGGCAGCATCCACGAGACTGCCGAAGCCATCGACGCGGCCGGCGGCAAGGGCATCGCCGTGCAGTGCGACCACGCCGACGACGCCCAGGTGCGCGCGCTGTTCCAACGCATCGAGGCCGAGCAGGGGCGCCTGGACCTGCTGGTGAACAACGTGGCCTTCATCCATGAACAACTGATCGACCCGGGCCCGTTCTGGGAGAAGCCGCTGGACCTGGTGGACATCCTCGACGTCGGCCTGCGTTCGGCCTACGTCGCCAGCTACCACGCCGCGCCACTGCTGCTGAAGGCGCCCGGGGCGCTGGTGGCCTTCGTCTCCTCGTTCGGCGCCGGCTGCTACATGCACGGCCCGGCCTACGGCGCGCAGAAGGCCGGGGTGGACAAGCTGGCGGCGGACATGGCCATCGACTTCGAGCACAGCCGGGTGGCGACGGTCTCCCTATGGCTGGGCCCGCAACTGACCGAACGCACCGCCATCGCCGGCCAGGCCCGCGCCGAGCAGTACGAGGCCTTCCTGGCCATGGCCGAGACGCCGCAGTTCAATGGGCGGATCATCCAGGCGCTGCTGGACGATCCTGGGCTGGCGGAGCTGTCCGGGCAGACGCTGGTCAGCGCAGAGTTGGCGTTGCGCTATGGCATCCGCGAGGCCGATGGTCGCCAGCCGCCGTCGTGGCGCGAGCAACTGGGGGCGCCGCGGGTGCAGCATCCGGCCAGGGTGGTTTGAAGGGGATTGGGGGATAGGCACCATCCTGACACCTCGTCATTCCCCGCGAACGCGGGAACCGTAGGGCGTATAACCGTTCGCGGTTATACGCCGTTACACCCATCTCACCGGCTACGCCATGGTCGAGCCTGGGAGAATGCCGGGTCACGCCAAGCCCGGAATCGAGTGGGCCGGCAGCCAAGGTCAAACGGCGTACAACCGCGAACGGTTGTACGCCCTACGATGCGTGCAGCAACGGCTCCAGCAGCGCTTGCATGCTGCGCCAGTGCGAGCCTTCCCAGAACACCCGCTGGCATTGGTCGCAGGCCAGGAAGCGGCTATGCCGCTCGGCCACTTTCGCCGGCACCTTCGGCCGCGCCTGCTCGGCCGGCAGCTCGCGCAGGGGATGGTTGCAGCGCAGGCACAGGCTGAACGGCCGCGCGCTGCGCGCCAGGTCCAGCCGTTCGAAGAGTTCGCCCAGTTGCTCCCGCGGCTTGCGCGCGTGCAGGTAGCAGCCATGGCTGATGATCCGCCGCTTGAGCAGTTCGCGGTCGCGGGTGAGCACGATGCGGCCCTGGTGCGCGCCTATCTCGGCGATTTCGCCGTCGTCGAAGGCGTTGTGATAGAGGGTGTCGAAGCCGCTCATGCGCAGCAGCGCCGCCAGGCCGCCCAGGTGCGCGTCGGCGACGAAGCGCAGCACCCGCAGCGGCCGGGCGCGCACGCGCAGCAACGGGCTGATGTCCAGGCGCTCGAACACCGGGTACACCGCCACGCGGTCGCCATCGAGCAGGGTGCGTTCGAAGCCCACCGACTCGCCGTTGAGCAGCACCAGCTCGACTTCGGTGTGGGGCACGCCCAGGGCCTCGATCATGTGCTTGACCGTGGCCGCCGGCGGGCAGGCGCAAGCGAACTCGCGCCGGCGGCGGTCGGCGGGGAGGAAGTCGTTTAGCTCTTCGTAGAAGCGGAAGATGGCGTGGGTCATGCCGGAGAGTATGGCAGGCCGCCGGAAGAAGAACGGGCCTCGTCGAGGCCCGTCATCGGTACACGATGCCCTTGGCGGTCAGCCGGCCTGCTGCTTGTTGCGGAAGTAGGGGATGACCTTCTCGCCGATGTTCTTCAGCGTTTCCAGCTGCGCCCACTGCGGCACCGTGCCCATCTGGCAGATGAACAGGATCTCGTCGGCGCCGGCGTCGATCAGCCGCTGCACGTAGCCGATGCAGTCGTTGACCGTGCCGTAGGCGTGGTTGGGGTTCATCATCGCCATGCTCGGGTCGGAGAAGTCCACGGTCACTTCCTCGGAGGCGAAGCGCGAGCGGATCACCGCCTGGCCGTTGCCGTCGACGAAGGTGTCGTCCTGCCACTTGGCCGGGTCCGGGCGCTCGCCGCCGGCGTACCAGTAGGCCAGCGATTCCATGAAGTAGCGCTGGCCGCGGATGCCGATGGCGCGGGCCTGCTCGTTGTCGTCCAGGACGATGGCCGGGCACAGCGCGGCGATGTGGCGGTTGGGGCGGAAGCCGACCTGGCTCTTCGCCTCACGGGTGTCCCAGGCCTCGTGGTACACGGCGACCTTCTTGGCGATCTCCTCCGGGCCGCCGAAGCCCAGCACCAGCGCGCCCATGCCGCGGCCGCCGGCGTTCTTCAGCGACTCGGTGTTGGTGCAGGCCAGGTACATCGGCGGGTGCGGGTCCTGGTAGGGCTTGGGGTGGATCGGCCGCTTGGGGATCTTCACGAAGTCGCCGTTATGCTCGATCTCGTCCTGCACGAACATCTTCGGGATCAGGTACATGGCCTCGTCGATCTGCGGCTGCAGGGTGGCCAGGTCGTAGCCGAAGGTGCCGGCCTCCTGCTGGGTGCCGCCCTTGCCCACGCCGAAGTGCACGCGGCCGTGGGACAGCAGGTCGAGGGTGGCGATGCGCTCGGCGACCTTCACCGGGTGGTTCATCGCCGGCGGCAGGCAGACCACGCCGTGGCCGATGCCGATGCGCTCGGTCTTGCCGGCGACGAAGGCCAGCATGGTCTCCGGGGCGGACATGTGCGAGTAGTTGGTCAGCGCGGTGTGCTCCACGCACCAGAAGGTGTCGAAGCCCAGCTTGTCGGCCAGCACGGCCTGTTCGACGGTCTCGTCGAAGATGCGGCGGTCGCCTTCGCGGGTGCTGTCCAGCGTCTGCGCTTCGTAGATCAGTGAGAATTTCATGGGGTTCGTCCCTTGTCAGTGTGGCGGGCCGACGGGCTCTGCCTGAAGGCCATGGTCGGGGTTCGCCGGCGCCGCGGAATCGCCCGAACGGACTACGCCGAAACGCCGGAATCGGGGACAACGTAGGATGGGTTGAGCGAAGCGATACCCATCGCCGGGCCAGCGGAGCTCAACCGATCCTGCGAAGCCGTTTCGTCAGAGGAAGAAGTCCGTGGAGTCCGCGCCCATGCTCACGCCGCCGAGGTTCCAGGCGTACTTCGCCGGGCTGTTGGCGACGTGCGCGCGGCCGGTGTGGATGTCGCGGAAGGCGCGGTTGATCGGGTGCTCGCGGAAGATCGTCGAGGCGCCGCTGTTGAACATCAGCGCGCCGGCCGCGCGGGCGCACTTGTCCGCCACCAGGGCCGAGTCGTAGCGCATCTTCACCCGCTCGGGCATGCTCAGGCCCTGGCCGTCGCAGGCGCGCTGCATCATGGTTTCGAAGTTGCGCAGCAGCACCGTGCGGCATTCGTCGACGCAGACCATGGCATCGGCCAGGGCCTGCTGGGCGCCGGGGTCCTGGCCCATCTTGCGGCCGTCGTTGACGCCGACGCGGGCGCGGTTGTGCTCGATGAAGCAGTCCACCGCGCCCTGCAGCGCGCCGATGGCCGAGGACGACACCGCGCGCACGAAGATCTGCCCGAACGGCAGGCGGAACAGCGGCGCCGTGTTCACCGCGTTGCCCGGGCTGTTCTGCATGAAGCCGTCGAGGGCGCGGTGGGTGCGGTGCTCGGGGACGAAGGCGTCTTCCACCAGCACGTCGTGGGAGCCGGTGGCCTCCAGGCCCATCACGTTCCAGTTGTCCAGCACCTGGTAGTCGCCGCGCGGCACCAGGAAGGTGCGGTAGTCCGGCGCGCCGCCCGGCTCGCTCGGCGGCACCAGGGCGCCGAGGAAGGCCCACTGGCAATGCTGGCTGCCGCTGGAGAAGCCCCAGCGCCCGGACAGGCGGAAGCCGCCTTCCACCGGGGTGACCTTGCCCACCGGCATGTAGGAGGAGGAGATCAGCACGCTGGAGTCGGCGCCCCACACGTCCTGCGCGGCGCGGTCGTCGAACAGCGCCAGCTGCCAGTTGTGGATGGCCACCACGCCCAGCACCCAGGCCGAGGACATGCAGCCCTCGGCGAGGGTCATCTGCACCTCGAAGAAGTCCTTCGGCTCCAGCTCGTAGCCTTCCCAGCGCGCCGGCTGGAGGATGCGGAAGAAGCCGGCGTCGTGGAAGTCGCGCAGCGTCTCCTCGGGCAGGCGGCCCTGGCGGGCGGCGTCGGCGGCGCGTTCGCGCAGCACCGGCACCAGTTCGCGGGCGCGCTGGCGCAGGCGCTGGCGGATCAGTTCCTGGTCGAGCATCTTGTTGTTCTCCTGTGATCGCCCCGCGCGGGGGCTGTGCTCGGTCCCCGGCGCTCGGCGGCAGGGGCCTTCGCGGGCATTTGGCAACGCCCGCGCGGCGCCCGCATCCCACAAACGGACCATATGCCGCGGCGCCGGGCCGCCTAGTCCCCTCGGACGATGTTGGGCCACCGGGGCGGCCACAGAATCCATCGCACAACAACGCCTACAGCGAGGCCCCGTGCGATGAACCAGGACGAACTCAAAGCCGACATGCTCCAGGCCATGCGCCGCCTGGCCAAGTCGGTGACCATCATCACCACCCGCGATGGCCGCGAGCGTTTCGCCATGTCCGCCACCGCGGTGGATTCGCTGTCCACCGAGCCGCCGTCGCTGCTGATCTGCGTGAACAAGACCGCCTCGCTGCACCGTGTGCTGGAGGCCGGCGCCGACTTCTGCGTGAACATCCTCGGCCAGGAGCAGGAGCACCTGTCGCACCTGTGCAGCGGCCCGGTGAAGGGCGAGGGGCGCTTCGCCAGCGGCGACTGGCGCGCCGCCGAATGCGGCGTGCCCTACCTGGCCGACGCCCAGGCCAGCGTGATCTGCGAGCAGGACGGGCGCTTCGCCTACGGCACCCACACGGTGTTCATCGGGCGCATCCGCGAGATCCGCCACAGCCCGCGGATCACCCCGCTGATCTACGTGAACGGCACCTACACCACCGCCGTCGCCGTGCAGGCGCCGAGCGTGGCGGCGGCGGGCTGACCGGCATGGCCGCCACCCAGCCGATCGCCCCGCTGCGCCTGGCCGAGGGCGCGCAGCCGCAGTGGCACGCCGAGACCGACCTGCTGGTGGTCGGCTTCGGCGGCGCCGGCGCCTGTGCCGCCCTGGAAGCGCGCGAGCGCGGCCTGCAGGTGCTGGCCCTGGATCGCTTCACCGGCGGCGGCGCCACCGCCCGCAGCGGCGGGGTGGTCTACGCCGGCGGCGGCACGCCGCAGCAGCGGCAGGCCGGCTATGCCGACGACGCGCAGGCCATGTTCAGCTACCTGCGCGAGGAAGTCGGCGACGTGGTGCAGGCCGAGACCCTGCGCGACTTCTGCCAGCGCAGCGTCGAGCAGCTGGCCTGGCTGGAACGCCAGGGCGCGCGCTACGAGGCCAGCGTGCCGCCGCAGAAGACTTCCTACCCCAGCGACCGCTACTACCTCTATTACTCCGGCAACGAAGCCGTGCCGGCCTACGCCAGCCTGGCCAAGCCGGCGCCGCGCGGCCATCGCACCAAGGGCCGCGGCATGTCCGGCGCCGCGCTGTTCGGCGCCTTGCGCGCGGCGGCGCGGGCCAAGGGCGTGCAGCTCTACAGCCAGTGCGAAGTACGCCGCCTGGTGCAGGACGCCAGCGGCGCGGTGGTCGGCGTCGAGGCCTGGCGCCTGCCGCCGGGCAGCGCCGCGGCGCGCCGCCATGCCTGGCTGGGGCGCCTGGCCACGGCCATCCATCCCTACGCGCCGCCGCTGGCCGGGCGCCTGACCGCCGCGCTGCAGCGTATCGAACAGCGTCATGCGCAACCGTTGCTGTTGCGTGCGCGCAAGGGCGTGCTGCTCAGCGCCGGCGGCTTCATCTTCAACCGCGCGATGCTCGCCGAGCACGCGCCGCGCTACCTGGCCGGGCTGCCCCTGGGCACGCCGGGCTGCGACGGCAGCGGCATCCGCCTGGGCCTGGGCGTCGGCGCCGCCGCGCAGCACCTGGACAAGGTCAGCGCCTGGCGCTTCATCAACCCGCCGCTGGCCTGGGCCCGCGGGGTGATCGTCAACGCCGAGGGCGAGCGCTACTGCAACGAGGAGGTGTACGGCGCCAAGCTCGGCCACGCCATGGTGGAAGAGCAGGGCGGCCGCGCCATCCTGGTGCTGGACCGCAACCTGCTGCGCGAGTCCGTGCGCCAGGTCGGGCCGGGCAAGGTGTGGTCGTTCCAGCGCCTGCCGGTGCTGCTCAACCTGCTGTTCAACCGCCGCCGCGGCGATACCCCGGAACAACTGGCCTTGGCCCTGGGCATGCCGCCGGCGAACCTGCGCCGCACCCTGGAGGAATACGGCCGGGCGGCGCGCGGCGAGCACACCGACGCCTTCGGCAAGTCGCCGGCGATGCTCGCCGACCTCGACGACGGGCCCTGGTACGCGCTGGACCTGTCCTTCGACAGCAAGCTGTACCCCTGTCCGGCCATCACCCTCGGCGGGCTGCGCGTGTGCGAGCGCAGCGGCCGCGTGCTGGACGCCGCCGGGCAGCCCATCGCCGGGCTCTACAGCGCCGGGCGCAATGCCGTGGGCATCGCTTCCAACCTCTACGTGTCGGGCCTGTCCATCGCCGACTGCGTGTATTCCGGCCGCCGCGCCGCCGCCCACGCGGCAGCGCAGGCGCATGCCGCCACCCCCGAAACCGCCTGAAGGAAAACAAGCATGAACCGAGTACAAGGCAAGGTCTGCATCGTCACCGGCGCGGCCAGCGGCATCGGCCGCGAGGACACCCTGCTGCTGGCCGCGGAGGGCGCCCGCGTGGTGCTCAGCGACCTCAACGAGGAAGCCGGCCGCGCCCTGGCCGCCGAGATCGGCGAGCAGGCGCTGTTCATCCGCCACGACATCGCCAGCGAAAGCGACTGGCAGCACGTGGTGAAGACCACCCTGGAGCGCTTCGGCCGCCTCGACGTGCTGGTCAACAACGCCGCCATCCTGGCCCTGGGCAGCATCGAGGACACCAGCCTGGAGCTGTGGCGCAAGGTGCAGACCATCAACGGCGAGGGCTACTTCCTCGGCTGCAAGTACGCCATCGCGGCGATGAAGGAGAGCGGCGGCGGCTCCATCGTCAACATGTCCTCGGTGGCGGCCCTGGGCGGCATGCCGGCCTTCTGCGCCTACTCCGCGTCCAAGGGCGCGGTGGCGGCCATGACCCGCTCCATCGCCCTGCACTGCAAGCAGCAGGGCTACCGCATCCGCTGCAACAGCGTGCACCCGGACGGCGTCAACACCCCCATGACCCAGGCCCTGGCCGGCGGCCAGCCGATCCCCCAGGAAGTGCTCGACGCCGACCCCATGAACCGCATGTGCGCCCCGCGGGACATCGCCAGCGTGGTGCTGTTCCTCGCCTCGGACGAGTCGCGCTTCATCAACGGCGCCGAGATCCGCGTGGACAACGCCCAGCTGATCAGCGGCATCTGAACGGAGCATGGCGATGGGTAGTGCGCAGACCCTGGCGCCGCAGGCGCCGACCGCCGGCGGCAGCTTCCGCCTGGCGGTCGCCGAGGTGATCGAGGAAACCGCCGACGCGCGCTCGCTGGTGCTGCGCGTGCCGGCGGAGCTGGCCGGGCGTTTCCACTACCGCGCCGGGCAGTTCCTCGGCTTCCGCGTGCTGGTCGACGGCAAGCGCCTGAGCCGCTGCTATTCCATGTCCAGCACCCCGGGCCTGGACGACGCGCTGCGGGTCACCGTCAAGCGCGTCGCCGGCGGCCGGGTGTCGAACTGGATGAACGACAGCGTGCGCGCCGGCGACGAACTGGAAGTGCTGCCGCCGGCCGGGCACTTCCACCTGGGCAGCGACGAGCGTGACCTGCTGCTGTTCGGCGGCGGCTCGGGCATCACCCCGGTGTTCTCCATCCTGCGCGAGGCGCTGGCCAGCCGCGCCTGCCGCATCCGCCTGGTGTACGCCAACCGCGACACGGCCTCGGTGATCTTCCGCGACGCGTTGCGCGAGCTGGTGCGCGAATACGGCGAGCGGCTGCAGGTGATCCACGTGCTGGATGAGTTGCAGGGCTTTCTCGCCGCCAGCGACGTGCGCCACCTGCTGCGCGGCTGGGAACACGCCGAATGCTTCATCTGCGGGCCGGGGCCGTTCATGGACACGGTGGAAGGCACCTTGCTGCAGGCCGGCATCGAGCCGGGACGCATCCACGTCGAGCGCTTCGTCTCGCCGCCGGATGCGGACGAGCAGGCGGCCGTGGAACTGCCCGATGGCGGTGCCTGCGTGGAAAGCCTGGTGGTGGCCCTGGACGGCGCCGAGCACCAGGTGCCCTGCGCGCCGGGCGAGACGCTGCTGGAAAGTTGCCGCAAGGCCGGGCTGGCGCCGCCGGCTTCCTGCGAGGAAGGCTACTGCGGCGCCTGCATGTGCAAGGTGGAGCAGGGCGAGGTGCTGCTGCCGCGCAACGACGTGCTCAGCGCCGCCGAGCTGGCCGAGGGCTGGACCCTCGCCTGCCAGGGCCGCGCCGGCAGCCGCGAGGTGCGGGTGCGCTTCCCGGATTGAAAAGCGGTCGTTCTCGAGTGTGGGGCTGTGCCGCCCCGTTGCAGCCCGGCTTCGGCCGGGCTCTTTTTTTCAGGGCGCCGGCGGGTTGAGCCGGGTGTCCAGGGCGAAGGCCTCCTGGCTGACCAGCTCGTAGGCGCCCTTGGCCAGGGCCGGGCTGAGCAGCAGGTTCCAGCCGTGCGGCACCACCGCCGAGGGGATGAGGATGAACGGGTGGGCGGCGAGCAGTTCGTTGCCGAACACCTGCTGGCCGTGGCTGGGGATGCCGGGCACCAGCCAGTTGCGGTTCGGCAGGCTGCCCGGCTCCACGCGCAGCACCCGGGCGGGGTCGAGGATGCGTGCGCAGGTCAGCACGTGGGGCACCCGGTCCAGCGCGGGGAAGCCCTTGTGCACCGCCACTTCGAGAATGGCCGTGGCGGCATCCGCGCTGGCATACACGGCGCGCACGCCCTTGGAGTTCCAGCGCCCGCCGGCCAGTTCGGCGCCGATGCCGCTGTCCCAGCCGTCGGCATGTTCGCGCCGGTCCAGGCGCCAGAGGTACAGCTCGCCGGTCCCTGGCAATGGCTGCATCAGTAGACCCCGTAGTCCAGGCGGGTGAGGAAGTCGTCCACCAGTTCGAAGCCGACCTGGGTGGTCAGCAGGTCGACCGGCGCGTGGCCTTCCAGGCCCAGGGCCGGGGCCATCAGCCAGTCCACCGCGGCGCGGCGCGAGCCCAGCACTTCCTCGGCACGGCTGAGCACCTTGGCCAGGCGCCAGGCGCTGCTGCTCTGCTCGGCGGACAGCGGCTCGGGGTGCTTGAGGCGGCGCTGCAGGGTGCGCTCGGACATGCCGATGAGCTTGATGAAGGCCTGCCGGTCCAGCTCCATGGATTCGGCGAAGGCGATCACCACGTCCGACGGCAGGCCGCGCTCGATCATCTCGTGCACCTCGAACACGCTGCTGGCGTGCGGCCCCTTGTCACCGTAGAGCAGGCGCAGCGGCTGGTCCGGGTCCTGGGGGAGGCGATAGCGGTTGTCGTTGCCGAGGCTCATGGCGCGGGCACTCCTGGTTTTTGCCACATGGCGGAAAGTTACCGCCATGTGGCAGAAATAGCCAGCGCCCTTCGCCGAACGGTCGCCGCCCCTTGCGCGCCGGCTAGTCCCATCGGACGATCTCCGGCCGCCGGGGCCCGGCTAGACTCCGGCGCACGGCAAACCGACAACAACAAGCAGAGGTGTGCGAATGAATCGACTGCAAGGCAAGGTCGCGGTGGTCACCGGCGCGGCATCGGGAATCGGGCTGGCCTGCGCCCGCTGCTTCGCCGAAGAGGGCGCGCAGGTGGTGGGGCTGGACGTGGGCCAGGCGCCGGCGGAGTTCCCCGGGCTGTTCATGGCCCTGGACGTGCGCGACGAAGCCAACGTGCAGCAGGTGATGGGCGAGGTCGTCGCGCGCCACGACCGCCTCGACGTGCTGGTCAACGCCGCCGGCGTGGCCAGCCAGGGCAGCGTCACCAGCTCGCCCACCAGCGAATGGCAGCGGGTGCTGGACATCAATCTCACCGGCAGCATGCTCACCAGCAAGCACGCCCTGCCGCAGATGGTCGCCCAGCGCGGCGGCTCGATCATCAACATCGGCTCGATCTTCGGCCTGCAGGGCTGCGACGGCAACACCGCCTACAACGTCGCCAAGGGCGGCATCAACCAGCTGACGCGCTCCATGGCCATCGACTACGGCCATGCCAACGTGCGCGTCAACGGCCTCTGCCCGGGGCTGATCGAGACGCCCATGACGCAGATGGTCCGCGAGCAGGAGGCCTTCCATGCCTTCTTCGCCTCGCAGCACATGCTGTGCCGCGCCGGGCAGCCGGAGGAGGTGGCCAAGGTCGCGCTGTTCCTGGCCTCGGATGACGCCTCCTTCGTCAGCGGGCAGATGATCGCCGTCGACGGCGGCTTCTCCGCCGGCCGCCGCTTCGCCCCGCCGCAGGCCTGAGCCTGCCGCCAGCGGGCCGGCGGTGCGCCGGCCCTTTTCCGCTTTCGTTCGCGAGTTGCCCGCCATGACCCCTGTGCTCTGCGCCCCGACCATTCCCCAGCTGTTGGCCGCCGCGGCGGCGGCCCATGGCGACCAGCCGGCCATCGAGGATGGCGCCACCCACCTGAGCTACCGCCAGCTCGACGGCCTGCGCCGCCGCGCCGCGCGGGCGCTGCTGGCGCTGGGCGTCGGCCATGGCGAGCGGGTGGCGCTGTGGGCGCCGAACCTCTGGGAATGGATAGTCGCGGCCACCGCGCTGCAGAGCGTGGGCGCCGTGCTGGTGCCGCTGAACACCCGCATGAAGGGCGCCGAGGCCGGCCTGGTGCTGCGCGAGAGCGGCGCCAGCGCGCTGTTCGTCATCGGCGAATTCCTCGGCACCGACTACCCGGCGCAGCTCGCTGGCGAAGCGCTGCCGGCGCTGCGTCACAGGGTGATACTGCGCGGCGAGCGTGATGGCTGCCTGGGCTGGGAAGCCTTCCTGGCCCTGGCCGAACAGGTGGGCGAGGCGCAGCTGGATGAGCGCGAGGCGGCGCTGACCGCCGAGGACCTGTGCGATCTGCTGTTCACCTCCGGCACCACCGGCAAGCCCAAGGGCGTGATGACCGCCCACGGCCAGAACCTGCGCCTGGTGCGCGACTGGAGCGAGATGGTCGGCCTGCGCCAGGGCGACCGCTACCTGATCGTCAACCCGTTCTTCCACAGCTTCGGCTACAAGGCCGGCTGGCTGGCGGCGCTGATGCGCGGCTGCTGCATCCTGCCGCAGCCGGTGTTCGACGTGCCGCTGCTGCTGCAGCGCATCGAGCGCGAGCGCGTCACCGTGCTGCCCGGCCCGCCGACTCTCTATCAATCGCTACTGGCCCATCCGCAGCGCGGCGAGCATGACCTGGGTTCCCTGCGCGTGGCCGTCACCGGCGCCGCCTCGGTGCCGGTGGAAATGGTCCGGCGCATGCGCAGCGAACTGGGATTCCAGACCATAGTCACCGCCTACGGCCTCACCGAGACCTGCGGCTTCGTCACCATCTGCCGCCCCGGCGACGACGCAGAAACCATCGCCACCACCAGCGGCCGTGCCTTCCCCGAAGTGGAAGTGCGCTGCGTGGATGCCCACGGCCAATCGGTGCCGGCGGGCCAGCCGGGCGAGGTGGTGGTGCGCGGCTACAACCTGATGCGCGGCTACTTCAACAACCCCGAGGCCACCGCCGAGGCGATAGACGCCGAGGGCTGGCTGCACACGGGCGACGTCGGCGTGCTCGACGAGCGCGGCTACCTGCGCATCACCGACCGCCTCAAGGACATGTTCATCAACGGCGGCTTCAACGTGTACCCGGCGGAGATCGAGCAGGCCATCCTGGCCTACCCGGGCGTGGCCCAGGCGGCGGTGATCGGCATCCCCGACGAGCGCCTGGGCGAGGTGGCCATGGCCTTCCTGCTGCCGGCCCCGGGCCAGGCGATAGACCTCGACGCCTTCCTCGCCTGGTGCCGCGAGCGCATGGCCAACTACAAGGCGCCCCGCCGTGCCATGGTGCTGGATGCGCTGCCGCTGAATGCCGCGGGGAAGGTGACCAAGGCGGCGTTGCGGGAGATGGCGTTGGGGTAGGTCATTCCCATGCAGGAGCGGGCCCTGCGCGCGAATCGCGGGCAGGGCCCGCTCCTGCGGTGGTGCTTCCCTGTAGGAGCAACGTCTTGCCGGCTACGCCGGTGCGCTTTTCGTAGGATGGGTTGAGCCTTGGCGAAACCCATGCGGTCGTGGTGATGGGTATCGCTTCGCTCAACGCCATCCTACGAAAAGCCGTGCTCCCTGGAACCGTAGGAGCGGACTCTGTCCGCGATTCTCGGCTGTTGGCTGGAATATCGGTGCCAGGCATGAGAGCCCCTCTCCCCAGCCCTCGGCTGCGCGCCCCGCCCTGAAGGGAGAGGGCGCTCCAAAAAAGCCCAACCCCAAAGCCCCAGGCACACACCATTCGCGAGCAAGCTCGCTCCTACGAAAAACAAAAGCCCGCTCCTCCGGCAGGGGAGCGGGCTTCATCGACGTCACACCAATCTACCCCCTCAACAACACCTCCACTATCCGCTCCGCCGCCGCCTCTGCCGACTCGACCCGCGTATCGACATGGATATCCGGCGCCTCCGGCGCCTCGTAGGGTGAGTCGATCCCCGTGAAGTTCTTCAGCTCCCCGCGCCGGGCCTTCTGGTACAGGCCCTTGGGATCGCGCTGCTCCGCCAGGCTCAGCGGCGCATCGACGAAGATCTCCAGGAAGTTGCCTTCGCCGGCCAGCGCCCGGGCCATGTCGCGTTCCGCGCGGAACGGCGAGATGAACGAGACCAGGGTGATCAGCCCGGCATCGAGCATCAGTTTCGCCACCTCCGCCACCCGGCGGATGTTCTCCACCCGGTCGGCCTCGGTGAAGCCCAGGTCGCGGTTCAGGCCGTGGCGCACGTTGTCGCCGTCGAGCAGGTAGGTGTGCCTGCCCAGGGCGTGCAGCCGGCGTTCCACCAGGTTGGCGATGGTCGACTTGCCGGCCCCGGACAGCCCGGTGAACCACAGCACCCGCGGCGCCTGGCCCTTCAGTGCGGCATGCGCGTCGCGGTTCACGTCGATGGCCTGCCAGTGCACGTTCTGCGCGCGGCGCAGGGCGAAGTGCAGCATGCCGGCGCCCACCGTGCGGTTGCTCAGCCGGTCGATGACGATGAAGCCGCCGGTGTCGCGGTTGTCGGCGTAGGCATCGAAGGCGATGGGGCGGTCCAGGTCGAGGTTGCACACGCCGATCTCGTTCAGCTCCAGGGTGCGCGCGGCCAGGTGCTCCAGGCTGTTCACGTCGACCCGGTGCTTGAGGGCGGTGCAGCTCATGCCCAGGGTGCGGGTGCCGATCTTCATCAGGTAGGGGCGGCCGGGCAGCAGGGCGTCCTCGTCCATCCACACCAGGGTGGCCTCGAACTGGTCGGCCACCTCCGGCGGGGCGTCGGCCAGGGCGATGAGGTCGCCGCGGCTGATGTCGATCTCGTCTTCCAGGGTGAGGGTCACCGCCTGGCCGCAGACCGCCTCTTGCTGCTCGCCGGCGGCGCCGAGGATGCCGCTGACCACGCTGGTCTTGCCCGAGGGCAGGGCGCGGATGCGCTCACCGACGCGGATGCTGCCGGCGGCGATGTTGCCGCTGTAGCCGCGGAAGTCCAGGTTCGGCCGGTTAACCCACTGCACCGGCAGGCGGAAGGGCGCGCTGCTCTGCCGCGACTCCTCCAGGGGCACGCTTTCCAGGTATTGCAGCAGGCTCGGGCCCTGGTACCAGGGCGTGTTCGGGCTGGGTTCGAGCATGTTGTCGCCGCACAGCGCCGAGAGCGGGATGCACTGGATGTCGTCCAGGCCGATCTGCGCGGCGAAGGCGCGGTAGTCGCGCTCGATGCGCTCGAACACCTCCTGGGAGTAGCCCATCAGGTCCAGCTTGTTCACCGCCAGCACCACCTTGCGGATGCCCAGCAGCGACACCAGGTAGCTGTGCCGGCGCGTCTGCACCAGCAGGCCCTGGCGGGCGTCGACCAGGATCACCGCGAGGTCGGCGGTGGAGGCGCCGGTGACCATGTTGCGGGTGTACTGCTCGTGGCCGGGGGTGTCGGCGACGATGAACTTGCGCTTGTCGGTGGCGAAGAAGCGGTAGGCCACGTCGATGGTGATGCCCTGTTCGCGCTCGGCGGCCAGGCCGTCCACCAGCAGGGCGAAGTCCAGTGCCTCGCCCTGGGTGCCGAGCTTCTTCGAGTCGGCCTCCAGCTGGCCGAGCTGGTCCTCGAACAGCACCTTGGACTCGTAGAGCAGGCGGCCGATCAGCGTGCTCTTGCCGTCGTCGACGCTGCCGCAGGTGATGAAGCGCAGCAGCTGCTTGTGCTGCTGTTGTTCCAGGTAGGGGCGCAGGTCGTCGCCCAGGGCCGCGGGAATGGCGTTCATCAGAAGTACCCCTCTTGTTTCTTCTTCTCCATGGAGCCGGCCGAGTCGCTGTCGATCAGCCGGCCCTGGCGTTCGGAGGTGCGGCTGACGAGCATCTCGCGGATGATCGCCGGCAGGTCGTCGGCGTCGCTGTCGATGGCGCCGGTCAGCGGGTAGCAGCCCAGGGTGCGGAAGCGCACCTTGCGCAGCTCCGGGGTTTCCCCGGCGCGCAGCGGCAGGCGCGGGTCGTCGACCATGATCAGGGTGCCGTCGCGGCGCACCACCGGGCGCTCGGCGGCGAAGTACAGCGGCACGATGGGGATCTGTTCCAGATAGATGTATTGCCAGATGTCCAGCTCGGTCCAGTTCGACAGCGGGAACACCCGCAGGCTCTCGCCCTTGCGCTTGCGCGTGTTGTACAGGCGCCAGAGTTCCGGGCGCTGCTGCTTGGGGTCCCAGCGGTGCTGCTCGGAACGGATCGAGAACACCCGCTCCTTGGCCCGCGACTTCTCCTCGTCGCGCCGCGCGCCGCCGAAGGCCGCGTCGAAGCCGTACTGGTCCAGCGCCTGCTTCAGGCCCTGGGTCTTCCACACGTCGGTGTGCAGCGCCGAGCCATGGTCGAACGGGTTGATGCCGCGCGCAAGTCCCTCCGGGTTCACGTGCACCAGCAGCTCCAGGCCCAGGCGCCGCGCGGTCGCATCGCGGAAGGCGATCATCTCGCGGAACTTCCAGGTGGTGTCCACGTGCAGCAGGGGGAAGGGCGGCTTGCCGGGGGCGAAGGCCTTCATCGCCAGGTGCAGCATCACCGCGCTGTCCTTGCCGATGGAGTAGAGCATCACCGGGTTTTCGCACTCGGCCACCACTTCGCGGATGATCTGGATGCTTTCCGCTTCCAGCCATTGCAGATGAGTCAACATCGGTTACCTCCTCGTGTTCGGCCGGACTTCTCTCCGGCGTGGCGCCACGGTAGGTAATGCGCCGTCGCGGCTTCTTCGTCCGAGCAGACGAAAAAACCGCGACGGCCCGTTTCAGCCCTCCGCCCCGTGCAGCGCCTCGGCGTGGGCCTTCAGCGCCAGGGCCACGGCGTCGAAGCCCTGCTTGACCCAGGCGCCGTGGTTGGCCATGACCGCATCGGCGGTGGCGCCGAGGAACTGGTCGGTGGTGTGGTAGCGGCAACTCTGCGGGCCGGTCTTCTCGATGAGCTGTTCGCGGCGCGCGGCGTCCGGGTTGCCGGCGCTGGCGTGCATCTCCCAGGCCAGCAGGTACGGCGGCTCGAAACTGGCGAGCTGCTCGACCACGTGCAGCAGCTCGCCGGGGCGGGAAGGATCGGGCAGGAACAGGTTCACCGGCTCGCCCAGGCGCAGGCTCGACTCGACCTTGACGGTGTAGGGGTTCCACTGCGGGTAGCGGGGCAGGTCGACCAGCACCGACCAGACCAGTTCGGCCGGCGCGGCGATGTCCACGGTCAGCGAGCGGACCAGGTTCTTCTGCGTACTCATGGGTGTGCTCCAGGTGCGTGCGCCGCACCGCGCGGCGCGCTCGCCCCGATGCTCGGCGCATTCGCCGGCGCGCTCCTCGTCCGAGCGGACGAAGAATCCGCCGCCGGCTCCTCCCTAAGGTCTGCCCAGGCCCACTGGAGGAGACCGACATGTCCACCGACCCCATCGAGCAGGAGGTTGTCAGCGGCGAAAGCTGGACGCGCTTCTGCGAGCAACTGCGCCGCAGCGGCGAGCAGATACTGCGCGCCGAGGCTCCGGCCGACGCGCAGACCCGCGCCGAAGGCTTCCGCTACCTGACGCGCCTGCTGCGCATCGCCCTGGAAATGCACCTGGAGTTCGCCGACGCCGACTTCCCCGGCTTCATCACCCCGTCCCACGAGACCGCCAAGATCGGCGCCGACAACCCCGACAACCTGTACCGCTACGCTCGCCTCAACGGCACGCAGCGCTACCGCGTCAGCGGTACCCGCGGCAGTGTCGCCTACCTCAGCTTCGGCACCCAGAAGGGCGGCTACGAGACCGACGGCAGGATGATCCAGACCGGCTTCATCGACGCCGGGCAACTGCAGCTGGACGCCGACGGCCGCTTCGAACTGATCCTTTCCCAGGAACCGCCGGCCAGCGGCAACTGGCTGCGCCTGGAGCCGGAAAGCAATGCGCTGATCGTCCGCCAGACTTTCCTCGACCGCGTCAGCGAGCAGCCGGCGCAGCTGCGCATCGAGCGCCTGGACGCTGGTTCCGCGCCGCAGCCGCTGGACCCGCAGCGCCTGCAGCAGGGCCTTCAGCGCGCCGCCGGCTTCGTCGAGAACACCGCGCGGCTGTTCGCCGACTGGGCCCAGGGCTACCAGGCCCACGCCAACCGCCTGCCGCCGGCGGACCAGGCGCTGTGCCAGGCGGTGGGCGGCGACCCGAACATCTTCTACTACCACTCCTACTGGGCGCTGGCCGAGGACGAGGCGCTGCTGATCGAGGTGGAACAGGTGCCCGAGTGCGACTTCTGGAACCTGCAGATCAACAACTACTGGATGGAGTCGCTGGACTACCGCTACCACCGCATCTGCCTGAACAAGCACTCGGCGCAGCTGGACGCCAACGGCGGCGTGCGCCTGGTGCTCAGCGCCCGCGACCCGGGCCTGCCCAACTGGCTGGAAACCGCCGGCCACCCCCACGGCACCCTCTGCCTGCGCTGGGTCGGCGCGCAGCGCCCGGTGCACCCGGGCACCCGCGTGGTCAAGCTCACCGACCTGAAGGAACTGGCGCCATGAACGACTTCTCCGCCCATTGCCTGCTGGCCGAGGCCAGCGCCCGCGCCGGCGGCCTCGACGACTTCGGCCCCGGCGACTACCGCGAGGCCCTGGACGTGCTGGCCGCGGCCCTGCGCGACGAGGCCCGGCTTTCCGAGCAGGGCCGCGTGCTGCTGCGCGAGAAGCTGCTGGCGCAACTGGTCAACCGCCTGGTGCTGGAGGATTACTGCAAGCGCCATCCGGAAATCCTCGAACAGCCCATCGACGACCCGCTGGTGATCGTCGGCCTGCCGCGCACCGGCACCACGCTGCTGCAGCGCACCCTGGCGGTGGATGCGCAGTTCAGCAAGGCGCAGTGGTGGGAAACCCGCTACCCGGCGCCGCTGCCCGGCGAGGCCGTGGAGCGGCCGACGCAGCGCATCGAGCGGGCCCGCGCGGAAGTGGCGGGGATGGTCGAGTTCCTCCCGCAACTGCTGGCCATCCACCCGCTGGACGCCGAGCAGCCCGACGAGGAATTCATGCTCATGGAGCATTCCTTCCTCTGCGCCATGGACTCCTACGTCAACGTGCCGGGCTACACCGCCTGGCTCGACCGCCAGGACCAGGCCCAGGTCTACCGCTACCTCAAGCGCAGCCTGCAGTTCCTGCAATGGCAGCAGGCCCGCCGCGGCATCGCCCCCGGCCGCCGCTGGCTGCTGAAGAGCCCGCAGCACCTGCACACCCTGGAACTGCTGTTCGAAGTGTTCCCGCGCGCCCAGGTGGTGCTCACCCACCGCGAGCCGGGCAAGACCATCCCGTCGCTGGCCAGCTTCATCCATACGCTCTGGCAGCTGTACAGCGACGCGGCCGACCCGCGCGCCGTCGGCGAGCAGTGGAACAGCCGCATGGCGCGGGCCCTGCGCCACACCCTGGCGGTGCGCGAGGGCATGCCGGCGGGGCGCTTCCTCGACGTGCGCTTCGAGGACACCCTGGGCGATCCGCTCGCCGTGGTCGAGCGCATCTACCGCTTCGCCGGCCTCGACCTCACCCCGGCCACCCGCGCGGCCATGGCCCGCTGGCTGGCGGAGAACGGCCGCGAGAAGCGCGCCAGCCACCAGTACGACGCCCAGCGCTTCGGCCTCGACGACGAGCGCCTGCGCCGCGACTACGCCGAATACCGCGCGCGCCACCTCGGCGCCTGAATCCGCCCCCACAAAAGCTCACAGGAGAAACAACATGCTGCTCAAGGACAAGGTCGTGATGGTCTCGGGCATCGGCCCGGGGCTGGGCATCAAGCTGGCCCTGGAGGCCGCCCGCGAAGGCGCCCGCGCCCTGGCCATAGGCGCGCGCAGCGAGGCGCGGCTGGCCGAGGCGCAACAGCGCATCCAGGCCCTGGCGCCGGACTGCCAGGTGCTGCGCCTGGCCACCGACATCACCGACGCCGAGGCCTGCAAGGCCTTCGCCCAGGCCACGCTGGCGCGCTTCGGGCGCATCGACGCGCTGATCAACAGCGCCTTCTCCCACGGCGGCTTCCAGGCCGTGGAGGAGGGCGACAACGCGCCGCTGCGCGAAGCCCTGGAGGTCAACCTGCTCGGCTCGCTGAACATGACCCGCGCCGTGCTGCCGCCGATGCAGGCGCAGCGCGCCGGGGCCATCGTCATGATCAACACCCTGGGCGTGCGCAAGCCCTACCAGGGCGGCGCCGCCTATTCCGCCTCCAAGGGCGCGCTGGCGGCGAGCGTGCGCTACCTGGCCAGCGAGCAGGCGGTGCACGGCTTGCGCGTCAACGCCCTGGCCTGCGGCTGGATGTGGGGCGAGCCGGTGCAGGCGGTGGTGCGCCAGACAGCCGCCGCGCGCGGCGTGAGCGAGGAGCAGGTGCGCGCCGAATTCAGCGCCGGCATCCCCGGCGGGCGCATGCGCAGCGACGAGGAATGCGCCCGTGCCGCGCTGTTCCTGGCTTCCGACTACGCCAGCGCGATCAACGGCGCGCAGCTCGACGCCAATGGCGGCGAGCTGATGGCCTGAGGGCGCCGGCATGCTCGAACATTGCGCCTTCAATGGCGACGCCGACGGCCTCTGTGCCCTGCAGCAGCTGCGCCTGGCCGGCGAACTGGGCGCGGCGCCGCGCCTGGTCAGCGGGGTGAAGCGCGACATCGCCCTGCTGCAACGGGTGCAGGCCGGCCCCTGCGAGCGCGTCACCGTGCTGGACATTTCCCACGCGCAGAACCGCGAGCCCACCCTGCGCCTGCTGCAGGCCGGCGCCCGCGTGCGCTACTTCGACCACCACCACGCCGGCGAGCTGCCCGCGCACCCGGCCTTCGAATCCTTCATCGACACCGCCGCCGACGTCTGCACCAGCATCCTGGTCGACCGACACCTGCAGGGCCGCCACCACCGCTGGGCGGTGGCCGCGGCCTTCGGCGACGGCCTGGCCGGCCCGGCGCGGGCCCTGGCGCAGCGCCACGGCCTGGCGGTGGAGGAGGTGACGGCACTGGAGGAACTGGGCCTGCTGCTCAACTACAACGCCTACGGCGAAAGCCTGGCCGACCTGCACTTCGAGCCCCTGGCCCTGGCCGAGGAACTGCGGCCCTACGCCGAGCCGCTGGACTTCGTGCGCCACAGCGCGAGCTTCGCCACCCTGCGCGCCGGCTACGCCGCCGACATGGCCCTGGCGCAAGACCAACGCCCCTGGCGCGAAGGCCCGGGCGCATTGCTCTACCGCCTGCCGGGCGAGGCCTGGGCACGACGGGTGAGCGGGGGGCTGGCCAACCAGCTGGCCAGCCGCGCGCCGGGCCATGCCATCGGCCTGCTCAGCGCCAAGGCCGGCGGCGGCTGGCTGTTCAGCCTGCGCGTGCCGGCCGCCGCCGAACTGCCGGCCGACGCCTTCTGCCGTGGCTTCCCCACCGGCGGCGGACGAGCCCGCGCAGCCGGCATCAACCACCTCGACGACGAACACCTGGAACACCTCGCCAACCACCTATTGGCGCGATACCCCACGGCGCCGTAGGGCGTACAACCGTTCGCGGTTGTACGCCGCCATACCACGACCCACCGCCCGCTCCGGGGCCGGACTCGAAGCGCCCCGGAGCCACGGCCAAGCGGCGTATAACGCGGAGCGTTATACGCCCTACAGGAGTCCCCAGCGACGCCAACCACCTGCCGAAGCCATACGTAGGGCGTACAACCGTTCGCGGTTGTACGCCGCCACACCATGACCCACCGCCCGCTCCGGGCCCGGACTCGAAGCGCCCCGGAGCCATGGCCAATCGGCGTATAACGCGGAGCGTTATACGCCCTACAGGAGTCCCCCAGCGACGCCAACCACCTGCCGAAGCCATACGTAGGGCGTACAACCGTTCGCGGTTGTACGCCGCCACACCACGACCCACCGCCCGCTCCGGGCCCGGATTCGAAGCGCCCCGGAGCCATGGCCAAGCGGCGTATAACGCGGAGCGTTATACGCCCTACAGGAGTCCCCCAGCGACGCCGACCACCTGCCGAAGCCATACGTAGGGCGTACAACCGTTCGCGGTTGTACGCCGCCACACCATGACCCACCGCCCGCTCCGAGGCCAGATTCGAAGCGCCCCGGAGCCATGGCCAATCGGCGTATAACGCGGAGCGTTATACGCCCTACAGGAGCCTGCCCTTGCAGGCAATCTCCGATCGGCTGGAAATCCGGCACCCGCGACGACAGTTGCATTCGGCTATCGCTATGTAGAACTCTATACGCCGAAATCCCGAGGACTCCGCAGAGACTGCCCGAATGAATACCGCCGTGTACGCCAAGGAAGCCGTGGGCGCGAACTATGCGCCGGAACTGATGAAATACGCCCAGGCCCGCACCTGGGAGGCCGTGGACGCCATCGCCGCGGCCATCCGCCCGGGGATGAGCGAGTCCGAGGCCACCGCCATCGGCAAGCAGGTGCTGGCCGAGCTGGGCATGCAGCGCATCTGGCACCCGCTGCTGATCCGCTTCGGCGCCAACACCCTGAAGACCTTCAAGCAGCGCTCCGACGGTGACCCCGTGCTGGGCGCGAACGACATCTTCTTCATCGACATGGGCGTGGTCTGGCGCGGCCACGAAGGCGACGCCGGGGCCACCTTCGTGGTCGGCGACGACGCCGAGATGGCGGCCTGCGCGGCGGCGGCCAAGGAACTGTTCCAGCGCGTCGAGGCGCACTGGCGCGACACCCGCTGCAGCGGCGTGGCGCTGTACGACTTCGCCCATGCCCAGGCCGAGGCGCTGGGCTGGAAGCTCAACCTGGACATCAAGGGCCACCGCGTCAGCGACTTCCCCCACGCCATCTACCGCGCCGGCGACCTGGGCGACTACGCCGAGCACCCCAACGGCGGGTTGTGGATCCTGGAAATCCAGATCGCCCACCCGCACAAGCCCTACGGGGCCTTCTACGAGGACCTGCTGGCCTGACGCACGGCGGGTGCCCTCGGCGGCAACCGCCGGGGGCGTTTGAAGGCGCGCCCGGAGTTGTCTTTTACATATGGAAATCCGTATATTCGGCTTTCCATATGTTCTGGTGCCCCCGATGATCGCGCCCCCCGAAGTCTTCAAGTGCCTGGCCGACGAGACCCGCGCCCGCGCCACCCTGCTGATCGCCGAGCAGGGCGAGCTGTGCGTCTGCGAGCTGATGTGCGCGCTGGGCGAGAGCCAGCCCAAGGTCAGCCGCCACCTGGCGCAGCTGCGTGCTGCCGGGCTGCTGCTCGACCGCCGCCAGGGGCAGTGGGTGTACTACCGCCTCAACCCGGCGCTGCCCGCCTGGGTCCACGAGGTGC
>Ga0180219_1000382_pt1 | contig 38191 bp, 26 predicted proteins | sample eDN3rd30CBELigMG_FD_151338 | JGI IMG/M metagenome (GOLD analysis project Ga0180219, IMG submission 151338) | Enriched Miracle-Growth compost microbial communities from Emeryville, California, USA - eDNA 3rd pass 30_C BE-Lig MG (version 2)... ... | reverse complement strand
CGTACCGATTCAATTGCTTCCCCTTGACCTTTGACCCGACGCCCCAGGGTTTCGACAATGGTCTGAAGTTTTTTGTGATCCAGTTGTTCCCAAGGACTGTGTCTGCGTCCGTGGCGATAAAGATTGAGTAAAGACAAGGCACTTGAGACTTCAGTCTCCTGTCGTGAAAGTCGTGCGAGATTGTGAATGTCGCGGATACTCTGGCCTTCCAATCCGTCCACGAAGTCAGCCAACTCACGCCCTCCTTGCTGCAAAGGGGGCTGCAACCGAAACACTTCTTTCAAACCCAGTACAGCAGACTCACGAACCTGCCTTGTCGGCAAGGGAATTGCTATTTCCCTAAATAGTGGATTATTCAGGTAGAGCGATGGTGGCAGCACATTCAAGCCCCCGCACAGCAGCACTAGCAGTGATTGAGGCTGGCCAATGCTTTCAGCATTGCGAACCACGGCGGCATCACGAGTCGCTTGCCCCAGACGCAGCAGCCAGCCACGCTCGTTCTCACTCAGCGAGTTGACGCTACCAAACAAGTATTGCGTCCAGTCCAACACAAAAGCGACTGACTTTTCGGCGCGCGGTTGCCGCAGCCATTGTGCAGCAACAGTCAGTAAGTCATCCGCGCTGGCCGTGATGCCGTTGGATGCGGGGCTCGCCACAGGTGTAGGCGGCAAATCACCCATGTCATAGGCATTCCCCTCAGATGTGCTTTCTCTTGCGGCAGGTGGGGTAACTGAGCTTTGCAATTCCCCCCAAGTCCTCGCATCAACGCCGCTGACACCATTGACGCGGTTCCAGAAAACTACATGCTGATACCCACGCTGACGCAGCAGGTTCATCAACGCGGTAGGCAACGCTGTCCATTGCCCTGGTGCTTCGGGATCGGATGTCAAATCACCCGTATTACCGTGCAAGATAACACCGCGCCGTATGCCGCATTCGCGGCGAAAGTCTTCCTGCCACGGCAACAAAGCTGAACTCATTTGCTTCTCTCCTGTGTCGCATCAGGGTAAGGGCGAGCATCCTGATCCTGGTCGTCGGGATTGACCCAAATCACGCGTTTGTCACTCAGGCTGATGCCGTAAGCATCTTGTAGCGTTGCCATGACGGGGGCGACATCTTTCTCGCACGTTTTGCCTTTGTATTGATGAAACTTGTAGCTGAGATGACCGCTCAAGTTGACGCGGAAATCTGCTTGCGCACCAGCAGGGCGACGGGCGCGAATCAGCACTTGGTCTTCCCCTTCCGATACAAGATGCTCTGGTCCATCCACAACAAAGCCAGCTTGTTGCAGTGACTGATAAACCGCCCGCACGACTTCACGACGCTGGCTTTCGTCTACGGCAGCTTCATCTTGTTCTTGCACCAGTTGGTTCAAGGCTTCAGCCTGCTCTGCAGGAGCCAGTCCTATTGCATGAGCCAATGCCTCGCGCAACTTGGCAGCGCGTTCGCCACCGTCCTTATTCGCTTCCTGCTCCAACTGCTCTCTTTGCAGCGTCAGTACGTCGGTCACGGCCTCGCGCTGCACACGATTTTTCATTTCTTGCAATTGGCGCTCAGCGTCCACTTCATATCGCTGCCGAACTTCGCGTAAGGCGGCTGAAATTTGCGCCGAGGTCATGTTGTTGGCAGCATTGCCAAGTAGCCGCTCCCGTAGTTTCTGCAACTCGGCAAACGCTGCGTTGAGTGCGACAGGTGTGCTCCAGCCACTCAAACCCTCGCGCCATGCTGCTTCAAGTTCTGCCTTCACCTGCAACTGTCGTTCGACCTCAGCTTGCTGCGCGTTGCGGAATGCCTCAGCTGCGGCTAGCTCCGCCTCTTGACGGGAACGGCGTTGCTCACGCGCAAAGCGTGGTAATCCGTGGAATCGACCACCCAGGGAACGGCTCATATCTCTGGCAGCAAACGGGTCAGACTCCAGCAGAGCCTCCATGCGCTGAAGATCAGAACTCAGCTCACGAAACTCCGCTGGAATCACATCGCCCAGCCCTTGGCTGGCGACATCATTCAATACGCTGCGGTAGCGCTCAAGGAACGGACGCGTTGTCTCGCGCACACGCTGTCGATCAAGCTCTTGTTTGCGTTGCCGTTGAATTTGATAGCGATATTCGTCTGCCCGACTCATGGTTTCATTTCCTTTGATTTTTTCTTTTATCTTGCTTCCGTGAATGTATGCTTGGCGCACCAGCAGCAGCAGCGGGCACAAGGTGCGAAGGCGCATATGACTTGGAATCTTGCGTGTTCAGGCCAAGAGACTGCGCCTTGGTGCGTAGGTTGATGTCATTGCTCACAAACAAAACATCATTCAGCCGAAAGAATAACGCCGTTGAAAGAATGGCATGGTCGGGCTGCCTGGCATCCCATTCAGCAGGCAGTAAGGCTGCGTAGTCTGTTTCATGGCGGATACGGGACGCGCTTGCATCCAACTGGCGAATGGCCGCGCGCGCCTTGACCGCGCGAGCCTCATCTTCACTGCTCTTCAAACCATCCAACTCGCTCAGCACACGAAGCGGCACCACCAAAATATCGCTGGAGCTCAGCCCTTGCAAAAGCCCAGGATGTTCCATCAGAGCGCTGGTATCCAGCACGGCGATGCGATGCCCAATCTCGACTGGGGCCAGCTTCTCCTGCGCCAGAAGGCTCCAGCTCTCCACCGCTTCATTCAACGCATCCCAGAGGGGCAACGATATCTTTAGACCGTGGAAACTTTCCGCAGCTTTGCGCCAAGTGCGCACGGCATCCAAGGCACGAGGGGTCAAGGTACGCACATCCATTTGGCTATTACCCGCCGCTTTCAACGCCTGCTCGCCAATACTCCGGTAAACATCCTGAACGGCTTTCTCAATAACTTGCACTGGCTGCTGTATCGCGTGTGGGCCATACATCTTCAACTCTTTGCGCTCCAATGCGTGTTCCAGCCACACTTGCCGCAATTCGACGGTGAGCAATTCTTCTGGAATTTCAGTGGTGGAAGGCAAGGCAGATCGCAGCTTTGCCAATGATTCCAAGACCCGAATGGGAGCCGCATGACGCAGCAGCGCGGCTTGCAGCGGCACAGCCTTGTCTGCAGACAACATCTGAGCCACCTGGGTCAAAAGAGAAACGACTTCTTCAGGTTCAAGCTGATTGGGCGTATGCCTCAACGACTCATCAATAGCTTTTGCCAGAGATCCTTCCCACGCTGGTTTCCAGTCTTTCCTACCGGGCCGCCACAAACCAATTGCTTGTGTAGCGGGTTCGACCAATGCCATCAGATCGTTCAGTGGCTGTTCAGCACGCGTGGCAAGCCACGGCCACACCGTTTCGCTGAGTGCATCGACATCCAGCCATGCTACGGGCATGAAGGCAATGCGTGGGTCATCGGAGTGCTCGCAAGTGCACTCTAATTCTCTGCGCAGCTTGGCCCAAAGCGCGGTTGCAGCCTGGTCGTTCAAAGTCACCGCCAAGCTACACAAGCGCGGTTGTCCGGCCCAATAGAGGCGGAGGTTACCGGCCACATCTGCTTGAGCGCTCGCTCCGCTGACCTGCGGCAGAGACAAGCTACGAAATCCCGTCATCATTCCTGCGGGGGTAGGCACAAGCAGTGTGTACACGGTCGGTTGTTTGCCATTGGCAACCAGTTCCGCTGCGCTCACTTCGGACGATAAAACGATGGTGGGTATTGTCGCATCCGCGGCCGCAACGCCTTGCGCAACGATGCACAACCGCGCTCTGGCTGCGCCCCCATTTGTTGCTGCAATGGGGCGGGCAGTGCGGGCATCTCGTAAAATAGAAGAGTCAATGATGGGCAGCAAAGCATTCGGGTCGCTTGTGAGTGCATCAGCAAGCAGAATTTCCCATGCCAGTTCGGATTGCGCTTGCTCCAACCAGCGCTGCAATGCCGCATCACGCGGGGCGCTCGCGGACAGCACACCGTCCTCGTTGCACGAGACTTCAAGTCGGCGCTCTACCCATCCCGCTGGCTGCACCACGGGCACGATGCGATCTATAACCGTTGCAGGGTTGTTCCAGTCATACGTTTCCTGCGCTATGGCGCGTGCAACTTGCGGCAACGGATTTTGCGGCCTCAAACAGTTGTCGGCGACGGTGATGCGGCTCATGCTGCTTTGGCTCTGCAGCCCACCATCCTTCTTGACCGGTTTGATCTCATCGCCGATAGGGTCGTAGTGATGACTGATTTTGATCGTGCGCGAGCGCACCGGCAGGCTGTCGCTGCGCAAGAATTGCAAGCCATCGGCAGTCAACTCAAGCTCAGTTAGAGGTGCCTCGAGCGTATCCAGAGCGTAACGTTTGGGCAGCGCACCCAAAGCGGAAAGTTCAGATACGCAGCTTTCCAGCAGTTCACGGACATCGCCCGCGCCCAGTTGCTCGCGAAAAACACCCAGCAATGACAAGCTCTGTTTGTCTGGCAAATGGAGCCCAGGATCACACAGTCGCAATACCATCCTCTCGAACACCGTAGGCTTGCGCTCGGTGTGATAGGTCACGTCGGAATCAATGCGATACAAGGGCAAGGGAACGGAAATTTCTGCCAGTTTCATGCGCGGCCTCCCCGATTACCGTAGTTGTCGCGCTTGGGCGCAGCAGTTCGATTGGGTGGAGCATTGAACCTGCCACGTAGCTGTTGTGGCTGCTGGGGCAGCATATTAGGTGACATCAACTGCCTTGCCGGAACCAGCCGTGCATCGCGCTCCAGTTGATCCAGAATGTCCTTGTAAACGGTTCGCTTCACGCTGCCTGCTCTGTCCATGCGGGGCAAATCCACCTCATAGGACGCATACATGCTTTTCGCGCCGAAAACGATCAGCAATTCCTGCGCGCGCGAAAATGCCACATTGATAAATTCAAACCGAGCGACATTGGCCTTGCTGGAACGACGCCGAGACTGATTTCCCGAGCGCAAAGGGTCGTATCCATCGTGGCGCACCATGCTGACCAGCACGATAGACTTTTCCTTGCCCTGATAGCGAATCACGGTATTGACTTCAACATCGAGAAATTCATATCGACCATTGGACTCTCTGGGCCTGCGGCGGCGGATTGCATCGTCAATTTCTTGGCATTGGTTGGCGTAGAAAGACACCACGCCAACTTTGCGTTTGTTTGACCGGGAGTAGCCCTGCGCGGCGGATTGCCTCTCGATTTGCTCTAGCGTTTCGGCAATCAACTCCGCTTCCAGGCGATTGGTGCGCCGGGGCTGGTTACCGTCCATGTCTTCATGGTGAATTTGGTTGTGCAGGTTGTAGGTTGTGTCCACCCACAACGCATGGTCGTCCGGAGTGAGCAGAGGCGAGCCACCGTCCACATTTTCAAATGTCAGTCCGTGAACACGACGATGCTTAGGCTCTGGGTCATCGTCAGGCCGAAGGAGGCCGCACTCCAACTGACCTTCGTAAAAATGGTTCACCATCGCCATGATTTGCGGGTGCATGCGGAACTGCACATTGAGCCGTGCGCGGATGGCTTCGTCCGCCATCTCGAAATGCGACTTGAACAACGAGGCTGTGACCATCTTCTCGAAGCGGCGCAGGTTGTCGCGGGTCAGCAAGGTTTGCGCATCGGCAAGATTGCCTGCGCCGTTTTCCTCTGCGTTGGCCGCTTCGTTTTCTTCTGCTTCATCCATGAAGCTGCGGGCTTCGTCGCCTTCCTGAAACAGCGGCGGCAACTGGCGGTGGTCGCCCACCAGCACAGCGCGGCGTGCGCGCATCAAGGGCATCAGCAATTCCAGCGGAGTAGCCTTGCTCACCTCGTCAATGATGGCGACATCAAAACTCGTCTGCCCGACATCGTCCAACGTGCGCTCGTTTTCGTTGCAGGTAATGGCCACCACGTTGCAGCTCGCCAGAAAATCCGCCTCCAGGTGCTTCCAGTCTTCTTCTGCGGCGTTGTTGCGGTTCAAATCGCGCTTCCAATCTTCCAGCAACGGCTCCCATGTCTGGCGTTCATGTTGTTGACTGGCCCGGCGTTGCTCCAAGGCCTTGATGACTTGGGCGACGGTTTCTATGCGCTGCGACAAAGTCGCAGCAGGTTCCAGCGGCAACCGATTGCCTTGCGTGATCGCCTCATCTTGCAACAGGGCCTGAGCCTTCTGTTCATGCTGCCTGCGCTGCGCGTCCCAGTCATCCAGCTTGCTTTGGGCGCTGCGCTCCTGATGCCGCGCGGCTCGCACAAGGCCATCATTTGGTGCTTCAGGCTCGGGCTGCGACAACTGAGCCTGCATGAATTGTTTCAGGGTTTCGATGGCTTGCCCGATAACCAGCTGCGCCCTCTCCAGCGCAGCTAGGCTGGCATCCATTTCGTCTGCCAGTTGAGTCGCGTTTTCATTAGGAGTGCACCATTTGGCAGCTTGACGAAACAGGCCGTCATAACGGCTGCGCTCCAAGCCCACGCCAGCCTGCTCCAACTCTTTGAGCTCCTTGCGCGTGGCTCGCCAAGCATCTACGAAAGCATCGTCCTGCTCCATCTGCTCCTCCAAGGCTTTGACCTCGTTTCGGAGCGATTCAATGCGTAGTCTGGTGCTGGCATCCTGAATCGGGCCGTTCGCAGCTTCTCGCAGGCGGCGAATGTCCGCATAAATGGCTTCTCGCGCAGTCGTGAAACGCCGCCACACGGCCAGCATGTGCGCCAGCATTGACCCCCGACTGCCTGCATGAGCCAGCCAATCGTCCATAGAAAATTTCACGAGCAATCCTGCCGCCTCGCAGGAAGCAAGGCCTTGCGCCAAATTTCTGGCAGGCGGATCCACGTCACGCAAGTCGCCATGCAGCGTTTCGGCTTGGCCATGCAGCAAGCTCTGAACGCTGTGCAGGCGCTGACGTTTGGCCTTTTCTTCATCTAGCATCGCGCAGGCAGCGTCATACGCCTGCAGAGCCTGCGTTGTCTGGCTGCGGGCCGATGCCAATTCCGTTTCAAGCTGCCCGCGTCTGGCGTTCAACTCCTTCTCGTCGTGCGACACGAAAGTCGCGCGCTCATGCCACGCTTGCAAGAGACGCAAGTCTTTGTCACCGCGCCTCCACACTGCAAGGCGGTCTTCGGTTTGCCCTGCCAGGGCCTTGTAGTAACGCTGCAAGGATGCCTGCCCCGCAAAGGCCGCGCCATCTTCCGTCACCTTGCTTTCATTCCGCGCCAACCGCACTACGCGCAAGGAACCATCATGGCCCAGCCTGTCCAGCGCGTTGTCCACGGCGGTATGCGCCTGCGATGCCAGCAGCACCCGCTGCCCGCGCCGCGCCAGTTGCACGATGGCTTCCGCAATCACCGTGGTCTTACCCGTGCCCGGCGGCCCTTGAACCAAGCACAAATCCGGTGCGGAAAGAATCTTGACCACGGCTTCTTTCTGGGCCGGGTTGAGCTTGTCGTTGGCCCACTGCGTCACCGGCTCCAGGCGCTGCGGCACTGAAACCTGTGCAGCCTCGAACAAATAATCAGTTAGATACGGCGCATAGCCACCCTGTTCTTGCAATTGCCGCAACGCCTGCTGGTGGCGTTTGATCAGGCTCATGTCGCCCGCCGTTGAAATGGACAGGAAGCCGGACTCCGGAATTCGATTCAGGATGCGCTCGCGCAAGACATCCGGCTCCTCGGCATTGGCGAGATGGTTCTTGTCATCTCTGGTCAGCGAGACGGCCAATTCGGCAAACACGGGCTCAGGCCAAGGACATTCAGGCGAGTTGTCGTTCTTGGGTAATTTCTTATCTTTCGGTAACGATGCGGGTTCCAAGAGTTTGCCTGCCCGCCCCAACCGGGGAAGGCTGCGCTCCTCCTTTTCAGGCAATCCAAACACCCACGGTTCTTTGGATTGCCCAACCTGAAACGCCACAAGATCATCCCGCCCCAAGGCCTTGCGGTCTTTTTGCAACGTCTGTGCGCTCTGCGCGACCAAGGAAAAAACCAACTGCTCGTCACGCCATCCACGACTGATGTAGCGCAAACCGCGCGCCTTGTGGCGGATGAGGCTTTCTTTCCATCGAAGAAATTCAGTCCACTCGGTCAACTGCTTTTCGGTTTGCTGCGTGATTGGTGGCAAGTCGGCCAGCAGTTGCGGCGTGAGCAGATTATTGACGCGCTGAATGCGCTGCTGGCCCGGCGTGAATTGCAGACTGTCATGCACGGCAAATGCAGTGACTTCGCGCTCGAAAGATCGCGCAGGCAGATCGGCGGTCTCGATGAAGCCGTTTATGAGAAAGAGTGGCGAAGAGGATTCGGTGGGCCAACTTCCCGTGGCGATGAAGGCGCATCCTTCCGGAAAAGGCCAATCCCGCCCAGCGGCGTTAACTCGAATCGCCATCTGTGCGTATCGTGGATTCTGCTTGTCCCGCTGCCGATTGGAAACATAGCCCGTGATTGGCATATTGTTTGGAAAGAGCAGCTCATATAAAACTTCCACCCCTTCACGGCCATTGCACCAGTTTTTGAATGTCTGATGGCGGCGCTGAATATCGGCGATAGCTCGATTAATTCCTCTGTTACCTAGGTCAAGCGCAATATACAAATTCATCAAAAAACATAGCCTTGTTAGTCGTCATACGGATTGTTGGGGTCATGCGGGTCGAGGCGATACCCGTCCGGCGAGTACAAGCCGAATCCTGCTTCACCATGGCGCAGTTCGTCGCGTGGTTGCGAAAAATCATCACTGCTTCTGCGAAAACCGCGAGAGACAAGTAGCAAGCCCACCAGCAACAGCGTCATCCAGAAATCTACATAAAACAACACAACCAGCTTAATCGCCCACACGAACACGGAGGCACCCGCTTGCGGCACTCCCTTCGATACCAACCAGTTCGACGCCCGCCGTTCGCCACGCACATAGGCGCGCCATCCACGGCCAAGGGTGCGTCCGAGGCGTTCTGCGGTGCTGGTGCGGGTCGTGGTGTTCATGGTCGTCTCCGGCTGCTTCAGGACGCTTCGTCATCCGGTTCCATCGGGCCGGGGTCGGGTTCCACACCGATGCGATAGCGGGCAACGAAACGTGGCCAATCCACATGGTCAACCAGGTCGATGTCCTCGATGACGCTGACTTTCGCTCCCGCACGCTCGAACAGGGCGATGCTCTTGGCGGGATAGTTGTTGCGCGACGGATAGAGCACGCCGTCGAACAGCGGCTGGCCGTCATCTCCGAGCATCGCATGCACCTGTGCGGACACCTGCTGCGTATGCCTGTAGTCGCGGCTGGCCAACTGCTCCAGATTCAGGCCAAAGTAGCCCGCCATGACGCCCGGTGCTGTGAGATCCGCCAGAAGCACGTCAGCCACCACGCCTACGGCGCGCACCATCCGGCTCTGGACTTCTTTCAGCGCGATCGAGCGTTTCTTGTCCGCAAGCCACTGATGTTTGTGGAACACCGACTCCATCAGCGCCGTGGGCAAGTCGCGCCCCAAGTAAAGCACGCCGTAGGCCCGCGTCGGGTCATCGTAGCGATTGGTGCGGCTGCGGCCATAGTACAGCGGGCTGCCCCGATAGACGACGCGGCTCACATGCTGGAGCAGTTCACCGGCATCGATCAGGAAGGATGGCAACTCGCGGTTCATGACGGTTTCACTTCAATGCACCTGGACGCCCAGCACGTTGAACACCGCCTCGGCCACGTCGTCGATCGTGCCATGCGTCACCGCATCCAGCGGCGAGCGACCGCCCAAGCCTTCGAGCGGTTCGGACAGTGCGCGGTAGATCGTCCAGTGGTCGATGCCCTCGACCTCCTGAAGTACGGTTTGGGTCAACTGCTGCTTCACCGGGTCGAGTTGCCAGTCGGGCAGCTTCTGACCGCGCGGCCCCACGTTCAGTGCCAGCAGCCGACGGGCAACGATGTCCTTGTAGATCTGCTGGCGGGATTTGTCCGCCAGCTTGGCGAACTCGGGGATCGGCAGATTGTGTGGCTGGTTGAAGGTTTCCAGCAACACGGCGCGGCCACGCTGGACGTCGGTTTTACTCGGGTCCCAGCGCGTGTCGGCACGCAGCGCGGCCGCCTTGCGTGCAAGGGCCTGCTCCACCGTCTCACCCTCCAGGTTGGCGGGCAGTTTTACCGCTTCCACACGCTCGTGGACGAACGCCTGCAACTCGGCCGCAAAAGCCTTGGCGTCCCGGATTTCGACGGTATCCGCGAAGCGACGCACATCCTTCACCGTGACGCGCGGCAGACGGTCGGCAATGAATTCAATGGCAGTGGGCATAGTCATCTCCCAAGTAGGTTTGAGACAGGATTCACTCTAGTCGCCCTTGTCGCATTTGTCAACTTAGACGCCCGGAGTGAAAGCAACCTACCTGGCGGAAGCAGCGTTCCCGCAGCATAGGCCGAGGCCAGCGCCGGGTCGCCGTTCAATCCATTCGAGCGGGTTCCACATTGACGCTGGAGCCGCAATCCGCGCCCCGCTATACCGAAACGGTTGAAGGCCAAAGGGCCGAAATGGCAAGGGAATGGGGTGCAAGGGGAAAGGCCCTACCCGAAAAGGCGAAAAGGTCTCCCGCTTGGCCCGCCACCAGGACACCCACATGCTCTCTCTGTTCCAGCGAAAACGGGCCTCGGGCGCTGCCGCTCCGTCGCCAGCACCCGTCACCGATCTTCCGAAAGGGCTGCTGCAACCGGAATCGGCCGCATCGCTGCTGGCGACACCGCGCCGACAGAAGCTGCTGGAACACATCTGGCAGCGCACCTCGCTCTCGCGCAAGCAGTTCGCCGCGCTGTACCGCGCGCCGCTGGAACGTTATGCCGAGCTGGTTCAGGCTTTCCCTGCCTCCGAAGCGCATCACCACGCTTACCCAGGCGGCATGCTCGACCACGGCCTGGAAATCGTCGCCTACAGCCTGAAGCTGCGCCAGTCTCATCTGCTGCCCATCGGCGCCAACCCCGAGGATCAGGCCGCGCAAGCCGAAGCCTGGACCGCTGCCGTCGCCTACGCCGCACTGCTGCACGACATCGGCAAGATCGCCGTCGATCTGCACGTCGAACAAGCCGACGGCAGCACTTGGCACCCGTGGCACGGCCCGCTGCACCAGCCATACCGCTTCCGCTATCGTGACGATCGCGAGTACCGGCTCCACAGCGCCGCGACAGGCTTGCTCTACCGGCAACTGCTTGACCTCGAAGTCCTGGACTGGCTCAGCTGCTATCCGTCGCTGTGGGCGTCACTGCTCTACGTTCTGGCCGGGCAGTACGAGCACGCCGGGGTGCTGGGCGAATTGGTGGTGCAGGCCGACCGTGCTTCCGTGGCCCAGGAACTGGGCGGCGACCCCACACGCGCGATGGCCGCGCCCAAGCACGCGCTGCAACGCAAGCTGCTCGACGGACTGCGTTACCTGCTCAAGGAGGAGTTGAAGCTGAACCAGCCCGAAGCCTCCGATGGCTGGCTCACCGAGGATGGTTTGTGGCTGGTCAGCAAGACGGTCTCGGACAAGCTTCGGGCGCATCTGCTATCCCAGGGCATTGACGGTATTCCTGCGAACAACACCGCCGTGTTCAACGTGCTGCAGGATCACGGCATGTTGCAGCCCACAGCAGACGGCAAGGCGATCTGGCGTGCTACCGTGACCAGTTCCACCGGCTGGATCCACTCGTTTACGTTGCTACGGCTGGCACCCGCGCTGATCTGGGAATCTGGTGAGCGACCGGTGCTCTTTGCCGGGACGGTGACGATCGACACGCCCCCCGCAGGTGAAGATGCCGAGGTAGCGGCCATCCTTTCTGCGGACGGCGCGACGTCCGCTTTGGAGAACCAAAACGCTCCGCCAGCGGAAGGTAGTGGCATCGCATCGGCCCCTCCATCCAAGGCCCCGGCCAGCCCCGACGTCATGGAGGACATACTGGCGATGGCGGGAACGGGAAATTCGCCAACCACCGATCAAGATGTGGAAACCGCCCCGGACGAAACACCCATCGTTCTTTCCGATACGCCCCTACCGACCTTGGCCGCCGCTGCGCCTTCGCGGCCGGCCTTCACGTCCTCGACGGCACAGCCATCCGGCGAGCACTTCATGGCGTGGCTGAAACAGGGCATCGCCACGCGGCGACTCATCATCAACGATGCGAAAGCGCTAGTGCATACCGTGAGCGACACCGCCTACCTGGTCAGCCCGGGCGTATTTCAGCGCTATGCGCAGGAACATCCGCAGGTAGGCAAACTGGCCAGGCAGGAGAGCCTGCAGGATTGGCAGTGGGTGCAGAAGCGCTTCGAGCGGCTGCAATTGCATCGCAAGCAATCCAGCGGGTTGAACATCTGGACATGCGAAGTCACTGGCCCCAGAAAATCACGGAAGCTACATGGCTACCTGCTTCTCGAACCCAGCTCGATATTCAGTGATGCGCCTGCAAATAACCCATTCTTGAAGCTGGCATAATTTACGCGAACTTCCTGTGCAATTGCTCGTGGCTGCCGCCATCTGCACACCGGCCCCTGCGCGAGATTCGCTCGGCTGAGGCTCATCGCTAAGCAGGTCATGGATTGTTCCAGCAACCTGGGCTTCGCGAATCGAAGAACGTCACATCTGTGGCAGGCAAGGATCGGCCAGCAGCCTTCAGAACTTGGTGGCAGAACGCTTGCTGATCTCCATCTGGCTGACCAGTGAAAACCGAGACGGCCATTCGCTTTGGCTTATTCGCCGCGATGGCATCAAGCACATGTTGGTCTCGTTCGTCAAAGCTCCAGCCATAGACGACCAGACCCTCCCCGAGCGCCGGCAGCACCTCCTCATACACATTCGTCAGATAGTGACTCCGGCGGATCGCAGCGACCTTCTGCTGACTGGTTCCCTCGCTAACGAACACCGGCACATAGTGCCCGGACGCCCACCTGCGGGTGATCGTGTCAAGCAAGTCACCTGCAGATCCTGCCCCAACTGCGAGCTTTGTCTCATCACCAAGGTAGTTACGCGCAACCGCAAGACTGCCGTGAGGATAGAAAACCAATGTTGCTCCTCCAGCAGGCCCATAGGGCCGCCGCAGATATTCCCAGTCTGTCTGGAACTCGCCGCCGTGGAACGCATCCTTGAACCAGCTGCCATTTGCCGCATTGAACAGCAGCATGGCCCAGTACAGGGTGAGATCGTAGTTCAGGCTAACGACGGTCGGAAAAACGCTGGCAAACGCACCCATCCGTTGTAGGTCGGCGGCGACATCGGCATGTATCGGATGCACACTGTGCACAGCTTCGACCAATGCCGTGCGCACTTCCGCATAAGCCGCAGAGATGTCGGCAGACGGTGATCCCAGGGCGGCGTTGACGTGCTCCGCATACCAGCATGCGAGCAACACATGCTCAAAGTCAGTCGTCCCGAGCTTGGCGAATATTGGCGCAGTGGTTGCGAGCAACCCTTTTGCGTCGGCAACGCTGTGAAGTGTTGGATATGCAAACTCCTTGTGGATGGCGATGCTGGCGCCGTTGCCCAGAAGGAGGGAGCTCCAACTTTCCGCGCTGATGCTTGCCCAAGTGTCGATTTCGATTCTGTCCATGTTCTTTCATGTGCCCGTCTTCATCGCGTGGTCTGGCACGCAGAGTCTCAGCTGCAAGCCGCTCACATCAAATCGTGCCTCGCAACGCGACAAACTGGTTACTCGGTCCTTCCGACCGGAGGGTGAGGCTCGGGCTGTTCGCCACCAAATAAGCCAAAGGCCGCGTCAAGCTGAACGGGAACAGCACGGGCAGCGACTGCAGACTGGTCACTGAAACCGGCTTGCCAGCGTAGCGCACGGCAGCTTCGATCAGCCAAGCCGTAAGCGCATCGTTGTCGATGCTCGTCTGTGGCAGGCGAATGACCCGCTTGCCTTTCTCGACCCGTTCCACGGCGCCCCAGCTCGCCTGGCTCTGAATTACCATGTTGGTCATGCGCCGAGTGCCTTCGCGTTCCCCATAGGTTTCACTCATGCGCCGATGCACTTCGGCGGCGGCGCAGTCGCCCTGGATGGCGGACAGGCGGCCCACCAGCTCGGCCACCTTGCCAAAGAACGGGTACGTCGCCACGGACATGCCCCAGCACAGTGCTGAGACGGGAATGTCCGGCTGCGTCTTGTGGATGGCCACGCCGCGATCGGCGTAATCGACCAGTTCGGCGCGCGGCTCCAGCCACAGCCGATTCAGCACGGTGCGCGTTTTCTTCTTGGCTTCCACGCCAAGCTCGGCTGCATCGAGCAGTGCATTCAGATCATCTAGCCCAGCCACGTCTGCACGTATATTCAGTGCCGCAGCCGCCCAATCAAGCTGAATGAACCGATCAAAGCCTATTTTTGGGGCTGATGAATTCATTCGGTACCTATCACATAACTGACTTTCACAAAGGGCACGATCAGTTCTTCGACCGACACCCCGCCGTGGACCACCACCTGGTCGCCCTCCGGCACGAAGGCGGTTCGTCCGCCTGCGAACAGGGGCATGAAATTCGCGGGAAGGCCTGCGACGTCCAGCCTGACCGTGTTGGGATAGGCCGCTGCGGAGTCGGCCAGCAATGGCTCACTCCGATACACCCGCACGCGCTCGCCGCGCGTCTCGGCAATCACGCCCTGGTTAGGTCTGCCGACGCCGGTGGACTCCACGTTGCCGTGGTCCGCCGTGAGGTAGATGTGAAATCCCTTGTCCAGCAGCATCGAAAACAGCCGGTCAACGAAACCGGTCGTCAGCCAGTTGCCGATCCACATCGCCACGTCTTTCTTGGACCGTTCCTTGTGGAGCCGCTCATCCACCTCATCGATGACCAGGCCCACGACCTTCGGCCGCCGGTCGATCAAATCGGCTTCCAGTGCATCGAGCTGACCGACTTGGCGCAGTGCGCGCCGATACATCACCTCATTCGAGTTGACGCCTTCGTTCTGCCAAAACGTCTTCCACAAGGATTCCTCCTTGTCCGTGCGGTCGATGGAGTCCTCGAACTCGCGCGGCTTCAGGCCGGAGAACAGTGCCTGGCGCGACACTGATGTCACGGTCGGCAGCCATGCGAACGCGGTTCCCTCGTCAAATGCGAAGCGTTTTGTGGTGGCAATCAGCCGCTCGCGTATCTGCACCCACTGGTCGAAGGCCAGCCCGTCGAAGACCAGCAAAGCGAGCTTGGTTTCCCCTGCGGATCGCCGATGGCGCAAGAAGCGCGGCACGTGGTGCACCATCACCGGGCCTTTGGTCACCGGCTGCAGGATCAGGTCGGCGTAATGCTTGGCCGCGACCCAGGCTTGCAGATGTTCGTCTGATTGCGCCTGCAAGGTCTTGATCCGCTCCCCGATCTGTTGAGACATGGTCGGCAGGCTCGCGCTGCCTTCGGTGCCCGGCAGGCCCTGCGTGCGGGCCAGGATTTCACCGTAACGCTTGGCGAACTCGCTCCAGTCCTTGTGCGAAGAGGCCGCCGTTGGCGTCGTCTCGATCAGGCCATCGATGCCTTTGAGCACCAAAGCCTGCAGCGCCGCCGGGTCCTGAACAATGCCGGCCTTGATCCAGCTCGGCATCCCTGCCGGAACGCTGTGCACTGCCAGCGGATGCAAGCTGCCGTCGAGAAACATGGAATCGACCAGCACCTGCACATCGGAGTGGTCGAACGGAATTTCGATCCTGGCGACGCCGTCTTTCTCAACATAAGCGGGTGGTGGTGGCTCCCCTGTACGCGTGCCATCAAGGCCCAGGGTCGTCAGGTAGCGATACCACGCATCCTGCACCACGCGCAGCAACGCACTCTTGGAAGTCAGCCAGGTGGCGACGGGCAGGTCTGCGAATAATCCCTTGCCCTGGATGATGCTTGCCGCGTGCTGGGCGAACAGCGGTGGCAACGAGCGGTTGGCAAAGTGCATCCGCAGCAGCTCGCGCCAGAAGTCCACCGGGGTACGGATAGACCTGGGCGCAAGCTGGTAGACGTGTTCGAGGATGAAGTCCTTCGATTCGCTCTCGCCCCGCGCAGACTGCAATTCGGTCTGGTGGGCATGAAACAGCCCGGCAAAATGCTCCGGCTCGACTTGCTGCACCGCGCTGTATGCCAGCCTGGGGAAAATCTCAGCAAGACTGAGCCGAACCACACGCCCGTGATGCACGATGTCCCACGGCAAGGCATTCGCATCGGCTCTGCGCAAATGCAGAACCAACGAAGGCGCTGGCCCTTGCTCACCACTATCCCATGCTGCGCGGTAGCGTTCCTCGTACTCCGCACGGAAGGCAAATGGGTCTTCGTACAGCATCAGCTCGAAGCCTCGGCTGCGCAGTTCGGTTAGCAGCTTTTCGTCCAGCAGCACATCGTCGGGGTCGCAGGCCACCCACAGTCGGGTGAGATCGACCGTGAAGTGACTCAGGATGCGTTCCGTCCAAAGGCTCATGCCTCACCTCCGACGCGCACCATCATCACGGCGTTCAAATCCGGCACGCTGGCATCCATGTCGTCCAGGGCGGCCATGCGTGCATCGTGTTCCTGTTGCAGCCGCTTGCGGCGGTGCTCGCGCACGGCGGGCAGGCCGATTCGTCCAATGGCCTGGCTCCGGGCCTCGAAGGCATACAGCGCCCGTTCGCGTTCTTCCTTCAACCGGGCGCGGTGTTCGGTCAGCAGCTCGGTGAAGATCCGCTCACCCTGGGTACTGGCCGCGGCGTGGGATGCTTCAAACAACTTCGCCGACGCCTCGGCACTGGTCACGGCATGCACGTCTACAGATTCAGTCAGCAGCAGATCCCAGACGCGCTTGGCGGTCGGCACGAAGGGGCGGCCTTCTTCGTTGATGAACACTGGAAGGAAGCGCTTGCGGCTTAAACCTTCAGCAGCCAGGCTGATTTCCCATAGCGACCAGATGCCGCGCACCGAATCCGGCAAACCCGTCACGCGGATCACCGGCAGCGGCTGCCCGGCGACAAAGCGCGGCAGCTCGCTGATCACAGCCCGAGCGCGGGGGTCTTCCATGGTGACCCATTCCAACTCCGGGTTCTCATCCGCCGTGCGCGCGTCAAAACAGGCCTGGGCCGACTCGCTGCCGTCCGCCCACTTCACCCGCCACGCTTTGCCAGCCTTCGTTGCCGAACCGCCGCGCGCAGCCAGCCCGTTGATGATGGCGCGCTCCAGCCAGAACTGCGCCGGGTGATCACGCCACTTGCGGGCATCCTCGGCGTCCAGATCGTGCTCGGTGGTGAGCAGATCGCTGTTGTTCTGGGACTCTGACAGGGTGGATCGTAGTTGGGACACCACCGCGTCGCACTCCTGCTCGATGGCTTCCGGGTTCTGCAGGCCGTGAACGAACAGCTCGTCGAAGATCGGGTCAGCTTCGACCGAGTCCATCACGTCGGCCGCCTTATCGACGCCGAACTCCTGCGCGATGACCTCCAGTTTTTCTTCCAGCACTTGGCGCACGCGGTGCTCTACCGTGTCTTCAAGCACGAAGTTGATGGCACGCACCACATGTTTCTGGCCGATACGGTCCACCCGGCCAATGCGCTGCTCGATCCGCATTGGGTTCCACGGCATGTCGAAGTTGACGATGACATGGCAGAACTGCAGGTTCAGACCTTCACCACCGGCATCCGTCGAGATCAGCACGCGCACATCCTTGGAGAACGCCTGCTGCGCACGGGTGCGCGCTTCCAGATCCATGCTGCCGTTGAGCGTCGTCACCGAGAAACCACGGCTTTCCAGGAAGTCGGCCAGCATGGCTTGGGTGGGCACGAACTCGGTGAAGATCAGCACCTTCAGCGCCGGATCGCCTTCTTCTTGCTGCAGCTTGTAGATCAGCTCCAGCAGCGCTTCAGCCTTGGCGTCGGTGCCGGCGGCCTCGGTTTCGCGGGCCAGTTCCAGCAGCATCTCGACTTCGGACTTCTCCAGCTCCCAGCCACTGGACTGCATAGCCAGATCCACCTGAGACTGGCCGTCGAGGTCTGCCCATTCGTCGGTGCTGGTGTGCTCAAACAGGTTGGCCTGGGGCTGCGGCGCATCGAGCAGGGCCTGGCGCTTTTCCAGCGTGGTGCGGATGGCCGCTGTGCTGGATGTCACCAGCCGCTGCATCAGGATCATCAAAAAGCCGATGTGGCGCTGCTTGGCCGCCATGGCCTGGTTGTAGCCGTGGCGCACATAGTCGGTCACCGCCTCATACAGGCGCTGTTGCGCGCCGTGGCGTGCCTGCCAAGCCACTGCCTTTAGCCGGGTCACGCGCGGCTTGAACAGCGGCTGGCCTTCGGCGTTGATCGATGCGCGCTTCTCGGTGCGAATCACGAAAGGCCGCACCCGCTCACGGTTGACGCTGCCCTCATCCGGGAAGGCTTCCCGATCCAGCAACTGCATCAGCCGCATGAACTGGTCAGTTTTGCCCTGGTGCGGCGTGGCCGACAGCAGCAAGAGATAGGGCGATGCCTCGGCTAGCGCAGCGCCCAACTTGTAGCGGGCGACCTGCTCGGTACTGCCGCCCATGCGGTGGGCTTCGTCGATGATGACCAGATCCCACGACGCCGAGATCAGGTCCTCGAAGCGCTCGCGGTTGTAGGTGTTGAGTTGCTCCAGGCTCCAGCCGCGCCGACTTTCCATGGGCTTCACGGAGTCCAGCGAGCAAATTACCTGGTCGTGCATGCGCCACAGGTTATCTTCCTCGCCCGCGCCACCGCTGCGCCACTGCCGGAAGGCCGACAACTCGGACGGCTCGATGAACTGAAGCGTCTCGCCAAAGTGCAGGCGCATTTCCGCCTGCCACTGGCGTACCAGCCCCTTGGGCGCCACCACCAGGATGCGCTTCACCCGGCCACGCAATTTCAACTCGCGCAGCACCAGACCGGCCTCGATGGTCTTGCCCAGGCCCACCTCATCGGCCAGCAGGTAGCGGATACGGTCGCGGCTGATGGCGCGGTTCAGTGCGTAGAGCTGGTGCGGCAGCGGCACCACGCTGGACTGGATCGGCGCCAACAGCAGGTTGTCCTCCAGCGCATCCAGCAGCTTGGCTGCCGCCGTGGTGTGCAGAATCTGCTCCACATTGGGGCGCACGCTTTCCAGCGCGGCCAGATCAAGCGCCCGTGCACGTACCACCGCGTCCTTGGCGGGTAGCCAGACGCGGTAGGCCACCTCGCCCCACACATTCTGCCGCTCGATCACCCGGCACGGCGATGCCTGCCGGGTGAACCAGCACCAGTCGCCGATGGTGAATTTGGTTCCGTTGCTCACTGTCCACCCAACTCGCGTTCGATCTGCTCGATGCTGGGCAGATTGGTTTGCAGTTCCTTGGGCAAGGATTCCAGCAGCTTGTATTCGGCCACGCCCATGGGCTGGGTTTTGTCGCCCAAGGCGTATTCGGCCACCACTTCGTTCTTGCTTTTGCACAGCAGCAGGCCGATGGTGGGCGCATCCTGCTCGGCTTTGATCTGCCGATCCACTGCCGTGATGTAAAAACTCAGCTGCCCCAGGTGCTCGGGCTTGAACTTCTCGGCCTTCAGCTCGATGACCACATAACAGCGTAGCTTGAGGTGGTAGAACAGCAGGTCGATGAAGAAGTCATCGCCGCCCACTTCCAGGTGCACCTGCTGCCCGACAAAGGCAAAGCCTGCGCCCAGCTCCAGCAGAAACTGGGTGATGTGTTTGACCAGTGCCGATTCGATCTCGCGCTCGTCGGCCTCGCTGCCCACATCGAGAAAATCGAACAGGTAAGGGTCTTTGAGCGACTGCTGCGCCAGATCGCTGCCCGGCGCAGGCAAGCGCTCGACGAAATTGGTGATGGCCTGGCCGCTGCGCTCCAGCCGCCGGGTTTCGATATGGATGTTCAGCACATTGCGCGACCAGCCGTGCTCGATGGCGGCCTGCGCGTAGGCCAGGCGCATATCCGGCGCCTTCAGCTTGGCTAACAGCACCAGATTGTGGCCCCAAGGCAATTGTCCAACAGCCTGTTGGACAATTTCAGCCTCCGGCCAGGCCTCGGCAAACGCCCGCATATACATCAGGTTGGCGCGCGAGAACCCCTTCATGCCCGGAAACGCCACCCGCAAATCGTGCGCCAGCCGCTCGATCACCTTGCTGCCCCAGCCTTGCGCGGCCTGCCGCTGCAGGATGTCACGGCCAATCTGCCAGTAGAGTTGCACCAACTCCCGATTGACCGCCAGTGCCGCGCGCTGCTGCGCGCCATGGATACGGCTTTTCAGTTCGTCCAGCCACAGCGCGTAGCCTTCAGGGACGGGCAGCAGCGATACCGCCTGTTCGCTTTGGGTCGGGTGTTTGGCCATTTACTGTTCCTCGCTGCGGTAAGTGCTCTCGAAAGCGCATTCGTCCTTCAGCCCCAGCTTGGCCATGATTTCGCCACGGCTCACCTCACCCGCTATAGCGGCCAACATCCGCCGCACTTCGGGGGTGACTTCGGGGGTAGCTTCGGGGGTGACTTGGTTCCGACCTGGTCCCAACTTGGCCCCGACTTGCTCCCTGGCCTGCGCATCCGCCTGTTCCGGCGCCAAATTCGCCCCCAGGGTTTGGCGCAAGTGCTGCATGGGCGGGCTCATCAAATCCCGTCCTCGGTACGGGTCAAGGCGAGGTCGTACAGCGTCAGCAGCTTTTCGTCCTCTTGCAACGCTGCGTCGGGCACTTTGGCGGCGATGTCGATGATCGTCTGATAGTCCTTACTGCCCCATGCCGTTCTGAAACCAGCGCGCAGCGCCTCCAAGCGGAACTCCTTCAGACGCCGCCCCGTGAATGCCCGGTACTGGTCGAACTCCTTGAGCAGCGCCTTCTCGCGCTTCTTCTCCAGGTCTTGCGCCTTGTTGGGGTCGGGCACGTACCAGCGATCTTTGGCCTTGGCCACAAGGGCTGGGCTGTTCTTCTCCAGCCCGCGCAAATCCTTGTGATTGGTCGAAAGGTAGCTGTGGATCTGGCTCGGAACCTCGCCTGTGCCGTCGTACTGAATAAAGTTGTCTTCAAGCAGCGCAGCAAGTTCCGGTTTCTCTTCGTGCTTTTTCCAACCTGCCCCGAGCTGGCTGATGAAGTCGGTGTGAACCTCTTGATAGGTTGACGGGCGACGCTTCAAGAAATCGGTCAACCAGTCAATCGCGCTGCGCTCATCGGAAACAAACATTTCCATCTGAGGCGCAATGGCAACCTGCATACGCTTCTTGTCGTACTCGGCGACCTGATCCGGCAAAAAGACCATTCCATCCCGCTCAACGAAACGCTGCACCAAACCCGCTTGAAACTCATGAGTGGACATAGGCACAGGCGCGTTATGACGGACGAACCATGCGACCATGCGGTCAAAGATGATCCGAGGATCGCGCTCGGCAATAAACTCCAGCTCGCTGCCCTTAACTTTCACTCGCGGCAGGTATCCAAGATGGGTTCTGACGAAATCCCAGACCGAGTCTTCGGTACCGCCCGATTCCACGAATCTGTCTTCCAAGCCACCATTTGGCTTGTACGCGGAAATCACCAAATCCTGCTTTACTGCAGTTGTTGTTGTAATGGCCTTAAAGCTCCCTTTCTGCTTATCAAGAGCTGCGACGTTGGCAACAACGAACCCCGCTTCCTGCAGCGACGTTTGAATTGCATTCCAAACACTTGCTTGTGTATTTGAAAATTCGATGGTGACCCAACGGCCTGGCTTGAGTGCCTCATAGACGTTTCTTAATCCGTCAGTCATCATTCTTCGATAATCGTTCAGCGATTTTGACTGTGCTTTACTTTCGATTGCTTCCGCTTTGGCATCAGTCAGTGCGCCAAGCCAACCCTCCCAAAGCGCATTTAGCTCTGAGTACATGATGTTGGCGCCAAAAGGTGGGTCTATGAACGCATAATCAATTGAATTGGATGGAAGTTTTAGCCCCTGCGTTGATTGCGTGGACAATATTGCATTCAGCTCTTTAATTTCCGCCTTTGATTCATTTTTTGAGATTGCGTTGTCGAGCATCTCAAACATATTCAGCTCTTTTACGAGAGAGGGAATATAGAGAGTGCCATTAGTCGGCCCACCCCCGGCCCCCCAAGTGCCTGCCTGATAGGTCAATCCATACCTTTTCGTTATGCGAAAAGCGACGGTTGTCACCAATGACTTTAGCAGAGGGTGTTCGCACAAGGAATTAAATGCAGCCAATGCGATGCGATTTCTTCCCGTATAGAAATGATGAATATGAGTCAATCCATGCGACTCAATTGGTTGTCGGGTATTAAAACCAACCGGCAACTGGAAGGTTGGGCACCATTCACTTGCTCGAACCGACTCGGTTTTCAGAATTAGGGCAATATCAGCTTGGTCGGGGATCTTTTGGAATCTTTTTTTTCCGACCTTGTAGTTGATCATTACAGGCACTTGAACTGCCTGCTCAACTATATGTCCAAGGTACGGATCCATCAGTTTTTGCCACTTTCTTTCCATTGAGCGCTTCGTCAGTGAAGCGGCGCATGAAGGGCAACTAAATTGATCGTTGACTTTCCCTCCTTCAATATCAACAGCAGTATTCCAAAACACAACATCACTAGCACATTCTGGACATGTAAAAACATCAGACCATACCGTGTAATTGACTCTGCCGACCGCACAAAATTTCCCTAGATCGGGGATCTCATTGGAGTTGATTTCCTCTACGGCAAGCTGGATTTGATCATTAGTGGGGGCGTGAGCCGTTTGAAACATCCATCCATACTTTTTCTCAGTTTCACGAAGCAACCTTTTTGCATCGTGCTGAAATGAAATTGGTTCAGACGGGGTGTTGTAAATATATGAAATAAAGCCTGCGACTGGAGATAGGTCGCTCAATATGGCTTTTCTTGCCCCTAATTTTGAAAACGGAACCAGTGACTCTTTTCCGCTTATAATTTCTTCTTTATAAATAACGTCATTCGAGTCGACTTTGTACCCAAGAGACTCAACAACTTCCTTATTTCCGCAAAGTTGAGCAGCGATTCCCGTTGCACCACTTCCCGCAAACGCGTCCTGGACTAAATCGCCCGGCTCGGTGTACTGCAGAATGTAGCGCATGATTGCTCTATGCGGAACTTTGGTGTGATACGGGTGTAGCTTATATAGCGGGTCGTATTTCCCCTCACTTACATCTGCAAAGAATGGCTCTTTGATATACGGGACTGAGGAATCGTAAGATTTTCCGTAGTGCTGAATAAAATCTTCAACAAACGGATTTGGGCATGCGGTGTAGTACGGCGGATCGGAAAGCTCCAAGATGGCGTCGTCCGATCCGATAGGAAAACCTTCGATTTTCCGGAACTCAGGATCTTTGAGCTTCTCGGCAAGCAGCTTCAGGTAGTGCTCGCGACGCGCCTCATCGCTCGGGAACGTTTGCCCGAGGCATTCCACCGGGCCAGAAGTTTGTTGTGTAGGGATAAATAAATCAGTCATTTTTTTCCTCGGCGCTTTGGGCCTTGATTGCCGCGTTCGCAGACTGCTTGACCACGCCGCTCAGGTTATCGATGGATTTTCTGACCCGCTCCAACTCCTCTACGACAGGATGGCGCGGAACGCTGGTGCCCATATAGGGCTGCAGATCCACGTGGGTCTTCTCGCTATACTTGTTTTTCCCATACTCGTATTCGGCCGACACTTCGAATGTATGCGGACAAATCGTCGGATCAGCTCCGCTTGCAAATATCTCAAAGCCCATCCCGAGGTCGAAAAGCAACTCCGACATAGGTGGTAGGCAGTCGATAGACTGCGAAAAGGCTGATTGCTTGGCGAGGTTGCGACTCTCGGCTTGCTCGCCAAACTGAAAGAAATCCCGATCAAGGCGTAGCCGGAGATTCTGCGCAGGCGAGCGGCCCACATTCCTGATCAGCAATTGGATGACAGGTGTGCCCATCCGAACCTGCACAGTCACTGCGACAAACGGGCGATTCTGATCAGCCATCTGCTCACGCATTGCACCCACTGCGGCACGGTTGGCACGCAAGATGAAAAACGTGAGTCCGGCGAACATCGCGGTCAACAGGACGTTGGCCAGCGTCAGCCATTCCGGCAAGTTCGCCGGCATCATCAATGAGGCGACATCATTCATTGAGTGCTTCCTCTTCTACTTCTTGATCATCGTCTCGGGGTTCGATGGATGTCTTCGGTTTGATGGCAATGGCAACGGCCTTACCTGTTGCCAGAGTTGCACGGATCACATCCTGAAGCACCCGCGACTGGCTGGGCGTGGTACCCACCCACGCCTTGGACACTACGGTGGTGAACGCGGTGTTGTCGAAATGGCGCTGCGCGTTGTCATAGGTGATCCGCAGGCCACCTTTCGGCCCCTGGATGCCGGGGTCGCGTTCCAACAGCTTCCAGTAGTCCAGCGGCAGGTACATGCCGGGCACAAGGCCCACGTCATCCGGGTTGAATACCAATCTGGAGCAGAGCTTGAGGAAGAACGGGTTCTCGGTCAGGCGGAATCCGCCAATGCCGGTGTTGGGCGCACAGGCCTTCAGTGCGCTGAGCACGGTATCCATGCGGTCGATTTCTTCTTTCAACTGCGCGTTGGGCAAGCGATAGACCGCTTCGGCTGGCCCAACGCGCCGATCCTCACGCTCCATTGCTTTGTACTGAACCATGACAAAACTTTGGTAGGTTTCGTTGAAGTAGATGAGGTCGGTGCCGGTTTGCTCTTCAAGCGGCAGGCGGTTGGCAAGGATGACCGTGAGGCGTTCCGAGGTTCCCTCGGATTCAAATACCACTGCACCGTAGGGGTAGGTTCTGACCACTTCGAAGCCGGGCAGATTTTGCAGGTCATTGACCACCATCGGGTCTTCGCGCAGCCGAACGCTGGGCAGGCCGTCGAGAAAAGACACCGGCGTTTCGTCCGATGGCGCCCATTCCTGAACAGGGTCGCGGCTCAGGCCGGCTATCGACAGTGCCGTAAGCAGTGCTTCTTTTTGCTGCGCCAAGTTGTCTCGTGCCCGCTCCGACAACCGCCGGATGCGTTCTGTTCGTGCCTGACTGAACCGATCCAGCAGGGTGCTGGCTTGGGGGGCGATCTGGCGAATGGTTTCAACGACGGCGGTGAAGCCTTTGTCGGTCAACAAGCCACCTGATTGAAACCGCTTGCGCACGGATGCGGCATTGCGCTTGGGCAGACGATTCAGCAGTTTCCGCACAGACAGCGGTTCGGCGAGTTCTTCGACTTTGTCGATATTCAAGCGACTCAACCCCGTACCAGCGCGCACGCCACGACGCCCCAGGCCGATATGCGTCAACTTCCCCGCGTTGACAACAAAGCAAACCAGTGGCGCGGTTCGGCTGTGCTGAAAGTCAGCGACAGGCTCAGCAAACGCGTGCTCCTCGGCTACACATTCAAGGAATGTGTCCATCCGATCCTTCGAGAGGGATACGGCGAAGCCGCTTGCCTTGGCCATCTAGGAAGCTCCGCCTTCATCCGATGCTTCCTTGTCTGGAGCAGGTGCTATTTGTTGCCAGTCCTCTGCAATCGCTGTCCAATCCACGGTGCGCTCGACAGCTTCGATCTCGCCTGTTTCGTTCTCCTTCTTGCCCGACCATACCGCCCAGAAGTCCGGGTCATCGGATTTTGGCCGTTGGCCTTCAGGCAAGGCATTCATCTGCACCAGCACGGGCAACTCAGAGGCCCAGCCCAGCAGGATGGCGTGGCGCGAAGGTAGCGAAGGAAGATCGCGCAGCAGGCCACGCAGGTTGTCAGGAACCAGCTTGTGCACCAATTCCTGGTCACGGTCATTGCTGATGCGGTGCAGCAGGTAGCTGTTGCATTGAGACAGCACTGTAGGCGACAACTCGCTGGGGCGCTGGGATGACAGCACCAAACCCAATCCGAACTTGCGGCCTTCGCGGGCAATTTTCTCGAATACCTGACAACAAATGGCGGCTGAGTTCTGGTTCTCAGCATCGTCCTGGTAGCGTTTGATAAATGTATGCGCTTCTTCCATCACCAGAACGGTAGGCAGCGTTTTGCCGTGGTTGAGCTTGCGGTAGCGCTGCATGGCTTCCAGCGTCATACGAGCAATAACGGCGGTGACGATGTGCACCACCTCAGCGGGCACCAACGATAGGTCGATGACGGTTACCGTTCCGTTGGATGCTTGGTTGTCGCCGATGGTGTTGGCCAGCCAGTCATGCAACGTCACACCATCGGCATTGCCTGTGATGGTTTTCATGCGGCTATCGGACAGAATCGTTCGAATGCGCATGAGCATTGTTTCGACGTATTCCGAGACGCCTAGCAGTTCTGCATTGGCTTCAACACTGCGCAGCAGTTGGTCGCCAGTAAAGGCGCGGGGTACGTCCGCATCGATCGGCAAGATGTCGGTGTCGCTGCCGCCGAAGGCCGCATGGGCGGCCTTAGCCATGCCCAAAAATTCGTCGATCTCTGGTGCAGTGAAATCGTAGTTTGGGTACTGGCCTGAACGCGCGTTGGCGAAGGCGGTAATCTTGTCTCGTATTGCGCCCAGCGCCGCATTTTCATCCGCAGTGAATGAAGCATCGTTCCCCAAGCCTTCCTGCCACCTCCTGGTCTTTTCAAAGAAGTTCTTGGGGTGCGGAAAATTAGCCCAGGGGCGTCCGGCAGCGCGCTCGATCTGAATCACGCTAACCAGTGTGCGCAGAAAACGACGCATGTCGTGGCTTGGTGTGACGGTGACTTCCACCGCACCGTCGCGCACGGCGCGCAGTGCCTGGATCAATGTCGGCCGTTGCGCCTTGGCGCTGGCTTGGGTAAACGCACTCCACTCAGCGCTGTTCCAAAACCAGAGCGGCACCTGTAGCTGCTCAATGCCACCGTCAGGCTTCGGCTCGACAGCGAATACGCGCACTTTCCCCAAACCATCAAATGCCTTGGCGTACTCGCCGTTGGGGTCGAGCACGATGAAACGGGCATTGGGGTCAGCTCCGCCGCGTGCCTTGCTGGCTTCTTCCATCGACCAGCGGATCAAACCGGCTACCGAGCAGGATTTGCCACTGCCGGTGTTCCCCAGCACGGCCAGATGACGACCGAACAGGCGATCAGGGTCGATCTTGACCTCTGCATTGGCGGCTAGCGGACTGACGCCGATTTTCACCCGGCGGTTGTCGCCGGATTCGACGATGGCGCGTAGCTGGGTTTGGGTGGGTAGCAGTACGGGGTCGCCTACCGTCGGGTAGGCTTCCACACCGCGCCGGAAGGAATAGCGTTCCTTTCCATCGATCTGACCCTCGTAAGCCAGACCACCCAGCGGGTTGAGGCTCATCTTGCGCAGCGGATAAGGCAAATCAACCAGGCCGAAATCCTGCATGCCCTTGCGCTTGGGGTATTGAGACCGCTCGATGGTGATCCACTCCACCTGTGCGACCAGATAGCCTGTCTCACTAGGCACGAGGACATAACCATTGATCCGCGGGAACGGCCGTGGAGTACCTGTGTTCAGAGCGAGGTTGTCGGGTGCTTCGATGTCCAGCAGAACCTTGATTTCGTCAGGCGAGACAAAATCGATGCTGCCGATACGCAGTGAGTCGGCGTAGGCCAGGGGCGAGAAGCTCATACCAGGTCTGCCCCGTCAAAATCGCTACCAGGTTTCGCTGCTGCCGGGCCTGGATGGGCTTCGGTGCCGTAACGCTGCTTGAGCAGTTCGCTCATGCGGAAGGTGGTTTTGTCGATAGCGGCCTTGGGCAGGAAGCTTTCGGTCAGGATTTGCAAATCAGCCAGAGCGGGGCCGATCAGCAAGCTGATCTGCGAGGGACGTCCCAACTCTCGATAGGTCTGCATGATGCGGCCAAGCGGATCGTTATAGGCAATGATCACCAGATGGGTGGACGGCACTGTGAGCATGTCGCGAATGACACGGTTGATGTGCTCGTCACCAAAGCTGTAGCCATAGGTAATCAACGTGCTGTTAGGGCGGCACACGGCGGCGGCGAGGTCTCGGAACAGTTCCACATAGGGGTGATCCGAAGTCTCCCGGTCCTTGGCGGCATTGGGGTAGATCATCAGCTTGTGAGCACTGGCACCTTTGAGCCCGGGCGCTTGCAGATAGGGCGCGACATCATCGGCGCCGAAGGGCAGCCCGACGCGGCGGATATCCCTATCGACCTGCAACCAATCCACCGAGCCGTGCAGCTTGGTAAAGCGAGCGACCCCCTCCAGATAGCGCGGTTCACCGCGTATGCCTGGTGGGTTGTAGTGCATGTCCAGATCCAGCCGCGATGAACGAAAGATCGGCATGAGGTTGCCGAGGAAGCGGTCCAGCAGATGCAGCCCGGCCAGTTCGGCCCCAGCTTCGATAAGTCGGTCGTAGTTGGTGGTGAAGATGTTCAGCCGGTCGCGCACGCCGGTGCGGCTGGCGAAGCTCATCAGGAAGGTGACCAGCACATTGAGCGCTTGCTCACGTTTGTCTTCATCTGCCCTGGCAATCCCGGCTTCGCTGTCGAGGATGGACTTGGAGAAGTCTTCCAGCGTGCTGGTCAGCTCAGTCAGCAAAGTTTCGGCTTCTGCTGAGTTGCCCAGTATCTCTAGCCCTCGCAGCAATTCGTTGGCGGCGCGAAGCTGGTCTTCCAGATTACCCGTTTCCCGGCCTGATCTTTGGGCGGCTTCTTTCGCTGCTTTCCTGATTGCATCCTCGTAGATGGTCAGGGTTACTTGGTTCATTCCAGCCGCTGGCTTGCCTGTCGCCAGATGGTGCACGGCATGGGTCAATCCTGAGCCAGCAAGCAGCGAAAGATGCTCCGACTGAAATAAGGCGGTCAGCCAAGGCTCGACACGGCTTCGCAACACCTTGATGTCGAAATTTTGGCTCTGAGTTAGCCAGGAGGCTTCTGCGCCTTCGCAAAGCTTGAACTTGCCGGCATCCTCGGCGCTTGCTTCGAAGCAGATAGGGGCGTGGTCGTCCCTGACTTTCAGTGTGTTGCTCATGGCAGCAGTTTCCTGTTCGTTTGCAGAGTCATGGCATCACTCGATCACGAAGCGCAGCTTGGTGGCATCCTTGCCCTTGCAGCGTTCGTTCATAAAGGCATCGAAGCGCTTGCGCAGCTCATCCGGCATGGCCGGCGAGCCGCCTTGCAGCAGTGCCTGCTTGATCTCGTCACCCTTGACAGCGATCTTCTCCAGCCCCGACAGGGCCTCTTGCACGGCGTTGGCGAACTCTTGAGTCAAGGGCTCCGGCAGCTTGCGTGAGGTCAGGAAGGCGTCGATCAGTTTCTTGCTTGCTGCGGGCAACAGGCCGAGGCTGTCCTGGGTGAACGGGTCTTCCAGATTTTCCAGCAGGGTCTGCTGCCAGTTGGCCAGCAACTCATCCAGGTCATCATCCAGCTTGTGCAGGCGGTTGGCGGCGGGCAGCAGCTCCAGTTGTTCGGCAGCCGGGCGGAACTGGCAGTGCGGGCAGACGGCGGTCGTGACCAGCGTCGGCTCATCCAGCGATGAGCAGCTCTTCAGGCCGTTGAGGGATTCCTCGAAGGCGGTGAGCTGGCTGGTGGGCATCAGCGATACGCCGGCCAGCACGCGCAGCGCCTGCAGGCGGTCGTCCTTGCGCAGAGCGTTGCGGGTCTTGTCCTCGGCCACGCCGAGGCGCGCCTTGCTGTGGCTGGCGATGTAGGCGGTGATGTAGTCCTTCTTGAGCTGGGCCAGCGTCTGCCGGCCATTACCCAAGATCAGGGCGGCGTGCTCGGCGCTGCGGTCCTGGCTGATCTTCTCGAAGATGGCCTTGCGGGCCGCCTCAGCCTGTTTCAGCCACGGGTGCTCGGCGGGCAGCACCATCTCGGCCTGCGAGAGGTAGGACGCCGTGCTGCCCAGCTCCGCCACCAGTTCGAGCAGACGCTCGACGGCAGCCAGGATTTCCAGGTTCTTTTTCTGGCCGTCCAGGTCTTCCTCGGTGACGCGCAGGTTCTTGAGCTTGCCGACAGTGTTGTAGGGTGTCAGCGACTCGGTGAACTTCTTCAGCGAATCGAGCCGGGCGTACCAGTCCTTGGCTTCTTCCTCACGCAGCAGGTTCTGGCCCCAGAAACCGAGCTTGCCTTGCTGCAGGTCGGAGCCGGCCTTGAGCACGCGCGGCACCAGGGCGCTGACTTTCTCCTGCAGCTTGATGACCGGTTCAATGTCGCCCTGGCTGGCCTTCTGCGCCAGGCCGGACGGCAGGTCGAACAACTCGAACAAGGCGCGCAGCACGGCGAGGTTGATCTCCTTGGGCGCCTCGATGTGTTTGAAAGCTTTGAGTTCCTCCAGTGAGCGTTCTGCCAGTTGGCTCAGCTTGCCGGAGTCGATCTTGTCGCCGGTGATCGACAGCACGATGTCACCGGAATAGACCAGCCCGCCCAACACGGTGACCAGTAGGTCGGGTTCCAGCCGGTACTTGATCGGTGCGAAATACTCAATGTCGGACGAGCCTGACAGCAGTTCGTTGCGGTTGAGCACCTGGCCGTGGCCCTTGGCTTTGAGCCGGTTCAGCACTTCCTGCGCGTAGCGGGAGTTGGCCGGATCGACGCGGTCGCCATCGAGCAGTTCCAGCGCATCGAGAATGGCTGCGGCATCCTTGGTGCGCGTACCGCCGGCCAGAGTGCGCAGTGCGTTGCCGATCAGTTGCTTGCGGTTGGTCTCGGTGACCAGCACGGAAAAGCTGGGGTATTCCGGCGCGAGATCGCCGAAACGCTGGCCCAGCACCAGGCCCGAAATAACGTTCACCACGTCGCGGAAGTTGATGCGCTCGTCCGCACCGAGGCGCGCCCGGTCACGCAGCGACACGCCTTTGGCCCAGTCCTGCAGGTTCTTTTTCTTGCCCTGGTAGGTGACCTCAAAGGCGGTCATCTGCTTTTCCTGCAGCCACTTGCTCATGGCACGCAGAAAGTCCTGCGCCTTGGACAGGTAGATGGCCTTGGCGCCGCCGCTGGCGGTGGAGGCCAGATCGAGCGCCGCTGCGTAGGACGACAGGTGCCGCTTGAGATCGTCGTCCAACCCGGTGAGGCGGAAGAAGACCTCATCCGACAGGTTGGCGTCGCTGAACTTCGGTTTGTCGAAAGGCTGGATGAAGTAAACGTAGAAATCGCGTTCCGGCTGGGCCGTGGGCCGATCATTCGGCGCGCCAAAGAACAGGTAGCCCATGCGCTCGACACGGCGTTCTTGCCATTCGAGCTGGTACTGCCAGATCTGGAAGCCGGGGTAACGCAGGTCGTCGCTGCACTCCATCAGCGCTTTGACGGCGCTGTAGTAAGCACGGTCCAGCGCATCGTCGGACAGAGCTTCGGCGCGCTTTTCGATCTGCGCGTCGTAGTCGATGTCTTTCTTGAGGTCGAGGTAGTACTGCTCGGTGTCGGGGGCCTTGGAGATGAACTGGCCGTTGACGGTCTTCAGCACTTCCCGCATCACGGTTTGCACCATCGACAGCAGGTTCTCGGCGGGGTCGCCCGGCATGTCCTCCACGCCCGGCTGGAACAGACACAGGGCGTCGCGCAGCTCGGCGGCGGTGGGACCGATCGGAATGTGGATGTCGCCGCCGGTGGTCAAGCGGTGCACAGCCAGCGCATTGATGACGCGCAGCGCCATCGGCTTGTAGGCCGGGCGCGTAAAGGCCTGCTGCACGCGCGACTCCAGCACTTCGGAGACGCGCATGACTTCTTTGATGTTCGGGTCGGCGCGCAAGACCGAGTTGGCCTTGATGGTGTTCCAGAAACTCTCGTAGCTGATGAACAGCGGCTTGTCGGCGGGCACTTCCTGGTCGAGGATGGCCAGCATGGCGGCCTCGATGGTCTTGAGCGCGCCGCGCTTCTCGGTGAAGTGGATCTGCTCGAAGGTCTTCAGGTAGTCCGGATGCACCGGGAACAGCCGCACGTACTCGTCCATGCGCTCGTTCATGGAGCCGTAGAACTTGGCGAACGGCGTGAGGTATTCGCGGATCTTGTTCTGCTGGTCGGCAGTCTTCTTGAGCAGGCGCGCGGAGACGACGAAGCTGACGTCCTGACGGTCAATGAGAATTTGGGTGAAGCGCTCGTTGACCCGGCGCATGCTGTCGGCCACATGCTGGAAGCGCACGCTGTCGAAGATGGCTTCCTGCACACCGGCCACGAAGCGGAACTTCAGATGTTTGGTGATTTCGCCGATCTGCCGCAGGATGGCCAAGTCGCGAATCAGTTCGTTGTCCTTGCGCGATTGCAGGTATTCCAGGAACTCATCGACCACCAGCAGCAGGCCCTGGTCTGGGTAGACCTCATGGAAAGCGGCCATCATTTCTTCAAGAGACTCTTTGTTGTTGAGTTCCTGATCTGCTGGCGGGAAGCTGTAGCTGACGCCCAGTTTGTCGAGGAAGCGCTCAAGCTGCTGGGTGATGACCTGGCGCAGCGGCATTTCCAGACCGCCCACCTCGATGCGAAGAACTTTGAATTTCCCGGCGATGGAGGCAACCGCCTCGGCGACCTTGGGGTGGCGAATCATCGGCGCATAAGCGGCGTCTTCTGCCACCAGCGACAGCACCGACATCAAGTGCGATTTACCGGTGCCGTAGTTGCCGACGATCAGCACGCCCTTGTGATCGACCGAATCCTCGAAACTGAGCTGGGGAACCATGAGCTTGGAGATTCGCTCGGCCATGTCGTCGGAGATGACATAGGTCGCGACGAGCTTCTTGGCTTCGTCCGGGCGTCCGGCATCGAGCAGTTGAATGACTGACTCGATCTGCTCGAACTGGATCAAATCTCCGTATTTCATGTTCGTACCCATATGCTTCTCTCTTCCCGCAGTTTTCGTAAATTCGGTCAAATTTCGAGTACGACCACACCGTCCTGGCTGTAGTCACGGTGTTCTGGATGGCTCATGTCGGCATAGATCAGCCGATCACCGCGCAACTCGCCAGGCCAGACGGCCACGACGCGCTTGGAGTGCGCCAGCCGCTTGACGAGGTCAAGCGGGTTGATCTGCAAGCTGGGCTCGAACAGCAACTCCAGGTTGTCGAGCAGCAGCGGGATTTCGGTTCGTTCCCCGAATTGTTCAAGCAGCGCGATCTCGCGCAGCAGTTCGCCTGCTGAGAAGCCGCGTTTGTTGTTCGGCGTGGCGGCCAGGCGACGCCCCAGCTCCAGGCCGACGTTGAGCGGCTCGATGTTGAGCTTGGCGCTGAGCTGGCGCAGCAGTTGGGTCTTGCCACTGCGGCTGGTGCCGACCAGTAGGATCAACTTGCTGTTGATGTCGCCGATTTCGCCGATGAGTCGTTCCAGTTTTGCGAGCATGCTCATCCCATCAGTCCGTCTCGGCTTCGAGTCGTTGTTGATCAGGGGAGCGATAACCCGGCGCCAGCACCGCGCTGCGCACACCATAGATGGCGAGGTGGTTCCTCAACCAAAGCCGGTACTCGGGGCCGCGCAGATTGTGGTCGGGGGAGCAGTCCACACTCCATTTGCGCAAGATGTAGCCAGCCGTGGCGGCCCGCAGCTTCATGTGCAGCACACCGCCCCGCATGCCGTAGTCCATTTCGGTGATTTCTGGCCGGGGTTGATCCGGGTGAGGAACCAGCTCCAGCTCGACGATCCGGGTCCACTGAATGTCCTGATCGTTCATTTCGTGGGGCGCCACGGGCTGCCCCTTGCGCACCACAGGGCGCTTGATGCGGGTGATAACGAAATCCCGGAACTCCTGCGATTTGCGGTCGAAGGCGCGGACGTGCCAACGCAGGCCGTTGTCGATCAGCGCGAACGGGACGATCTCCCGCACGGTGCGGCCACTGGAGATGGAGTGGTACTCGATCCCCATCGGGCATTCGTAGTGGATGGCACGAGTCACGCTCGCCAGGATGTCCAGGTCAGGGTGGGTGAGCCGGGACGGGCTCTCGCTGGCCACCCAGGCTTTGATGCGCATCGGTTCACCGTCGCCAAAACCCTGCGTCAGCCACGACAACACCCGCTCGGGCGGGAAATCGAAGATCGGCTGGAAGCTCGGGCCGAGGACGTAGAACTTGCCTTTGCCGTCGTAGTCGATGTTGCCGGGGGCGATTTCCTTGTACAGCGCCAGGTCCCTGGACGCAGCAGCGGACTGGATACCAAACCGCGCGACCAAGTCCTGGCGGCGCATCTCCCCAATGAAGCGCACGCGCAACTCCACGAACGCGAGCCGGTCACGCTGTGGCTGGGTTAGATCGGCAAGCTGTTCGTGGGGCATCTTGGTTGGCTCGTTCGGGTTAGCGAATGCTTATGCAGATTTCTGCAGAAAGTATATGAGCTGCTTGAAAAGACGTCTATAAATCCAAGCTGGTTTGCTAGTGCGCTGCATTATGATAACCATTTTTTGAGGCGCAAATGAGTGATCTGACGTGGACGAGTAGGCAATCAGCCCAGCGGAGCGCACCAGGAACGGCGTGGAATGGGGTGCATCCAGCAGGCCATCGCGGACGAAAACTGGTGCGAATAGATCCTTGATATGGAACAGGAGCATGGCCCATGGAACTGCGACACCTTCGCTGCTTTGTGGCTCTCGCAGAGGAGCTGCACTTCACACGGGCCGCCGAGCGCCTTCATATCGAACAGCCACCCTTGTCCCGCGCCATCAAGGAGCTTGAGGGCGATCTGGGCGTGGTGCTCTTCGTGCGTAACCGCCGAGGTACGGTGCTTACCGAGGCGGGCGCAACTTTCCTGCAAGACGTGCGCAGGGTGTTCGCCGCGCTGAAGCAGGCTCAGGAGAACGCTCAGGCGGTCGCGGCGGGCCTGAGCGGAAGCCTTCGCATTGCAGTGTCCGACGGCGCAATCGATCCCCGGCTGTCGGCCCTCCTGGCCCGCTGCCGCGAGGAGGAGCCGGAGATCGAGATTCGCCTGTCCGAAGTGCCGCTGGCCGAGCAGTTGCGCGGGTTGCGCTCGGGCGACTTCTCGATCGGGTTTGCGCACACGGCGGAGGTCGGCGATGACATCCTGACCGAGCCACTCTGGCACGACTCGCTGGTGGTCGCGGTGCCCGCCCGGCACCCCTTGCTTTCACACAAGGCCGTTCCGCTGCATCAGCTTGCGAGCTACCCACTGGTCTTATGCGACCCACAGGTATACGAAGGCTACTACCGTGAACTGGCGCGGCTCCTGCGACCGCTGGAGCGTGATCCCGACATCGCCGAGCACGTGTCCTCGCTGGACATGATGCTCACCCTGGTCGGTGCAGGCTACGGCGTTGGCTTCATCAGGGCAACCAGGATCGCGGCGAGCCTGCGCCCCGATGTGGTGATCCGCCCCCTGGCCATGGATTCCGCAGTCATCACAACCTACTTGCTGCGGCCCGTCAGCGAGGATTTGCCGGTGTCGGCGGAGCGGTTCATTGCGCGCCTGCGCGAGCACTCGGGCGATTGATGCGGCGGCAAGGGCCGTAACTGAAGTTCGCGGCCGCTTATGCCGAGCCTTGCGGCTCACTACCAGCGCTGAGGTTCCTTTCAGTCGCTGCCATCAACTCGCTGGCGCTTATCCCGAGTGCGGCAGCAATTTTCAGTATCAGGGGAAGCGTCGGCACATGCTCCCCGCGTTCGATTTTGCCCATGTGCGAACGCGATATTCCAGCCTGAAATGCAAAGTCGTCTTGAGCGACGCCTTGCGCGACGCGAGCGGCACGCACGGCCCGCCCGAAAGCTAATGCTGGTTCGGATTCATAGGTGGGTGTGCCAGGTGGACGACCTGGCTGAATAGTACGCTTCTGCATCGACAGAAGCGTCGAACAATCCTCTTAAATTAACCACGTTAAACATATAGACGTTAAAGTTCTCTCTTTACTATGATGCTGGTTTGCCCTTGACCTGCTTCGTCGCTTCTGTGGGTTCTCCATGGACAACATCACCAGCCAACCTGCCCACCTCAGGCTTGCGATAGCGCCAGGCGTATCGTCATCTCAGCTTTCGGCGCTGCTCGCGCTGCAACGTGCGCAAGAGCCAGAGGTCAGCATCGCGTTCCTTGAGGTTGCAGGCGACGAGTTGCTTGATGGACTCCGTGAAGGCCGCTATGACGTAGGGGTGTCGCTTCAAGGGTCGAGCGATCCGGCCATCCAAACCCAGCCTTTGTGGGTTGAGAGCATGGCCGTTGCGATACCGCTGCGGTTTCCCTTGCTGGATCAGGCATCGCTCACCGTCGCCGATCTACAGGACTACCCGATCTTTCGCTGGAGGGCTGAGGCTTGTTCTTCGCTGGATCATCGGCTGCTCTCGCTCTTGCCTGCTGACCAGCAGAATCTTCAGTACGTCACGTCTTTCGAGCTGATGGCGCTATGGGTTTCTGCCGGCTACGGCGTCGGGGTATCCGCGCAATCGCGCATCAAGCGCGCCCATGGATGGGGAATCAGCACGCGCCCCCTGGACGACGGCCCCTACGAAATCGTGACGCACCTGCATAGGCTCCAAGGGCAAGCGAACTCTGTTTCCGAGCGATTCGAGCGAAGGGCACTACAGATCGTAAAATCGGTCGCTTCCTGATCGCAGTGGCTGTCGGTGGCCGCCAGCGGAAGGCGGTGGATGTACGTCTTTCGCCAAGAGGGTCGGGGTGGTACACTTAGAGGCCATTTCTGGCTTGGGTAACCAGAAAAAATCGTTATTAATCAATGGGTTGGTTGCCTTGGGTGATTCCCTTCGCCCGCTCCAGATTCCACGGGCCTTCCAGCGTCTTTGTGAGCAATTCTCAAGCTGCTGGGGGCCGTTTGGGGGCCGTTTCTTCGTCTAGCCTGCTAGCAAATGAGATGCCCCCACTGCACTTCTCAGTACTCCTGCCCTTTGCTACACCTACCTCCGATGAAATGCCGACTGGCAGTTCATCGCTTGCGTGTGGGCCATTGTTTTTCTATCACGTTGATGTCGCAAATACCGACCTATCCGCTTAACCAAACGGCATTAACCGAGGAGGAATCACATGCACGGACTTAGCCATATTTACAGTGAGAACTTTCGTGCGTGTCGTAGTGTTTTCTTGCCGCTCGGTGACTTTCACTCCATTGGTTGGGCAAGACAACGTTGGGAAATCAACTGTATTGGAGGCTATTCGATCGGTCTAGCTCCAAAAATATTCTCCAGGAGCGACCTCCTGAATCCAGATCGTCCAATAGTAATTGCCGCTTGCATTAAAGGGATCACTCCAGAGTTGATTAAATTGATCCCTAATGAACGACAAAGAGTGGCTATTGCCCCGTTCTGTGTAGACGGCTCACTATGAATTCGAGTATCCGGCACCTCAAAGCCTACGCAGGAGGTTTGACGGCCTGGAGAGTTAGATGCGTCCGGACTGCCTGTTGACCTTCAATTCTTGCGCCCCTCATTGCAAACGCTAAAGCAGACCAGAGGGCGTGGGGGCCGTTTCTGGGGCCGTTAGCACGGAGCAAGGGAGGACAACCTTGGACAGCCAACACTTTCCAAAAGCTCCAGGTATTGACTGTGCGTCATGCCCTGCGCTGTTGTCCCATCCAATAACATGGCGATACCTGCTGTACCGTGGGTGACAATGGCCGAGGGATCCCCGGCCATCGCCACTCCCGACGTGCTGTGTCAGTTGGACTTGAAGCCGGGGAGCCCGTTGGCGGCACGCCACTCTTTCACTGTTCGAGTGATACCCTCGGGGGAGTCATCAGCCCCTGGCTCCGGGTAGTAGAGAAGATCTGAGCCTGCTGGATGGTTAGATATCTTGATGAAGTGGCTGAGTAAGCGATCTTCTTCTTTCTCGGGCATGTCGCCGGCACACAGTTGCCGAAGCATGTCGATGAATTCCTGTTCCGTGTAATCCGAAAGACTGCTTTTAAAATTCACGACCTAGCCTCCTTATGGATCTCCACATGCCGTTTAGGGGTAGTGATCGAGATGTTATCGACATCGTATACAGCGCCACCATGTTGGATTTGCTCAATATGGTGCAACTCGTATCGACGATTCTCTCCATTGTGCTCTGCCATCGGAGCGTAGGGTGCCTTGCCCTTGCGGACAAGGGATTGGTTCTTGGGATTCAACTGCCCTACCAGCGAAGTGTCGCGGCTCACAGACTCCCACAGAGCCTTCCTGAAGGCATCGAAACTATTGAAGCTCCTGCCTCGCAGCTCATTTGCAACACTTGTTGGAATGGGGGTGCCAACGCCCTCACCAGCTCCAGCCAGCCAGATACCGAAGACATCCTCGCCAGTCCCAGCGACAACCCCCGGATCATGCCGGGCATTCATCACGATATAGAGCGGCGCAATTCCGGACCCAGCCGGGAATACCAGGATGAAATCCCGGTATTCTGGCGGGTAGATCGGATTGACGATGAGGTTGTCGGCCTGCTCTACAGGCGGGTAGATCGTGATCTGCGGCGCTTGGGGAGCCGCCTCCAGAGCGGGGACTCCCAGCGTGTCGGAAGGATTGGCGGCAGGCGTCCAGATCAGTTCAATACCACCGCCAAAGTCGGCGACCATCTGACTACCGATGGGGGTGAATTGAACAA
>Ga0180219_1000381_pt1 | contig 38273 bp, 35 predicted proteins | sample eDN3rd30CBELigMG_FD_151338 | JGI IMG/M metagenome (GOLD analysis project Ga0180219, IMG submission 151338) | Enriched Miracle-Growth compost microbial communities from Emeryville, California, USA - eDNA 3rd pass 30_C BE-Lig MG (version 2)... ... | reverse complement strand
CCCGATCAGTTCCCACTCCGCATCCGACAAATCCCCGCGACCCATGACTGCTCCTCAAAAAGCAGTCTTGAATCAGAAGGAGGCGGGCTTGGGAATCCCTTTTGTCAACACGGCCTAGCGCAACGCGAGCAACGCGTTCGGCAAGAATGTCGACATCTTCAACTTCCCATTCCCAGCCGTGGCAAAGCTTATCATGGTCTATTTGTTTGAGAACTAAAGTCATCTTCCCATCCGGCTCAGCCCAAAGACATTCCTACACAAAATACAAATTGTTCTGACTTTATTTGGTTTAGAGGAAATATATCTTAATGAATAAAAATATATCCATGGCGGACCTAAGCGCATCGAGCGGATTTGATAAGGAAACGAAAACAGTTCGACTTACATAAACAGCCGCACAGGGTAAGGCTTCGCCTCCAAACGTGGCATCCGTTTGACGATTTGCGCAAGCACATCCGCATATTCAAGCGTGACGGGCAACTGGGTATATGGACCATCATTGTTCCAGTTCATTTTGGTCAATGCTAGGGTCTCTTCGCAAATGTCGAAAAAATCACCGCGCCCGAGGTGCCGCGTGATCAACAGTGGTGACGGGATGCCCTTTCCCTCTTTGTAATAAGATTTGCCATTCCCGAAGTTGGGGATGTTGCCCTGTGTCCAAAGCAATGCCTCGTGATCGCCAATGGGCAGAACCTGGCCGCGATTGCAGGGATAGGAGTCGGCGGCGTTGCGCTCACTGAAAATTACGCCCTGCCAATCGTGGCTACGTTGCACTTGGACAAGCTCTACATCGACCACGTTGCTGAAAGCCGCGAGGCAGCCCTCAACCTCCACAGGCCGGAACTCGGTGTTCTTGTGAACGACAACTCGCTTTGGCAATGCGCCGCCGTGCCGCCGCTGGTAGATTGAGAGGCTGCGCGCCATGACCTTCAACATTTGGTCCTTGCGCATGTAGGGATTGCGCCGCTCGATTCGGATGTCGTCAGCTTCGTAGGCGATAAAATCGAGACCCGCTCCGTCGGAATCGAAAACCTGCGCGCAACAAATGGCAAATCGCGTGTCGGTGGTCGCGTTTTTCCTTATCGCGTAGTCGATACCAATATATGCGGTGTCTGGGCGGGTGTTCGCCAGCGCCCACGGTATGCCCCCCGCCTTTGTATAGAGGGCGATGGCGAGCCGCCACATAACACTGCACCTGCAATGATAGTCCAATGCACGTTGCGGGTTGCCACTTCGTATGATTTGTAGAGGAATGCCTGCGGAAGCCGAGAAAGCTTTGACAAAATCGTGGAGGTCGAAATCGTCTTCCTTGGTCCCCTCAAAGCCCGCAGCCCATTTCTCGTCGATTCCAAGCATGGCGACGTCAAAGTCGTGGCGATGCGCTTGCAGGCTCGCCAACGCGCCGGTCAGGCATTCAGCGAGTAGGCGATGCGGCGCAGCGGATGCAGACATTTTGGCGTCAATGTCGTCCGGCAGTGTTATCGTCGTGGTATCATTGGCTGACGCGAGCGAGGTCTCAAATACACGCGCGAAGCCGGGATATTCAGGCAGGTAAGGACGTCTTTCCCGCGGTTGATGTTTCTGGTCGAACTCCTTCACCAAATTGCTGAGACGGGCGATCATCGTAGCCTGCCCGATATACGCAATGCGGATGGGGTTTGAGACGCCAGCGAGGCGCTGTTTGCCAAATGGGCCGTGCTGGATCAGCCCGAGCAGGGGATGCGCGTGGTTAGCTGCGTCGTCGGCATTCCCGAATTTGAGCAGCGGCTCGGGCAACCTGCGATGCTGAGGCAAATTGTAAGGTTGGAGATTGCTCGCTGTCATCGCGAAAGCCCGCTATAGCCAGTCACTGGTGAGACTTCGAAGCTCGCACCTATCCCCGTCCCGCCCTCGATGCCGAGCACGACCGGTCTTCTGCGTTCACCGAAAATGACCTGAATCCAACCGTCCAAAATCGCGTTCGATTGAGAGTTATAGCGCCTCGCCCTCCGTTCGCGGACAAACTCTTTTGCAGTCTGCATCGTCGCCTCGGGTGTATCCTCCGCAGAATCGATGATGACGAACGGGTTGAGCAAGAGCCATAGCCTCCCCAGCCGAAAATCGAGCCGAACTCGGCAAGCCTCGGTCCAGGTCAGCCCGGTTTTCGGCACCGTACCTGACAGGCGACCCGTCGCTTTAGTCAATGGTGTCATATCAAAGTTGGCATTTCCGCCCTCAGCGCGGAAAATGTGGCGATGCCGCTCAGTAGAAAGCACAAGCCCGCAATGGGCCTGCAGAGATTGATACAACGCATCCCGCAATAGCGACCTTTCACCTGACTCGAACGTCAGGCGCTCAGCAATGATGCCGTGCGTATCCAGTGATCGGACATTGTCATTGGCAAAGACGCGCTTGATCTCAGCGTCATCGCCGAATGCCAAAACCCCTTTGTTGATCCGACTCGCGATAAGACTGGAGTTCGCCGCAGCGATCCGTTGCTGAATTTCGGCGGCGCCGCCGATGTCGCAGTCGATCAATCGACATATCTTCGGATACTCTAAAACCGGAACAGCATTCATGCGCACAAAAGGATCGCATGGAGTACGAACTGATAGATCGATTTTGCGCGCTGCCAGCGATCGCTTGTCGTCGAGGTCGATAAGGAGTTTTTCCGTCGAAGGGTGATAGCGGATGATGTCCGAAAGGAACTCGTCGAAACTCTCCGCTTGGACGAACGCCGCATCAACACCCGCCGCTTTGGCCTCTTCAATCAGCTGGGAGACAGCTCCGTAAATATTGTCCTGCCCGCGAACGACCCAGAACAGGCCGTTCGGAAAGCCGGCACCGCTGTTGATTGCTGCCCGCAAGGCCTCCATCACAGATGAGTCCCGCCCGCTATATCCCGCGACGATCAAGCCCTGATTCCGGCAGGAGTCGACCAATATGTCTCGCATCACAGCGTCTTGTGCCGCAAGCTCGGCATTGGTGTTCTTGAGGTTTTCTGACTGAAAATCACCGTGCAGCTTTCCATAGATTGGCCACCGCTGCTGGGAAAAAGCAGTGCGGACACGCTGTGGCTCTCCTAGGTCGCCTACGGTGATCTGACTTCCCGTTCCCATGACCGTAGCCACCGCGTCTTCGACTACCCGGTCGAAGTTCGTGGTCCAAACGATGCGAGCAAGGTCGAGCTTCAGCAAATGTGCGAGCGCGATATGGCCGTATCCCGGCTTCGCACCTCGCATCATGTCGTCGATATACCGCCGCCGATCCTGAGCAGCGGGGTAAGTAGCCTCAAAATAATGAGCATACTCTTCTTCGGAATCCAGCAATGGAAACGTCGCGGCAGTATCGAAAAAGTTCTGCAGAAGCCGTCGGATCTGACTGTCGCCAAGATCAGAAACCGCTGATGCAGGGATTTTACGATCCGAGCGATACAGCCGGGATTTGAAATCCCAGATCATATCGCCTGCCGTCTTAATACCTGAAGCGCGCGAAGCTCCAGCCCCCAGCAACCACATCAATCCTGAAGTGCGTTGCTCGAACTTGCGAAGAAAAGTCGGAACCTCAAGGAACTCAACGTTATTCATAGGTAAATCCGTAGTCGGCATTGGGCGTGCAAACAACCACTTCGGTATTTCTGAGTCGAGGTGCCGAAGCGCCTACCCCATCGGACAAACTAAGGTCCGCTTTCCAGCTCTCATCAGCGTTGGTTTGAACGGCCGACATAGGCGCATATCCGCCGAACGCCACTCGTGGGAGCGGACGGGCGTGAGAATCCTCAACTGGGGTCGGACAGAAGCGCCTTGTAGGCTCCGCTCCCTACTCTTGCCATTTGGACCAAGCTGATGAGAATGCCCGCTCTGCTCGCGGGGATCAAAAATGCAAGACGGACTAGTCGATCGGATTTACGAATGCTCGGTGGTGCCGGAGGCATGGCCGGCGGTTCTCGACGAGGTGGCAGCGCTGGCGGGATCGGCAGGTGGGCTTCTCTTCTCGGCGCGCAAGGCGCTGAACTGGTCTGCGTCCGAGCGCGTAGCCGACGTCTTTGCAGCCTATGTCGAGGAAGGTTGGTTCGGCAAATGCAGTCGGCGCGTTTGCCTGATGGGCCGCGAGGAACCCTCCTTTTTCGTGGAGCATGATTTTTGGAGCGACGCGGAAATTGATGCCGACCCGGTGTATCGCGATTTTTTCCGTCCGCGCGGCTTGGGATGGTCGGCGGGAACCGGAGTCCAGGTGCCGACCGGGGACAATATCGTTTTCAGCGTCGAGCGGGCATTTTCCGACGGCCCCGTAGCGGCCGAGAGTGTGGCGCGGCTCAACGTGCTGCGACCGCATCTGGCGCGGAGCGCGCTCGTCAGCGCGCGCATGCAGCACAAGCGCGCGCAGGGCGCTGCCGAGGCGCTGACCGCGATGCAACTGCCGGCATTTCTACTGCGCGCCAGCGGTGAAGTTGTCGAGATGAGCCCGCTTGGCGACGATGTGCCTTCGCTTGTGATATTGGGCGCACACGGCCGCCTGCACTTGGCCGACAGACAGGCCGATGCGCTCCTCGACGATGCCCTCGCATCGCTGACCTCGGCGCCCGAAATCAGCGCGCGATCGTTTCCGGTGCGCGACGCAGCGGGAATACCCCGGCAGGTTACGCATCTGATCCCTGTCCCGCGCGGCGCACACGATGTCTTTGGGGACTCCTACGCTTTGCTGATGATGGTGCCAGTCGCGTCGGATCGCGTACCCTCGGCCACGCTGCTGAAGTCGCTTTTCGACCTGACGCCGTCGGAAGCGCGCGTTGCCAGCGGTATCGCCCGCGGCGAGACGCCCGATTCAATCGCGGCATCAGGCAAGGTCACCATCAGCACGGTGCGCAGCCAAATTCGCAGCGTGCTTGAGAAAACGGGAACGTCACGACAGTCCGACCTTGCCGGGCTGCTGGCCCGGATCGGCGCAACCGCCCCGAATTAATCGAAAAACTTCGTTCCATCCTTCATATGAAGGATGAAGCACGCGCAGGCTTGGGCTCTATTCGCAATCGCTGACGGCGATCTGCGACCCACAGTCGTCAGCGGGCGGTGCGCCTGACCCATCGGGCCAGGCGCACCGCCGCCAGATCCGACCCGATCACCAAGCAGCGTCGCCGCTCGGCGGTCAGCCGGTTTGACCAAGACTCGGAGGGGGCGAAGAGGACCATCGGTCGCATCGAAACGATGAGCGCATTCAAGGGGCAAGTTCAATTTTCTGCAATCGGCAAATGACAGCATCGATGGCTGCACGAACTATGGCTATATGCTGATGATGGGCGAAGCGGGACCGCGGGACGTCGCGCGCGCCGCGACCTTGCTCGACGCGGCCTGCACCGCCAACGCCGCAAATGCCTGCGACAATATGGGGGTCATGCTGATGAATGGCATGAACGGCCCGGCCGACTTCGGCAAGGCGGGCACGCTGCTGCGCAAGGCCTGTGCGCTGGGTAGCCATAGCGGTTGTTTCAACCTCGGCCAGATGCTGACGAAGGGACCGGAACCAATCCGCGATGCCGGAGCGGCCAACGCCGCGCACCAGGAAGCTTGCCGGCTTGGGCACAAGCAAGCCTGCACCCTGACCACCACCCCTATGCAACCGGGAGCATGAAGATGTTTTGCTTTTCACCCGCACGGCCCCTGACCCTGATCCTCGCAGTGGCGGCGCTCTCCGCGCCAGCTCTTGCCCAAAGCGGCGGTCTCGACGATCTGGTGGACGGCCTTGCCGCCGAATCCAAGGAGGCGCTGGCGGCATCCGAGGCGCGCGTGAAAAAATGGTTCGCCGATGCCGATGTTCAGGCGCTCAAGGCGCGCGCCGATGCGGGCACTGCGTCCGCGCAGGTCGCCTTCGCCGACAGGATTCGCGATGATCTGCTCAGCGAACCCTGGGCACGCGAAAAAACGCAGCAACAAATGCTGAAATATTATGCACTCGCGATGGCGCAGAACAACGGGCTGGCGTTCGCGCGGGTCGGCGAAATTGCGGAATCGCCCGACTACAGCTGGAAAATGAAACGGCGCTCGCGCGATCGCGGTGAAGCAATATCCTATTATGAAAAGGGCGCCGCGCTCGGCAATCGCGAGGCGGCGGCAGGCTTCCTCAGAATTGCCCTCGATCCCAGCTATTGCAGTTTCTGTGAGGATCAGGGCGAACTGAAATTTGATCGGACGAAACGCGAGGCTGCCGGTCTTCTTGACAAAGAATCCGGCGAACTCTCCATCGCATATCGCACGGAAAAGACAGAAGCCCTGGCAAAGGCCATCCGCTATGCCACCCCCGTCCGGCTCCGTGCGGGCGACGCGGCGGCGCACCTGCTCGCCGCGCAATATCTGACCGGCGTCCAATATCACTGGAGGTCCGGGATCGGCATTACCGAGTCGCAAAAACCACGCTGGCAGTCGCTGGAGGGCGACTATCTGCTGCCGCGAAACACCGCGAAGGCGATCGAGATACTGACCGAATTGTCCGGGCGCGGCGACAATCTTGCCAGCCGCAAGCTGGCATCGCTTTACTTTACGGGCCGGAATGACGGCGGCGGCGCGGTGCTGCGCGATTATGACAAGTATATCTTCTATATGGACCGGGCGGTGACCAACGGCAGCGTGCTCGCAGCGAACGACCTCGGATTTGAGCTGCTATCGGGCCGCAAGCTCCCGGCGGATCACGCGCGCGGTTTCGAATATATCGCGAAGGCCGCGCTCAAAGGATATGGTCCCGCCGAACTATCCGCCGGCTATGCACTGCGCGACGGGCGCGGCGTGACCAAGAATGAGGCGCAAGCGCTCGAGATGTTCAAGCGCGCCGCCGACCACGGCGAGCTAGACGGGGCGGTGCAAGCGGCCGCGATGTATCGTGCCGGGCGCGGAACGACAAGCGGCCGGGCTGAAGTCCCGAACGCTTATGCCTATGAAAAGAAGGCTGAGGCGATGCGAAAGCTGACGCCCGCAATGGCGGAAGTCGTTCGTCGCGGTCATCAGGACAAGTTCGACTGATCCGATCAAGTCCGCGAGTACACGGTTCGCCGAACGTCGGGAGTGTGGAACGAGGCCAGCCGGTCGGTGCCACGACCGCTTTCGGGCTGCCGTCAACGGGACGCTGAACGACCGAAATCGGGCGCGAAGCCGACAAAACCTCTGGCCGCTCAGCTGCTACTGAGTGCGCACGCGGCGAAGGAGCATGAACCGAGCATCCTAGCGTCACTGTCTCGCGTCGGCTGATCGGTGCGATTTACCGGGTCTGGACACTTCCGTCCTCCCGGAGCGAACTCTTGACCCCCACCAAGCTGTTGATCGGCCAAATCCTTATCGTGTTCGCGATCGTCATCGCGGGCATCTGGGCCGCGACGCAATGGTGTGCGGCGCAGCTCGGCTATCAATCGCAGCTTGGACCCGCCTGGTTCATGGCTGGGGACACGCCCGTCTATCGGCCGTGGTCCATCTTCCCGTGGTGGTATCATTACGACGCCTACGCGCCACACATATTCGACAAGGCGGGGATGCTCGCTGGGGCGAGCGGCTTCCTCGGCTGCGCCGCCGCCATCGCCGGGTCGCTATGGCGCGCGCGCCAGTCGCGCCAGGTTACCACCTATGGCTCCGCTCGATGGGCGACGCCGCGTGAAATCGACAAGGCCGGCCTGTTCCAAGACGCGGGTGTATTCCTTGGTCGCCAGCGCGGCCGCTATCTTCGCCACGACGGGCCGGAGCATGTCATGGCCTTCGCGCCGACCCGCAGCGGCAAAGGGGTCGGGCTTGTTATCCCCACGCTGCTGAGCTGGACCGGCTCGGCCGTCATTCACGATATAAAGGGCGAGAACTGGCAGCTTACCGCGGGCTGGCGCGCGCGCTTCAGCAACGTCCTGTTGTTCAATCCGACCGACTCCGCTTCCGCCAAATATAACCCTCTGCTGGAGGTCCGGCGGGGCGTGAACGAGGTTCGCGACGTTCAGAATATCGCGGACATTCTCGTCGACCCCGAAGGGGCGCTCGAAAGAAGGTCGCACTGGGAAAAGACCAGTCATTCGCTTCTCGTCGGCGCCATCCTCCATGTCCTCTACGCCGAAGAGGATAAGACACTCGCGCGCGTCGCGACCTTTCTGTCCGATCCGCAGCGCCCGTTCGTTACGACGCTGCGCCGGATGATGACCACCAATCACCTCGGCACCAAAGAGGCGCCGCAGGTTCATCCCGTCGTCGCCAGCGCAGCGCGCGAGGTGCTGAACAAGAGCGAGAACGAACGATCGGGCGTCCTGTCCACAGCGATGAGTTTCCTTGGCCTCTATCGTGACCCGACCGTCGCGGAGGTCACGTCGCGTTGCGACTGGCGAATCGCGGATTTGGTCGATGGCGACCATCCCGTCTCGCTCTATCTCGTCATTCCGCCGTCGGACATTTCGCGGACCAAGCCGCTTGTGCGTCTGGTGCTCAACCAGATCGGCCGTCGCCTGACCGAGAAGCTGGATGCCGACCGGATGCGGGAACGCAAGCATCAGCTCCTGATGATGCTCGACGAATTTCCGGCGCTCGGCCGTCTGGATTTCTTCGAGACGAGCCTTGCCTTCATGGCGGGCTACGGGATCAGGGTCTATCTGATCGCCCAAAGTCTCAATCAGGTCGATAAAGCCTACGGCGAGCATAATTCGATCCTCGATAACTGCCACGTCCGCGTCGTTTTCTCGACGAATGACGAGCGGACGGCAAAGAGGGTTTCCGATGCTCTCGGCGTCGCGACCGAGCAGCGCGCCATGCGGAACTATGCGGGCCATCGGCTCGCGCCCTGGCTCGCGCACGTCATGGTCAGCCGGCAGGAAACGGCCCGCCCGCTGCTGACCCAAGGCGAGGTCATGCAGCTTCCGCCCGCTGAGGAGCTGGTTCTTGTGTCGGGCATGGCCCCGATCCGGGCGAAGAAGCTGCAATATTACAAGGACGCCAATTTCCGCGCGCGGCTCGTCCCGCCGCCCGCGCTTGCCAATGGCGATTACCCCGACCGCCCCAAGGGCCGCCCCGACGACTGGACCGGGATAGTTCGCACAACCGATATCCGGCTCACGGCGATCGACGAGGAAGCCAGCGTGGCCGAGGACGGCGGCTTGCAACAACAGCGTCACCCCGGCCTCGGCGAAGAATCGGCAAAGAAGCCGGAGCCGCCCAAGCAACTCGATCTTCTCGGCCTCGACAACGACGACGCCAGCCCTGTCGTCGACAAGCACGCGATGGATCGCGCCGGCACGACCGGCACGCTGATCCGCGCCCACACCATCAATCAGGGTCGCGATAGCGACACGCTTCCGAGTTTCTGACGATGGCGTCGACCAAACCCAGGCGCGTCCGCTACCAGCTCTTCTTGCCGGAGGACTTGAGCCACCGCTTCGAGGCGCTGGCTGCCGCGCCAGGCGCGTCCAAGTCCGCGATCCTGACCGACGCGCTGACCGCATGGCTCAGTCGGCAAGCGGCGAGCGAACTCGAAAACCGGTTCAATCAGCGGCTCGATCGCATGTCGATGGCGCTCGGGCGCATCGAGCGCGACGGCCATATTCTGCTCGAAAGCCTCGCTCTGTTCGTCCGCTATGAGCTGATGGTGCAGGCACCCTTGCCCGAAGCCGACGAGGCGGCGCGCGCGATCGGCCGCGACCGCTTCGAGGCGTTCGTTACCCGCGTCGGCGAAGCCCTCGCCAGCGGCCAGCGCACCCTTGCAGCACCCCCGAAAGGCAATGGAGGCTCACGATGAGCGATGCGCGTTCTTCCGCCGATAACTCCTTTGGGCGCCGCCGCGCGATGCTCCGCACCGCGATGGGACCGGGGATCGCGGCGGCCCTGTCCGACCCCGCCGTGATCGAAATCATGGTGAACCCCGACGGGGTGTTGCGGCTCGACCGACTTGGCGAAGGCCGGATAGATACCGGCACCCGTTACGACCCGGCGCAGATCGAGCGCATCATTCGCCTGGTCGCGAGCCACGCGCGCACCGAGGCCCATGCGGCGGCGCCGATCATATCGGCCGAACTGCCCCCACACGGCGAAGGCGCGGGCGAAAGGTTCGAGGGCGTATTGCCCCCCGTCAGCCTCGCGCCTTGCTTTTCGATCCGAAAGCCCGCCGCGCGCATCTATACGCTGCTCGATTACGTGCGCGACGGCATCATGTCGGCCGACACCGCGCGGTTCTTGTCTATGGCCGTTGTCGAGAGGCGCAACATCCTTGTCGCGGGCGGCACGTCGTCGGGCAAGACCACGCTCGCCAACGCGCTGCTTGCCGAAATGGCCGGCCTCGACGAGCGCGTCATCATCATCGAGGACACGCGCGAACTGCAATGCGCCGCGTCCGATGTGGTCGCCCTTCGCACTCGCTCTATCGGCCCGACCGGAACCGGCGCGGTCACGATGGCCGACCTCGTTCGCTCGACGCTGCGCCTCCGCCCCGATCGCATCATTGTCGGCGAGGTGCGCGGGCGCGAGGCGCTGGACATGCTCAAGGCGTGGAACACCGGCCACCCCGGCGGCATCGCGACCGTCCATGCGAACAGTGCGGGCGCCGCGCTCTATCGGCTCGAACAGCTTGTGCAGGAAAGCGTCGTCACCGTCCCGCGCCGACTGATTGCCGAAGCCATCGACATGATCGTGTTCATTTCCGGGCGCGGCCTCGCGCGCCGGGTCGATAGCGTCGCGCGCGTCGCCGGCCTCGATCCAGACGGGAATTACGCCGTCCGCGAACTCACCCCCGACACTCCCGCCTTTGAAGGAGAATGACATGCACCTGTACCGCGTTCCGCGACCCAACAAGATCATAGCTGCCGCCGCCGTCGTAATGCTCGGCACGACCCTGGCCGCGACCGCGCAGGCCGCGGGATCGGGAATGCCGTGGGAAGAACCGTTGCAGCAGGTCCTGGAGTCCGTCCAAGGGCCGGTCGCGAAGATTGTCGCCGTCATCATCATTATTGTGACCGGGCTCACCCTCGCGTTCGGTGAGACGGCGGGCGGCTTCCGCCGCCTCATCCAGATCATTTTCGGCCTGTCGATCGCCTTCGCCGCGTCGAGCTTCTTCCTGTCCTTCTTTTCGTTCGGCGGCGGGGCGCTCATCGCATGAGCGGCACCGGCAGCCATGTCGACAATGGTCCTAATGTCGGGTTCGAGGCGCCGATGCACCGCGCGCTGGCCGAACCGATCCTGCTCGGCGGCGCGCCGCGCGCCATCGCCATCGTCAACGGGACCATCGCCGCCGCGCTGGGGCTGGGCTTGCAGCAATGGATTGCAGGGCTGGTCATGTGGGCGTTCGGTCACACGCTCGCCGTGTTCGCCGCGAAGCGCGACCCCGATTTCGCGCCCGTCATCGCCCGCCACCTTCGGCAACGGGGGTATCTCACATGCTGAACCTGCGCGAATATCGCAATACCGCCGATCGCCTCGCGGACCATCTGCCGTGGGCCGCGCTGGTCGCCCCCGGCGTCGTGCTGAACAAGGACGGCAGTTTTCAGCGCACCTTGCGCTTTCGCGGTCCCGACCTTGAAAGCGCGACGGAGGCGGAGTTGGTCGCGGCGTGCGCGCGGGCGAACAACGTCCTCAAGCGTTTCGGGTCGGGCTGGGCCTTGCACTTCGAGGCGGAGCGCCGCGAGGCGCTGGGCTATCCCTACGGCGACTTTCCCGACCCGGCGTCGTGGCTGGTCGATCAGGAGCGGCGGGCGAGCTTCGAGAGCGCGGGCGCGCATTTCGAGAGCCATTATTATGCGACGCTGACATTCCTGCCGCCGCCCGATCAGGCCGACACGGCAGGCCGCGCGCTGGTCGAACGCAGCGATGACGTGAAGGGCCGCGACTGGCGGCAGGCGCTTGCCGGCTTCATCGCCGAAACCGACCGGGCGCTGGACCTGTTCGCGGGCTTCATGCCCGAGGTGCGCGCGCTGGATGATAGCGAGACGCTGACCTTCCTCCACGGCACCATATCGACCCGCCGCCATGTCGTCGCGGTCCCCGAAACCCCGATGTATCTCGATGCGGTGCTGGTCGATACGCCGCTGACCGGCGGCCTCGAACCGATGCTTGGCGACCAGCATTTGCGAACGCTGACCATCCTCGGCTTTACGAACGTCAGCCGCCCCGGAATCCTCGACGCGCTCAATCACGAGGATTTCAGCTACCGCTGGGTGACGCGCTTCATAGCGCTCGACAAGACCGACGCCACCAAGGCGCTGACCAGGCTGCGCCGTCAATGGTTCAACAAGCGCAAGTCGATCACGGCATTGCTGCGCGAGGTCATCTACAACCAGCCCGTCCAGCTTCTCGACAGCGACGCGGACAACAAGGTGGTCGACGCCGACCTGGCCTTGCAGGCGCTCGGCGGCGATCATGTCGCCTTCGGGCATTTGACCGCCACCATCACGGTTTCCGATTCCGACCGTGTGCGCGTCGAGGAGAAGGTTCGCGCGGTCGAGCGGATCGTCAACGGGCTCGGCTTCACCTGTATTCGCGAGACGGTCAACGCGGTGGAGGCGTGGCTGTCGAGCCTGCCGGGGCACGTTTACGCCAACGTCCGCCAGGCGATCGTCCATACGCTCAATCTCGCGCATCTGATGCCGCTGCCGAGCGTGTGGGCGGGGCCGACGCGCAATGCCCATCTCGACGGCCCGCCTTTGCTCTATGCGGAAACCAGCGGATCGACGCCGTTCCGGCTGTCAACGCATGTCGGCGATGTCGGGCATATGCTGATTGTTGGGCCGACCGGCGCGGGGAAATCGGTGCTGCTCGCATTACTGGCGCTCCAATTTCGGCGCTACGCGGATTCCCAAGTCTATATCTTCGACAAGGGCTTTTCGGCGCGCGCCGCGGTGCTGGCGATGGGGGGCGCGCATCACGCGCTTGGTCTCGGCGGTGAGGATGAAGGAACGAAGGCGATCGCCTTTCAGCCGCTTCGCCACATAGACCGCGCCGACGAACGCACATGGGCGGCCGAATGGATCGGGGCGCTGCTCGCCCATGAAACGGTGCTGGTGACACCCGAGGTCAAGGAAGCGGTTTGGTCGGCGCTGACCAATCTCGCCACGGCTCCGGTCGAGGAACGAACTCTCACCGGCCTGTCGCTCCTGCTGCAATGCGCGCCACTACGTTCCGCGCTCGCGCCCTACACGCTCGAAGGACCGTTCGGCCGCCTGCTCGATGCCGCCGAAGACGATCTCGCCATCGCAGATGTCCAGTGCTTCGAGACCGAAGCGCTGATGGGACAAACGGGCGTCATCGCCCCGGTGCTGACCTATCTCTTTCATCGGCTCGAAAAGAGATTCACAGGGCGGCCGACGCTGCTCATTCTCGATGAGGCCTGGGTATTCCTCGACCACCCTCTATTCGCGGCGCGCATACGCGAATGGCTGAAGGTTCTCCGCAAGCGCAATGTCGCCGTGGTGTTCGCCACGCAGAGCCTCGCGGACATTGCCGACAGCACGATCGCACCCGCGATCATCGAGAGCTGCCCACAGCGGATATTGCTGCCGAATGACCGGGCGATCGAGCCGCAGAGCCAAGCCGCCTATGTCCGCTTCGGCCTCAATGCCCGGCAGATCGAGCTGGTCAGCCGCGCCGTGCCGAAGCGGCAATATTACCTCCAATCGGCGCGCGGCAACCGGCTGTTCGAGCTGGGACTAGGCCCGATCGCGCTCGCCCTTTGCGGCGCGTCCGATCCCGATACGCAGAAGCGTATCGACGCGATCCTCGCCGAACATGGCGCGAGCGATTTTGCCGCGCACTTCCTGATCCAAGCCGGCCTCGACTGGGCGGCCGACCTGCTTGGCCGATTTCCCGCCGCCCAACCTCTGGCAGAAAAGGAGTAACAACATGCGACGTCCCCCCGTCCGCAAATTTCTGATCGCATCCGCGCTCGGCCTTGGTGCAACCGGCGTCGTCATCGCCGGCGCCGGGATGCTGACCACGACACGGGCATTGGCGCAGATCAGCGTGTTCGATCCGACCAACTACACGCAAAACCTGCTCACCGCCGCGCGGACGCTCCAGCAGATCAACAATCAGATCCAGAGCCTCCAGAACGAGGCACGGATGCTCGTCAATCAGGGCAAGAACCTGTCCCGCATCGACTTCCCGCAGCTTCAGGAGCTTCAGCAGCGACTCCAGCAGATCGACAAGCTGATGGGACAGGCGCAGAGCATCGACTTCCGCGTCGATCGACTGGACGAGCAATTCCGCAGGCAGTTCCCAAGTAATGTCGGCGAGGTGATGGAGCGCGATCAGCGTGTCGCAGCGGCCAGGCAGCGGCTTGACAATGAAATGGCCGCGTTCCGGCAGACGATGCAGGTCCAAAGCGGCATCGTCGAGAATGTCCGCGACGACGCGCAGGCGCTCAGCGAGATCGTCGCCAAGAGCCAGGGCGCCGAAGGCAGCTTGCAGGCGCAGCAGGCAACGAACCAGCTTCTCGCGCTCGCGACCAAGCAGCAATTTCAGCTTCAAAACCTGATGGCCTCGCAGTTCCGCAAGGAATCGCTCGAAGCCGCGCGGCGCGGACAAAGCGAGCGCGAGGCCCGCGCGCGGGCAACCCGATTCCTCGGCGACGGTAAGGCTTACACGCCGCGTCAGTGAGCTTGGGGCGGCGCTGCGCCCCAGCTCCCCGGCGAGCGCCGTCTCGTCGCGGGGGCCGCATGGCTTCCTCCCACTCCCGGCCAGCGGTCCCCGCGACACCCTTCGACCTTATTCCCAAGGAGTCCCGCGAACATGGACGATATGAACATCATAGATCAGTTCATGCAGGCGTTCGTCACCTACATAAACAGCGGCTTCGGGCTGCTCGGCGGCGATGTGGGATTCCTGACCACGATCCTGATCGGCATCGACATCACGCTCGCCGGCCTGTTCTGGGCGCTCGGCGGTGAAAATGATGTCATCGCCAAGTTCCTCAAGAAGATTCTCTATGTCGGTGCCTTCGCGCTCATCCTGAACAGCTTTCCGACGCTGACCGACATCATCTTTCGATCATTCGCCGGTCTTGGTTTGACAGCCGGCGGCAGCACGATCAGCGCCGAGGATTTGCTGATGCCGGGGCGGCTCGCCGGAACGGGTTTCGAGGCGGCCTGGCCGCTGCTCTTGCAGGCGAAGGAGTTGGTCGGGCCGATCGACTTCTTCAACAATTTTATCGAGATTGCGGTGCTTTGCATCGCATGGTTGGTCGTCATTCTCGCCTTCTTCGCGCTCGCGGGGCAAATGTTCATCTGCATTCTCGAGTTCAAGCTGACCTCGCTCGTCGGCTTCGTCCTGGTTCCCTTCGCCTTGTGGAACCGCACCAGCTTTCTGGCCGAGCGCGTGCTTGGGTCGGTCGTCAGTTCGGGCATCAAGGTGATGGTGATCGCCGTCATCGTCGGCATCGGCTCCAACTTCTTCTCCGATTTCATCAACGGCTTGCAGGGACAGGAGGTCGATCTGGCGCAGGCGATGAGCCTCGCGCTGGCCGCGCTCGTGCTGGGACTGTTCGGCATCTTCGCGCCGTCGATCGCATCCGGTCTGATTGCGGGCGCGCCGCAGCTCGGTGCGGGATCGGTCGCCGCGACCGCAGCACTGGCCGGCGGCACGATCGTGATGGGCGGCGCCGGTGCGCTCGGCGCTGCGCGCGGCGCAGCCGGCGCGGGCCTTGGTGCGCTGCGCGCCGGCACGTCGATGGGGAGCGCTGCATCGACTGCCTACAAGCTCGGTCAGGAAACATCGGGCGCCGCCACCGTGGGCGCCGGCATCGGCGGTATGGCGACCGCTGCGAAGGGCGCTGCCGCCAACAGGATGCGAAACGCCTTCGGCCTTCGCGCCGCCGCCGAGCGCGGTCAGCAAGCCGCATGGGCGGCCGGAACCAGCGGCGCATCGAGCGCCGCCAGCGGCAGCGCCGCCGGTGACGCATCCCCGCCCGCATGGGCGCAGAAACTCCACGCCACCCAGACCAGCCGGCACCGCCGCCAGATGGCGATCCACGCGATCCAGTCGGGCGACCGCGGCGGCGCGGGCGCAGCCCCCGACATAAAAGAAAGGGATTAAGTCATGCGATTCAAAAGGACCGTGCAGCGTTACGGACAGACGCCCGAACCCGCGACACCCTATCAGCGCGCAGCGCAAGCGTGGGACGACCGGATTGGCGGCGCCCGCGTGCAGGCGAAGAACTGGCGACTTATGGCGTTTGGAGGCCTCGTCCTCACCATCGGCCTGTCGTCGGGCCTGATCTGGCAGTCGATGCAAAGCCGCGTCGTTCCTTATGTGGTCGAGGTCGACCAGCTCGGCGAGGCCCGCGCCGTCGCGCCCGCCGCCACCGACTATAAGGCGACCGATCCGCAGATCGCCTGGCACTTGGGCAAATTTATCGCCAATGTCCGCTCGCGCTCGCTCGATCCCGTGTTGATGCGCGAAAATTGGCTGTCGGCCTACGACTTCGCGACGACACGCGCCTCGCTGTTCCTCGGCGAATATGCCCGCGCCGACAATCCGTTCGCGGAGGTCGGCCGCCGCACCGTCTCTGTTCAGGTTACAAGCGTGGTCCGCGCGTCGGACTCCAGCTTTCAGGTCAAATGGTCCGAACAGGAATATGAGCGCGGCAGCCTGTCCGGCACCTCGCGCTGGACCGCGATGTTGACCGTCAAGATCAAGCCGCCCCGATCGGCCGACGTGCTGCGCAAGAATCCGCTCGGACTCTATGTCGATGCCATCGACTGGAGCCGTGAACTCGACACCGATGTGCCACGGTCCCTCGATCGCTTTCCGAGGCCGGAGGATCTGGTCGCGCCGCCATCGGCGGAGGCACCGTTCGCCGACCCCGCACTCGGCCCGCAGCTCGATCCCGACCCGTCGCAGACCCCCGAAAGGAGCGAACTATGATCCGCGTCCTCATCCTGTCGGCGAGTGCCTTTGCGCTTGCCGTTCCAGCTTTCGCTCAGCCCGCCGCGAAAGTGGCGGCCGCGAACAAGGCCGCGCTGCGCGAGCCGTCGAGCGCCGGCTTCGTTCGCGCCGTGCAGGTCTATCCCTATGCCGAAGGCGCGCTCTACCGGCTCTATGCTTCGCCCGAGCGCATCACCGACATCGCCTTACAACCGGGCGAGACGATCACGTCGGTTGCCGCCGGCGATACGGTGCGCTGGACGGTCGGCGACACGACCAGCGGCAGCGGTGCAGAGCAGCGCACCCATATTTTCGTGAAGCCCTATTCGGCCGGGCTTCGTACGAACCTCGTCATCACGACCTCCCGGCGCGTCTATCACATCGAACTGGAAAGCCGGTCGAGCGGCGCGATGGCGGCGCTGTCGTGGACTTACCCGCACGACGAAATGATCGCGCTGCGCCGGGAGCAGGATGCAGCGGCAGCGGCGGCGCCGATCGCATCGGGCCTCGCGGTCGAACAGCTCAATTTCAATTATGCGATCAGCGGCGACAAGACCGCATGGCGGCCTGTTCGCGCGTTCGATGACGGGCGGCAGACCTTTATCGAGTTTCCGCCGTCGATCGCCGTGGGTGAGGCGCCGCCGCTGTTCGTCATCGGCGATGACGGCGAGGCCCAGCTTGTCAACTATCGCATGGCCGGACGCTATTATGTCGTCGATCGCCTGTTCGGTGCTGCCGAACTCCGCCTCGGCGGCAAGAAGCAGAGGGTCGTGCGGATCGAGACCGCGCAGCCGAAGCGGAGGCACGGTCGTGACTGAATCCGTCGAATCGCCCGCCCAGAACGCATCGCCGAAGCCCGCCCCGCCCAAGGCCGATCCCGAAACCCTCGTGCTCCGCGCCGCGCCGGGGCGCGTGACTCGTTTCCGTCGCGGAGCGATCGTCACCATTGCCGCCGTCGGATCGACCGCGATTGTCGGCGTCGCATGGCTGGCACTGAAACCCGCGAGCATTGGCCTGGTGGCCCCGTCAGACGACAAGCTGGTCGGAGCGAAAGCACCTCCCGATGCCCTTGCGGGCGCGCCGACAAACTATGGCGACGTTCCGCAGCTTGGCGCGCCGTTACCCGGTGATTTGGGGCGGCCGATCCTCAACCATCAACGCACACTCGAAATGGTGCCGGAGGACGGCGGCGACGAAGCCGCACGGCGCGCGGCCCAAGAGGCGGAAGCCGAGCGCCAGCGTCTCGCGGCCGAGCAGCGCGCGGCCCGCGAGTCCGGCGTGATGCTGCAAGTCGCGGGCAATAGCGCAGCGGCCCGCCCCACCGCGGTCGCGGCCGAGGCAGCCCCCGATATGTCCGCATCCGTGCAGGCGGCCGACGATCCGAACGCCCAGCAGCGCAAAAATGCGATGGTCGGCCGCGCCAACGAGGGCAGCGACGTGAACCCGCACAGGCTGACCGCGCCCGTCTCGCCCTGGACCTTGCAGGCCGGAAGCGTCATCGCGGCCAGCCTGCTAACGGGCCTCAACTCGGAGCTTCCAGGGCTGGTGACGGCGCAGATCACTGAGAACGTCTATGACAGCGTGACCGGGCGAAGCTTGCTTATCCCGCAAGGTTCGCGGCTGGTCGGCAGTTACGATAGCGTCGTCGCCTTCGGCCAAAGCCGCGCGCTTGTGGTATGGCAACGCATCATCCTGCCCGATGGTTCGTCAATCCGCATCGACAATGTTCCGGCGACCGACACGCAGGGCTATGCGGGCCTTGCCGACAAGATCGACCGGCACACCTGGCAGCTCTTGAAGGGGGTCGCGCTATCGACCCTGCTCGGCGTCGGCACGGAAGTGAGTGTCGGGAGCAGCGAGAGCGACCTTTTTCGCGCGATCCGCGAGGCCGGGCAGCAAAGCGGCGCGCGTGCGGGAGACCAGCTTGTCACGAAGGGTCTGAATATCCAGCCGACCGTGCGTGTCCGCCCCGGCTGGCCGCTTCGCGTCGTGGTCCACAAGGATATTCAGCTTCGACCCTGGCACATGGCGGCGCAGCAATGACGGCGATCAAGCTCGGCAAGATTCCAGACCGAACCCTCGTCAAGCTGACGATTGTCGTTCCACCCGACCTTCATGGATGGCTTCAAGATTATGCAGTCGCATATGCCGAGGCATACGGGCAGCAAGAGACGGTGACGGATTTGATCCCCCCAATGCTGGCGGCTTATTTGGAAAGCGATCGCAGTTTTATGCGTTCGCGTCGAAAATCGTGACCAGCAAGGATCGGAAAGGGCAGGGTGGGCTGCTCGCATCGACCAATGAGATATTTGGCGAACTGCCGGTCGAGCCGATCTGCGTGCGCGTTTCGGTCGCGGTTAAGTTGACTGGAATGAGCCGGTCCACGCTCTATGAGCTTATCGGCGACGGCGAGGTCGAAGCTGTGAAAGTTGGACGTTCGACCTTCGTCAAATATGCCAGCCTCAAGCGCCTCTTCGAGAAATCCTGATTATCAAATCTGGCGACATCGAAACGATCAAAATCGGATGCTCGATCATGAGCCTCAAACGATTTTTGGGTAGCGCTGGCGTGGAATTTAAACTACTGTATGAGTCGGAGTTCTATCGGCACGTGACCCATAGTGTGGGGGAAAGTGTGGGGGTAGGAATTTTGCGGCAAGAAATAAATCAATGTAATTCAATACTTTGATTGAAGGTTCTATTCAAGCCCTGCCACCACCCTCCGAAATCGTCGCCATCCTCGCCCATTCCGGGTGGTGACGCAGTTTGAAAGCAGGCGCGTGATTTCTCTTTCCTCGTCACCCCGGACTTGATCCGGGGTGACGAGACAGGAAATCTACCTTCCAAATCCAGACTGAGTCACCACCCCCATCCCCACCGCCTTGACATCACCCCATTTCCGCCCACCCTCGCGCGAGGGGAGGATTCGCGGGCGCAATGGACGATCTCGATCAATGGTTTGCCGAGCAGATATTGCCCTATGAGGGCGCGCTGACCGCTTATCTGCGGCGCGTCTGGCCCGACGCGTCCGAGGTCGCCGACCTGCGGCAGGAGGTCTATGTCCGCGTCTATCAGGGTGCGGGCAAGCAGCGGCCGCTCGTCGCCCGCTTCTTCCTCTTTGCCGTCGCGCGCAACCTGCTGATCGACCGGCTGCGGAAAAGCCGCGTCGTCCCGATCGACCTGATGGAGGATTTGGACGCGGCGAACGTATTATCGGATGACATAACGGCCGACCGCATCATAAGCGGCCGCCAGGAACTGGCACGGCTCGAAGCGGCGCTTGATGACCTTCCGGCGCGATGTCGCGAGACGTTCGTGCTGCGCAAGATCGACGAACTGTCGCAGCGTGAGACGGCGGAGAAGATGGGCGTGTCCGAAGCGACGGTCGAAAAGCAGATGGTGAAGGCGATGCGGCTATTGGCGGATCGCTTCTGGAACGCCGCGTCCCGGTCGGAGCAGCGCGCGGGCGATGGAAAGGCGGACAGCGATGAAAAGCGCCGCTGACATCGAGCAGACCGCGGCCGAATGGCTCGTGCGCCGCGAAGGCGAAGGCTGGTCGGATGCCGATCAGGCCGCGTTCGACCAATGGGTCGCCGAGGAAACCGCGCACCGCATCGCGGTCATCCGCCTCGAAACGGTATGGCGCAAGGCGGGCCGCCTGCGCGTATCGGCGCTGCGGAGCAGTGAGGCGCCCCCGCTCGTAGCGGAAGCCGCCAACGAACCTGACGATGAATCCGTGCCCGCCCCCCGCCGCCGCTGGCTCTGGCCCGCCGCCATCGCCGCCTCGCTCGCGCTGGTCAGCGTCCCGGTGTACCAAAGCCTCACCGGCGCCGACACCTACGCCACCGCCGTCGGCGGCTTTCAGCGTTTCCCGCTGGCCGATGGCTCGCGCGTCGACCTCAACACCGATTCGCGCCTCAACGTCGCCTACTCCAAGGCCGTCCGCCGCCTCGACCTCGAACAGGGCGAAGCCTTCTTCAAGGTCGCCAAGAACGCGGCCCGCCCCTTCGTCGTCCATGCCGGGGCGTGGCGCGTCACCGCCGTCGGCACCGCCTTCACCGTCAAGCTGCGCGGCGACGACATCGACGTGGTCGTCACCGAGGGCCGTGTTCGCATCGATCCGCCCGCGACCGGCGCGACGCCTGCGCGGCCCATCTTCGCATCGGCCGGACAGGTCGCAACGGCGACCGGCACCAGCCCCGTCGTCCGCCCCATCGACGCGGCGGCGATGGACATGGCGCTAAGCTGGCGCGATGGCCTGCTGATCTTCGAGGCCCGCCCGCTGGGCGAGGTCGCGGCGGAGTTCAACCGCTACAACCAGGTCCAGCTCGTCGTCGATCCGTCCGCGACCGGCGTGATCGTCGACGGATCGTTCCGCGCCAACAATGTCGCGGGCTTCCTGCGCCTGCTCGATCAGGGGTTCGGCGTGAAAAGCGTCCGGGATGGACCGAACGAGCTCATTCTCAAAAAAATCTGATTGCTAATAATCTCCCCTCCCGCAGGCGGGAGGGGTTGGGGGTGGGCCAGCGGCGTTGCGGTTGCCCACCCCGCTGCGACTAGGGCGCATGCGCCCAAGTCTCGCTACCCCTCCCGCTTGCGGGAGGGGGGAGGCAGATGTTTGCGCTGACCTCATCCGATCCGGCCCCATCGCTCCGCCCGGCACTGGAAAATTTTTTCGTCCCCACGCATACCGGAAACGCCGCCCCGCTTCGTATTCCTCAATGAAAGCCGCAAAACTGCGGAAAACCATGGGGGGAGGATATATGCAGCTCAGGAAAATTGCGTTCGCCGTTCTGCTCGGTTCGACGAGCACGCTGTCGTGCGTCTCGGCCGCGCAGGCGCAGACGCCCGCTGTGCGCCAGAGCGAGTTCAACATTCCGGCCGGCGATCTGGTCGCCGGGCTGCGCTCTTTCTCCCGCCAGTCGCATGTCGAGGTGATGTTCAACGCCGCCGAGCTGCGCGGCCAGCGCACCGCCGGGGTCAAGGGCACCCTCAGCGCCGAAGAGGCGCTCCGCCGCCTGCTCGCCGGCGCGGATGCGGAGATGGTTCGCGATCCCTCGGGCGCTTTTCTGGTGAAGCCGGTGGGAAACGGCGCTCAGGCCGCCGCCGATAACTATCGCGCCAACGAAATCGTCGTCACGGCGCAGAAGCGCGTGGAATCTGCACAGGATGTTCCCATCGCCATCACGGCGCTGTCGCAGAAGAATCTCGAAGAGCAGAAGATCGAAAGCGGCGCCGACATCATGCGCGCGGTGCCGAACCTGACGTTCAGCAAGTCGAATTTCTCCAGCTACAACGTCTCGATCCGCGGTATCGGCACCAAGGCGATTTCGGCGACCACCGATCCGGGCGTCGCGGTCAGCTTCAACAATATCGGCCTCATCACCAACCGCTTCTTCGAGCAGGAATTCTTCGACATGGAGCGGCTGGAGGTGCTGCGCGGACCGCAAGGCACGCTCTACGGCCGCAACGCCACCGGCGGCGTCATCAACCTCATCACTGCCAAGCCGAAGTTGAACGAGTTCGAGGGCAGCATCAAGGGCGAGGTCGGCAATTATAACAGCAAACGCCTGACCGCGATGCTGAACGTGCCGATCGTCCCCGACGAACTCGGCCTGCGCGTCGCGGGCGCGATGACCGATCGCGACGGCTATGATTATAATTCGATCACCCAGAACCGGATCAATGGGCGCGACCTCTGGTCTCTGCGGACCACACTGGGCTTCGAAGAACCGGGAATTCGCGGCAATATCGTCTGGGAACGTTTTCGCGAGAAGGACAACCGCTCGCGCACTGGCAAGCAGCTTTGCCATCGCGACGACAGTCCCGACATGATCGGATCGACGCCTACGCGGATGGACTTTTCCGGCCAGCCTGAAAAGGAAGGCGCCTATGGCTATGCACAAGAGATTCGAGCCGCCATGTTCAGCACCGGCTGCAAGGCGGGCAGCCTCTATGGCGACGCGGCGTTCGGAACCCCCAACGGCCTTGCGTTGCCCTATGTGACGGGCGTCTTCATGGGCGGGGGAGGGAGTCTCGGTTACTGGAAACCGTCGGGTCCGACGGGACCATGGGAACTGGCGGGACTGATCGCGCCAGTCGATCCCTATGGCGGGATGATGCAGTCGCGCGACCTGCGCGAGATCGCCTCGGTCCGCGACCCCCGTTACCGGGCCAGTTCGGATATCCTCTCGCTCAATCTCGATGCCGATTTGTCCGACGGACTGACGCTGTCGTCGCAGACGGCGTTCAATTGGGACAAGGTGTATAGTTTCCAGGATTACAACCGCTTCAACACGGTGCCGATTTTCAATGACACGTCCAAGATCATGGATATGTGGGACACGTCGCAGGTGAATAAATATGGGGACGTGGCGGCGGGCGGCATCGTCTGCGACCCGCAGATCGGCTGCACCGACCGGCTGGCCACCTTCGATATCTCCTCGGCCCGGTCGAAGCAGTTTTCGCAGGAACTGCGCCTGCAATCCGATTTTTCCGGTCCGTTCAATTTCAGCGTCGGCGGAAATTACACCAAATTCCGGACGCAGAACGACTATTATGTCATGAGCAATATCATGACCGCGCTGGCGCGCCTCTATCCCTTCAACGATCCCTATCCGGACATCCAGTCGCCCTGCGGCTGGTCGATGTTCGAGATCGGGGTCGGCCCGAAGGACGCCCCGGACTTCACCGATTTCTGCGTCTATATCGACCCCAATCCGGTCGAGAGCATCGACGGGCAAGGGCATAATTATTTCCGTTCGTCCAATCCCTACAGGCTGGAAAGCTGGGCGGCATTCGGGGAAGCCTATTACGAGATCAATCCCGATCTCAAGCTGACGGCGGGTCTGCGCTATACACATGATAAAAAGACCTTCACGCCGGTCCCCAGCCAGTTGCTGCTTGCGCCGACGATTGCCGGCGGCGGCGTGGTCGGCAAGGGATATCCCGCCAACCCCGACATCGTCCAGACTTGGGGTGAGTTCACCGGGCGCTTCGGCTTCGACTGGAAACCGAATCTGTCCTTCACCGACGATTCGCTGGTCTATGCCTTTTACAGTCGCGGCTACAAGGCCGGGGGCGCCAATCCGCCGTCGCCGGGATTCGCAACCAAGCAGGACCTGATCGATGCCGGGGCTCTGGCGGAAGCGATGGCCGATTTTTATGAGTCAATCGGAATCCTGCCTGTCCTGCAACTCAAAGGCGTCAACTATGGCCCGACCTTTGAGCCCGAGTTCGTCAATGCGTTCGAGATCGGGATGAAGAATGTGCTGATGGGCGGGCGGTTAACGCTCAACGCGGGCGCCTTCTTCTACGACTATAAAAATTATCAGGTGTCGCAGATCCGCGATCGCACCGCGGTCAACGAGAATTTCGATGCCAGGATGTGGGGCGCCGAATTGTCGGCGCTGTTCGAACCCGTCGACCGGCTGCGCTTCAACGCCAATGTCGGCTGGCTCAAGACGCGGATCGGTAAGGGGATGCGGTCGATCGACCCGATGAACCGGACGCTCGGCAACCCCGGCTATGTCGTGACCAAGCCTTTCGTGCAACTGCCCTCCAATTGCGTCGTGCCGATCGGCGTCGCCGAACATTGGTTGCAGTATGCGAACGGGGTGCAGGATGCCCAAGGTCTTTGCGGCATCGGCGGGCTGCTTGGTTTCGGCGTCGCCGCCCGGATCATCGATCCCGCGACGAACCTGCCCTATGACGTCACCAACTATCCGGACCTGAACGGCGGCGCGGGTTTTTATACCGAGCTGGAGGGCAGTGAACTGCCCAACTCGCCGCGCTGGACGGTCAATCTGGGCGCGGAATATACAATCCCGTTCAATGACGGATGGAGCGCCACGGTGCGCGGCGACGGTTACTGGCAGGCGAAGTCATGGGCGCGGGTTTACAATCTGAACCCCTACGACCGGCTGCGCGACTGGACGAACTTCAACATCTCGCTGCGCGTCGATGGTCCCGACGACCTGAGCATCGAAGCCTATGTGAAGAATGTCTTCAACTCGACGCCGATCACCGACGCCTTCCTGAACAGCGACGATACTGGGCTGACGACCAACGTCTTCACTCTCGACCCGCGCATCATCGGGTTCAGCATCGCCAAGAAATTCTGAGTCCTCTCTCCACTGGGGGAACGCCTCGGGTCGATGCCTCGCTTGCTCCCGGGCAAGCATCGGCCCGGTTTTTTGGACCGGAAAGCAGTCTCTCGCACTCCCTCCCCTGAGGGATGGCCTGGCCGCCGCCCGCACCAGTCGGTTGCAGGCGGCGGCCCTATTTGTTCGGCAAAGAAGGGCGCGCGGCGGCGGAACGCCCCCTTACTGATCGATGATGATCGTCCCCGGGTGATGCTTGTCGAGGTGGCGCTTGATGATCTTGAGGTTCCGGCTGTTCGATCGGAACAGCAGGTCGAAGGCATCGCCGATGAGCGGGATGGCGCCGAGCGCGGTGTCGACGCCCAGATTGCCCATCATCCGCCAGATCTTCCATTTCGGCATGCCCAGATTGCGCGCCTCCCAGATCAGATAGCCGCCCATCACCGCGGTGATGACGTCGCCGACCACCGGCACCAGCCCGACGATCGCGTCGAGCCCGACCGGGCGGTTGATGCCGGGAATGGTGAAGCTGCGTTCGAGCAGGATTTCCAGCGTCTCGATCCGCTTGCGCAGCGCGGCGGGATCGTTGCGATTGGGGATCAGCGCCTCGAACAGCGCGTCGGTGTCGGGGGTCGAAGGGGCCATGCGGGTCCTTTCCTGCGCGCCGGGGGAAGGGCGCTTCCCCTTAATTGGGCGCGTCGCGCAGATGATTCAATGGGTGCTGCCCGCGCGGATTGGCGCGCAGTCCGACCAGTCGCTGCGAGGCGACCGACCAGCGCAGCGGCGTCGCGAGGGGAATGAAGGGGGCGTAGCGGCCCAGGATCGCCTCCGCCTCGCCGATCAGCCGCGCGCGCTCGGCGGGGACGGTCGCGGCGGTCGCCTCGTCGATCTTGCGCCGCGCGTCGGCGTTGCACAGCGTGTCGGCGCGGCACGACAGGCGGCGCAGGCCCCACAGCGGGTCGTCGTTCGGCGTCACCTCGTCGATCAGCTTCAGGTCGGCGGCGGCGTCCATGCCGACGCGCCGGCTGGGGACGCCGATGCGGTCGAAATCGGCGGCGACATAGGCATAGAGGATGCGCCCGCCCGGCGAATCGGGCACCGCGATGCGCAGCGGATCGATCTCGCGCCCGCCGGTCTTCCACGCATCAACGACGCGCTTCGCCTGCGCCTGCCGCGACGCATCGTCATAGGCGGCCCAGGACGGCAGCAGCGGCGTCGGCCCGCCGTCGCGCGCATAGAGCGCCGGGCGCAGCGTCACCTGCGGCTGCCATTCGGTGAGCCCGAAGGCCTCGATCAGCCGCCCCCGCCGGATCGCGCGCGACAGCGCCTCGCGGTTGACGTCGGTCGCGAGGAACCCGTCGGCGCGGACGAAGACCAGCCCGAACAGCCCCGGCACCGGATCGACGACGAGTCGCGAGCGCCCGATGTTCGACGAGATGAAATAGGGCAGGCTCGAAAAGCGCCCGCCGAGCACGCCGTCGGCATAACCGTTCTTGAACCGTGCGAGCGCGCGCGGCGCGGTCGCGCCGACGAGCTCGATCGACGCTGCGGGATCGGCCGCGGCCGCCTCCGCCGCTTCGGGGTCCTCGGCGAGCGGATCGGGAACCGGGGTCAGCAGCATCGCGCGGCCCCGCTTCTTCGGCCGCATCGGTCCCCATCCCATGCCGCGGTTGACGATCGCCATCGCCGGCTGCGCGAGCAGTTCGAGCAGGTCGGGCTGCGGCACCGACAGGCGAATCTCGATCACCGTGTCGGTCATCGCCTTGATCGTCTCGATCTCGGGGAAATCGTCCTTCAGCACATTCCGGCTGCGCGGTCCCAGATAGGACCGCAGGATCGCGGCGACGGCCTCGGCGGTGACCTTGTCGCCGTTCGACCATTTGGCTTCGCGGACGCGGAAGATATAGCTGCGGCCGTCGGCGGTGACCGTCCAGCGCTCGGCCAGCCCGACGTCGATCTCGCCCGCCCCGTCATAGCTGACCAGCCCCTGCGACGTCGCCTCCAGCAGCGCCGCGTTGGTCGTCGACAATTCGCCGCCCACCGGATTCGCGGCGGCGTTGAGCGGGCCGATGGCGGCGATGCGGACCGGCCCGCGCTCGCCGAACAGGTCGCAACTCGCGAGGGACAGCGCGAGCAGGCCGGCCGCGACGAGCCGCATGCCGATGCGCCTGATCGTCATGTCCTTCGCTTCTCCCACGCTGGTGCGGACGGCGGGACTCGAACCCGCACACCCATATGGATAGCAGATTTTAAGTCTGCTGCGTCTACCGGTTCCGCCACGTCCGCACGGCCGCTGCCGGTCAAGCGGATGGGGGAGGGGAGGTCAAGCGCTGTTTGCGGCTTCCCCGCGCCCATCGGCTCGGGTAGAGCAGGCCGCCATGCAACCGGTGCTCTCCATCGCCGGCCTCGGCAAGACCTACAAGAGCGGTCACGAGGCCCTGTCCGGCGTCGACCTGACGATCGACAAGGGCGAGATTTTCGCGCTGCTCGGGCCGAACGGCGCGGGCAAGACGACGCTGATCAGCATCGTCTGCGGCATCGTCACGCCCAGCGCGGGGACGGTGACCGTCGCCGGCCACGACCATGCCCGCGATTATCGCGCCGCGCGCTCGCTGATCGGGCTGGTGCCGCAGGAACTGCACACCGACGCCTTCGAAAAGGTGATCGCGACGGTCGGCTTCTCGCGCGGGCTGTTCGGCAAGCCGCGCGACCCCGCCTTCATCGAGCGGCTGCTGCGCGACCTGTCGCTGTGGGACAAGCGCGACGCGAAGATCATGGAGCTGTCGGGCGGCATGAAGCGCCGCGTGATGATCGCCAAGGCGCTGAGCCACGAGCCCGAAATCCTCTTCCTCGACGAACCGACCGCCGGCGTCGATGTCGAGCTGCGCCGCGATATGTGGGCGATGGTCCGCTCGCTGCGCGACCGCGGCGTGACGATCATCCTGACCACCCACTATATCGAAGAGGCCGAGGAAATGGCCGACCGCGTCGGCGTCATCAGCAAGGGCCGGCTGATCCTGGTCGAGGAGAAGCACGCGCTGATCAAGAAGCTGGGGCGCAAGACGCTGACCCTCAACCTCGCCGAGCCGCTCGCCGCGGTGCCGGCGGAACTGGCCGAGTGGAGGCTCGAACTGGCGGGCGAGGGGCACGAACTCGTCTATGAATTCGACAGCCAGGCCGAGGCGACCGGCGTCCCCTCGCTGCTGCGGCGGATGAGTGACATCGGCATCGCGTTCAAGGACCTGCACACGAAGCAAAGCTCGCTCGAGGATATTTTCGTCGGGCTCGTCCACGATACCAGGGCGGAGCAGGCGGCATGATCGCCAACATGCGCGGTATCCGCGCCATCTATCTGTTCGAAATGGCGCGCTTCGGCCGCACCTTCTGGACCAGCCTGCTGATGCCGGTCGTCACCACCTCGCTCTATTTCGTCGTCTTCGGCTCGGCCATCGGCAGCCGGATGACCGAGGTGAGCAGCGTCCCCTATGGCGCCTTCATCGTGCCGGGGCTGATGATGCTGACGATGTTCACCGAAAGCATCAGCAACGCCAGCTTCGGCATCTACATGCCCAAATGGACCGGCACGATCTACGAGATGCTCTCGGCGCCGCTGTCGCCGCTCGAAATGGTGATCGCCTATGTCGGCGCCGCGGCGACCAAGTCGGTCATCATCGGGTCGATCATCTTCGCGACCGCGCATCTGTTCGTCGATATCCAGGTCGCGCACCCGCTGCTGATGGCGGCGTTCATGCTGCTGATGGCGGTGACCTTCTGCCTGTTCGGCTTCATCATCGGCATCTGGGCGCAGAGTTTCGAGCAGTTGCAGGTCGTCCCGCTGCTCGTCGTCTATCCGCTGACCTTCCTCGGCGGCGCCTTCTACTCGCTCGCGATGCTGCCTCCGGCGTGGCAGACGGTGACCCTGTTCAACCCCGTCGTCTATCTGATCAGCGGCTTTCGCTGGACCTTCTTCGGCCAGGGCGACGTCGGCATCGGGGTCAGCATGGCTGCGGTGGCGCTGTTCCTGACGCTGTGCCTGGGTGTGATCTTCTGGGTCTTCCGCACCGGCTACCGGCTGAAGACCTGAAACGAACATAACCTTCCCCTCGTCATTGCGACTCCGGTTTTCGCCGGGGTCGCGATGACGGACGTGTGAACCTCAGCCGTTCAGCCGCTCGCGCATTTCCTTGCCGGGCTTGAAATAGGGGACATTCTTCGCCTGCACCGCGACCGGATCGCCGGTGCGCGGGTTGCGGCCGGTGCGCGAGTCGCGGCTTCGCGTTGAAAAGGCGCCGAAACCGCGCAGTTCGACGCGGCCCCCGGCGGCAAGCTGATCGACTATGGCATCGAAGAAGGTATCGACGATGCGCTCGACCTCCTCAAGGCGTAAATCCTTGTTCTCGCTCGCGATCTTTTGGACCAGTTCCGACCGGATCATCAGCTTCCCCTATATATCTCACGCGCGTCCCGAGGACGCGGCCCATCCGGTCGTTGCCGGCACCGATGCGCGTGGACCCCTCCCAACGCGGGCGGGAGACTAACATGAATCAATGGGGCGTCAAAATAATAGCTGGAGCGAAAAAGGCCCGCCGAGGGACACTCGGCGGGCCTTTCCGTTCGTTCGTCGAAAGAAGGGGAAGGATCAGTCCTTCTTGCCCGCCTTCAGCGCCTCGCCGAGGATGTCGCCGAGCGACGCACCCGAATCCGAGGAGCCGTACTGCGCGACCGCCTGCTTCTCTTCGGCGATCTGCAGCGCCTTGATCGAGAAGTTCGGCTTTTTCGAGCGGTCGAAGCCGACGACCATCGCGTCGAACTTCTGACCGACCTGATAGCGCTCGGGGCGCTGCTCGTCGCGGTCGCGGCCAAGGTCGGCGCGCTTGATGAAGCCGGTCGCGCCGTCGTCGCCCGCCTGCACCTCGAGGCCGTTGTCGCGGACTTCGAGGACGGTGACGGTGACCGTCTCGTTCTTCTTCAGCGAACCCGAGCCGGCGCCGGCGCCGACGGCGGGCGCGCCCTTCTCGAGCTGCTTGATGCCCAGGCTGATGCGTTCCTTCTCGACGTCGACGTCGAGGACGACGACCTGCACCGTCTCGCCCTTGCGGTGGAGATGCAGCGCTTCCTCGCCCGAGATGCCCCAGGCGATGTCCGACATGTGGACCATGCCGTCGACGTCGCCGGGCAGGCCGACGAACAGGCCGAACTCGGTCGCATTCTTGACTTCGCCCTCGACCACCGAACCGACGGGATGCGCTTCGGCGAAGGCGCCCCAGGGGTTCGACTGCGCCTGCTTGAGGCCCAGCGAAATGCGGCGCTTCTCGCTGTCGACCTCGAGGACGATGACGTCGACTTCCTGGCTGGTCGAGACGATCTTGCCGGGGTGGACATTCTTCTTGACCCACGACATTTCGCTGACGTGGACCAGGCCTTCGATGCCGGGCTCCAGCTCGACGAACGCGCCGTAATCGGTGATGTTGGTGACGGTGCCCGTCAGCTTCGCGCCGACCGGATACTTCGCCGCCACACCTTCCCACGGATCGCTTTCGAGCTGCTTCATGCCCAGGCTGATGCGCTGCGTGTCGCGGTTGATGCGGATGATCTGCACCTTGACCGTGTCACCGATGTTGATGACCTCGCTCGGGTGATTGACGCGCTTGTAGCTCATGTCGGTGACATGGAGCAGGCCGTCGATGCCGCCCAGATCGACGAAGGCGCCGTAATCGGTGATGTTCTTCACCGCGCCCTCGATGATCTGACCCTCTTCCAGGTTCTGGATCAGGCCCGAACGCTGTTCGGCGCGCGTTTCCTCGAGGATCGCGCGGCGCGACACGACGATGTTGCCGCGGCGGCGGTCCATCTTCAGGATCTGGAAGGGCTGCGGCAGGTCCATCAGCGGGCCGACGTCGCGCACGGGGCGGATGTCGACCTGCGAACCGGGCAGGAAGGCCACGGCGCCGCCGAGATCGACGGTGAAGCCGCCCTTGACGCGGCCGAAGATGACGCCTTCGACGCGGGCTTCCTTGTTGAATTCTTCTTCCAGGCGGTCCCAGGCGGCTTCGCGGCGGGCGCGGTCGCGGGACAGCATGGTTTCGCCATTGGCGTTCTCGACGCGGTCGACATAGACTTCGACTTCGTCGCCGACCTTCAGGTCGGCCTTCTGGCCGGGCGCGGCGAATTCGCGAAGCGGCACGCGCCCTTCGCTCTTCAGGCCGATGTCGATCACTGCCAGGTCGTTTTCGATCGCGGTCACGGTGCCCTTGACGACGCGGCCTTCGAAGCCGCCGTCGGCGCCGCCCAGCGATTCATCGAGCATCGCGGCGAAATCGTCGCGCGTCGGAAAAGCCGTAGAGGCCATAAATGTGTCTTCCTTACTTCATCTGTTTCCGGCCAAGCGGTTGAGTCCGCTGGTCTTGTGGCCGAACCGTCCCGTCCGCCGGATGCGGGGCGGGACATCCTCGGGACGCTTCAAGGACGAAACACGGGCAAAGCAAAAAGGGCGCGACGAGGCCACCCCATCACGCCCGACGCTCGGATAGGGAGCGGCGGTTTACCCGTGCCTCGACCGGCAAACGCCCGTCGGACGGCGCGCGTATAGGCGGAGAAGCCGTTTTCGGCAAGGAAAAAGCTGGCGACGCCTTCGGACGGTGGAGCGGATGGATTCGCGCAGAGGCGCAGAGATCGCAGAGGATTTTGCTCACGCGGAGACGCGGAGGCGCGGAGATTATGACTCGGGGCCGATGGGCCTCTTCATTTCCCAGCCCATCGTGATCGCCGACATGTCGCAAGAGAAAGCCGCTTCGCGGCCGGCACCATCTCTCCGCGCCTCCGCGTCTCCGCGTGAATCTCTTATTTCAGCCGCGCTTCCCGACTTTCCCCTCGACGAACGCGATCGCCGCCGCGATCGCCGCGTCGCGATCGAGCGCCGTATTGTCGAGCAACAGCGCGTCCTCCGCGCGGATCAGGGGTGCCTCGGCGCGGCCGGTGTCGCGCGCATCGCGGGCGTGGATGTCGGCGAGCACCGCCTCGAAGCCGACCTCCACCCCGCGCCCCAGCATCTCGGCGTGGCGCCGCCGCGCGCGTTCCTCGGGGGAGGCGGTGACGAACAGCTTGGCATCGGCGTGCGGCGCGATGACGGTGCCGATATCGCGCCCGTCGAGCACCGCGCCGCCCGGCTGGTTCGCGAAATCGACCTGCCGCCGCCGCAGCGCCTTGCGGACGGCCGGATGCACCGACACCCGGCTCGCCAGCCCGCCCGTGGTCTCATAGCGCAGCGCCGGATCATCGAGCAGGCTGTCCGGGAAATCGCAGGCGGCCAGCGCGTCTTCGGCCTTGTCGGCGTCGCCATGGTTGAGCTGCGTCTGATAGCCAACCGCACGATAGAGCAGCCCGGTGTCAAGCACCGGCAACCCGAAATGCGCCGCCAGCGCGCGCGCGATGGTGCCCTTGCCCGATGCGGTCGGCCCGTCGACGGCGATGATCACCGCTGCAACCCTTCGAGCAGCGCTTCGAAATTGGGAAAGCTCGTCGCGACCGGTGCCATGTCGTCGATCTCCACCGGCGCCTTGCTGACCAGTCCGGCGACCGCGAAGCTCATGCAGATGCGGTGGTCGAGGTGGCCGGCGATGGTCGCGCCGCCTGCCAGCGGATCGCCGCCGGTGCCGTCAATGACCAGCCCGTCCTCGCTTTCCTCGACGTGCGCGCCGATGGCTTGCAGGCCCGCCGCCATGACGGACAGCCGGTCGCTTTCCTTGACGCGCAGTTCGTCGAGGCCCGTCGTCACCGTGCGCCCCTCGGCGAGCGCGGCGGCGACGAACAGGATCGGGAATTCGTCGATCATGCTTGGTGCGACGGCGGGGTCGACCGCGATGCCCTTCAGCGCGCTGTGGCGGACGCGCAGGTCGGCGACCGGCTCGCCGCCGACGGTGCGCGCGTCGAGCAGCTCGATATCGCCGCCCATCGCCTGCAACACCGCGACCAGCCCGGCGCGCGTCGGGTTGAGACCGACATTGGCGATGGTGACGTCCGATCCGGGAACCAGCAGCGCCGCGACGATGAAGAAGGCCGCGGACGAAGGGTCGCCGGGCAACGCGATCGTCTGCGGCTTCAGTTCGGCCTCGCCGCGGATGCGGATATGGCGGGTGCCGTCGGAATCGGTCTCGACGCTCAACTCGGCACCGAAGCCTTGCAGCATCCGCTCGCTATGGTCGCGCGTCGGGATGGGTTCGATGACCTCGGTGATGCCCGGCGTGTTGAGTCCGGCGAGCAGCACCGCGCTCTTCACCTGCGCCGAGGCCATCGGCAGGCGATAGGACAGGGGGATCGCCGGCGCGAGGCCGCGAATCATCAAGGGCAAGCGGCCTCCCGGCGAGGCGGTGATGTCCGCCCCCATCTGCGACAGCGGGTCGATCACTCGGCCCATCGGGCGCCCCGACAGGCTGGCGTCGCCGATGAAGGTCGCGGTGATCGGGTGGCTCGCGACCAGCCCCATCAGCAGGCGGGTCGAGGTGCCGCTGTTGCCCATGTCGAGCGCGCCCTGCGGTTGCAGCAGCCCGCCGACGCCGACGCCGTCGATGACCCACTCACCGCTTTCCCTGCGCTCGATGCCGGCGCCCATCGCGCGCATCGCGGCGGCGGTGGCGAGCACGTCATGCCCTTCGAGCAGGCCGGTGACGCGGCTGGTGCCCACGGCGAGCGCGGACAGCATCAGCGCGCGGTGCGAGATGCTTTTGTCGCCCGGAATGGCGATCCTGCCTTGCAGGGGAGGGGATGCCGAAAAGCGGCGCGGCGTGATGGTGGGGTCTGTCATCGCGCGGCGCTTTTGACAGCGGCCCGACAATCTGGCAAGGCGCACGCCGATTTGACGGGTCGGCCGGCATGGCGCCGTCCTTCTTCCAAAATTTCTATCCTGTTTCCAAAAGGTTACGAGGCTTATATGGTAAAGGCTGAATGGGGCACGAAACGCAGCTGCCCGAAATGCGCCACGCGATTCTATGATCTGACCAGCGACGATCCGGTCACCTGCATCAATTGCGGCTATGCGTGGATCCCGGAATCGGTGCTGAAATCGAAGCAGCCGATGCCGTTCGAGGAGGCCGAAAAGCCCAAGGCGAAGGAAGAATCGGGCGACGACGATCTGGATCTGGACGTCGATGTCGACGAAGACAGCGACTCCCCCGACAACGACGTCGATCTTGGCGGCGACGACGATCTGGGCGTTGCGACCGGCGACGACGGCGACGACGAAGGCTGATATTGCCCGCAGGGGCCAAAAAAGCATCGCGCGATGCATTTGGCCCCTTGCATAGTGGGCGCGCGCTGGTAAAGGCGGCGTCCCGATCGCATCACCCAGGGCGATCGCGCGAAATGGCACGGGGCCTTAGCTCAGCTGGGAGAGCGCTACAATGGCATTGTAGAGGTCACCGGTTCGATCCCGGTAGGCTCCACCATTTCTCAAAACTCGGCGGAAAACCGGCCCGGCGCACAGCGCTCGGGCCTTTTTCTTGCCCGTGATCGGATCAGCCGACCGCTTCGATCCTGCCCACGGGTTCGAGCACGATCGGGTCGGCGAGGGTGATCCGGTCGAGGATAGCCGCGGTATCGTCGCGAACCTTCAGCATCAGGCTGCGCATCCGGCAGTCGACCTCGGGCAGGCAATTCTTGCAATGTTCGTGCGCGTTGCGGCTGGCGCAGGGGACGAGCGCGAGCGAGCCGCGGGTCAGGCGGACGAGGTCGCCATAGCTGATGTCGACCGGCGGCAGCGCGAGCTGATAGCCGCCATCGCGCCCACGCTGCGAGATGAGCAACCCCTCGCGCGCCATTTCCGACAGGATGACGGTCAGGAATTTGGGCGGGATGTTCTGCGCCTCCGCAATATCCGCAAGCTGCACCTGCCCCTTGCCCCAATGGTCGGCAAGATGCTGAAAGGCGCGGATCGTGTAGCGGGTCTTCTGCGAAAGCATGGCGGCGTTAGTGTGACATATTCGACCTTAATTCAACCTGTCTGGATGAGATTTCCGGGGGTGTTGATGAAAATCACAGCGGATGGCATGAATCGGACATAAAAGGGCGCACAGGATAGCCCGTCTCGGGCACGACAGGGGATGGATGATGCGCAAGATATTCGCGGCTCCGGCGGTGATCGCCGCTGCCCTGCTGGCCGCCGCGCCGGCGCAGGCGCAGTTCGGCGGCCTGCTGCGCAAGGTGACGACTCCCGCGCCGGCCCCGAGTCCCGAGGGCGACGACGACAATGGCGGCTGCCCCAAGGGCAAGTCGGGCAGCAGCGTCGGGCGCGGCATATTGGGCAGCGTGCTGCGCGATGCGGTCGGCGACGCGGCGAGCAAGGCCGGCGTTTACAGCTATGTCCCGATCGCCGAAGTCAGCGACACGCTGACCGACGCCATCGCCTGCCATCTCGACCCCGAGGAGCAGAAGCAGGCGGCCGAGGCGACCGAAGCGGCCGTGCGCGGCGAAGCGGTCGGCTCGACTGCGAGCTGGACCAGCGAAACGCGCGACGGGGTCAGTGGATCGTCGACGATCATCGCGCGCAACGACGAATCGGGCGGGCGCCAGTGCATCAACGTCACCGACTTCATCATCGTCGACGGCGAGGAAACGCGCGCGACCAAGCGCATGTGCCGCGAACCCGGCCAGCCCCGCTACACGCTGGCCCAGGCGTGACGCGCGGCGTCCGCCTCGCGCTCGGCCTCGCCGCGCTCGCGACGCTCGGCGCGACGCCCGCGATGGACCCCTTGAACCCGACGTGTCCGCTCCATCCCAGCTGGTCGACCAAGCCGACGATGGTGCTGACGCCGGTCGAACGGAACGGCGTCAAGATTTTGCTTGCCGAGGGGCGCGTCGATGCCGGCCTGCCCGACCGGCTGGAGGCGGCGCTGGCCGCCCATCCCGGCATCGCCGAAATCTGGCTGAGTTCGCCCGGCGGCGATGCGCGTGCCGGCAATGAAGCGGGGCGGATCATTCGCCGGAATATGGGGATCACCACGCGCATCCCGTCGGGCTGGGCCTGTTTCAGCGCGTGCAACTTCGTCTTCATGGGCGGCATCCCGCGCTATGTCGATCCGGGCGGGTTGTTCATCGTCCATATGTTCACCCGCACCGGCGATCGTGGCGCGATCGACATGAGCGTCGCGATGGGCACCGATGCGACGACCGAGCTGATCGGCGATGTCGAGCAGGACGCCGCGCTGCTCGCGAGCGAGGACAATGATTTCCTGATCCGCATGGGCGTGTCGCGCAAGCTGCTGACCGACGTCATGTATCAGCAGAAGGCGGTCAAGGGCAGCGGTCCCGACCAGTCGACGCGGCGCTGCCTGACACGCGAGGAAGTGCTGAAATATGGCGTCGACAGCACCGACACGACGGGCGGTGGCTGAAACGGCGCGGCAAGGTTGCAAAGTGAAACGGACGGGATAGACTGGCCGCAACCATTAGGAGAGCCGGCGATGAACGACAGGACGCACCCGCGCGCTAAATTTCGCGCGATGACCGAAGGCACGCAGGAAGACTGGAACATCATCGCCGCCGAGCAGAAGGTCTTTGCGCCGAACAACGGCGCGCGCATCCTCGCGCATCTGACGCTGCTCGCGGGCGATTATGGCGGCTTTCCGGTCGACCGGCTGACGCATTGCCTGCAAACCGCGACGCGCGCGCATCGCGACGGGCGCGACGAGGAATATGTCGTGATGGCGCTGCTCCACGACATCGGCGACACGCTCGGCGCCTTCAACCATCCCGACATCGCCGCAGCGATCCTGAAACCGTTCCTGTCGGAAGAGAATCACTGGATCGTGCAGCATCACGGCATCTTCCAGGGCCATTATTTCTTCCACTATATCGGCCTCGACCGCGACATGCGCGACGGGTTCAGGGATCACCCTTATGCGGCTGCCTGCGCGGAGTTCTGCGAGAAATACGACCAGCCGGCGTTCGACCCCGATTACGACACGCTGCCGCTGGAGTTTTTCGAGCCGATGGTGATGCGGCTTTGCGCCTATCCGAAGAACAGCATCTACAAGAAGGTGATGGTCGAGGAAGCGGCGTAACCGCCTGCTCTTGTTCGTCTTCGTCACCCCGGCGAAAGCGGGGGTCTCACCGTGGAGATTCCGGCTTTCGCCGGAATGACGGGTCGGTTCGGTCGCCTACGCCCCCTTGAAATCCGCCTTGCGCTTCTGCTGGAAGGCCAGAATGCCCTCCATCGCGTCGGCGCTGTTGCCCGCGACGAATTGCCCCATCGCTTCCGCGTCGAGCGTATCGGAGTAGCTTTGCGAAAGGCCGGCGCGCAGTATCTTGCGCATCGTGCCCAGCGAAACCGTCGGTCCGCTCGCCAGCCGCACGGCCAGCGCCCGGGCCTCGGCCATCAATTCGGCATCCTCGACGCATTTGTAGACCATGCCCCATTCGGCCGCCTGCTCGCTCGAAATCTTCTCGCCCAGCATCATCATCTGCGTCGCGCGCGGCAGGCCGATCAGGCGCGGCAGCAGCCATGACGAGCCGCCGTCGGGAACGAGGCCGATGTTGACGAAGGCCTGCAGGAAATAGGCGCTCTTGCCCGCGATGGTGAAATCGCCCGACAACGCGAAGCTGCATCCGACGCCCGCCGCGGGGCCGTTGACCGCGGTGACCACCGGAATGTCGAGATTGGCAAGTGCGAGCAGCATCGGATTATAATGATTGCGCAGCGCTTTGCGGCTGTTGGCGCCCCCGCCGACCGCCGAGGCACTGCGGTCGCCCGCCAGATCGGCGCCCGAGCAGAAGCCACGCCCCTCGCCGGTGATCAGCAGCGCGCGCGCGCCGAGCACGCCCATCCAGTCGAGCGCCGCGCGAATATCGTCGGCCATCGCCGGCGGCATCGAATTGAGCCGCTCGGGCCGGTTGAGCGTGATCGTCGCGACCTGGTCGGCGACGTCGAGCCTGATCGTGTCAAAGCTGGGGATATCAGTCATGGGGAAGAAATCCTCTCGCGGGCTGCTTTACCTTTACGTTCACGTAAAGATGTGGCCGATTTGCGGGACGAGCGCAAGGGGGGAGGCGCGGTGCGGAAAACATCCGGTTGCGGCCGGTTGCGGACATAAGCGACCTGATCCCCGGCGAAAGCCGGGGTCCAGAACGTTGGAGAGCCGGCGCTGCGCAGTCGCACTCTGGGCCCCGGCTTTTCGCCGGGGATCACCAAGCGACTACTATCCACCGAAGCCTGCCTTCTCTTTCATCGTCACCCCGGACTTGTGTGGATGATATGTGTTTTACTGCTTGCATCGGCCGGGAAGCGCATCCCGGCCGATGCGGGCAGGAGGCCGTTGCATCGGACTGGTTTTGACAGCCGAGATCAAGCGAGG
>Ga0180219_1000380_pt1 | contig 38281 bp, 33 predicted proteins | sample eDN3rd30CBELigMG_FD_151338 | JGI IMG/M metagenome (GOLD analysis project Ga0180219, IMG submission 151338) | Enriched Miracle-Growth compost microbial communities from Emeryville, California, USA - eDNA 3rd pass 30_C BE-Lig MG (version 2)... ... | reverse complement strand
GCCATCCCACCAGACCGCGTCACCCTGAACATCGGACACGACGACGGCCACACCCACACCCCACCCACCCTGCTAGAACTCCTAGCCGGATAACACCAACCGGTTCACACCAGATTGACAACCAGCGGTTCTCGCGAGGTCGCGCCAGATCTCGCGAGAAACCATGCGATCTCGCGAGAAACCATGCGACCTCGCGGGCTCAGGCCCCGCGCCGCGAGACGGTGACCACGCGGGGGTCGGGGGCGTCCTGATCCTCCGGGTCCCAGTCGGGCAGCGCGCACGCCGAGTCCGAGCCGTGCCCGCCCACGGCGCGCTCGAGTTCGACCTCCCACCACGTGTCGCGCAGCCCCTCGGCCATGCCACGGCCCCACTCCACCACCACGACCGAGCGCTCGGTATCGATGTCGAGGTCGTCGAGCTCGAGCGCCGAGCCGAGCCGATACGCGTCGGCGTGCACGAGCGGCGCTCCGCCGACCAGCGACGGATGCGTCCGAGCGATCACGAACGTCGGGCTCTGCACGGGTCCGCGCACGCCGAGACCCTCGGCGATCCCGCGGGTCAACGTCGTCTTGCCCGCACCGAGCGGGCCCGTGAGCACGACGAGGTCGCCGGCGTGCAGCATCCCGCCCATCCGGCGCCCGAGCGCCTCCATGTCGGCGGCCGACGCGATCTCATGGCGGCCGACGAGGTCGTCGAGGCCGCTCATCGCTGCGCCTCCCGGCGCGGCACGCGAGGTCCGATGCGGGTCACGATCTCGTAATTGATGGTGGATGCCGCATCCGCCCACTCGCGCGCGCTCGGGGCACCGAGCGTCGCGTCGCCGAACAGCACCGCCTCGTCGCCCACGGACACCGGGGCGTCGCCGACGTCGACCACGAACTGGTCCATCGCGATGCGCCCGGCGACGCGGAACCGCCGCCCGCCGATGACGACCGGCCCGGCGTTCGACGCCTGCCGCGGCACCCCGTCGGCGTAGCCGGCGGGCACGAGCGCGAGCGTCGTGTCGCGGTCGGTCCGATACGTGTAGCTGTAAGAGACCCCGTGCCCGGCCGGCACTCGCCGCACCGCCGCGACCGACGCGTGCAGCGTCATCGCCGGGCGCAGTCCGAGCTCGGCCGGCGTGCGGTCGTCGAACGGCGACAGCCCGTAGATCCCGAGCCCCAGGCGCACGCAGTCGAGCCGCATCTCGGGCAGGTCGATCGCCGCCTGAGTGGCGGCCAGGTGCCGCACCCGCGGGGCGAGACCCACGGCCGACGCCGCCTCCGACGCCTCGCGGAAGCGGGCCAGCGCCGCCCGGTCGTCGTCGGGCGACGCGTTCGAGACATGGCTGAACAGCCCCGTCACGCGCAGCCGGCCGATGCGCTCGAGGCGCGCCGCCTCGGCGAAGACGGCGCCGAAGTCCTCGGGCGCGATGCCGTTGCGACCCAGCCCCGTCTCGACTTTCAGATGCACACCGACGGGGCGGTCGGCGGATGCCGCGGCCGCCGCCCTCTGCAGCTGGTCCATGCTCGAGATGCCCAGTTCGACCCCGAGTGCGGCGGCCTCGTCGAACGAGGCGCCGGGCGCGTGCAGCCACGCGAGGATCGGCGCATCGATGCCGCCGCGGCGCAGCTGCAGCGCCTCGGCCACGTCCGTCACACCCAGGCGCGTCGCACCGCCGGCAAGGGCAGCGGCCGCCGAGCGCACCGCGCCGTGGCCGTAGCCGTCGGCCTTGACCACGGCCATGACCTCGACGCGCGTCAGAGCGCGCAGGTGACGGGTGTTCTGGGTGATCGCGCTCGTGTCGATGACGGCTTCGCGCAGCACGCCCGGGGCGAGGCGGCTCATGCAGTCTCCTGTTCGGCGGGTTCGGCGGGTTCGGCGGGCCCTGCGGGCTCCGCACTCTCCACGGTCTCGGCGATCACGTAGGCGATCGCCAGGCCCGCGTCGTGCGACATGGACAGATGAAGGGCCTGGATGCCGCGCGCGGCGACCACCGCTGCCGTGGTGCCGCTGAGCTCGAACCAGGGTTTGCCCGCGGCATCCGGCACGATCTCGATCTCGGTCCAGTGGACGCCGTCGGATCCGCCCAGCGCCTTGATCAGCGCTTCCTTCGCGGCGTAGCGCGCGGCCAGCGAGCGCGCCGCGAGCGGCCGTTCGGACGGCGCGAACAGCCGCGCGAGCAGCTTCGGCGTGCGGGCCAGCGTGCGCTCGAAGCGCGGGATGTCGACCAGGTCGACGCCGATCCCGGCGATCATCCGCACTCCCCTCGCACCCCCTCGACTTTAGCGCGCCGAGGGGCGCGGGCCCGCGAGGGCGAGGCCGCTACTCGACGGTGACCGACTTGGCGAGGTTGCGGGGCTGGTCGACATCCAGCCCCTTGGCCTCGGCCAGGCCCATCGCGAAGATGTGCAGCGGCACGACCGCCAGCAGCGGCTCGAAGAGGGGCCCCGCCAGCGGGATGCGCAGCACCTCGTCGGCGAAGGGCAGCACCGCGGCGTCGCCCTCCTCGGCGATCACGATCACGCGGGCGCCGCGCGCGCGGATCTCCTGGATGTTCGAGACCACCTTGTCGTGCAGCTGCGCCGAGTACACCGGCGACGGCACGATGACGAACACCGGCTGCCCCGGCTCGATCAGCGCGATCGGGCCGTGCTTGAGCTCGCCGGCCGCGAAGCCCTCGGCGTGGATGTACGAGATCTCCTTGAGCTTGAGCGCGCCCTCGAGCGCGATCGGGAAGCCGACGTGCCGGCCGAGGAACAGCACCGAGCGGGTGTCGGCCATCCAGCCGGCCAGGTGCGCGGTGCGCTCCTGCTCGTGCGCGAGGACCCACGCGATCTTGTCGGCGACGCCCTCGAGCTCGGCGACGGCGGTGGCCGAGTCGTCGTCGGTGAGCACGCCGCGCACGCGGCCGACGTGCAGCGCCAGCAGGTACAGCGCCGTGATCTGCGCGACGAAGGCCTTCGTCGAGGCGACCGCGACCTCGGGACCCGCGTGTGTGTAGACGATGGCGTCCGACTCGCGCGGGATCGTGGCGCCCTGCGTGTTGCAGATCGAGAGCGTCTTCGCCCCGCGCTCGCGCGCGTACTTGACGGCCATGAGCGTGTCCATGGTCTCGCCCGACTGGCTGATCGAGACGACCAGCGTGCCCGCGTCGAGCACCGGGTCGCGGTAGCGGAACTCGTGCGCGAGCTCGACGTCGACGGGTACCCGCGCCCACTGCTCGAGCGCGTACTTGCCGACCTGACCGGCATAGGCGGCCGTGCCGCACGCGATGATCAGAATGCGATGGATGCCGCGGAACAGGTCATCCAGACCGTCGAGCTCGGGGATCTCGACGATGCCGTCGTGCGCGCGCCCGCGCACGGTGTTGGCGACGGCCTCGGGCTCTTCCGAGACCTCCTTCGCCATGAACGACGACCATCCGCCCTTCTCGGCGGCCGCGGCATCCCACGTCACCTCGAACGGCTCCACCTCGACCTCTCCCCCGTCGAAGTCGGTGACCCGCACGCCGCCGGGCGTGATCGACACGATCTGGTCCTGGCCGATCGCCAGGGCGCTGCGGGTGTGCTCGACGAACGCGGCGACGTCCGATCCGAGGAAGTTCTCGCCCTCGCCCAGGCCGATCACCAGCGGCGAGTTGCGGCGCGCCCCGACGACGAGGCCGGGGTGGTCCTGATGCATGGCGAGCAGTGTGAACGCGCCCTCGAGCCGGCGCACCGTCGCGCGGAACGCGGCCTCGAGGTCGTCGCCGTGCGCGTGGTACTCGCGGGCCAGAAGCTGTGCCGCGACCTCGGTGTCGGTCTCGCTCGCGAAGCTCGCGCCCTCGGCTTCGAGCTCGGCCTTGAGCACCGAGAAGTTCTCGATGATGCCGTTGTGGATGACCGCGAGCCGCCCGTGGTCGGCCAGGTGCGGGTGCGCGTTCGCGTCGGTGGGGCCGCCGTGGGTCGCCCAGCGGGTGTGCCCGATGCCGGTGGTTCCGTCGGGCAGCGGGGTGCGCTCGAGGTCGTCGCGAAGCACGCTGAGCTTGCCGGCGCGCTTGCGCATGCCGAGGGTGCCGTCGCCGTCGATCACGGCGATGCCGGCCGAGTCATAGCCCCGGTATTCCAGTCGCGCGAGCCCCGAGAGGAGAATGCCCTCGCTGGGGCGCGGGCCGACGTATCCGACGATTCCACACATGGGATCAATCGTATTCAGGGGTGAATGCGAGGGGTCCGAACATAAGGGGCGGGATGCCGCGGCCCGACCCACCCGCAGAGCGCTGCGAGCCGAACCGGCTCACAGCTTGCGCAGCTGCACGTACTCCACCGCGTGCTCGCGCCCCTTGCGCAGCACGAGGGTGGCCCGGTGCCGGGTGGGCAGCACGTTCTCCTCGAGGTTCGGCAGGTTGATGTCGTTCCAGAAGCCCAGCGCCCGCTTCTCCGCCTCGGCGTCGCTGATGTCGGCGAAGACCTTGAAGAACGAGTTCGGGTTGCTGAACGCCCCGTGCCGCAGGGCGAGGAAGCGATCGACGTACCAACGCTCGATGTGGGCGGCGTCGGCGTCGACATAGACCGAGAAGTCGAACAGGTCGCTGACCGCGACGTCGTTGGGCGCGGGCGGGGGCTGCAGCACGTTGAGCCCCTCGACGATGAGCACGTCGGGGCGCCGCACGGTCACGTGCGCGTCGGGCACGATGTCGTAGCGCACGTGCGAATAGAAGGGGGCGCGCGCTTCGGCCGCACCGCTCTTGACCTGGATGAGGAAGTCGACGAGGGCCCGCCGGTCGTACGACTCGGGGAAGCCCTTGCGGTCCATGAGCCCGCGCCGCTCGAGCTCGGCGTTCGGATACAGGAACCCGTCGGTGGTCACGAGCTCGACCCGCGGCGTGTCGGACCACCGGCTCATCAGCTCGCGCAGCAGCCGCGCGATGGTCGACTTGCCGACGGCCACCGAACCTGCCACGCCCAGCACGAAGGGGGTCGTGGTGTCATCGCCCTCCTGCAGGAACGACGACGTCTCGGCGCCCAGCCGCTTGGTCGCCGTCGCATAGAGGCTGAGCAGACGGCTCAGCGGCAGGTACACATCGCGCACCTCGGCGAGGTCGAGCCGGTCGCCGAGCCCGCGGATCTGCACGACCTCGGTCTCGGTCAGCGGCTGCGCCATCCCGCTCGCGAGTCGCGCCCAGTCGGCGCGGGCGATCTGCCGATACCGCTCGGGCGCGGATGCGTCATCAGTGGCCACCCGGCAATCGTAGCGGGGTGGATGCCGCGGCCCGCGGCATCCACCCCTCCGTCCTACAGCTGATGCCCGATCCGTGCGAACGGCACAGAGAACGCGTCGGTGTCCTCCTTCTCCGCAGACGTGGACTCGTCGGCACTGTACGGCTCGAGCGCGTTGTCGAGCGTCGTCTCGTCCTGCGGGAGCGACCCGATGCCCGAGGCGCCGAACGTCGAGATCAGCATGACCCCGATGCCCTGCGACGTGAGCTGGTCCTTCGTGATGCCGAGCGCGGGGAACGGGATCTTCATCTCGTACACCGTGTCCTGCGCGGTGTCGTGCCCCTTCGTCAGGAAGTCGACGTACTTCGCACTGTCTTTCAGATCGGCCGGCGTGTACCCCGACGCGCCCTCGGCGTCGACGCCGTACAGGTGCGAGCCGACGAACCCGTCGCCGTACGCGTACTCGATGCCGGCGTCGTCGAACCCGGTGACGTCGGCCGTGGCGTAGTCGAACGCGCCGTCGGCGTTCAGCGAGAAGACGGCCGGCTGTCCGACGCCCGGCTTCACCGAGAACATCAGCATGTGGTCGGTCTCCTTGCTGGTGAAGGTGTCGCCGATGCCCCAGACGCCCTGGGTGGTGCCGTCGATGAGCCCGTCGCCGCCGACACCGGGAGTGGTGTCGAACGCGAGTGAGATCGGGATGTCGCCGTTGTACGGCTTGCCGTTGTCACTGATCGGGTACCCCTGCGCCGGGTCGACGACGTCGGTGACGTTCGTGAACTGCCACATCAGGTAGAGATCCTCGTCGTCCCATGACGCGTACAGCGCGTAGGGGTCGTAGACCGGACCCTCGTGGATGCCCCGGAACGCGCGCGGGTCGTCGTTGGCGACGCCCTGTGCGATGAGTTCCGACGCGTTCCAGTCGGACGCGTCGCCGTCGACGGTGATGGATGCCGCCTGCCCGACGCCTCCGTCGGGGTTGGTGGCGTAGTGACCGTACGAGATGACATCGGAGAACGTGCCCTCCGTGCCCGACCCGGTGCCACCGGTGTCGCCCGAGCCGTCGCCCGACCCACTGCCCGACCCGTCGCCCGACCCACTGCCCGACCCGTCGTCCGACCCACTGCCCGAGCCGTCGTCGTCCCCGCCGGTCGACGCCGCATCCGACGCCGTGACGGTCACGGGACCGGCCGCCGCCGACAGGTTGCCGGCGGCATCCACCGCCGCGACGGAGTAGTGGTAGACCGCACCGGTCGTCACGTCCGTGTCGGTGTAGCTCACGGCGGCCGTCGTCGTGGTGGTCGTGCCGCCGGCGCCGGTGCGCACGATGACGTACGCGTCGACGGCGACGTCGTCGTCCGACGCCGTCCAGGTCAGCGTCACGCTGGCATCCGACGAGGTCGCGTCCAGGTCACCGGGTGCGGTGGGCGCCTCGGTGTCGTCGCCCGCGGCCGCGATAGTGGCCCGGGCCGCGTCGCTCGCGGCCGACACGTTGCCGGCGGCATCCTTCGCCTGCACGGTGTAGGCGTAGGTGACGCCCGCCGCGGCCGACGAGTCCGCGTACGAGGTGCCGGTCGCCGTGAAGGTCGCCGGCGCGCCGCCGCCCGTGCGGGAGACGATGTAGCCGGTCACACCGGTGTCGTCGGACGATGCGGTCCACGACACGGTGATCGCGCTCGCGCCCGCCGTCGCCGTGACATCGGTGGGCGCGGTCGGCGCCGTCGTGTCGGCCGCTGCCGGGCACGGGTTCGTCGTGGAGACCGCGCCGTCCTTCACGGCGCTCACGCCGCCGCTCAGCGCGTAGTTCTTCGACCCGTTGTTGTCCCAGGTGCCCGAACCGTCGGTGAACGTGACCGCCAGGGTCGTGGCATCCCCCAGCTCGATGTCCTTCTCGACCCAGCCGTCACAGGCGGCCGCCATCGCGACACCGGGAACCGTCGTCCACGCACCGTCACCCACCTGATAGTGGATGTTGTACGCCGACCAGCCCTTGTCGGTGGAGTAGTACACGTGCGCGGTGTCGTCGTCCGACCCGCTCGTGGACCCGCCGTCCGTCGCACACGGGCTCGTCGTCGAGACGGAGCCGTCCTTGACCGCACTCACCCCGGTGGCCAGCGCATAGTTCTGGGATCCGTTGTTGTCCCACGTGCCCGAACCGTTGTTGAACGTCACTGTCAGGGCGCTCGCACCCGTGGTGTCGATCTCCTTCTTCACCCAGCCGGTGCAGGCGGCCTCCATCTGCTCACCGGGGGCGGTCGTCCACGCGCCGTCACCCACCTGGTAATGGATGTAGTACGACGACCAGTCCTTGTCGGTCGAGTAGTAGACCGTCGTGTCGACGGTCGGTGTCGGGGTCGTCGACGCGGTCGGCGTCGGGGTCGGCGTCGACGTCGGGTCGGTGCCGTCGGCCTTCTTGGCGACGTCGATGGCCAGTGCGCCGTTCGCGGGCACGGTCGCGGTGAACGTCCCCGAGCCGTCGACGGTGACCGTGTGGCCGGCGTCGCAGGTGGTGGATGTCGCATCCGACGCCACCACGTCGCAGTACGTGCCGGCCGCCAGCGACGTCTGGAACGTGCGGGTCAGTGCACCGCCCTTGTTGATGACGACGTAGCCCTTGTCGCCGCGGCCGAACGCGATCTGGTCGCTGCCGTTGGTCCACCAGTTGTTCACGGCGGCGTCGCCGACCGCGTTGTGGAAGCCGACCATGCCGACGATGGGCTGCTCAGCGTGCTCGCAGACCCACACGCCGGTGCCGCACGTGGCGTCCTTGACGTGGCCGGTGTCGTCGACCGGCGCGCCGGCGTCGGTGTCGCTGAACGCGAAGCCCGACTGGATGTTCGGCGACCCGTACGGGTACGCGAGCATGAAGACGTTGGCGAGCTGGTAGCTCGCACCGTCCTTGTAGGTCAGGTCGTCGCTGCCGCGCTCGGTGTCGTGGTTGTCGACGAACACCGCGGCGTCGGCGCTGGCCGTGAGCCCGTTCGCGATCGACTGCGCGTTGTTCAGCGACGAGCCGCCGAAGACGTTCTTGAGCTTCTTCGCGTAGTCGAAGCCGTAGGTCTGGCCGGTGCCCCAGTACTGGCTCTCGGTGATGCCCTCGCCGTTGATCACCTCCTGTGCGAAGTAGACGTCGGGGTCCGTGAGCTTCGCCTTGATCGCGGCCAGGTCGGCGGGCCACACGTGCTTGGCGGCGTCGATGCGGAAGCCGGAGACGCCCAGCGAGATGAGATCGTTCATGTAGTCGGCGATCTTCGTGCGCACAGCGTCGGTCTCGGTCTTCAGATCGCTCAACCCGACCAGCTGACAGGTGCGATCCTCGTCGGGGCTGTTCTTGCTCCAGTCGATGTCGCGCCGGCAGTCGTGGAAGTCGCTGTCGCTGTAGATGCCGGGATAGTCGTAGTAGCTGAACGAGCTGCCCGCGAGGCCCGTGGAATCCTCCGGCGGACCCGACATGTGGTTGATCACCGCGTCGATCATGACCTTCACGCCGGCGCTGTTGCAGTCCTTCACCATCTGCGCGAACTCGGCCCGCGTGCCCTCTTTGCCGTCGATCTTGTAGCTGACCGGCTGGTACGAGGTCCACCACTGGTCGCCGATGCGCGCCGTCTCCTGCGGCGGCGAGGTCAGCACATACCCGTAGCCGGCCGGACCCAGAGTGCTCTTGCACTCACGGCCGATCGAGGTCCACGGCCACTGGAACATCACCGCGGTGACGTTCCGGTTGCCGTCGGAGGCGTTGCTGCTGGGCAGCCCGTCGGCGCTCGCGGTCGTGGTGGCGCTCAGCGCACCCACCAGGCTCGCCGCCGCGGTGGCGAACACCGCCAGCCCGACCAGCGGCCGGCACCATCGCGCGCTGCGGCGCTGTTTCGTGACATCCATCGTCTTTCGTCCTCACTCTCATCACACCGCGACGCTGCCGGCAGACGACGCTGCAGCGCGTCGCGGGAGGGGGCACCCGGAGCTCAGGCACGTGGGGGTGGATGCCTCGGGTCCGGGGTTCGAGCTTCGACGGCTGCGCCACTGACGACTCGCGCAGCGTCGGCAGCGGAACTCGGACGGCTCGTGGCGGCATCCCGTCCACTGCACTGTCGGCGAGTGTATTGCGATCCGGAATACTCTGCAAGCGTTTACAGATTTGGGAGCGGTTTCTGGCGCCTATTGCCTTCAAAATACGGAGTTCCGCCCTCCCTCACCATGTAAGCGCTTGCCACGTGGCGTACTCATGCATGTTTCAGAGGTTCGCGTGCGGAGCGCGACCCGCCACCGGAGGCGGAGTCGCTTCTCGCGGCCGGCGACGGTACTCTATTCGTACTAATCGTTCTATTCGATAGGAGCACCATGACCGAGCCGGAGTCCTCCTCCCCACTCAGCGAGGAGGCCGTGACGTCACGGCACACGATCGCCCTCACTTCAGGAACGCTCGATTACACGGCCACCGCCGGCACAGTCCTGGTGCGGGACGATGACGACACCGCACTGGCGAGCATGTTCTATCTCGCGTACGTCGCCGATCGCTCGGCGGGGGCACCGCGGCGACCGATCACCTTCCTGTTCAACGGCGGCCCCGGTTCGGCGAGCTTGTGGCTGAACATCGGTGGTTTCGGTCCGCACCGAGCGCCCACTGCGACCCCGACGGCGACGGCCCCGGCTCCCTACACGGTCGGCGACAATCCGCACACGCTGCTCGCCGACAGCGACCTCGTGTTCCTCGATGCCCCCGGCACCGGGTACTCACGGCTGGCCGGCGACACGCGCGGCGATCGCGTGTGGGGTGTCGACCAGGATGCCGACGTCTTCGCACGGGCGATCACACGCTACCTGTCGATCACGAACAATTGGAACGCCCCGCGGTTCCTGTTCGGCGAGTCCTACGGCACGACACGCGCCAGCGCGCTTGTGCATCGACTGCAGAACCAGGGGCTCGACTTCAACGGCGTCGTGCTGCTGTCGACGATGCTCAACTGGGCCGAGAACAACCTCGGACTCGACCAGGAGCACATCAACCTGCTCCCGTCGTTCGCCGCGACCGCTCGCTATCACGGTCGTTCGCGCGTCGAAGCCGGTTCACTCGAAGACCTGCTCGCGCAGGCGCGCGCGTTCGCCCAGGGACCTTACGCGCATGCATTGCAGCAGGGCGACCGCATCGATCCCGATGAGGAGCGCGTCGTCGCCGAGCGCTTCGCCGACTTCACCGGCCTGGAGACCGACGACGTGCTGTCGCACCATTTCCGCATCGGCATGGAGCCGTTCCGCTATGCGCTGATGAAGCAGGAAGGTCGCGTGATCGGTCGGTTCGACACGCGGTTCACCGCCGAGCACCAGTACGTGGTCGGCACAGGTTCGCACGACCCCGCCACCGACGATGCCGCAACCGCGGGGGTGAACAGCGCCCATCTGTCGACGTTCCGCGAGCACGTCGCCGTCGACCTCGGATACACGACCGAGCTGCACTACCGGCACCTGTACAACATGCACATCGAACCCCGGTGGGACTGGCATCACAAGGCGCCGGGCATCGACGGCCCCACACCGATCCCTGATGTGAGCCTCGACCTGTCGGCGGCACTGCGGCGCAACCCGAACCTCAAGGTGGCCGTCATGGGCGGCGTCTACGACCTCGCCACGCCGTTCTTCGGCGCCGAGGTCGACATCGCGAAGCTCTATCTCGCACCGCGGCTGCGCGAGAACGTGCGCTTCCGCTTCTACGAGTCTGGACACATGACGTTCGTCGACGAGCAGGTCGTGGCACGGATGGCGCGTGACCTGCACGACTTCTACACCGACGCCACCGACCACACCCCCGTGCAGGTGTGAGCCGGTGCGGTCAGCCGCGCAGAAAGGCGCGCAGGTCGCCGACCAGCGCCGAGCGGCTGACCGGGTCGGTGTACATCATGTGGCCGCCCGGGTAGCGGCCCTGCGTCACACGGCTGGCCGGCAGCCCGTACTGCACGAGCAGGTGTTCAAGTGAGCCGACGGTCGTCAGCGCGTCGAAATGCCCGGTGCCGAAGAACAGCCGCGCGCCCGAGTCGGCCCGCAGCAGCGCCGACAGATGTGCCGGATAATCGAAGACCGCGAACGGGGATGGCAGGGCGCTTCCTCCGAAGCGGCCGACGGCGGACGCCTCGAGATAGTCCCAGTGCTCGTGGGATGCCGCGGCGAAGCGGTATCCCACGACCTGCGTCACACCGAGCCGGCCGAACAGCTGCTGAGACGCCGCCGTGAAGACCGGATCGAGTCGCACGTCGGCGGCGTCGAGCTCCGGCTGCGTGGAACCTGCGGGTGCGGCATCCACGGTGTATCTCGTGTCGGTCAGCCCGACGACCCGGCCCGGCAGGAGGATCGTCCGGAACTCCTCCTTGTCGATGCGCAGTCTGCGCTCGCGGACCTGACCGGTGGTGAGCCCGGTGTAGCCGGCGACGGCATCCACCATCGACGGCTCGAGGGCTGACTGCGAGAGCGCTTGCGCATACGGTCCGATCGCGAAGGCGTGCGCTCGGCACACCAGCTCGTCGAGGTCGGCATCGCGGTACGCGCCGCGACCGTGATACCAGGCGGTCGCCGCGAGGAACGGCAGCGCCGCGACGAAGCCCGCAGGGTTTCCGGGGCGTTGCGTGGTCTCCTGTGCGTTCAGGCATTGTCCGAGGAAAGCGATGCCCGCCACGGACGCCCCCTCCTCGCGCAGCCGCGTCGCCGTCAGTGCTGCGCGGATCGTGCCGTAGCTCTCACCCAGCAGGAAGACCGGTGAACCGACGCGTCCGTGGCGCACGAGCCAGGCGCGGATGACGGCGGTGGTGAGGTCCGCATCACGGTCAGTGCCGGAGATCGCGCTGACGTCGGCGCGCGGGTCACGGCGCGAGAAGCCGGTGTCGACCGGGTCGAGAAAGACGAGGTCCGCGGCGTCAAGGAGGCTGTCGCCCACCGGGATCAGCGGCTCCTCGGGCAACGCGGTCTGAGTGAGGTCAGCGGGAACGGCCGCGCCGAACGGGCCGAGTCCACTCAGGTGGAGCCACACCGACGAGCACCCCGGGCCCCCATTGAACAGGAACAGTACGGGGCGCCGGCCCGAACCGACCGAATACGAGTACGTCCACGCGTCACCGACAGGCAGGCCGTCCACGACCAGCGGCGTCGTCTCGACGACGGCCGCCACATCGAGATCGCCGATGCGATGACGAGTGCGCGCGTGCTCAACGGCGGGCCTCGCCTCCGTCACACCGCTCATGCGTTCAGGTGCGTCAGCGCGACGGCGGCGAGCGCCGCGGCCTGGTCACCGAGCACAGAGTCGTCGAACACGACATGCGGCGTGTGATTGGGCGCCGCCTGCTCGGGATCGATGTCCGCCGGCGTCGCGCGGAGGAAGAAGTAGACGCCGGGCACCTCGCGCAGCACGTAGCTGAAATCCTCTGAGCCCATGACCGGTTCGGGAGTCACCCAGACGCGATCCTGCCCGAACGTGTCCGCCAGCGTCTCCAGTGCGCGGCGACCGAGCTCGGCGTCGTTCGACAGCGGCGGACACAGGAGCTCGAGCCGCACCTCGGCCGTGCAGCCGTGGGCGGCGGCGATGTGCTCGATCAGAGCCGGGATCTCGGCGACGACCCGCTCATGTGCGGGCGCCGACAGCACGCGAATGGATGCTCCGAGTCGAGCCGTCCCCTCGATGACGTTGAACGCGGCCGCCCCTGCCTGCAGCTGCGTCACGGTGATGACGACGGGATCGAACACGTCGTGACGCCGCGTCGCGTACGACTGCAGCGCCGTGACGATCTCGGCGGTCGGCGGCACGGGATCGACCGCGAAGTGCGGCTGCGACGCGTGGCCGCCCTTGCCGCGCACGGTGACCTGCAGCTCGAACGCCCCCGCCATGAGCGGGCCGGGCCGGGTGGAGAAGATCCCTCGCGGTCCGGCGACCACATGAAGACCGTAGGCTGCTGCCACCCGCGTGCCGGTGATCTCCAGCAGACCCTCCTCGACCATGAGTCGTGCGCCGTCGCCCACTTCCTCGCCCGGCTGGAACATGAACACGACATCGCCGTGCAGCTCGTCACGCCGGGCCGCGAGCAGGCGGGCGGCACCCACCAGACCGGCCACGTGAAGGTCGTGTCCGCACGCGTGCATGGCGTCGCCGGTCGCACGGAACGGCACATCGGCCTGCTCGTGCAGCGGCAGGGCGTCCATGTCGCCGCGAAGGAGCACGGCCGGGCCGGGATGCCCCCCGCGCAGCACCGCGACCACCGAGTCCAAGCCCTCTCCGCGGGTGATCTCCAGCCCCAGGCCGTCCAGCGCGGCGATCACGCGCTGTTGCGTGTGGGGCAGGCGCAGGGCCAACTCGGGGTCGGCGTGGATCTCCCGGCGCAGCCGCACCAGGTCCGGGAGTAGTGCGCGGGCGTCGTCGACGAGGGTCACGGTGTTGCCTCCAGGGCGGTCAGCAGGTGGTCGGTGCCGGCGTGCTCGATCCGCGGGATCGCGGCGACGAGGCTGCGCGTGTAGTCATGCCGCGGGTGCGCGACGATCTCGGCCGCATCGCCGGTCTCGACGATCTGCCCATGCCGCATGACGGCGGTCGTGTCGGCGATGTAGCGGACGGCAGCGAGATTGTGCGTGATGAACAGGACGGACAGGCCGAGCTCGCGCTGCAGGTCTCGGATCAGGTTCAGCACCGCGCCCTGCACCGACGCGTCCAGCGCCGAGGTGATCTCGTCGGCGACGATCAGCTGCGGGCGTACGGCGAGGCAGCGAGCGATCGCGACGCGCTGCCGCATGCCGCCCGACAGCTGGGCCGGGTAGCGGTCACCCGCGCTCGCCTTCAGCCGCACGAGCTCGAGCAGCTCGCCGACGGCGGCGGGACCGGCGCCGTCACGTCCGAGGTGGATGGTGAGCGCCTCGGCGAGTGTCTCCCCCACCGTCATGCGCGGGTTCAGCGACGAGTACGGGTCCTGGAAGACCATCTGCACATCACGTGCGCGTTCGCGCGCCGATCCGCGGTGCACAAGCAGATCGCGATCGCCGAGCCGGATGCTGCCGGAGACGGCCTTCTGGAATCCCGCGACCGTGCGCGCCACGGTCGACTTCCCGGAGCCGGACTCTCCGACGAGCCCCACGATGCGCCCGTGCGGCACCGTCAAGGAGACACCGTCGACGGCGGTGAAGGATCGCCGACCATGGCCGAACGTGACGACGAGATCGTCGATGACCAGATCCGCCATCAGACGGTCACCTCCGCACGGGGACGCTCTTCGCGCGACATCCCGTCCTGCGGGTGCCAGCAGGCCACACGTCCGCCATGCGCGTGGGCGCGCAGGGGCGGCGCCTCGGTGCGACAGCGGTCGGTCGCGAACGGGCAACGTGCTGCGAACGCACATCCAGGCAGCTCCTGCGACAGGTCGGGCGGTTCGCCGGGTATCGTGGCGAGCGGCGCGGACCGGTCGGTGTCGAGGTCGGGCAGCGAGGCGGCAAGGGCGCGCGTGTACGGGTGTGCGAGCGCATCGGACCGGGCCAGCAGTGTCGCATCGACATCCTCGACGATGCGCCCCGCATACATGACGATGATGCGGCGGCAGAGCTCGCCCAGCACGGCGATGTCATGCGAGACGACGATGGCGGCCGCGCCGTTGTCGGCGCACTCCTTGCGCAGCATGACGAGCACGCGCCGCTGCACCGTGACGTCGAGAGCCGTCGTCGGCTCGTCGGCGATGATGAGCGAGGGGGATCCCATCTGCGACATCGCGATGAGTGCACGCTGCCGCATCCCCCCGGAGAACTCGTGCGGGAACTGCTGCGCGCGCTGCTCGGGGTTGGGGATGTCGACGCGACCGAGTGCTTCGACCGCCTGACGATGCGCGTCGGCGCGGCTCGATCCACCGTGCACGCGCGGCACCTCGGCCAACTGCCCACCGACGCGGAGCGCCGGGTTCAGGGCTGTCAGTGAGTCCTGGAAGACGACGCCGACCTTCGTGCCGAGCGCCTTGGACGCCTGGCGATCCGACAGCGGCGCGATATCGGTGCCGTCGAACGAGATACGGGATGCCGTGACGGCGGCGCCGGCGGGGGCCAGCTGCGCCACCGACATGAGGGTGACGCTCTTCCCGCTGCCGGACTCGCCCACGACGCCGACGAGTTCTCCCGCCTCGACACGGAAGCTGACGTCCCGCACGATCCGCTGCCATCCACTCTCACCCGGGAACGAGACGCACAGCCCTTCGACCTCCAGTAACGCAGGAGGAGCAGACTGCTGCGCAGGCGTTGCGGCCCGCGGCGCAGGGCCCAGCCGCCGACGGGAGAGGGCCCGCGAGCCTCCGCGATTGCGCAGGAATGCGGCCAGCGCCTCACCGAAGAGGCTGAAGGCGAGTCCCGCGAACACGACGGCGACGCCCGGCCCGATCGCCGCGATCGGTGACACATAGACCTGTGCAAATCCTTCCGACAGCATCCGGCCCCAGTCGAACTGGGGCGGCTGCACGCCGATGCCGAGGAAGCTCAGGCTCGACAGCGCGAGCAGCCCTCCCCCGACAGACATCGTGACGTTGACGATGACCGGCTCGGCGATGTTCGGCAGCACGTAGTGGGTGAACTGACGGCCCCGCGAGACGCCCAGCATGCGGGCCGCTGCGAGGTATTCCGCGCCGGCGACGCGCGCCGAGAGCGTCTGTGCGAGTCGTGCGAACGACGGCACCATCGTCACGGCCAGCGCGACGACCGCGGTGATGGCTCCCGGTCCGAGCAGGATGACGGTGAGCATCGCCAGCAGCAGCACGGGGAAGGCCAGCCAGGTCGCGATGACATCGGCGAACCAGCGCTGCGCCCGCGGTCCGAGCACGGCCGGGAGCGCGCCCAGCACGAGGCCCGCGACCGCGCCGAGTCCCGTCGCCGCCAACGCCATGACCAGCGAGAGCCGGGTCGCGACGAGCGTGCGCAGCAGGATGTCGCGACCCAGCTTGTCAGTGCCCAGCAAGTGCTCGGACGACGGGGGCAGACCGATGGCGTCGGGATCGGCCGCCACTGCCTGCTCACCCCACCACATCGGCGCGAAGATCGCGACGAGCACGAGGATCAGCAGCATGACGGTCGTGATGACGGCCATCGGCTGTGTCGGCAGTGCCATACGCCGGCGGATCATGCGGTCTCCATGAGGGTCGTGCGACGGTCGAGGATCGAGAGGACGACGTCGACGAGCAGGTTGACGACGAGGATGATCGCGGCGTACACGAGCGCGAGCCCCTGCACGATGCCGTAGTCCTTCGACGTGATGGCCTGTACGAACGCGGTGCCCATGCCGGGCCAGTTGAAGACCTGCTCGACGAGCACGCCGCTGGCCACCATCGTGCCGAGCATCGTGCCGCCGATCGTGAGCGTCGCGGTCAGCATGTTCGGCAGGGCGTGCTTGAAGTAGATCATCGCCGCCGGCAGGCGCTTCGACCGCGCGGTGCGCACGTAGTCGTCGCCGAGCGTCGCCAGCGCCTCGATGCGGGCGATGCGGGCGATGGACGCCGAGGAGGCGATCGAGAGGGCCGCCACCGGAAGGACGTACGAGGCCGGTCCGCTCTGGCCCGCGACCGGCAGGGCGTGCAGTGCGATGGCGAAGACGATGATGAGCAGGACGCCGAGGAGGTACTCGGGCACCGCGGCGATGAACGAGGTGATGCCGGTGAACGTGACCTCGACGCCGCGTCGCCGCCCGCCCTGCGTGAGGATCGCGACGAACAGTCCGACGGGCACCGCCACCAGGAGGATCACGGCGAACGATATCCCGGCGAGTTCGAGCGTCGCGGGGAGACGGCCGGCCACGATCTCGTTCACGGAGCGCCCCGTGATCAGGGACACGCCCAAATCGCCGTGCAACAGCCCCCACAGATAATCGGCATACTGCACGATGAGCGGCCGGTCGAGACCAAGCTGCTCGCGTCGCGCCTGCACAACCGATGGATCGGCCGTGACACCCAGCGCCGCCCGCACCGGGTCGCCGCCGGCCACCCGCAGCACGATGAACGCCGCCGTGACGATGACCCACATCGCGACCAGGGCACGCCACACCCGGCCGACGAGGAAGCGCAGCCACGGGCTGCCGCGGCGGCTCCGACGTTCGGAGGCCGCCACGACAGCCGTGGGCGTAGGGGCGAGTGCCGTCATCCGTTTACTCTGACACCCGCACCGTCAGCGGGGCGACGATGCCGCCGGAGTTCACTCCGAACGTGACGCCGCTGCCGTAGTAGGTCTCGCTGGACTCGTAGAACGGAAGGATGTCGGCATCCGAGATCAGCGACTTCTGCGCCGCGGTCCACGCGTCGCAGCTGTCGTCGCCGGCCAGCTTCTGCGCCTGTGCGGCCAGGTCGAAGAACTCCTGGTTCGTGTTGTACGTCCAGTTGCCCCCGTTCGGCGGGAAGTCGCCCGACATGATGCCCTGCCAGTCGCTGGGCAGTGTCGTCGAGATGGGCGCCCAGATGAGGTCCCAGTCACCACCCGAGAAGATGACGTCGGTGTACGACGGCGACGGGGTGGGGGTCGCCTTCACGCCGATCTTCGCCAGCTCCTGCTGGATGAGTTCGATGCCGGAGACCACCGAGTCGTCGGAGTTCCCGGGGTACAGCAGCACGAGCGAGAGCTTCTTCCCGTCTTTCTCCCGTACTCCGTCGGAGCCGACCGTCCAGCCTGCCGCATCCAGGGCCGACCCCGCGGCCGCCTGATCGTAGGCGTGGAGTGCCGACGATGCATCCGCGCCCGTGCACACGTTCGAGAACGTGCTCACCAGCGTCTTCATCGGGGTGCCACGTCCGTCGGACGAGACCTTCCCGACGGCGTCACGGTCGATCGCCGAGGCGAGGGCCGTGCGCACGGCGATGTCGTTGGTCGCGCGGCCCTTCGCCTGGTTGAAGAACAGCAGGCCGGGACGAGTGGGCACCTCGATCTTCTTGAGGTCGAGGCTGTCGAGCCGGTCGCGGTCGGAGCCCGCCACCATGCCGATGTTCAGCTCGCTCTGCTGCAGCATGTTCGCGACGGTCGACTCGCTGTCGACGACCTTGAGCGTCACCTTCTTGGGAAGCCCGGCTGTCTTCGACGTCACGTCCCCCGCGCCCCACGTGTAGTCGTCGCGCAGCGTGAAGGTGTAGCTCTGCCCCGCCGTCGACGCCGTCAGCGTGTACGGTCCGGTGCCCATCGACGTCGTGTTCAGCTGGGCGGGGTCCTTGCTCCCGGCCGCGCAGACGATGGGCATGAGCCCGATCGTGCCGAGCAGGAAGCTCTGCGGGTCGGCGCTGGTGAACGTGACTGTGCCGGCGGTGTCGTCGGCATCGATTGTCAGCCCCGAGGCGGGGAAGTAGACGCCCTTGTACGGTGAACCGGTCTTCTCGGCGCCGGCGTACTCGAAACTCGCCTTGACGTCGGAAGCGGTCAAGGGCGTGCCGTCGGCGCACGTGACACCGTCCTTGAGAGTGAACTCGACCTGGGTCGTCGACTCCGTCCAGCTCTTCGCGATGGCGCCGACGGGGTCCTTGCCGGCTGGGAACGAGACGAGCGACTCGTACGCGTACGACGCCACGATCTGGCCCGCTTCGGTCGCGTTCGTGATCGGGTTCAGATCACCGGGGTCGCCCGTGAGCGATACCGTGATATCGGTGCTCGCGGTGCCCGATGCGCCTCCTCCTCCCCCGCTGCACGCGGACAGGGCCAGCGCGGTGACGCCGAGCGCACCGACCAGGGCGATAGCGCCTCGTCTCATGAGTGGTCCTTTCTCCGGGGATGCTCCTTCGCATCCGCTCAAATGATTGTTATCAATTATGTCGTTGTGGATGTTGCGTCGGTGTAACGATCGAGTGTGTTCTTCATGACGTCTTCACGAGGTGGGCAGCGCCCATGACGGACTTGACCTCGAGGAACTCTTCAAAGCCCAGGCGGCCGGCCTCCCGCCCCAGTCCGGACTGCTTGTACCCGCCGAACGGCGCACCGACATCGAGGCCGGCGCCATTGATGCCGACGGTGCCCGTACGCAGCCGCAGGGCGATCTCGAGCGCGCGTACCTCATCGGCCGACCACACCCCGCCGGACAGACCGTAGTCACTGTCATTGGCGAGGGCGACGGCCTCGTCGATCGTCCGGTAGCCGGTGATCGCGAGGACGGGCCCGAACACCTCGTCGCGAAAGAGCGCCATGTCGGGATCGACGTCAGTGAAGATGGTGGGGCGCACGTAGGCCTCCCCGATCTCCAGCGCCTGCGTGCCGCCGACGAGCAGCCGCGCGCCCTCCTCCTGCGCTCGCGTGATGTGAGCCACGACTCGCGAGTGCTGCGCGGCCGAGGCGAGCGGTCCCATGCGGGTGTCCTCGTCGCGTGGATCACCGGGCATCCACGTCTGAGCGGCCGCGACCGCGGCATCCTCCCACCTGCTCTTGATCGTTTCGGGGACGAGTGCCCGCGTCAGCGCGGCGCAGGTCTGCCCCGCGTTGGCGAAGCACGACGCCAGAACACCGGCGACGGATGCCTCCAGCGGTGCGTCGTCGAGAATGACAGCGGCCGACTTTCCGCCCAGTTCGAGCGCGACACGCGTGACGGTCGCGCTCGCCGCGCGGGCGATACGCTCGCCGACGGCCCGTGAGCCGGTGAACGTGACCATGTCGACATCGGGGTGCGCCGCGAGCGGCTCGCCGACAGCGGGTCCGTCTCCGAAGACGACATCGACGACGCCGGCCGGCAGACCGATGGCGTCCAAGATCTCGGCGACGATGACGGCGTTCAGAGGCGCGACCTCGCTCGGCTTGAGCACCACGGTGCAACCGGCCAGGAGCGCCCCACCGAGCTTGAGCATGATCTGGTGCAGCGGAAAGTTCCACGGCGTGATGGCGGCGACGACGCCGACGGGCTCGGTCACGACGAGGCTGTTCGAGACGGCTTCCGCGGAGACGTGCTCTCGCGCCGCTGCGATCAGCTGCCGCAGATCAGCGATCGCGACGCCCACCTGCGCCGCGCGGGCGAACGCGATGGGCGTGCCCATCTCAGCGGTCAGAGTTGCTGCGAGCCGCTCGCGATGCTCGTCCAGTCCGGCCGCCAGTGCCTCCACGATGCGGATGCGCTCCTCCATCGGGGCGGCCGCCCACCCGGGCAGCGCCGCACGGGCTGCGGCGACGGCCCGGTCGACGTCACCGGCATCCCCGGACACCACGGCCCCGACCACGGCGCCGTCGGCGGGGTTGACCACCTCGATGACCGCACACCCCTGTGGCGATTCGACGCGGCCGCCGATGACGTGACCCGCCACGGCGCTCATGCGCCCGAACCTTCCGTGACGAGCGGTGCCGGTACGAGATGTGCGCCGACCGGGAGCGGCTCGGGACGCGGCACACCCTCATGGATCAGGTGCCAGGGCGAGGGGAACTCCCCGACCGGCACGTCGATGAGGATCGGCTCCTGGGCGGTCACCGCCTCGGCGAGCACACCGCGCAGCGAGGCGGGGTCGTAAGCCGTCGCGCTCGCCACACCGAAGGCACGGGCGAGCGACGGATAGTCGGGGTTGGTCAGATCGGTTGCGAAGTAGCGCGCACCGAAGCGGTTCTTCTGGATGCGACGAACATTGCCGTAGAAGCCGTCGTGGAAGACGACGGCCGCCAGACCCAGACCGTACTTCTTCATCGTGGACAGCTCCTGCAGCGTCCATGAGAAGCCGCCGTCGCCGTTGACGGACACCACGGCGCGCCCGGGGTCAGCCGCCTTGACGCCGAGCGCCGTGGCGAACCCGTATCCGAGCGTGCCCTGATATCCCGGACCGATGTAGGTGCGCGGAAGGTACGCGGGGTAGCACGCACTGGCGGCGTACCCGACCTGCGTGAACTCGCTGACGAACACCCCGTCCTCGGGCAGCACCCCACGGATCGCCGCGAGATACTCGCGCTGCGGTGCGATGTCGTCGAACTGCGCGGCCAGCCACGCGCGAACGGCGGCGAACTCTGCGGACCGGTCCTCACGGGCAGGATGCCCCAGCTCGGCTGCGAGCGCGTCCAGACCGAGACGCGCGTCGGTGAGCACACGCACTGCCGCCACCCGGGGGCCCTCGAGATCGGCGGCTTCGGCGTTCATGAGGATCGCCGGGGCGCCGGCGGTGTCCAGCGGGGTGCCGAAAGTCGAGACGAACCGCGTGCCGACGGCCAGGACCAGATCGGCTTCACCGCGGAACGCGCGCAACGCGAGCGCATCGAACGCCAGCCGGTGACGGGCATCGATCGCACCTCGACCGTTCTCGGTCATCAGGACGGGGGCCTCGAGGATCTCGGCAACCTCACGCAGCGCGGCAGAGGCGTCGGCGGCGATCACCCCCCCTCCGACGATGATCAACGGCTTGCGCGCCGCGCGGAGGAGGGCCGCCGCCGCGCGGATGTCGCCCTCGTCGGGAGCCGTGGGCGCAGGCGCCACGGCACCGGCCGGGGCTGCGGAACCGAGCGCCGCCAGTACATCCGGCGGCACTTCGAGCGCGACCGGGCGAGGCCTGCCAGTGCTGAGCTGCCGGAACGCCTCCGTGACGAGCCCCGGGATCTCATCGACATGTCGGGCACTGCCCGTCCACTTCGTGAGCGTGCGCAGAATACCGGTCTGATCCGGGATCTCGTGCAAGGCACCAAGGCCCTTCCCGATCGCACCGGAGTCGATCTGCCCGGCCAGCAGCAGCATCCGCGAGTTCGCGGAGTATCCCGTCGCCACTCCCGCGAGCGCATTGAGCACGCCCGGCCCCGGGACGACCATCGAGACACCGACCCGTCCGGTGCTGCGCGAATAACCATCGGCCATGTACGTGGTCGCCTGCTCGTTGCGGGCGCACACGAAGTCGATCCGATCCGACCGCCGGTACAGTGCGTCGGCCGCGGGGTCGAGCTGCACGCCCGGAATACCGAAGATCTTGTCGACGCCCTGAGCCAGCAGTGATTCTGCGAGCAGGTCTCCACCCGTGTTGTCAGCCATGCCGTCCTCTCGACGTCGAGTTCCAGAGGTATGATCATATTCGTTATATCCATTTGTCGCAAATGACCTCGATCTCGGCGCGTTTCCGCCGCGGTCGGGGCGACGTTCATAGGATGTGATGAGACGGCGCCGCGGGGCGCGAGCATCGGAGGACCCATGACATCGCTCTCGCGGGAGTTCGAGTCGGAGCAGCACGCCTTCCTCGGCGGGCGTGCACGGATCGGCCACTCCGTCGCCGACGTCCTGGTCCGCGAGATCGAGGATCGCATCGCGCGCGAGTCGCTCGCACCGGGCTTCCGGATCGGTACGAAGCAGGAGCTCTGCGAGCGATATGGAGTGGCATCGGCCACCCTCGGCGAGGCGATGCGGGTGCTGCGTGCGCGGGGGGTCATCGAGGTGAGGCCCGGGCCCGGCGGTGGCCTCTTCGTCGCCGAGCAGTCGCCGCTGATCCGCCTCGCACACAGCGTGCTGCAGCTGCGCCAGCAGGGTGCGACCGTCAACGACATCGTCGCGGTGCTCGACGCGCTCGACGAAGCCGTGCTGCGCGATGCCGCCGAGCACCGCACGGCTGCCGACCTGAAGGATCTCGACAAGCTCCTCGCCGAGTTGACGAAGGTCTGGGGCGACCCGGTCGCCGGCCTGCATTGCAACTGGCGCCTGCACCGCCGCATCGCCGAGATCTCCCCGAACGCCGTGCTCCGCACGTTCTATCTGAACCTCGTCGACTACATCGAGTCCGAGAGCGTCGGCGAATCGTCGACGTTCGACGTCATGGGTTTCCACCCCGACACCCAGGAACGCCTGCAGATCCACCGCGACCTCGTCGAGGCGATCCGCATGCAGGACGAGACGCTGCAGCGCGACGCGATCGTCCGCCACCGCACACTCGGGCGCTGATCGTCGCTCAACCGGTCACGTGCCGCAGCGCGAGAGCCGCCAGCGCCGCCGCCTGATCCCCGAGGATCGCGTCGTCGAAGACCGCGCGCGGCGAATGGTTCATCTCCGCGTCCTCCGGACGCATGCCCGTCGGCGTCGCGCCGACGAAGACGAACGCGCCCGGTACCTCGTCGAGCACGAACGAGAAGTCCTCCGACGCCATGATCGGCGATTCGAGCGTCTCCACGCGCTCGGGACCGAACTCACTGCGCAGCACGTCCCGCGCCGCGATGGCACACACCGCGTCGTTGACGGTGACCGGATAGCCGACCTCGAACGTCGTCTCGGCGCGGCACCCGTAGGCCGCGGCGATCTCCCTGACGAGAACGGGCAACTCGAGGCGCAGACGCTTCACCGCCGTCGCAGACAGGGTCCTCACGCTCGCCGACAGCCCGGCGTTGTCAGGGATGACATTGACGGCGTCGCCCGCGTGCAGCCTCGTCACCGAGATGACGACGGGGTCGGACACCGGGACGCGGCGGGTGGTGTACGTCTGCAGCGCGAGCACGAGCTCGGCCAGCACCGGCACGGGGTCGACAGCCTGGTGCGGCCGCGAGCCGTGCCCGCCGCGGCCGGTGATCTGCACGTGAAGCAGGTTCGCGCCCGCCATCAGAGGGCCGGGGCGCGTCGAGAAGACGCCCGACCGGCCGGGGAGCACGTGGATGCCGTAAGCGGCGCAGACGCGCGGCCCGGCGGCATCCAGCACCCCCTCGGCGATCATCCGCGGCGCGCCCCCGCCCGCCTCCTCACCGGGCTGGAACATGAGCACGACAGAGCCCGCGATCCGCTCCCGCCGTGCCGCCAGCAGTCGCGCGGCGCCGATGAGTCCCGCCGTGTGCAGATCATGACCGCAGGCGTGCATGGCGCCTCCCGACGCCGAGAACGCGAGCCCCGTCTGCTCGACGATGGGGAGAGCATCCATGTCGGCGCGTAGCAGCACCGCGGGTCCCGGTGCCGCGCCGCGGAGCACAGCAGTCACCGACGACAGGGTCCGCCCCGTCATGACCTCCAGGGGCAGAGCATCGAGTTCGGCGAGCACGGTGGCCTGCGTCCGAGGCAGGTCGAAGCCCACTTCCGGGTCCGCGTGAAGCCTCCGGCGCAGACGGACGAGGTCGGGCAGAAGCCGTGCCGCATCCGTGCGGAGTGTCATCGCACGATCCCCCGCACCGCGGCGTCGAGCGCGTCGAGATCGACGCCTGCGATACCGCAGGACGGATCGACTCGGACGATCACGCCGTCCTCGACCTCTCCGGGATCATGCAGATCGACGACGGGACCGTCGATCCACACCCAGGGCAGCCCCCGGGCATAGTCGCGGATGACCGCGAGCTTGTCGAACTGCACGGGCAGGAAGGGCCACGGCTCGGCGGGCAGCCCGAGCGCCTCGGCGAAAGCCGTGTGCGCGTTGTGCCCCCACTCCGAGGCCCACACGACCTCATAGCGCTGCGCGAGGACCCGGATGAGGTCAGGGGCGGCATCCGGCACCGCCACATCGCGAACCCATCGCCCCCACGCCGACACATGGTGCATCGTCACCGGCACGCTCGGCGTCCCCTCGATGACAACGACGTCGCTGATGCCGAGCACCGCCAGCGGGCGGTCCCCGCGGGGCGGGCGCGCCTCGTACCGCGTCATCGCTCAATCCTCGACGGCGTCGGCGAGCAGCGGCGCGTCCGGCGCACCCTCGAAGTAGTTGCCGCCGTCGATGCGCACGAGCGCGTCGGCGGGGTCGAACACGAGGCCGACCGGATCGCCGCCCTGGGCGACCACCTTGGTCTGCTTGGCCATCATGCGCCGCACCATGGCCACACCCTGATCGGTCGTGGTCAGGTGATCGTCGCTGTGCAGCGAGATGGGGCCCTGTGACTTCTGGCATTCGTAGTCGCCGGGCAGCCGCTGGTGCTCGGCATCGGTGAGATCTTTCCAGGCCTTGCCCTCGTGGGTCGAGCGCAGCTTCGCGAGGAATGCAGGATCCTCGTCGCGCGCGACGGTGAAGATGCGGAAGTTCGTGTCGTCCTCGGGTACGACCCACCCGATCATGTTCGTCTGCCCCGAAGCGAGCTTCGGACTCGGCACCACCCGCAGGTTGGGGAACATGACCTCGGTCACCCGGCGAAGCCGTCGTCCGTCACCGAGTCCGCGCATCTGGATCGAGCGGACACCGGTGGGCGTGTACTCGTAACTCACCTCAGGGATCACCGCCATCTCGGGCGTGAACTGATTGCCACTGAAACGCGCATGCAGGATCGGCACGTGGAACGGGTCCATGACGTTCTCCCAGTGCTGCAGCCAGTTGAAGTCGAGTTCGGCGGGTCCGCCTCCTCCGACTCCGGCGTCGTTGACGATGAGCTGCTCGCCGTCGGGAAGGTCCTCGAAGGTGTCGTAGCGCGGCAGCACCGGCTTCTTCTCGGGCGGGCCCATGTACACCCAGATGAGACCGTACTGTTCCTGCACGGGGTACCAGGGCTGACGCACGCGATCACGGTGCAGCCCGAGCTCAGGCTCGCATGGCTGCTCAAGGCACACCCCCTCGGGGTCGAAGACCCAGCCGTGGTAGCAGCAGCGGATGCCTTCGTCCTCGACGCCGCCGTAGAAGAGCGATGCCCCGCGGTGGATGCATCGCGGATGCAGCAGCGCCGGCACGCCCTTGCGGGTACGGAAGAGGATGAGCTCCTCCCCCAGCACCCGCACGCGGGCGGGGCGGGTGGTGGCGTTCTCGACGAGCGCCACCGGCTGCCAGTAGCGGCGCAGCACCTCGCCATAGGGCGTGCCGGGCCCCACCTGGGCGAGGTCGTAGAGCGGCGCCCCCTGGCGCAGACCATAGGCGGTTCCGGTGTCCATGTCTCTCCCTTGCTTCAGATGTCCAGGACCAGCGTGGGAAGCTTCGAGCGCGAGACGCAGATCATCATCGTCTCGTTCGCCTCCCGCTCGTCGGGGGTCAGGATGCTGTCGCGATGCTCGGCCTCACCGTCGATGATCGTCGTCTCGCATGTGCCGCACACGCCCTCCAGGCACGAGCTCGGCACGCCGATGCCCGCCTGCTCGAGCATCTCCAGGATCGTGCAGTGCGGCTCCACGGTGACCTTCAGGCCCGAGCGCCGGGCCTCGACGTCGAATGTCTCCCCGTCACCGGCATCCGCATAGACCTTGGGTTGGAACCGCTCCATGTGCAGAACGCCGTGCGGCCACGATCCGCTGAGCTCCTCGAGCGCGTCGAGCATGCTCGCGGGTCCGCATGCGTAGACGGCATCGTGCGCGCCGGGCGCGCCGATCCACTCCCTCAGTTCCAGGCGCGGATCGCGATCGGTCGAGACGACCGTGACCTCCGGACCCTGTAGAACAGGATGCCGCAGGTATGCCATCCGCTCGCGGGAGCGCCCGAGGTAGGCGAGTCTCCACGGCCGCCCGGCCGCAGCGACGGCACGGATCATCGGCAGGATGGCGGTGATACCGATACCCCCGGCGACGAAGACGGTCTGCGAAGCCTGCGCGAGCGCGAAGTTGTTGTGCGGCGGGCCGCTGTGCACTCGGTCGCCGGGACGCAGATCTCGGTGCACATAGCGGGAACCGCCTCGGCTGACATCCTCACGCAGGACCGCGACATCCCATGTCGACGCGTCAGCCGGGTCCGAGCACAGCGAGTACTGGCGCTCAACGTCATTGGGGAGTCGCAGATCGATGTGCGCGCCCGGCTCCCAGGCCGGCAGCGCGCCGCCGTCAGGCCGCTCCAACGTCAGTAGCAGCACCCCCTCGGCTTCCCACCGCATGCCTCGCACGACGAGGTCGATGCGCTCATCCGGCGTCGCTGCGGCCACTGCTCCTCCTCGAACATCTTCGGGCTGTGCGGATATTCTCGATAATGGTTATTATGAATTGATTGGTACGGCGAGTCAAATGAGCCGGGCCGGAGAGGAATCAGAGGATGTCTGCGACAGAGACGGGTGCCGTGCGCGTGCGCGAGGACCTGGATGCCGTGCCGGCGTATCGACAGGGCCGCTCCGTCGCCGCGGGCGACGAGGAGACGGTGTTCAAGATCTCGTCGAACGAGAACCCGTATCCCCCGCTGCCCTCGGTCCGCTCCGCGGTGGCCGCGACGCTCGAGCGCATGAACCGCTACCCCGAGTCGGCCGCATCCGCCCTCACTGCGCGCCTCGCCGATGAACTCGATGTCTCGCCCGCGCAGCTCGTGTTCGGAGCCGGCTCCATCGAGATCGTCTCGCAGCTCATCCGCGCCACGAGCGGACCCGGTGACGAAGTCATCTATGCGTGGCGCTCGTTCGAGGCGTATCCGATGCTCGTACGCACCGCGGGCGCGACGCCCGTGGAGGTACCACTGACCGCAGATCACCGCCACGACCTGCCCGCGATGGCTGCGGCGATCACCGACCGCACGCGTCTGATCATCGTCTGCAACCCGAACAATCCGACCGGCACGACCGTCGGCGCGGCCGAGCTCGAGGAGTTCCTCGATCGGGTACCCACGCACATCCCCGTGCTCCTCGACGAGGCGTACGTGCATTTCAACCGGCGCGCCGACACGGCCGTCGGACTGGAGGTCTTCCGCCGCCGACCCAACATCGTGGTCGCACACACGTTCTCGAAGGCGTATGGGCTGGCGGGCATGCGCATCGGATACGCGGTCGCACACGAAGAGCTCGCCTCAGCCATGCGCAAGATGGCGGTGCCCTTCGGGGTCACGACTCCGGCACAGACCGCTGCGTTGGCCTCGCTGCAGGCCGGTCGCGAGCTCCAGGAGCGCATCGATGCGCTCATCGTCGAGCGCGAGCGCGTATTGACCGCCCTGCAGCAGCAGGGCGTATCAGTGCCCGAGACGCAGACGAACTTCGTGTGGATCCCACTCGGCGACGACACCGACGAGGGGGCGCGGCTGTTCGAGACGCACGGCCTCGTCGTGCGCGCGTTCTCCGGCGAGGGGCTCCGTGCGACGATCGCCGAGACCGAGGCCAACGATCGGATCATCGCAGCCGCGGCATCCCTGCACGCACACTGATGGGATGTCCGCCTCGCAGGACATCCGCGCCCACACACCGAGAAGCGCCGCCGACACCCCCGGGATCGCGAACCCGTCCTGCGGGATGAACACGACGAAGGGATGCCGCAGCGTGCCGCCGCGACTTCTCTACAGGCGGCCCGCACGGCGGCTTCTCCACAGATCGCTCACCGTGCGGTGAGCACCGTCCTCGCACGTGGCATTCTCGAAGAGCCCGGACGACAATGGAGGCGTGGACATCGTGACCGAACCGCAGACCTGGGTGCTGCTGGGTGTGTTCACCACGATCATGCTCGGCGGCATGACATTGATGACCACGTTGCTCACCCGCGCCATGACAGCCAGCACTGACGGTCTCCGCGGCGAGATCGGCAGCGTCCGCGGCGAGATCGGCAGCCTGCGCACGGAGATGAACGCACGATTCGAAGGCACGGATGCCAAGTTCGCCGCGATCACCTCGCAGTTCGACGCGGTGAACGCCCGCATCGACAACCTGCACCATGAGATGGACGCCCGCTTCGCGAGCCTCGACCGTGACGTCGCGGCGCTCACCAAGCGCGTCATGGGCTGACCCCTCCCCGCCCCGCACCCGCGCGCACTACGCTTTCACCGTGCGCCTCGCCGTCCTCGACATCGGATCGAACACCGTCCACCTGCTGATGGCCGACGTCCGGCCCGGGGGCCGCCCGCTCGCGGTGACGAGCGAGCGCGCGGTGGTGCGCCTCATGCGCTTCCTCACCCCCGACGGCGCGATCAGCACCGAAGGCGTGGAAGCGCTGCGGGATGCCACGACCCGTGCCCGCGATCTGGTCGCAGGCGAGCACATCGACGAGTTCCTCGCCACCGCCACCTCGGCGGTGCGGGGTGCAACCAACGGCGCCGAGGTGATCGCGATGATCGAAGAGATCCTCGGCACCGAGCTGCAGGTGCTCGACGGCGAGACCGAGGCGCGACTCACGTTCCTGGCCGTGCGTCGCTGGTTCGGGTGGGCCTCGGGCAACATCCTGCTCTTCGACATCGGCGGCGGCTCACTCGAGCTGGCCACCGGTGCCGACGAGCTGCCCGACGTCGCGGCATCCGTGCCGCTGGGCGCCGGCCGGATGACCGTGCAGTTCCTGCCCGACGACCCGCCCGGAGACATCGCGGTCGAGGCGCTGCGCGCGCACGCGCGCGAGGTGCTGACGCCGGTGGCCGAGCGCTTCGCCGCGCAGCCTCGGCCCGATCACGTCGTCGGGTCGTCGAAGGCGATCCGATCGCTGGCGCGGCTCGCCGGATTTCCGGCCGCGGGCTGGAACGGCAGCGAACGGATGCTGCTGCCCCGCGCCGCGCTGGGCTCGTGGATTCCGCGGCTCGCCCACATTCCGGCATCCGCCCGCCAAGAACTGCCCGGGATCACCCCCGACCGCACGTTCCAGATCGTCGCGGGCGCCGTGGTGCTGCACACCGCGATGGAACTGCTCGGTGCCGGCGAGCTCGAGGTCAGCCCGTGGGCGCTGCGCGAGGGCGTGCTCCTGCGCTACATCGAGTCGATGGCGTGGGACCACCTCGGGCGATAAACCCGACGAGCCGAGCTATGCGGGCAGTGCGAGATGCTCGCGCACGACGTCGGCGAGACGCCCTGCGACCTCCGAGGCCACATCCACGTCGGCGGCCTCGACCATCACGCGCACGAGCTGCTCGGTGCCCGATGCGCGCAGCAGCACGCGGCCGCTCGTTCCGAGCGATCCCTCGGCCTCGAGCACGGCGGCGGCGACGACGGGGTGACCGACCTGGGTGCGGTCGACGTCCTTGACGTTGATCAGCACCTGCGGGTAGACCGTCATGACCGAGGCGAGCTCTTCGAGCGATTTACCGGTCTGCGCCATGCGGGCGAGCAGATGCAGGCCCGTCAGTACGCCGTCGCCGGTGGTGGCGTGCTTGCTCATGATGACGTGACCCGACTGCTCGCCACCCAGCGAGAAGCCGCCCTGGTTCATGCGCTCGAGCACGTAGCGGTCGCCGACCGCCGTCTGCTCGACGCGGATGCCGTGGGCGGCCATGGCCCGGTGCAGCCCGAGGTTGCTCATCACGGTGGCGACGAGCGTGTCGTCGGCGAGCTCGCCGCGCTCCTTCATCGACACCGCGAGGATCGCCATGATCTGGTCGCCGTCGACGATGTTGCCCGCGGCATCCACCGCCAGACACCGGTCGGCGTCGCCGTCGTGGGCGATGCCGACGTCGGCGCCGAGGCGCACGACCTCGAGGGCCAGCTTGTCGATGTGCGTCGAACCGACGCCGTCGTTGATGTTGACACCGTCGGGGTCCGCACCGATCACGGTGACGCGGGCGCCGGCATCGCGGAACGTCTCGGGCGAGACGCCGGCGGCGGCCCCGTTCGCGCAGTCGAGGACGACGTGGATGCCGTCGAGCCGGTGCGGCAGCGTCGACAGCAGGTGCAGGGCGTACCGGTCTTCTGCGTCGGCGAAACGGCGGATCCGCCCGACGTCGGCGCCGGTGGGCTGCAGCTTGGGGCGCGACATGGCGGCCTCGATGCGCTGCTCGACGACGTCGGGCAGCTTCACCCCGCCGCGCGCGAAGATCTTGATGCCGTTGTCGGGGGCCGGGTTGTGCGACGCCGAGACCATGACGCCGAAGTCGGCGTCGATCGATCCCACCAGGAACGCTGCCGCCGGGGTCGGGATGACGCCCGCATCGAGCACGTCGACACCCGATGCCGCGAGACCGGCGGCGACCGCCGCGGCCAGGAACTCGCCCGACACGCGCGGGTCGCGCGCGACGACGGCGGTGAGGCGCTTGCCCGCTGCACGACGAGCGTCGGCAGTACGGCCCTGGCCCAGGACGACGGCAGTCGCCTGGGCCAGGGTGAGCGCGAGATCGGCGGTGAGGGGGCCGTTGGCCAGCCCCCGCACGCCATCCGTGCCGAAGAGAGCCATGGGGCCGATCAGCGCTTCGAGTACTGAGGAGCCTTGCGAGCCTTCTTGAGACCGGCCTTCTTGCGCTCCTTGACGCGAGCGTCGCGGGAGAGGAAGCCGGCCTTCTTGAGGGTCGGGCGGTTGTTCCCGGCGTCGATCTCGTTCAGCGCACGGGCGATGCCCAGGCGCAGGGCGCCCGCCTGGCCCGAGGGGCCGCCGCCGTGGATGCGCGCGACGACGTCGTACGAGCCGGTCAGGTCGAGCACGGTGAACGGGTCGGTGATCAGCTGCTGGTGCAGCTTGTTCGGGAAGTAGTCCTCGAACGCACGGCCGTTGATCGTGATCTTGCCCTCGCCGGGGATGAGGCGCACGCGGGCGATGGCCTGCTTGCGACGGCCCACAGCTGCGCCGGGAACGCTGAGCACGGGGCGGGGAGCGGTCTCGACGACCGTCTCGGCCGAGCTCTCGGTGGTGTAGTTGGTCAGTTCGGTGGAGTCGTTGTTCGCCACGAGTTGGTCCTTTGTGTCTGCGGCGCTTACTGGGCGACCTGGTCGAAGATGTACGGCGTGGGCTGCTGCGCGGCGTGCGGGTGCTCGGCGCCGGCGTAGACCTTCAGCTTCGACAGCTGCTGGCGGCCCAGCGAGTTCTTGGGGAGCATGCCGCGGACGGCCTTCTCCACCGCGCGGACCGGGTTCTTCTCGAGCAGCTCGGCGTAGTTGACCGCCTTCAGACCGCCCGGGTAGCCCGAGTGGCGGTAGGCGATCTTCTTCTGGAGCTTCTGGCCGGTGAGGGCGACCTTGTCGGCATTGACGATGACGACGAAGTCGCCGGTGTCGATGTGGTTCGCGAAGGTGGCCTTGTGCTTGCCCCGCAGAAGTGCGGCGGCGTGCGAGGCCAGGCGGCCGAGAACGACGTCAGTGGCGTCGATGACCAGCCATTCGCGCTGGACTTCGCCAGCCTTGGGAGTGAAAGTGCGCGTCACAGTAGTGCTGCTTTCTTGATCGAACGGAGAGGTTCGTGAATCCCACTCCGGGGTGGTTCGTCGGAAACCGTCGAACACGCCAGTGGAGGGCTCACGTTCGTGTGCGCCAGCAGGAGCGAACGCACCAAAGACTCAGTCTAGGGCATCGGGATGCCGCGGCCAAATGCGCGATGCCGGGCACCCCTCAGGGGACCCGGCATCGCGAAACTCTGTGGTTACGGCAGCTCGCTGGTCTTGTGGTCGTGGCGCGACTTGTGCATCGGGATGCCGATGGCAGTCGAGACCAGAAGAAGGCCGAGCACGAAGATGACCGATTCCCAGCCGTCCACGAACGGGGCGTAGCCGAAGCAGGCGAAGCCCGCGACGAACAGCACGAAGCAGAGGATGAACATGCTTTTCCTTCCAGACGAACCGGTGCGCCTACTCAGGCTACCGCGTCTGCAGGCCGGCGGCGTACATGGGGCGTCGCCATCCGCGCGGTCACGAGGATGGGGAGGTGGTCGCTCAGCCCCTGCGGCAGCGTGCGGATGTGGTCGATGTCGAACCCGTTCGATGTCGCGAAGTCGTAGTACCCGCGGAAGTAGCGGTACCGCGTGTAGGTGCGGGTGTCGCTGAGGGTGAGCTCGTAGCCCTGGTCGCGGATCGCCTGGCCGAGGTTCTCCTTGAAGACCGGATAGTTGTAGTCGCCCACCATGAGTGCCGGTTCGTTCCGCTCCCCCATCTCGCCGAGCTCCTCGAGCGCGGTGCGGATCTGGTGCCGCCGCAGCGAGTTCAACGCCGTCAGCGGTGCTGCATGGAACGACGCCACGACCAGGTCGCGACCCTGGTCGATGTCGTGCAGACGGACCCCCAGCATCCGTTCTTCCGCGGGCTTGAGCACCCGGTCGTGCAGCGACTTCTTCAGACCGATCGAGCGCACCTCGAGCGGCTGGTACATGTGCACGCGGTAGTAGACGGCCAGGCCCAGCCGGTTGCGGTGCGTGACGTCGGCCAGTCGCAGATCACCGATCTGGGAGGGGATGTCGTCGGTGTCGCACTCCTGCAGGCACAGCAGGTCGGCGCCGTGTGCGTCGACGAGTTCGGTCAGCTCACCGGCCGCCCGATGCTTGCGCAGGTTGTACGAGATCAGCTTCATGGTGCTCTCAGAGTAGGCCGAGATCCTGACGAACGGCCACGGTTCTTTCTGTCAACCAGCAGGGAGACGATCCCGGACTCCGCGTCATCGCCGCGCCGCGGACCGGCGCGGCGATGACGCGAGAAGTCAGCCCGCCTGTTGCTGCAGGGCGCTGAGGTCCATGACCTCGTCCTCGGCCGGAGCCGTCACGGCCGGAGCACTGTTGTAGTCGCTGAGCACGATCTTGCCGTTCTCCGTCGACGAGAAGCCGGCCAGCTGCGGCTCGGCATCCGTCGTGATGTAGTACGTCATGTCGTCCTTCGCGGCGTACGAATAGACCTGTCGGCCCTCGAAGTCGACGAGCGTGCCGGCGGCCTGCGGGTCCTTCATGTCGTCGGCGGTGGGGAACTCCTCGTCGAACGACGACATGAGCCCCTTCAGCGTCATCGAATCCATGCCCGCGGTCGCCTCCTCGGGCAGCAGCAGGTACTTGTCGCCCAGCAGCTTCGCCATCGTGCCCGACGAGTCACCGAGGTTGTTCTTGAAGAACAGCTCGGAGGCCTTGATGTAGACCTTGTCCGACACGCGCACGATCGTGGCCTCGGCCGTCTCGCCCTTGACCTTGCCCTTCATCGCCAGGGTGAAGTCACCGGTGTCGGAGAGCTCGCCGGAGGCCGTGACATCCATCTTCGTCCCGTTGCTGTCGACGTTGCCCGTGAAGCTCAGCGACGTGAGGCTCTTGTAGTCGGCCGAGACCTTGTCGGCGATGTCGGCGAACGCCGGCCCCTCCTGGGAGACCTGCTGCTCCTGGCTCGCAGCGGTCTTGCCGCCGGTGGCCGGCGTCGCCGCGGCGCAGCCGGTGAACGCCAGAGAGCCGGCGACGGCCAGCGAGGCGAGGGCGAGTGTGGCTTTCTTCATGAGTTCCTCTCCGTGCCGAAGACGCGGCACGTGTCGCCCGGACGCGCAGTGGGTCCGGGCTGGTGTCATGGGGGGACCATGAAAACCCTATGAGAAGCTCTGCGAGAGTGCGAATCGGTCCCTACTCGCGATCGCGTCGCGCCCGCGTCTGCTCGGCACGCGTCGCCAGCAGCTCATCGGCGGGATAGCCGACCTCCGCGAGCGTGAGCCCGCGCGCCGCCAGCACCTTGAACGCACTCGTGCGCGCGCCCGCATCGCGCAGCCGCGCGGCATCCTCGATCGACAGCCGCCCCTCGCCGACGGCCACGCACGCACCCACCAGCGCGCGCACCATCGAATGGCAGAACGCATCCGCGCGGATGTTCGCGACCAGCACCCCGTCCTCGGCGCGATGCCAGTCGAACTCGAGCAGCGTGCGGATCGTCGTCGCCTCTTCGCGCGGCTTGCAGTACGCGGCGAAGTCGTGCAGACCGATCAGCGACCGGGCCGCGGCATCCATCGCCTCCACATCGAGGGATGCACGCACCGTCGTCGTCCGCGCCCGCTCGAGCGGGTCGTAGCCGCTCACCAGGTCGGCCACCCGATACTCATACCGCCGCCACACCGCCGAGAAGCGCGCGTCGAAGCCCTCGGGCGCCACAGCGGTGCGATGCACCGTCACATCGGGATAGGCGCCGAGCGCGCCACGCACGCGATGGGCGAGGCGTGCGACGGGATCGGATGCCCCGTCCCGCCGCGTGCGCGTGAGCAGCCGCTCGCGCTGGTCGTCGTCGAGGTCGAGGTGGGCGACCTGCCCCCGGGCGTGCACACCCGCATCGGTGCGCCCTGCCACGACCAGCCGCGGCTGCCCGCTGAGGATGCGCGCGAGCGCGTCTTCGATCGTGCCCTGCACGGTCCGCAGGCCCGGCTGACGCGCCCACCCGCGGAAGTGCGTGCCGTCGTAGGCGATGTCGAGCCGGATGCGCACGCCCTCGAGCCTAGCCGGACCCCGGGGAGAGCGTCGCCGCGAGGAAGAACGCATAGAGGGCCGGCCCCAGCGCCACCGCCGCGCCGGCGATCGCGATGACGAGGGCGATCACGCCGAGCGCACGCCCGCCCGCCCGCACCAGCGCGACGATCGCGAGCACGAACCCCGCGAACAGCAGTACGAGGGCGCCGGAGAACCGCACCGACGTGAATGCCAGAGCGAACCCGCCGGCGGAGGCGACGACCGCCACGATGCCGAGCACGCGCGCAGCGCGCCCGGGCGCGGCGCCGTCGGATGGGGCCACCTGATCGGCTGAGCGCGACATGTCCCCTCCTCACCGGCCCGGCGTCCCATGCGGCCGGGGCCGCGAGTCCCCTACGCCCCGATGCTAGACCTCCGGTGTTCGTCGCGCGAGAGCCGGCGTGCGACGTCGCGGAGACCGTTGAGCGGCCGCTCGACGGTGGCGGCGGCATAGACTGGGAGCAGCCCTTCCCCGCCTTTCGGACACCGATGACACAGCCCTCTTCCGCCCGCCGTTTCGCGGGCCTGGATGGACTGCGCGCCATCGCCGTCGCTCTGGTCGTGATCTACCATCTGTTCCCGGGATGGATGCTGCACAGCGGCTTCATCGGCGTCGACATGTTCTTCGTGATCAGCGGCTTCCTCATCACGTCGCTGCTGCTGCGCGAACGGGCCGCGCACGGCCGTATCGACCTCGTCGACTTCTGGCGCCGACGCGCCCGACGCCTGCTGCCGGCTCTGGCGCTGCTCGTCACGGTCGCCGCCACCTGGGCGTGGGCCGTCGGCGGCGACGTGCTCGTCCGACTCGGTCCGCAGGTGTTGGGCGCCGCCACCTTCAGCTACAACTGGGTGTCGGTGGCCGCCGGGGCCGACTACTTCTCCGCCGACACCCCCGAGCTGTTCCGAAACCTGTGGTCGCTGGCCGTCGAGGAGCAGTTCTACTGGGTCTGGCCGCTGCTGCTGCCGTTGCTTCTGCTGGTACGGCGGCGATGGATCCGCGCGGCCATCGCGGTGGTCGTCGCCGCGGCATCCGCCCTCTCGATGGCCGCCGTCGTCGACGACGGCGCCACCCGCGCCTACTTCGGCACCGACACGCACGCGTTCGGTCTGCTGCTCGGCGTGGCCCTCGCCGTCGGCCTCGAGCGGGTGCTGGCGACGCCCCCGCGCTGGCTGACCGGAGCCACGGCCCGCACCGTGGGCGGCACGGTCGGCGCGCTGAGCCTCGTGGGGCTGGTCGCGGTCGCCACACGGCCCGAGACGCAGGATGCGGCGTCCTTCCCCGGAACCCTCGCCGCCGCCTCGCTGCTGACCGCCGTCGTCATCGTCAGCGCCACGGCCCCGGGTTCACGCCTGGGTCCGCTGCTCGACGTCGCGCCGCTGCGCTGGATCGGCGACCGCTCGTACGGCATCTACCTCTGGCATTGGCCGCTGCTCGTGCTTCTGACGGCGATGTTCGGCTCCTCGGCGTGGTTCGGGAGCGTCGCACTGGCGCTCACGATCGCCTGCGCCGCCGCGTCGCACCGCTGGGTGGAAGAGCCCGTGCGCCGGCGGGGCTTCCGCACCGCGCTCCGGATGCTGCGAGCCCGCCTGTCGGGTGCGCCCGCGCCCCGCTTCCGCGCCCTCACCGCCCTCGCGCTCACCGTCGTGGTCGTGGGCGGCACGACCGCCGCGATCGCCACCGCACCCGACGAGACCTCGGGTCGCGCCGCCGTGGAGGCCGGTCAGCGCGCGCTCACCCAACGCACTCCCCCGCCGCGCCCGCCACTCGTGCCCGCCGATGTACAGCGGCACACGCGGTCGACCTCGCCCGCCCCGGTCGAGGGCACGCAGATCGACGCGATCGGCGACTCGGTCATGCTGGCCTCCGCCCCCGCCCTGCTCGACCGCTACCCGGGCATCCGCATCGACGCCGAGGTGTCGCGCTCGCTGTGGGCGGCACCCGGCATCATCGCGGGCTTGGGCAGCGGCCTGCGCGACTACGTCGTCGTCGGCCTCGGCACGAACGGCGCCGTCGACGACTCCGTGCTCGACCGCGTGCGCGACCAGCTCGGCCCCGATCGCCGGCTCGTGCTGGTGACGGCCTCCGCGCCGCGCCCATGGATCCCGGGCGTGAACAAGGACCTGCGCGCATATGCCGGCGACCACCCCGACGTGCTCATCGCCGACTGGGCGAGCGCCATCGCCCCGCATGAGGATCTGCTCGCCGAAGACCACATCCATCCGGGCTCCGCCGGTGGCCACTACTACGCCGACGCCGTCGCCGATGCGATCACGACCGACCAGCGGGACCGCGCGCGGGCCCGTGACCGGATGATCCTGCGCGTCGACGAGTTCTCGGCGGCCTGAGCCGGGCGCGCTGCCGCGGCGTTCAGACGCCGCTCGGTTCAGAACTCATCAGATCCGTGCCGTGTGACCGGTCACACCGGGCGATCGCCGCCCCACGCGCGCGGATGGACGGAGTTCTGAACGCCGCGGGGCCGCGGGCCGCGGCATCCACGCCCCGTCAAACGACGAGACCCGCACACCGTGCGGTGCGCGGGTCTCGTGCGAGTACGAGCGGAAGACTACTCGGCCTTCTCCTCGGCGGGAGCCTCGTCAGCGGCGGCCTCCTCGGCCGGAGCCTCAGCAGTCTCGGCAGCTGCCTCTTCGGTCGGGGCCTCCTCGGCGGCGGGAGCCTCCTCAGCAGGAGCCTCCTCGACCTCGGGCTCGGCCTTCTTGGTGCTCTTCTTCGCCGGCGTCGCCTTCTTGGTGACGGGCTCGAGGACGAGCTCGATCACGGCCATCGGCGCGTTGTCGCCCTTGCGGTTGCCGACCTTGGTGATGCGGGTGTAGCCGCCCTCACGGTCGGCGACCAGCGGCGCGATCTCGGTGAACAGGATGTGCACGACTTCCTTGTCACCGATGACCGACAGCACGCGACGACGCGCGTGCAGGTCGCCGCGCTTCGCGAACGTGATGAGACGCTCGGCGAGCGGACGCATACGCTTGGCCTTGGTCTCGGTCGTCTTGATCGACTTGTGGGTGAACAGCGCGGCGGCGAGGTTGGCAAGCAGCAGGCGCTCGTGGGCAGGGCCGCCTCCGAGGCGGGGACCCTTGGTGGGCTTAGGCATTCTCAGTTACTCCAGGGTGAAAAGTCGATCGAAGATCAGTCGTTCTCGGGCTCGTCGTCGTAGCCGCCGTAGAAGTGCGCGCCGTCGAAGCCGGGCACGGAATCCTTCAGCGACAGGCCGAGCGAGACGAGCTTGTCGCGCACCTCGTCGACCGACTTCTGTCCGAAGTTGCGGATGTTCATCAGCTGCGTCTCGGAGAG
>Ga0180219_1000379_pt1 | contig 38338 bp, 33 predicted proteins | sample eDN3rd30CBELigMG_FD_151338 | JGI IMG/M metagenome (GOLD analysis project Ga0180219, IMG submission 151338) | Enriched Miracle-Growth compost microbial communities from Emeryville, California, USA - eDNA 3rd pass 30_C BE-Lig MG (version 2)... ... | reverse complement strand
TGCCTATTCCCGGTACCACCAAGCTGCACCGTCTGGAGGAGAATCTCGGCGCGGCAACCCTGGCGTTGGACGCCACGGACCTCGTGGCCATCGACGCCGCACTGCGGCAGATCGAGGTCGTCGGTGAGCGCTATCCGGCGCATCTTCAGCAACGGGTCGATAGATGACAGGTCGTCCAGTTGCTAGCGCTTCCGGAGGGAGCGGAAAGGAGAGGGCTTATTTCTGCCAATGGCAAAAGACGGCCCATCCTTACGTTGGATTCAATCCTCTTCGCAAGTGAGTGGCTTGGATCGCCATTCTTTCCAGGCGTTCTCCCAGCCGTGTGTGTGATCGGCTGCTAGTGCTTCCGTAAGTTGGCTGCAAGCATCGGGATGGAGCCAGGATAGGTAATCCTTTGCTAGTCGTGCCGGTACGATGTTGTCTCCTTCTCCCACCAGGTGTCGCTGCGGTATTGCTGCCAGTTGATCCCGATAGTTCAACGGATCCAGCGAGCCGCTGAGGGGGGAGAGCCCTTTCATTTCTGCCCAAAGCCGCGGGCTGAGGTTGCCTGCAAGTGTCTGGAGCTGAGCAACATCTTCTCGCTGGGTGGCCAGTAGCAGCGCCAGCGCTGCACCTCCCGAATATCCCACCAGCTCGAACTCCCGGTTACCGTAGCGCTGCTTCAACTGGTCCAGGGCCTGGCTGAGGCTGGTAACGACTTCTTGAGAGAAGCGCCGATTGGTCCAGAGTGCAGGTTCGCAATCTGGCGCCAGAACGAATTGGCAGGGGCGAGCCAGATAGGCATTCGGTGTCGGATCGTCCACGGCCAGCTGTGCTACCAGTAGATTGTGCGGACTCGGGTCCAAGCTGGGCTGCGTCGCCGTCGCCCAGGCGTGGCCATCACCTTCCAGGTAGACGCGTAAACGAGTGGCTTTCGTGGTGCTCTGCGGTGGAAGCATGGCCAATGGGAACGGCTGCCCCGGCAGTATCTCCAGTTGTCGCCCATGCTCATCAGCCAACTGCTGCAGCGCCTCGCGGGGCGACTGGCAGCCGACGAGGAGGGCGCCGAGCAGCAGCGCGGGGAGAGTTCGAAGAAAACCGGCCCACAGAGGTGGGCCGGAAAGGTAGTGGCTCATCAGAAGTCGTAACGAACCTTGGCGGTGAAGGTGTCGGCGTTGAAGTCGGTCTTGCCGATGTAGTCGTAGCTGACACCAACCGTGACCGCACCCAGGTGGTAGTCTGCACCGATACCCGCTTCGTAGCTGTTGCGCACAGCCTTGGCGCCCTGGCTCACGAAGGGCGTGCCACCCAGCACAAAGGTCGAGGTGCTCTGGGCTTCGTCCGCGGCGAAGTCATGGTAGGCCATCAGCGTGGCCTGCGGCTGCAGGTTGCCGCTGCCGACCTGGAAATCACCGGCTACACGCACGCCAGCACCGAGTTCCGCCACTTCGTAGCGTTGGCTATCCACCTTGAGCGCTGCCGACGAACCTTTCTCGTGGTAGCCGTCGATATCGACGCGCGCATAGCGTGCGGCCAGGCGCGGCTCGACCAGGAACTGCTCGTTCAGGTGATAGGTGTAGCCACCGACCACATTGGCCCCCAGCACCTGGCTGTCGTAGTCACCCTTGGCCGTGGTGCTGGCGATGCGACGCTTGCTCTCGTTGTCGTTGAGGCCATAGCTCAGGTTGGCGTCGACGAAGTAGTTGCCCTGTTCGAAGCCGCTGTACAGGGTGAGGGCATTGCCATCGACATCGGTGGTGTTGCCGGTGTCGCTGTTCACGCTGGTGTGCAGGAAGCTGTAGGCCACGCCCAGGGTCAACTGGTCGGTGAGCTTGCCATCGGCGCCGATGGCGATGCCGCGGCTGTAGGCGTTGAAGCCAGCTACGCCGTCACGCAGATCCTGGTTGGCATCGCTGTACAACGCCTGGGCCCAGATACCGGTATTCTGCAGTACATCCCCCGAGGACGCGCCGCGTAGGCTGCTGGTGCGATTGCCGGTGACGTTGCTCACCAGTGTTTGCCCACTGGTGGCCGCTTGGGTTGCGCCACCATTTACTTCGGGGGCCAACTGCTCAGCCAGTTTCTTCAGCGCTGCCGGGTCCTGTGAGGCATTCACGTAGGCTTGGAACACCGGATCGTCGGGATTGTTTTGCGCCAGTCCGGTCACCACCTGGCTGAAGGCCGCGCCCGCACGTTGGGCGTTGGCCGAGCCACCGATCTGGCCGATCACCTCGCCCACTTCGTCCTGGCTCTTGGTGCTGACCTTGGCCAGAATCTGGTTGTTGCCGCTGCTGACGGTGTCGACGTTCAGCAGGGCCGAGCGGCTGGTCACGCTGACGCCGTCATCCTGCAGGGTGCCGGCCTGGACCAGGGTATAGGTCGTACCCTGGGCCTTGAAGTCGTTACCCTGGGCCGCCAGTTGGATCTGCGAGCCCTTGGCGAACTCCGCCGTGCCGGAGACCGCGACCACGGCCTTGTTCGGATCCGTGGCCGAACTCAGGTTGAGTCCCAGCGAGGAGTTGCCCGCCACATCCAGGTTGCCCTGGATCGTGGTGTGCGGCTGAGCGAATTCCAGGTGTGCCGGGATGTTGCCCGCATCGCTGCCGACATCCAGCCAACCGGCGTCCTTCAGGCGGATGTTCGCGCCATCGGTACTGGCGTCGGCGCCATTGAAGGTCACGTCGCCGTTCACTTCGATATTGGACAGGTCGATCAGGTTGCCGGTGATGCTGCCGGCATTCCACACCAGGTGCACGCCGCCACTGGCCTGGGAGGCATCGATGGCTTCGTCCTTGGAAACCAGGTTGCCGCTGTTCTGGATGACCAGGGTATTGCTGGCATTCGCGCCGTCGATATCGAAGGCACCGACCTCGATGGCGGCATCGTCAGCCTGGATCGTGCCGGTGTTGAGGACCTGCACCGGCGCGCTGGCAAAGCTCACACCGTCGAGACGCAACGCGGTTGCATCGTCGCCGCTGGCCACGATGCTGCCATGGTTCTCGATCCCGCCGAGGTCTACTCGATCCGGACTACCCATGTCATCGTCATAGGTGGCGAGAACGCCCGTCGATTCGGTACCGCTGACCTGGATCAGGCCATTGTTGATCAGCTTGCCGCCGATGCTGCCGCCCTTGAGCTGGATGCCCGTGGCTTCCTGGCCATCGGCGAGGATCTTGCCGCTCGCAGCGTTGACCAAATCACCCTGCAGCTCGGATTGGCCGGCGAACTTGAGGCCGCGGATGCCATCACCGTCGAGCACGCCACCGGCCACCTGCAGGGTGCCTTCATTGACTAGGTTGCCGTGGATAACAGCGGGGTCGATCAGCAGACCAGTGACTCCGGCGCCGTTCACCGAAATGCTGCCCTTGTTCTGCAGGTTGCCGAACACCTCGGTCGGCGCGCCGATGGACGAGGGATTGTCATCGTCCCCGGCGAAGGACAGGTCGACGCCATTGAGGTCGTCGCCAGTGGCCTGCACTTGGGCGTTGAGCATCAGGTCGTGGTTGAAGGTGTCGCTGTAGAAGCGAATGGGCTGCACGTTCTGGTTGCTGAAGCTGCCGGTGACTTCGGTGCTGTCGGTATAGGTATTGCCTTCGCTATTCAGGCCGCTGTTGGTCAGCGTCAGTGCCTGGGCGGCGAGGGGAAGGGTACTGGCGGAAATGGCCAGGGCGAGCAGGGTTTTACGGTATGTCGGTGTCATGGATTCAGGTCCTTGAAAGTGTGTTGGCAGTGGTTTCTTTTGGGTGTGTCTCGATGTGCAGCTCCTGTTTCAAAAAACAAAAAGGTTCCTGCTCCGCCCACGGCCAAGCGATGGCCGTGGGCGGAGTTGGAGGTTCCGAGTGGGAATGGGGGCGGCTAGGAATTAGCTGTCGAAACTGAAGTCGTAGTCGTCCTCCCCGGTGGAAATGGAGACTTCACCCGAGGTAGTCCACAAGGGCACCAGGGCACCTGGATCGGTGTGGGTTACCAGGCGGAGCGGCAGAGGTTTTTCTTGCTGTTCAGGGGAAGGAGAACCTGTGACAGATTCTTTGTGGGTAGCTTCACCGTCTTGCCCTCCGCACTCACTTGCAGATTGTTGGCCTTGCGCAGCGCCGCCCAAAAACCTGGGAAGTTGGCACCGCAGGCATGGCAGTCGGTAAAGAAGGGGTTGCTGTAGGTTGTGCCATCGACGATTACATCGAAGCCAATGTCGTCGTTGGATGAATACTGCCTGCCGGCAATCGTGGCGTAGGCGCTGACTGCGCTTTCACCATCGTCTGGACAGGAGATATTCAATTCATTGCCATTGCCGTCATCGACCAAGTGTTCTTCTACGCCTTGGGCGTAGCCGGTGGTCCATTCGTAGGTTCCGGCGAGTGCTGTAGTGGCGACTGTCCAACTTAGGAGGGTGGTCAGGAGAAGCTGTTTGTGCATGAGACAGGTCCTTGTGTCGGATGAGAAAGAGCGCCACTAAGGTCGAAAATCAACCTTTTGAGGTGATTCTCGATTTGTGATGATCTTCATGTCAATGAGGTGGTGCCCAACCATTCAGGTTGAATGGGGGAGGCATCATGGTTGGTACGGATCAGAAAGCACTGGCTGAAGCGGTAGGGCGGGCGATTGCCAAGCAGCGCATGCGCTGTGGGATGACGCAGGACGAGGTGGCGGAAATCCTGGGCGTTGGCAATGAAGCGGTATCCCGTATCGAGCGCGGCATCGTCATGCCCAACATTGCTCGGCTGTTCGAGTTCGCGACGATCTTCAACTGCAACGCGATGGAACTGCTGAGCGAGGCCAGCTTGCGCCCGGATGACCAGGCCTCGCGGATCAGCGGATTGCTGAATGCCCTGGAGGAGAGCGACCGTCAGTTGGTCGTAGAGATGGTGGAGCGGTTGAGCGAGCGACTCAGTCGCGGGTGAGGGGGCTACTTCAGCCAGCAGAATTGGGCTAGCGGCGCGGTACGGGCTCTTCGTTGTACTTCGCCCCGCAACGGAGGCAGAGGCAGTCGTACTCCATGAACTGGAAGCGGCGCACATCGCGAATGAAGTCACCAGTGCTGTTCCAGTTTGCCGCCGCGCCGCATATACCATCGAGCATCAGGTTGAACGCGCGCTCCAGTGGGCTTTCGCAATGTAGGTCCGAGGTTATCGGCTGATGCCGGGCAGGCGACTGCTGGATGCCGCGCAAGAAACCATCCAGCGTGCCCATCAGCCTGGCCAGCGCCTTGGCGGCATCCTTGGACAGCACCACGGAAGAATTACAGATCAGGCACCGTGTGATCATGGTGAGTGCTCCTGTTAGGCGGAAAGTTGAGATGAGAAATCGGCGAGTAGGAGCCCCGATGGCTCCTGCTTATGCCGCCGCGGGACTAGAGGGAAATGCGGATCCCGACCCGTTGGAGGAGTCGGTGGAGCAGGACAAGCGCCAGCACGATGACTAGCGCCAGCGGCCAGAAACGAAACATGAGCACCAGCAACGCAACAGCCACCGCACAGCTGGCCAGCACGCCGATGAACACGAACAGCAAACCAATGAAACGCACCAGGTTCATGGCGCGATCCTCCTCGTAGGTTGAGTGGTGGGGAATGCCGCGGATGTCACTCCGCGGCGTGTTGGGCACGAGCTTCGGCGCGGGCTTTCAGCAGCCTCGACAGGGTGGGTTTCGGCGTAGCCGGTGGTTCTGCTGTAGGGGGGGATGAAGGGGGCGATTCGGGAGTCGGCTCCGGAAAGAACTCTTCGGCGATGGCTCTGGTTTCCTCGTCGCTGTCCTCGAAGGCGCCATTGGCAAAGCCCAGCCGTGCCGTGGCATCCAGTGCCACCTGGTCGAAGCCGGAGGCCTGGCGTGCTTCATCGAGTTCCCGCGCCTGCAACAACGCTTCCTCCATCGACAGGCCACTGCGCACCGTAATGTCGACGTAGAAGATCGGCGAGCCGTGGCTCTGTCGGGTGGACTTCCCTCGCAAGCGCAGTTCCAGCGGCAGGCACGCCAGGCGGTTGCCGGAGATTGCCTGCAGATACTGCAGTCGCGCCGCCAGGGTGCGGATGCTGTTGAAGCCGGTGGTGCGGAACACGAAGCTGCCCAGCGGGTCCTCATCGCCGATGGCGACGTTGAGGCGGCCGTAGGGTTTGCACGCACCGCCCTTGGCCAACGGACAGCCATCCGGCGAAGGGCAGGGCAGGGCAGCGAGGCGATACCATCCTGACCCCGACGCTTGCAGGTCTCCCCATTGCCGACGCAGACCGGTCGTCCAGTCTGTCGATCGAACAAGCAATACTCCGCGCGAAAGTTCAGCTCCGGTGCGTTGAACAGCAGGCGGATCGGTATGCGCCGAATCTTGCCATCCTGGGCTTTGCGCAATTCCTCGTCGACGGGATGGGCCACCCAGCCATCGCGTAGTTGCACCTGCGAGGTGATGGTGAATTGATCGTCTTTCTCCGGCAGGCGCTTGCCGTTCTTCTCGACGACCTTGCCGATGGAAATCCGCCCGAGCACCGGCGGGGTAATGGCCAAGCCTTTGAGCATGGTGGTTCTCCAGTGGATGAATAAAAAAGACTACCCCGGCGCAGGGGAAACGCCGAGGTGGTCAAGGGGGGAAGCGAAATCAGGTAATCAGGAAGCGCCGGCTACCGACCTTGGTGGTGGGGTAGCGCGCCAGCAGGTAGGGCTTTTCCTTAAGCAGCCGCGACACATCGAGCACCACGCTGTCCTTGGCCTTGCGCCAGGACACTGCGCCGTTGGCGAACAGCGCTCGACTGGCATCGCCCATGGCCTGCTGCAGTTGTTGCTTCAGCTCGGCCTCGCGCTTGTTCTGTAATTCCAGGCTGGCGCGGACGGCCTGCAACTCGTCGAAGGCGGCCGACAGCAGCGGATCCTGGGTGAAGTCCAGGGTGTGACCCTGGTCCTCCGGGTACAGGCAGCGCAGGGCCTGCTCCGCCGAGTCGGAGCCATCCGCCGGCGGTGGCGTATCGCGTTGCACGTAGCGCCAGAAGTCGCGCTCCAGCTCAATCAACCGGGCGATGAGCTCGTCGTCGCGCTCGATGCGATGGATCTCCAGGTGCTGGCCACCGAGCAGCACGGCCACGTCAGCCGCCTGCTTACCGGTGACGGCCAACTGGTGCATCACCTGCAACTGCACGTACACCGGCACGCCTTCCTTCCACAGGCGCGCGCCGTTGATGCCGGCGGTCTTGCATTCGAGGATCTGCACGTCGCTGGCGCCGATCACCTCGCGGTCGATATTGGCCAGCATCCAATCCAGTTTCGGGTCGGGGTGCTGCAGCACGGCATTGATCCGTCGCACCCGGTTACCGGTGCGGCGGGCATAGTGGTTAGCGACGATGGGCTCGAGGATGTTGCCCCAGTAGGTCGGGCTTTCTTCGTCGTTCGGATCGCTCTTGGGCAGTCCGGCATCGCGGCCGGTCTTCTCCAGCCACAGTTCCAACTGCGACTTGTAGGGGTTGAGGCCGACCGCAGCGGCGGCGTCCGAGCTGCCGATCCCGTGCTTGCGTACGGCCAGCCAGTCGTCACGGGACAGCTCCTTGGTGCCGACCAGGCGCAGGGCAGGGCGCTGCCGTGCCCTATTGGGAGTGGAATGGGCATGAGTCATGGGGATTTTTCTCCGGACATAAAAATGCCCGGCCGGCAAAGCCAGTCGGGCATCGGGTGAGGGAGTGGGTGGCCGTCAGGCCATCAACGGGAGGACCGCATCCAGGCGGCGCTGCGATCACGCTCACTTACCGGGCTACACCACCGGCGGTAGCGGCCGCCAACTGACGTCGCTGTGCATGATGAGCACGAACCTTCTCGCGCCAGCTGGGCGAGAGCTCCTTGGCCATATCGAGATAGCGCAGTGGGCAGCTGTAGTAGTACGGCGCCATGGACTCCTCCATGGCTTTGTACCCCCACTCACCGCCACTGCGTTGCAACAGATCACAGCGGATGTAACGCATGGACTCGCCGGGAACGAGGTCTGGGTAAACGCCTTCGGTTTTCGCCGTCACTTCGGTGACCGACCACAGCACATTGCCCCGCAGGGTGTGGGCGACGACGCGAACGTGGGCGTGTGCATGATCTTCAGGTTGGGTCAGATCCTGGATCAGCTCTGCCCGGGTACGGGATGAGAACAGCCAGCCCATGAGAGAGGCCTCCAATGAAATACCGGAGCCCACTCCACAGGAGCGGAACCCCGGCGGGTGGAAGAGAACGCCCAGCGCCGCGGTACCAGCGAGCTACCGCTGTCGTCGCAGAACCGCTTGGGCAAAGAGAGATGACGAGAGGGGGAGCGGCCGTCAGGCCACCAACTGCAGGGCCGCATCCAGGGCGCGTTGCTTGATCACTGCTCCCTGGCCGAACCAGGCCGAGTCCATGCGGTACTCGTTGCTACGGGCACGGCGCTCGTGGTCGACGTACTCGGTGACGGCATTGAGCAGGCCCCAGGCGGTACCGTTGGCGGCTTCCAACTGCGAGCCACGACCGCGGCCTTCGTACAGGCTTTGCACCCGACGCAGCGCGCGTTCGTTCGGTAGGGCATCCGGCAACGGATTGTTGGGTTGGGCATCGCAGAGCACCTGCATGAAGTAGCCCATCGCCTCGTGCCATTGCACCTTGCGCTCGGCCAGGTGGCGCATGCGGTACATGAACTCGTCCCATTGCGAGACGGCGATGCCCAGTTGCTTCTTCACCGCCTGGGCGTCGAAGCGGGTGCTGTGCGGCACCTTGATCGCCCGGGTAGCGCCATCGACGGCGATGGTCAGGGTGTTGTTGCACACCACCCGCACGGTGGTCGGCGTGGCCGTGGTGGCCAGGGTACCGTCGCAGGAAGTGGCCAGCAGCAGGTAGCCATTGACCAGGTCGTTACCCTTCAGCGAGGTGTTCTGCCCGGTACGCGCCAGCGCCCAGAACTTGCGGCCTCCCTTGAGTACGCCAGCGGTTTCCAGCTCGTAGCCAGAGACCTGGGTGAGATCGCGGTAGAACTCCAGCACCTCCCGCGGCTGCACCACCTGGTAGCGCTGGGAGACCACCGAGAGCGGCGCCTTGGTATCGGAGCGGTAGAGCACCTTCTGCTCGGGGAAGGAGTGGATGCTGCCCAGATGACCGACCGCGTCCGCTTTGAAGTGGACCGGGCTTTCCTGGATCTGCCAGTCCATGCCGGCTTCGCGCTGCCAGACTTCCAGCGGTTGTTTCGGGGAGAGGCGACTGCCCAGGCCATGCCAGGGGGCTTCGCCGACATACGCCATACGTTCGATGAGATGAGCCATGATGAGTTTCCTGTGAGCAATAGCTGGCATAAAGCGCTGCGCAACGCGCAGCACCGGCGGAATGGATGAAGGAGAAGGGAAGCGAAGAACGAAGCCGATCAGGTCGGCAGGTTGAAGCGATGCCCGCAGATCAGGCAGAGGTGGTTGGCGAGCACGTGGCGATCCAACTGGTCGCCGAGCTGGGCGCCGAGGGCACAGCCGCCGACGCCGCCGGTCAGGCCACCGAGAATGGCGCCGGACAACGAGCCGAGGGTGATGCCCAATGGGCCAGCGATAGCACCGACTGCCGCACCGGCCTGACCGCCGGCAAGAGCGGCGGATGCGCCGCGCGCAGCGCCACCGACCGTGCCGACCAAAGCACCGATCTTCATGGCGGGATGCAGGGTTGCGATCTTGGGAGAGTTACAGCGAGGGCACTGCAATGACATGGCTGGGAAGTCTCCATGGTGGGTATGTCATGGCAGTGATGTAGGACTGAAATTTTTTCGGATCTAATTGCTGTGTCGTAGACAGCCCGAAGCTGCCGGTCGCGGCCGGCAGCAAGCGGCCAAAAGCGGCCGATCATTGAGGGGCCAACGCTGGTAGAAAACTGTCGTTTGTATCGTTAATAGGTGCTAAGAAATTGGGGCGATTCCCTCAACCTTCATCAGCATCGACATCATCGAATATGCTTCTTGTGCCATGTTTTTCTTCAGATGCTCCTACATCCCCTATGACTCGCGGGCTAATCTCTGCTTCCGGCGACTCTGTTTCTGTGATCCATTGACTCGCAAGTGCCATTTCTTGATCAATAGTTTTAACGGCAACATCGTCTTCTAAAAAAGCCTTCTTAAGTGTTTCGAGCAATTCGAACATGCTCTGCATGTGATCATCAGGCGATGTTGAGGAGTCGTGACTGTATTGTACTTTCCGTCTTAAGCTTGCCAATTTAGGAAGCAACTGCATACGCACTGACTGCACCAGCCCGTGAAACTCTTGATCGGTAAACATGCTACGTATACCGCTATCGTCCAATGCGAGTGCATCCTCGCCCTCGATGGCGTATCTACTCACAGTTTCAATAAATTGCTTTCGATTTTCTTCAGGTAGCAGATCAAACTCTCGTAGACGCACGGCAAGATCCACCTCGGAAGAAAATCCGAGACTTAAACCGGGCTCAGATACACGATTCAAAATATTAGGGTCTTGCTCAATGAATAGAGAAAGAAATTCTTTCGAGCAACGCCTAGCGAGGAATCGGTATAACGACTGTCGCGCACTCCATGAAGAAAGCCATTCAACCTTATACTTTTCACTGCTTGAGAAATCGCGCAAACGCTCGATCATCAACAAAAAGAGATTTTTCGGCACGACGACTGCTTTTTCTATACCTACATTCCCACAGGTTACTTGAGATACTAGGCCTTCTGTGGAGCTTCCGCTTAAAAAGACCCCTAAGAGATCTGGACTGAAAGCCAAAGTTGCTGCATAAGCGTCACCAATGGTCGGGTGCTTGAATCGCCAAACTGATTGATCTTCAATTTGCATTTGCGAAACAAGGCTGCCCTTCAACGCATCAAGCGCATTAATGCACCTTCCAAGAGTGCTGCCAAGCCTTTCAAGGGCTTGTTGTTCAGTAGCTTGTAGCGTTATGGGGCTTTCGAGACAATCCTTCCGCATATAAATAAGACCGAGAGCTGCTTTACTATCCAGATCTAGCCCCTGAATAATTTCGAGCAGCAACTGCTCGCGCTTATCTATGAATTGACCAAGATGGTACTCACTCATATAGAGATCTTTGGTAAACAAAGGGTCCGCGATGCGCCGAGCTGTCTCAGGAATAAAACGTGGATGAGCCGCTACGTATTCCAGATATGGCTTGATCGAAGCCAGAAACGAAGTCGGCTGCCTGCCAAGCTTCAAATGATTATAAAGAATTTGCTGCTTTTCTAAATCACTTAACTCATGAACATCAATTACCACTTGGCTTTCGCTGAGAAGCGGAAAAACGCTTTCTTTAAGATCACGACGAGCACGATTGTAGATGTAGTCTCGCGAAGTCATGACTATCTTTCCGCCCTGACGCAATATCGCCTTCACTTGGGCTAATGAATGGTTCCACCCATGTACCAAAGGTGATTCATACTGCGTAACCCCAAAGGCATCATCAATCCAGAAGAATTGTGACGGTTCATCAACATTCCATCGTTCAACGATCTTTGCCGGGTCAGAAAGTTTAAGAACAGATGACTTCCACTTATCTGCGGCTGACATCGCAAGCATAGCAGCAATAGTTGTCTTGCCTGCGGCAGGCTCACCGATGAGCAATACAAAACCATGCTCATCCAAGGCGCTTACAGCTCTGCGATACGAATCTGTGATAACAACCTTTGCCAAGTCTTCCCGCAACGACTCTAGAATAGCTCGCGCTTGTGCATAAGCCCTCTCATCCAGAATCTGGCTCAAGTCCCCCAAACCATACACCCTGGGCACGAGCATCCTGAGGCGTGTATTTTCTCTGATCTGAGCCTCAATCCAATTCGAGCCGAAAACTACTACATGCTTAACTCCAGCCGACTGAAGCGCTGCAGTGATCTTCATTTCTTGATTGGCGGATACACCGGCATTCGTGAGCAAGATATAGACATCGCATAACCCCTCAGCTACGAGCTTGCGCACCTTGGGGACTTCATCCGTCATGGCGGATTTTGTCAGGGAAGCACCTGCTTTACTTGAAAACTTGCATTGAATGACAAATTTCCCGCTGAGGGACTCATTTGGGCGCGACACCCATGTCCCAGCGAATGCACCATCCCTCCCGGCATCATTTGAGTCCAAAAAAGATTGCACGGTTTGTCCCAGCACCTCCCGGGAGATTGTGAGGCAAAGCTGCTGAAAACTACTCCATCCAAGGCGATGCAAGTCGTACATTTTTAAACCCCAAGCATGTTCTATATGAAATCTAGCTTTTCTCCAGCGACGTTACTCAGCTCGCCAGAGTAAGCAGACGTTCAATAAGTTCTTTGAGCTCGGACCTCTCATCTCCATTCTCCCGATACAAGGAGTTCTGAATTATTTTTTCGGCAGTCATCAAGGGCCAAAAGCGTTCAGTTACTTCATCTGGCTTCATGCCAACAGCAGCGCCAATTATCCTTTTGGCATCACAGGTGTCCGTGAAAGCGACCTCAGCGCCTGTTTCTATCCGGATTAAGTCTGGGCACAGGTAGTTTTCTATCTCACGCTTACGGGTAGAGTAGAAGGGGCGCCCAAGACCTTCGACCTCCTGTTTACGCTTCAGATTGGTCTTGTACTGAAATGGATCGCCGACATCGGAATCCAAGAAGACACACCAAGGCAGGCCGATTTCGTCAGCGAGCCTGTGGGTAACCCAATGCTTCACGTTTCCACAACCGCCGACGTGAATTGGGATAAGCCCCAGCTCATCAAGATCACTATCAATGACATTCGCCGCTTTCAAGGTGCTAGCCGTGTGACGTAGGAAGGTGATATCGCATTTACCCTCCACCAGAATGATGCCCCTCGCCCGCTCCATCCCGGTTTCGGGCAGAACGCCAAGACTCTCGGCAGCTTCCTTCAGCACATCGTTGTCAGGCATCTTTACGGTGGGGACGCCGTATACATCCTTGGTGACGTAACGGATGCCGTCGATGGGAATCAGGCCAGCCAGGGCGGGGACGTGGGTGGTAACAATGATCTGTCGGTTTGGCTGGTTGGACAGAGCCAACAGCGCCTTCATCAGCATCATCTGGTAATTCGGATGCTGAGAGGTTTCCGGTTCTTCGATGGCGTAGATGACATTTCGTTGAGTGCCAACCACGGCCTTCTCCGCCTCGGCGCGGAAGAAGTTGAGCAAGATCAGGCGGCGCACACCGCTGCCACGCTTATTAATGGGGATGCCGTTTTCACCATCCAGGGTGAAGCTGAAAGTCCACTTGGGCTTTTCCTTGAAACGCGGAGTCAGTTCATTGGCCAGTTCGGGGGCCATTTCCCGCAGCTTGTCGAGAGTGCGGTTGGCGACATCCAGAACACTAGCTTCGATCTGCTGTTCCAGTGCACTGATCTGATCCTGCAGTGCCGCCTGCGCTTCCTTGACCGCCTGCTGCAGCGGATTCTTGGCCTCCGCATCTCCATCGCTGCTCTCACGGTCCGCCTTGAACAGGGCAAAGGTTGGCAGCAGGTCCTCAATTTTGCCCCAAATGGATTTACCCTCGGTCGACAAGCCCTTGTCCACATCGAGAAGTGTTTCCTGAAGAGTAATAGGTTGTGCCGCAGCACGAATGGCTTGCCGCCACTGCGAAGCGACCCGTTTGTCCGCCACCTGCTCGGCGACGCCGCGCTGCTCGCCGAGTTTCTTTAAGTCCGCCATTTTGAGACTAAGTAGCGTCGCCAGACCTGACTCCGCAGGATGTTGGCAGCGGATCGTAGTGCGCTCTGGTTTACCTGTGGTGGCCTTGAAGGTTCTGACGATTTCTAGGGCCTTCCCAGCATTGAGCAGATACTCTTGAGCCAGGGTGGTCTCGACGTTTTCGTCCAGCACCAAGGTTTCGGGCAGGTTGTCGAATTCACAGGCAATCTCGAACTGCTCAGCACCCTCGGCCAGGCTGAAGCAGTTCATATCGCTCTTGTCAGCCTTGGCACCGTCAGTTTCGAAGAAGATGGCTAGGGCTTCGAGGATGGTCGATTTACCATAGTCGTTGCGGCCGACAATGCCTGTCATAGACTCGTCAATAGGAATAACTGCGCAGGCGCGATAACCGCGGAAATTGGTGAGCTTGACGGACTTGAGGCGCATGGCGACTTCCTTATCTAAAGCTGCTCTGAAAGGGTCTTCAGACTAATCCATCCGTTTAGACTCTGCCTCATCTGATAGAGGCAACTCTATGCCCTCTAGCTACCGAAGGCTTCTTGATGAAAAGCGTCCGTTTTGGGTCGATTTCAACCGGGTCCAATAGTCCGCTATTGGCCGGTTGCTGCCATTCAGCCAAGCCCGAACCCCGCAGATGGCTGCCTGACGCAAGCAACTCCTGAGGTCCGCAGGCCCAGGTCGGACGGGGCGACGCAGTCACTGCGCAAGTCTGCGTCGATTCGATCTTCAGTGAGAAATTGAGCGCGGCTGGATGCCTTCTTAGGGTGAGCGTGCCGGACAGGGGGCCGGCGCACCGCTCACTTTTCCGAGCGTTCCGGGATGCTGGCAGGCCTCTGGAGGCGAGGAAGTGAGGTGAGCTCAACTCTGGAGTTTCAGCTCATGCACGATAACAACAATAAGATCGGAGCCACCGAGCCTGTTCCGCGGAACGCGCTCTCGAAAGGGCTCAGCAGTCGGCAGATCACCATGATTTCCATCGGCGGGGTGATTGGCGCGGGGTTCTTCGTCGGCTGTGCCAGCGCGATCATGGCGGCGGGCCCAGCGGTATTGGTGTCTTTCGGCGTCGCTGCCGCGCTGGTGGTGCTGGTCATGGGGATGCTCGGCGAACTGGCTACCACCAACCCTGATTCGGGGTCGTTCTCCACCTATGCGCAGAATGCCCTCGGTCGCTGGGCGGGCTTTTCGATCGGCTGGCTCTACTGGTGGTTCTATGTGCTGGTAATCCCGCTGGAGGCCATCGTCGCCTCGGACATCCTGGGTGGCTGGCTCGGTCTGCCCTCGATGCTCATCGGTGTCCTGCTGATCGCCGCGCTGATCTTCACCAACATTCTCAGCGTGAAGAATTTCGGCACCCTCGAATACTGGTTCTCGCTGATCAAGGTGGTCACCATCCTGGCGTTCATCGTCCTGGGTTTCACCGCTATCGCAGGGCTGCTGCCGGGCAGTTCCGCCCGTGGCCTGGAGCACCTGTGGGCCGATGGCGGGTTCGCCCCGACCGGGCTGCCGGGCATGGCCTCGGCGCTGGTGCTGGCGCTGTTCAGCTTCACCGGGATGGAGATCGTGACCATCGCTGCCGCCGAGTCCGAGGACCCGCGGCGCAACATCCACAAGGCGATCCGCTCGGTGGTCTGGCGCATGCTGATCTTCTACTTCGGCTCGATTTTCGTGATCGTCAGCCTGGTGGCCTGGAACTCCCCGGCGCTGGCCAACGGCTCCTTCCAGTCGGCGTTGGAAGCGATGAACGTGCCGGGCGCCGCCACCATCGTGCAGGCGGTCATCCTGGTCGGCGTGGCCAGCACGCTGAACTCGGCGATCTTCACCGCTTCACGCATGGGCTACTCGCTGGCGACCCGCCGCGATGCGCCGCGCTCCTGGGCGCGCACCACGCAGCAGGGGGTGCCGCGGATTTCGGTGCTGTTCGCCAGCGCCGGCGCTCTGGTGCTGCTGGTGGCCAACTACACCTTGCCGCAGAGCGTGCTGGTGCCGCTGATCGCCACTATCGGCACCATCGCCCTGGTGATGTACCTGGTGATCGCCGTCAGCCAGGTGGTGCTGCGCAAGCGTGCCATTGCCCGGGGCGAGGAGCTGCGGGTGAAGTTCCCGCTGTTCCCGGCGCTGTCGTACCTGACCATTGCCCCGATCGTCGCCTTCCTCGGGCTGATGGCAGTGGTGCCGGGGCACCAGATGGAGCTGCTGGTTTCCTCGATCCTCACCGGCGGGCTGATCGTGGTCGGCGGCTGGTTGCAGTATCGCGACCGCAGCCAGGCCGGGAGCGGGGCTGAACTGAGGTCGTCTGCCTGAGACGGCAGGGCCGGCGCTGCCAGGCGCCGGCCCTGTGCGTCTGCCTGCGTCGGTGGAACCGACATTGCGAAATTGAGCGCGGGGCCTGCGTCATCTAGTTTGGCGGGAGCTCGCGGCCAACTGCCGCTAGCCTCTCTCCGGGTCGTTCTGACGGCCCTTCGCACTGCCCGCCAGAGTCCTCCATGTCCAGCTTCGATTCCTCCGCCATCTCCGCCCGCCACCTCACGGCCTGCCGTCTGACCTTTCTGCTTTCAGGCGCCGCTGGTGCCTTATGCCCGAGAGCGCGCCGGCATCGCGGATGCCCAGCTCGGCCTGCTGCTGCTCTGTCTGGGCTGCGGTTCGATGGTGATGATGCCGCTGGCCGGTTGGGTGGTGTCGCGGATCGGCTGCCGGCGCACGATCTTCCTGGCAGCCGGCGCGGTGGCGCTGAGCCTGGCGTTCCTCGCCTCGGTGTCGTCCTTCGCGGCGCTGGTGGCGTTCCTGCTGCTGTTCGGCGCTGCGGTCGGCACTGCTGACGTCACCATGAATATCCAGGGCGTGATAGTCGAACGGGCCTGCGGGCGCTCGATGATGTCCGGCTTCCACGGGCTGTTCAGCCTGGGCTGCATTCTCAGCGCCGCCAGTCTCAGCGCTCTGCTGTGGCTTGGCGCGTCGCCGCTGCAGGCCGTCTGCGGATTGCTGCTGGCCGGCGCGCTGGTGCTGGCGATCCATGGCAATGCGTTGCTGCCCTACGGCGAGGGCGGCGCGAGTTCGCCATTCATCCGGCCTTCCCCGGAGGTCCTGCTGCTCGGTGGGCTGTGCTTCATCGCCTTCCTGGTGGAGGGAGCGTTGCTGGACTGGAGCGCGGTGTTCCTTGTCACCGCCAGGGACGTCGACAAGGCCCAGGCCGGCCTGGGCTACGCCTTCTTCTCGCTGACCATGGCGGCGGGTCGGCTGTGCGGGGATCGTATCGTCAATCGCCTGGGGGAGTGCAGCGTGCTGGTCGCCGGCAGCCTGCTGGCCATCGCCGGAATGGCCCTCGCGGTGCTGCTGCCGCACTGGTACTTCGCCCTGCTGGGCTTCGTGCTGGTGGGGGCGGGGATTTCCAACATGGTGCCGGTGTTCTGCACCCTGGCCGGCCGCCAGCGGCGAATGCCGGTAGGCATGGCGATTGCCGCGATGACCGGCATCGGCTACCTGGGGATTCTCCTCGGCCCGGCGCTGATCGGCGGCGTTGCCCACCTGGCGAACCTGAGCCTGGCCCTGGCAGGCAGCGCCGGGTTGTTGCTGATCGTGGTCGTCTGCGCGCCCTGGATGACCCGCAGACGCACAGCCTGAGGTTGTCGATTCCCTTGCGCAGAGTGACGCACTAGACTGAAACATACTGCGCCGGCCACTGTCGGACGGCGCCGCAATGGGCGTCGTCAATGGACAAGCAGGAATTCCTCCCCAAGAACCTCCGCATCCTCAGCGAGAGGGCCGGCACGGTCACCGACCTGTGCCGGCGGATCGGCATCAATCGCCAGCAGTTCAACAAGTACCTGGCTGGCACCCACGCGCCTTCCAGGGCCAACCTGCGGGCCATCGCCGGCTTCTTCGGGCTCAACGAGGAGGTACTGTTCAGCGCGCCGAACGATTTCCGCTCGATGATGGATGGCGGGCATTTCCACCTGTTCCGCAGCCTGGTGCAGTCCCCCGCCATGCAGCTGTTCATCGGCGAGATGCTGCGTGCGGGCGGCGCTGCGGAGTTCGCCGGCATCTACGAGCGTTACCACTATTCTTCGATCTATCCGGGGCAGATCCTGCGTTCGATCTTCTGCCTCTACGAGCGCGACGGCGTGCTCATGCACTATTACGTGGAGCGCTTCCCCAGCCTGGACGGCACCGGCAAGGTGGATTACCGCTTCAAGTACCACGGCCTGAGCTTCCTGCTGGCGGGCCGCATATTCTCGGTGGATTTCGAGACCATCCAGAAGAACGAGATGACCTTCAGCAACCTCGCCGCGGTGAACCGCAGCTCGCGCAAGTACATCTTCGGCGTCACCAGCGGCATCGCCGCGACCATGATGCGCCAGCCGGTGGCGGCGAAGGTCGCCATGTGCTTCGTTGCCAAGGGGCTGATCCGCAAGGAGCACATGCAGCGCGCCACCGTGCTGGAGCCTGGGGATCTGTCGATTCCCCGCGAAGTGCTGAACTACCTGAACTCGGGGAATACCTCCATCGATTCGGCCTGATGCAGGTCAGTCACTCGCATGTCTTTAAATAAGTGCATCAAGTTGCGTCAAATTAAGCGCCTTTGAGAAATTGAGCGACGCACACCTCCATCGTACTTTTCTTCCACAGGGCGGGATTCTCGCCCTGCCGATGACGCAACCCGCCGGTTGTCTCCACCGGAGCGATTCGTCCTGCACCACGCCAGCAGGGCCGGACGCCCGGCAGCACGGTTGAGCGTGCGTATCCAGCGGCTGCCGCCAGCAAGGCTGCAGCCTATTCGATCAGGCAGATCGCAGAGGGGGCTTTCTGGCTTCGCGCCAGGGCCAGGCTGCGCCAACAAGAAAAGGTGAATGTGATGGCTGAGTGGATCAAGAAGGCGAAGCCGACCGAGCAACGGGTCGCGGCCAACGACAAGCTGAAGGCGGAGGTTTCGAGCATCCTGCTGGACATCGAGAAGCGTGGTGACGCGGCGGTGCGCGAGCTGTCGGTGAAGTTCGACGGCTGGGACCGTAGCGACTATCGCTTGAGCGACAGCGAGATCGAACAATGCATGGCCCGGCTGACCGACCGCGAGCGCGACGACATCCTCTTCGCCCAGGCCCAGGTGCGCCGCTTCGCCGACGCCCAGCGCGTGTCGATGCTCGACTGCGAGATCGAGACCATTCCGGGCGTGGTGCTCGGCCACAAGCACATCCCGGTCAACGCTGCGGGCTGCTATGTGCCTGGCGGCAAGTACCCGCTGCTGGCCTCGGCGCACATGTCCATCGTCACCGCCAAGTCCGCCGGCGTGCGCAATATCGTCACCGCCGCGCCGCCGTTCCAGGGCCAGCCTGCGCCCTACATCGTCGCCGCCCAGTACCTGGCCGGCGCAGACGCCATCTACTGTCTGGGCGGCATCCAGGCGGTGGCGGCAATGGCCATCGGCACCGACAGCATCAACCCCGTGGACATCATCGTCGGCCCCGGTAACGCCTATGTCGCCGAAGCCAAGCGCCAGCTGTTCGGTCGCGTCGGCATCGACCTGTTCGCCGGCCCCACCGAAACCCTGCTGATCACCGACGACAGCGTCGACGGCGAACTCTGCGCCACCGACCTGCTGGGCCAGGCCGAGCACGGCAAGGATTCCCCGGCAGTGATGCTGACCACCTCGCGCGAGCTGGCCGAGGACACGCTGAAGGAAATCGCTCGCCTGCTGGAGCTGCTGCCCACCGCGGCCATCGCCGGCGAAGCCTGGGAGAACTTCGGCGAGATCATCCTCTGCGAGTCCTTCGAAGAGATGGTGCGCTACTCCGACGAATATGCCTCGGAGCACGTGCAGATCATGACCCGCGATGACGACTTCTTCGTGAAGCACCTGAGCAACTACGGCGCACTGTTCGTCGGCCCGCGCACCAACGTCTCCTATGGCGACAAGGTGATCGGCACCAACCACACGCTGCCGACCAACAAGGCCGCGCGTTACACCGGCGGGCTCTGGGTCGGCAAGTACATCAAGACCTGCACCTACCAGCGCGTGCTGACCGACGAGGCCTCGGCGCTGATCGGCGAGTACTGCTCGCGGCTGTGCCTGATGGAAGGCTTCGTCGGACATGCCGAGCAGGCCAACCTGCGTGTGCGCCGCTACGGCCACAAGGATGTGCCCTTCGGCGAGCCGGCGCTCTGAGCTCGGCCGCCACAGCAACGCTGCAGGAACCTGTGAAGAGTACGTGTGAGCCGGGGTGTTCCGGGGCCTGCGCCGGCTCACGCTACCCGTGGAGCGCTTCGGCGCTCCGCGGTTTTCCGCGGCATCCAGCCAACCAGCCTGGAGTTTCAGCCATGCCCAGCCTGACAGCCGACATACCGGCCAAGCCGCGTTTGCGCGCCGGCATGATCGGTGGTGGCGAAGGCGCCTATTTCGCCAGCTACCACCGGGCCGCCATGCGCCTGTGCAACCGCTTCGATCTGGTCGCCGGAGTGTTCTCCTCGTCGCCGGCAAAGTCGCAGGAAGCGGGCAGGGCACTGGGCATCGACGACGAGCGCATCTACCCCTCGGCACAGGCCATGGCGGATGCCGAGCGCGGCCGTCGGGATGCGATTGACGTGGTTGTGGTGGTGACGCCCAATCACCTGCACTTCGAGGCCTGCCAGGAGTTCCTCGCCGCCGGTATCCCGGTGGTCTGCGACAAGCCCCTGGTCAACCGCCTGGACGAGGCTGACGAATTGCGGGAACTGGTTCGCCGGCAACCGACCTTCTTCGGCGTCACCTACACCTACCTGGGCTATCCCATGGTCCGTGAAGCGCGCAGCCGCATCCGCGCCGGCGAGCTGGGAGAGATCCGTTTCGTGCAGGCCGAGTACCTGCTGGAGTGGCTCTGCCGGGGCGCCGAGGGGCTGAGCGATAGCCTGGCCTGGCGCGGCGACCCGGCCAAGGCGGGGCCGAGCAGTGTGATCGGCGATGTCGGTACCCATGCCCTGAGCCTCATGGAGTTCGTCACCGGCCAGCGCTGCCTCAGGGTCAACGCGAATCTTTCGACGAAGGTCACGGGCTGGCCGATGGATGACCACTGCGTCGCTCAACTGGCGTTCGACGGCGGCGCCGACGGCCTGATGTGGCTGAGCTTCGCCGCGCCCGGCCATCGCAACGGGCTGAGCCTGAGAGTGATCGGCAGCAAGGCCTCGCTGGAGTGGCGCCAGGAAACGCCGGAGACACTGCATGTCAGTCCGGTGGACGAGGCCGAACGGGTCTACCGGCGCGGTCAGGCGGACAACTTTCCGCTTGCTCGTGCCAGCACCAGCCTTCCTGCCGGCTGCAGCGAGGGCTATCTGGAGGCGCTGGCGGTGCTTTACACGGATTTTGCCGAGGCCCTGGCGACGGACGATCAGCGACCTGGCATCGGAAGTGCACCGCTTCCGGGGCTTGTCGAGGGAGTGCGGGGCGTGCAGTTCTGCCATGCCTGCCTGCAATCGAGCCGGGAGCGCTCCTGGGTGGAGTTACCCGGGGCTGAATGGGAGTGAAGGGCCGCTCAGTTTTTTAGAAAGATGCGTGCCTGCAGGACCGAGGAGCGAGTCCGCAGGCACCAACCAACGGCTTGTGGCCTGTGGGCCAACTAGTCTTCAGCTGTGCTACGGAATTGTTGAAAACAAGATGAACAAGAGAAACAACAACCTGGTCACTCCACGCATCCGCAAAGCGCGCATCGCCACCTTCGCGGGCTTCATGATGATCGGCGCCATGATGTACATCTGGTCCACTGGCGTGACGGCCTTCCGCGAGCAGATGGGCCTGTCGGGCAGCCTCGGCGATGTGGACTTCGGCATGATCGCGCTGAGCATTGGCGTCGGCGCCGCCATCGGCTGCATCGCCGTGGGGCGCTTCGTCGATGCGTTCGGCGCGCGCAAGGTCATCTACGCCACCGCCATTGCCTATCCGCTGTCGATCATCCCCATGGGCTACGTCAGCCACTTCTGGTTCGCTGTCACCTTTGGTGGCGTGCTCGGGCTGTTCCGTGGGGCAATCGATACCGCGCTGAACTCCCACGGGGTACAGGTCGAACGCTTCTACCAGCGGCCGATCATGTCGGCCTTCCACGCCTTCTATTCCTTCGGCGGTTTCCTGATCGGCATAGTCGGCAGCTATTTCGCCAGCCACTACACCAGCAGCGCCGCGGTGCCTTTTACCGTGCTCGGACTGGCGATGCTGCTGATCGGCCTGGTCACCGGGCACTTCCTGCTCGACAAGGGCGAGGCGCCGGTCCTGGACGTGGCCGTCACCTCCAGTGATACGGCGAGCCCGGAAAGCTCGGCGCGGAACTGGCAGATCATCCTGATCATGGTCGGCTTCGGCGTCCTGCTGCTGGGCAGCATCATCGGCGAAGGCGCGGTCTCGGACTGGGGCCAGGAATACGTGCGCCGCCAACTGGGCACCAGCGCGTCCGAGGCCGGGCTGGCAATCTCGGTGTTCATCGGTGCGCAGTGCTTCAGTCGCGTCGTCGGCGACCACATCGCCGAGCGCATCGGTGCAGCGCAGATGGTCTTCTGCAGCGGCCTGGTGGCGGTGGCCGGCCTGCTCGTGACCATCATGGGCGGCACCCCGCTGGCGGGGCTGATCGGTTTCGGCCTCTACGGCCTGGGGCTGGCCTGCATCGCCCCGCTGATGCTCTCCAGCGCGGGGCGCAAGGACCCGGCCCACGCCGGTCGTAACATCGGCATCGTCAACGGTATCGGCTACTCCGGGATGCTGGTGGGGCCGGCGGGCATCGCCGCGGTGGTCAACTACTTCGGCCTGAGCTACCTGCTTTACGCGCCGCTGATCCTGCTCGGCCTGCTGGCGATCTTCAGCCCGATCCTGATGCGCGCCCATGTGTCCTCGCCGGCCGGCAGCGGGGGGGCAGACTCCCTGCCGGCACACTAGTCACGGCTGGTCGAGCTTGCGGGTGGAAGTGCGCACCACCAACTGGGTCTGGAAGATCTTGCGCTTGGGCTCGTCGCCCTCGGAAGGCGGCGTGTTGAGGATGTCCACCAGGAAGCGCGCGGCGTAGACGCCTTTCTCCACCAGCGGCTGGCGGATGGTGGTCAGGCCGGCATTGCCGGCCTCGGCGATATCGTCGAAGCCGATCACCGACAGATCGTCCGGCACCTTCATCTGCAAGGCCTGCGCGGCACTGATAGAGGCAAGCGCCATGACATCCGAGCAGGCCACGATGGCGGTGGGAGCGTACTGGTTGAGCAGGCTGGTGGCGGCCGCCTGGCCCACCGTCGAGTCGAACCCTCCGGCCTCGAAGACATGAAGATCACTGAACGCCAGGCCCGCTTCCTCGGCTTCCTCGACGTAGCCGGTGAGCCGTTCGCGCACGATCATCTCTGTGGACGACTTGAAGCGCTTGAAGTCCACCTCGCCACGGTGGTTGTCGGGGTTGAGGCGGTCGACGATAACGCCGATGCGCCGGTGGCCCAGCTCCAGCAGGTGGCGCATCTGCTGCCGGGCGGCGCCGCGGTCGTCGATGCCGACGTAGTGGGCGCCGTCGATCATCGGCGAGTCGACCACCACGTAGGGAATGCGCTGCTGGATCACCGCCCGCACCATCGGGTGGTCGTCGGGCATGGTCGGGATGATCAGGCCGTCCACCAGCCCGCGCACCGCCAGGCTGGTGTTGCCGGGCTTGCCGTCTTCCTTGCGGATGCGCTGGTTGTTCAGCGGGAACAGCGTCAGGGCGACGTTGGACAGTTCGCCGATTTCGCCGATGCCGCGCAGCAGGGCGATCATCGAGGGGTCGGCGAAAGCGTAGGAGAGCTTGTCCATTACCATCAGGCCGATGGCGCCGACCTTACCCGAGCGCAGGCTGCGACCCATGATGTTGGGCCCCGGATAGCCGAGCTGCTCCGCTACCGCGAGGATGTGCTCGCGTTGCGCCGCCGACAGCTTGCCGGGCTTGTTGTAGGCATAGGAAACCGCCGGCTGGGAAACCCCGGCGGCCAATGCCACGTCCTTCATCGAAACCATCGTCACACTCTTCAGCCACTTCCGTGGCGTTCATTCCTGTTCGGCCCCGGCGGCTTGTGCCTTGCCCGGGCCGCGAAGTCCCGGCGCGATCATAACGCACCTGAGGGCCGGGCAGCGGCCGCAAAGCGGCGCCCGCCTGCCGAATCCGTCACCAAAGCCGTCACCTGAGAAAAGGAGTGTAACCTTGAGCACACTACTGGAAAGCGCCTACGCGACTCTGCTGCCGGCCTTCGCCGGGCTGGAGCTGGATGGCGCCGTCCGCGATTTCCTCGCCAGCGGCGGCTGTTCGCTGCTGCTGGGCGAGGCCCGCGCGGAATACCTGGCGCGAGCGATGTCGGCCGAGCGCCAGGGCAGCGAGACCCGCGAGCAGTTCAGCCAGCTGGTCGCCGAGGCCCGCGAACTGGCCGGGCAGGACCTGCTGATCGCCGTGGACCAGGAACTGGGCGGCATCCTGCGACTGCATCGGCTGGTCCCCGCGCTGCCCGGCGCTGCCGAGGCCCGCGCGCTGGGTTCGTCGGAGCTGGTGCAGCAGTCGGCGGCGGTGGCCGCGGCGGCGCGGGCAATGGGCGTCAACCTGTTCCTGGCACCTATCGTGGATGTCGTCACCGGCGAGAATCCCTGGCTGCAGAACCGCACCCTGGGAACCCACGCGGAGGAGGTCAGCCGTGTGGGCGGTGCCTACGTCAGCGGCGTGCAGCAGGCCGGCGTTGCCGCCGTCGCCAAGCACTTTCCCGGGCACCCGGTGACGCCGCTGGACCCGGCGGTGGCCGAGGCGGTCGTGGAGTGTTCCAGAGACGAGCTGCAGCCCACTCTGGGCGTGTTCGCCGAGCTGATCGCGGGCGGAGTGCAGGCGATCATGGTCGGCCCGGCGCTGGTGCCGGCGCTGGACACGCAGGAACCCTCCAGCACTTCGGCGGCGACCATCGCGCTGCTGCGGGGTGAAATGGGCTTCACCGGGCTGATCGTCTCCGATGACCTGGACGCGCCGGGCATCCACCGGGGTCGCTCCATCGAGGTGACGGCCGTGGCGTCGATCAAGGCGGGCGCCGACCTGCTGCTGCTCTCCAGCGAGGCGGGTCTGGACTCGGTAGCGCGGGAGCTGGTCGAGGCGGTCAAGAAGGGCGAGATTACCGAGGCACGCCTGCGGGACGCGGCGCGGCGGGTGAGGGCGCTGGCAGCGCAACTGGCATCGGTCAAAGGCTGAAAAAAACTGCGTTGCGCTGCCGGTGGCTGTGGCAGTGCAACGCAGAAAGGGATGCTCGGTCAGACTGACTCGGCAGGGCTGTAGGGCAGGGCGTCGCGCAGGGCACTGGTGTCGGGCTTGTGAACCACGCCTTTCTGGATCATGTCGGCCGCTTTCTCGCCGATCATGATGCACACCGAGTTCGGGTTGCCCGACACCAGTGTTGGCATGATCGAGGCATCCGCCACGCGCAGGCCTTCGATGCCGTGCACCCGCAGGTCAGGCCCGACCACCGAATCCGGGTCGGTGCCCATGCGGCAGGTACCGGCCGGGTGCAGCGCGGCGTGGGCCTGCTCCAGGCAGAACTTGCGCATCTCCTCGCGGCTGCGTACCTCGTTGCCCGGCACATGGCGGCGAGCGATGAAGGGCTTGAACGCCGCCTGGCACATGATCTGTTCGCCGACCATGCAGCCATCGGTGAGTGCCTCGATGTCGTACGGGTCGGAGAAGTAGTTGGGCACGATACGTGGCGGCAGGCTGGTGTCGGCTCCGCGAAGTTCGACGTAGCCGCGCGAACGCGGGCGAATCTGCCCCAGGTTGAGGGTGCAGCCGTTGCCGCCGGGCACCGAATCGACGCCCTCCTCGATACCGGCGCCGACCACCATGAAGTACTGCACGTCTGGCGTTTCCTGGGTCTTGTCGCCCCACCAGAAGGCGCCGCCCTCGATGAGGTTGGAGGCCGCCGGGCCATTGCGGAACAGGGCGTACTGCAGACCCGCCATGGCCTTCCAGAACGGCTTCTTGTACTTGTCGTAACTGTGCGGACCGGTGAGTTCGTAGACCAGTGAGATCTCGATGTGGTCCTGCAGGTTCTGGCCGACGCCGTGCAGGTCGCTGACGACCTTGATGCCATGTGCGCGCAGGTGCTCGGCCGGGCCGATGCCGGAGAGCATCAGCAGGCGTGGCGAGCTGATGGCACCGGCGCTGAGGATGATTTCCTTGTTGGCGAAGATCTGCTGGCGGTGGCCATTCTCGATGAACTCGACACCCTTGGCGCGGTTGCCTTGCATGAGGATGCGCTCGACGCGGCAGCCGGTGCGCACCGACAGGTTGGCGCGGCGCCTGGCCGGGGCCAGGTAGGCGCTGGCGGCGCTGCTGCGCAGGCCGTTCTTCGCGGTGATCTGGTAGAGGCCGCAGCCGGCCGGGTCGCCGCTGTTGAAGTCGGCGTTGTAGGGCAGGCCGAACTCCTGGCAGGCCTTGAGCCAGACCTTGGTCAGCGGGTGGAGGTAGGGCACATCGGAGACGCCCAGCGGGCCGCCGGTGCCGTGCACCTGGTTGCTGAAGCGCTCGTTGTCCTCGGCCTTGCGGAAGTACGGCAGCACGTCCTGGTAGCCCCAGCCGGCGGCGCCCTGGGCGGCCCAGCCGTCATAGTCCTGGGGCACGCCGCGGATGTAGATCATCGCGTTCACCGAGCTGCCGCCGCCGAGTACGCTGGCCTGCACCATGGTCGGCTTTTCCGTGCGCGCCTGGTCGTCACGGGGTTCCCACTCGTAGCGTTTGAGCAGCGGGCCCTGGGCGGTCTTGTAGTAGGCGCCGGGGATGTGGATGTAGGGGCTGCGGTCGCGCGGGCCTTCCTCGAACAGCACCACGGAGGCGGAAGGGTCCTCGCTTAGCCGCGAAGCGACGGTGCAGCCGGTGGAGCCGCCGCCGATAACGATGTAGTCAACCATGAAAGTTCTCTCAGCCTGGGGGCGAAATGGGGTGGGGATCATCGGCTCAGCAGGCGTTCGAGCATCGCCTTGAGCTCGCTGGCGACCGCGTAGCTGTCCTGCTGCTGTTGCCTGCGGCAGAACAGCTCGCAGCTCCACCAGCCCTGGTAACCGGTGGCGAGCACGGCGTCGGTCCAGGCTTGCAGGTCCAGGGTGCCCTGGCCGGTGGGGACGTCGCGCAGCACCACCTCGTCGGGAATGCCGCCGGCAAAGGCCAGCGAGTCGCAGACGTGCACGCCGTAGAGGTGGCGCTTGTCCATCTTCGCCACGTCGTCCGGGGTATCGCCGGAGGTGTGGCAGTGCCAGAAGTCGATGACCATCTTCAGGTTGTCGCGCTCGCTGCGTTCGAGCAGCTCCACCTGTTGGTCGATGCCGCGTAGCGGGGTCCAGGACAGCGCTTCCAGGTACAGGGTGAGGCCGAAGCCCTGCGCAAGGTCGGCGAGGCGGCGCAGGTTGTTGGCCGTCAGCAGCATCTGCTCGCGCCGATCGCTACCCAGCAGGCCGGCGTAGTGCTGCGAACGGCCCTGGCGCTCGAAGTCGCGCACCGCCTCGACGTTGATCGGCCCGGTGAGCACCTGCACGCCCTTGGCGCCGGCGGCCTGGGCCAGGGTGAACAGCGCTTCGGCCTCGGCGAACAGCGTGTGTTCCTCGGCGCCCTGGCGTTCGATGTTGGCCAGGTAGCCGACACCGGGTATGTCCAGATCACCCAGCAGGTTCTTCAGCTCGGCATGGGTGAAGCCGGCGTCCAGGTAGCTGGCGATCTTCAGGCCCGAAGCTTCCAGCGCCTGCAGGCCGAGACGGTGGGTGATGTCGACATCGGTGGCCAGGGTGCCGTGCCGCGAAACAGTCGAGTGCAGCGCCATCGTTTGCCCGGAAATGTTCATCGTGATTCCTCTTGTTCTTCTTGGGGGCGATCAGCGATCGCCACGGTGTGCCGAATTCAGGAAGCCGTGCGCCACGCGCAGCGCGTTAGCCGCGATGGTGAGTGCGGGATTGACGGCGGCGGAGGAGGGGAACGAGGAGCTGTCGACGATCCACACGTTGCCCAGGTCGTGCATGCGGCAATCGCGGTTCAGTACGCTGCGGCTGCTGTCCTCACCCATCACTGCGGTGCCGCACTGGTGGGAATTGGTGCCGATGCCCATGCGCTCGGTGAGCACCAGCGGATAGCCCGCCGAGCGCATCAGCGCGGTGGTCTTCTCCACCAGCTGTTCGTGGGCCTGGAGGTTGTTGGGCGTCCAGAACACCTTGATCGCATTGCGCTCGGCGTCGTACTCGATTCGGTTCTGCGCGGTGGGCAGGTCTTCCGAGGTCAGGTAGAGGTCGACGCTGTGGTCGGTGAGGTAGCGCGACACCGCCTTCGGCACCCAGGGACGCATGCCGGAGATCATCGGTTCACGGATCTTGCCGAGCATCTGCACGTTGCCCAGGGGGAACATGTTGTGTCGGGTCGGCAGGTACCAGTCGTTCAGCGCCAGGGTCTTCTGGAACATCACCTCGTTGCGCCGACGCGGGTCGACCGCGACCAGGAAGGTGCTGTTGTGCACCATGTAGTTGCGCCCGAGCTGCCCCGAGCTGTTGCCCAGCCCGCCAGGGTGTTGCTCGCTGGCAGACCTGAGCAGGAGGGCGGCGGTATTCACCGCGCCGCAGGCGAGGACGAAGCGCCCGGCCTGGATGCGCACCGGCTGGCCGTCGCGGGTGGCCACGGCTTCGGTGACCTGGCTGCCATCCTCGCTGGTCAGCAGCCGTTCGACCTTGGTCCGGTTGAGCAGGCGCATGTTTTCGCGCAGCAGGGCAGGGCGCAGGGCGGAGAGTTCGGCGTCGCCCTTGGCGTCCACCAGGCACGGGTAGCCGTCGCAGGTGGAACAGAGCACGCAGGGGCGGTCCTCGCCGAAGTCGACCGCCGCCGGCATGGCGAAGGGTTGCAGGCCTGCGCGGCGCATGGAGCTTTCCAGGGCGCTCAGCGCCGGATCGTGTTGCAGCGCCGGCCACGGGTAGGGTTGCGAGCGCCAGGGCTCGGTCGGGTCGGCACCGGCATTGCCGTGCACCTTGTACAGGGCTTCGGCCTCGCAGTAGTACGGCTCCATTTCCGCATAGCTCACCGGCCAGGCTGGCGACACGCCTTCGGCATGGCGGATTTCGCCGAAGTCGGCCTCGCGGAAGCGCGGCAGCATGGCGCCGTAGAATTTGGTATTGCCGCCGACGTAATAGAAGACGCCAGGGGCAAAGGGAGTGTTGTCGGCATCCAGCCATTGCTCGGCATTGCGGTAGCGGCCTTCGCCGAACACCGCCTGGGCGCTCCAGTTGTGGATCTCACGCGGCAGGAAGTCGCCACGCTCGATCACCACCACCGAGAGTCCCTGGTTGCGCAGCGCATAGGCGAAGGTGGAGCCGCCCATGCCCGAACCGATGATCGCCACATCGCACGTCACCAGCCCGCTTTCATCAGGCTCGACCAGCGACAGGGAGCGCCGGCTGGCCGGCGCTCCCTGTTCCGGTTGCTGCGCTGAATGAGTCGAAAACAGCAGATCGCTCATCAGAGCCTTCCTCACCTCTTACAGGTGTTGTTCGGAGTTGCGCAGTTCCCAGTATTCATCCTGACGTTCGTCAGTGATGTACTCGGGGATCGGGAAGTCCCACCAGCCCGGCACCCAGGGCCCGGCCGCGTCGCGGTCGGTGGGGACTTCGATCAGCACCGGCTCGTTGCACTCCAGCGCCTGCTTGAGGATGGGTTCCAGGTCCTCGGGGCGTTCCACGCGCCAGGAGCGCAGGCCGAAGGATTCGCCCATGGCCTTGTAGTCCGGGGAGTAGGGCTCGCCGTCCGGGGTGTTGAACTCGGTGCCGATATGGCGGCTGGTCTGCTTGCGTTGGCCGCCGCGGATCGACATGTAACCGGCGTTGTTCTGGATGATGAACACCACGGGAATACCGTTGGTCTTGCAGATGGCGATTTCCTGGTTGGTCATCAGGAAGTCGCCGTCGCCGAGGATGCACACTACCGGCTGGTTCGGCGCCGCGAGCTTGGCGCCGATGGCCGCCGGTACCGCCCAGCCCATGGACGAGAAACCGCCAGAGGTCAGGTGAGTGCGCGGCTGGTAGACCGGGAAGGTCTGTTTGACCGCACCCTGGGTGTTGCCCGAGCCGACCACCACGATGGTGTCGCGCGGGAACACCTTGCGCAGGGCACCCAGCGGACGCTGCGAGGTGAACGGGAAGCGGTCGGAGTCGCGGCGGGTGGCCAGCTTTTCTTCCCACTCGGTCTGGCGGGCGAGCAGGTCCTTCATGTAGTCGCTGCGGTCCACTCTCTGGCCCTTGAGGGCGTCGGCCAGGTGCGCCAGCGCGTACTTGGCGTCGGAAACGATGCCGACGGTCACCGGGTAGTTCTTGCCGATCTCGTGCGGGTCGATGTCGATGTGGATCAGCTTGCCCGGCGGGATCGAGAAGGTGACGCCCTTGGCGTAGCTGGAGGACGACCAGTCGGTGAAACGGCAGCCCACGGCGAGGATCACGTCGGCGCTGGAGGCCATGGCGTTACCGCACAGGGTGCCGGTCTGGCCGACGCTGCCGGCGAACAGCGGGTGGTCCTCGGGGAAGCCGCTCTTGCCGTTCCAGGTGGTCACCACCGGAATCTGCCACAGCTCGGCCAGGGCCAGGACTTCGTTCCAGGCCTCGCCGGTGATCACGCCACCGCCGATCACCATGACCGGGCGCTTGGCCTCGCGCAGCACGTCGGCAGCCTTGGCCACCGCAGCCGGGTCGGGGAAGACCTTGCCGACGGGAGTGCGCTCCTCGATGGCGTGCAGGTTCACCTCGGCGGCCTCGGCCTGTACGTCCATCGGGATCTCGATGTGTACCGGGCCTGGGCGGCCGGTCATCATCGAGCTCCAGGCGCGGTGCATGATGAAGGGCATTTCTTCAACGCGGGTGGCGACCCAGTGGCGCTTGGAGACGGCCTCGGCGATCTTCGGGAAATCGTTGTCGGTGTAGCGCTCCAGCTCCTGCAGCAGGCCGTGGCCGCGCATGTGGGTGGGCGGGCCGCCGGTGATCAGCATCAGGCTGGTGGAGTCGGTGAAGGCGGTGGCCATGCCGATCACGGTGTTGCTGGCGCCGGCGCCGATGGAGGTCACTGCGGCCATGGGCTTGCCGGCGACGCGGTAGTAACCGTCGGCCAGGTGCACGGCGCTCTGCTCATGGAAGACCTGGATGAACTTCAGCTTCGACTCTTCCTCGAGGAAGGCGTCGGTGAGGGTCCAGATGCCGTGGCCGGGAATCCCGGCGACGTACTCGACGCCGTAGTTCTTCAGGGTTTGGGCAACCACTTGGCTGCCGGTTAGTTTGGGCATGTCGATGCTCCTTCGGGTGGTAGGTGGGGCTCAGGCGGGCTTGCGCGCGGCCCAGGCCAGGCCCTGCTTGGTCAGGCGGCGGATGTTCGGGTCGGCGAGGTTGCTCGTGTCGTGGCCGATGGAGTGGTAGAAGACGCGCCCCTCGCCCCAGTTGCGGACCCAGGCGACCGGGCTGCGATGGCCCTTGAGCCAGGGCATCGGGTTGCCGTCGAAGGTGGTTTCCGCCAGCACGTGCAGGTTCGGATCGACCTGCATGTAGTACTGCTCGGAGCGCACTTCGAAATCCTCAACGCCCTGGGTCACCTCGTGCTCGTGGTCGATGAAATTGACCATGTAGGGGTGCGGGTAACCCTCGCCGGCGGGGTGCTCGAGGAACGAGCCGCCAAGCACGAAGTGGTACTTCAGGCTGGCGCGGAAGGCCGCCCCGGCGCCGTGCCAGGCGGCCAGGCCGGTGCCGCTCTCGATGGCTTCGAGCAGGCGGCTTTCCTGGGCGGCGGTGAGGGTCTCGGTGGTCACTGCGTTGTTCCAGCCGATGACGATCAGGTCATAGCCGGTGAGGTCGCGGTCGAGGGTGAAGATGTCGGTCGATTCCTCGACCTGGAAGTCGAGTTCGGCGAACAGCTCGCGGGCCCAGGCGGCGATCTCGTAAGGGAAATGGCCGGGCCAGCCGCCATACAGGTAAAGGACACGGGTCACGGTTGAATACCTCCGGTGTTGTTGTTTTTGCGAGAGCCGGCGACGGGCTCCGGGCAGGGGAGTGCCCGGAGCGCAGGCGGCCTCGCGCTGGTTGGTTGTTCTCTTTGGCTTTCCTGAGTGGATTCAGGCGGCGCGGGGGCTGCCGCGGCCTGGGGTCGAGGTGTTCCCCGGCGCCCTGGCTGCGCAGGGCGCGGCGCTCTGCGCTTGCGCGGTCACGTCCGCAGAGCGGGACAGCGCAGCGGCATCGGGCAGGAAGACGAAGAAGTGACCGAGAACGGCGTGCCGCGATGCGGCGGGTTCCGGGCTGGGCCGGCCGGCATGCGGAGTAGCGCCGCAAGGGTCATGAAGGGAGCTGGCCATGGTTTCACCTCGATCTTGTTTTTGGCGTGGCGTATTCGGCTAAGGAGTTATACGTATAACCTTGATTTCACATTACCACCGGCAGAAGTCTTGTCAATACCAGGAGTCGACCAGGGCGACGCCAAGTCTGCGGCGCGGCTTCCAGGCCGCTTCCGGGGCCCGAAAGCTGAGCCGTTGCCGCGCCTAAAAGGTTCTTTGTCGCTTTTGGATATGTCGCAGTAGCCGCTGAGAATACGGGTTGTGGCCGTTCTGTGAATGGCGGTGCCGGTGCCCTTGGGGAGTTCTGACCACTTGGTCATTGCGCCGCTTTTCTAAAAACGACCCTGCGAAAGAAGCCCATTGACAAGCCAGGCGGTGGTGATAGCTTCGAAAGAAACGAGTTATACGAATAACTCAATAACAAGACACGAGCGAGGTACCCCATCCATGAACACGAATTCCGGCCCGCTGGCGGGCTCGATCATCGAAGGAAGGGCGTCCAGCGGCCTGCGGGCCGATCTCGCCATCGTGCGGGCCGGAAGCGATGCGCCGGCCTTGCCCAGCCACGTCCTGCGGCTGCGGCTCTAGCCCTCTTTCTTCGCATTCCAACACTGCCGGTCAGCCGGCCGAATCGACGCTCGACAGGGCCATCCAGGGCCCCGGCGAGCCCGTACCTGGTCGTTTCATCGCTTCATCCAAAACCTACAAGACAGGAGCAACACAGGTGAAAACACACAAGCCAGCGAAGGGGCGTGGCCCCGTCAATCCCGGCAGGCTCTGCGCCTGCATCGCCGTGCTCGGCGCGGCGCTGGGCGCTTCCGCCGCGATGGCCGAACAGCGTCTGGAGGTACTGCACTCCTGGGTGTCCGACAGCGAGGTGAAGGCGGTCACCGTAATCAAGCAGAACCTCGCTGCCAAGGGCGTGACCTGGGTCGATTCGGCCGTCGGCGGCATGAGCGGCAGCAATGCCCAGCAGGCGCTGCGGGCGCGGGTGACGGCGGGCGATCCGCCGGCCGCCATGCAATTCCTCGGGCATGAGGGGATGATCTGGGCTGAGCAGGGCTTGCTCGCCAGCCTCGATCAGGAGGCCAAGGCCAACCAGTGGGACGCGGCGGTACCTGATCCGCTCAAGCCCTTCCTCAAGCAGGGCGGCGAGTGGAAGGCGGTGCCGGTCAACACCCACCGGCAGAACTGGCTGTGGGCCAATGCCAAGGCTTTCGAAAAGGCCGGCGTGAAGCCGCCGCACACCTGGGACGAGCTGATCGGCATGGGCGACAAGCTGCGCGCGGCCGGCTACGTGCCTCTGGCGATCAGCGACGAGCCCTGGCAGATCGGCATTGTCTTCGACGCGATCCTGATCGACCTCTACGGTGCCGACTTCTACAAGAAGACCGCCATCGACCTGGACAAGGACGCCCTCGGCAGCCCGCAGATGGTCAAGGTGTTCGACACCCTGCGGCAGGTGCGCGGCCTGGCCGACAACAACTTCCCCGGCCGCGACTGGGCGGTGGCTACCGGCATGGTGATCAACGGCAAGGCGGCCATGCAGTTCATGGGCGACTGGGCCAAGGGCGAGTTTCTCGCCAAGGGCATGAAGCCGGGTAGCGACTTCCTCTGCCTGGAGACCCCCGGCAAGGAGATTTCCTTCCAGTTCGTGATGGACACCTTCGGCATGTTCAAGGTCAAGGACCCGGCGGTGCAGAAGGCCCAGGTGCTGCTGGCCGACGTGACCATGGACAAGAAGACCCAGCACGACTTCAGCCTGATCAAGGGCTCGATCCCGGCGCGTACCGATGTCGATATCTCCGACTACGACAGCTGCGGCATCAAGGCTGCCGAGGACCGCGCCACGGCGCTCAAGTCCGGCGCGCTGGTCGGCGCCATGACCCATGGTTTCGCCAGCCAGGCCGAGTTCGCCAACGTGTTCCAGGATGTGGCGAGCAAGTTCTTCGTGACCGACATGAGTTCGCAGGATGCGGTGAACATGCTGGTCCAGGGCATCGATAACGCGCGGTGATCGTCATGCAAGATACCTCCCTGAAGTCGCCTCGCGCCCTGGTCGAAGTGGAAGCGGGAGTGGCCGAAGTCGGCCGCTCCACCCCACCCTCCGGCGCACGGCGCTGGCTGGCCCGGCACCTGCCGAAGCTGGTCCTGGCCCCCAGTACCTTCGTGGTGCTGATCGCGGTCTACGTCTTCATCGCCTGGACGGCGTGGATTTCCATGTCCTCGTCCAAGGTGGTGCCCATCTACGACTTCGTCGGCCTGGAGCAGTACGTGCGCCTCTGGGCGACCGAGCGCTGGCACACCGCAGTGGTCAACCTGTTCGTCTTCAGCAGCCTGTTCCTGATCGGCGCAGTGCTGATCGGCCTGCTGCTGGCGATCCTGCTGGACCAGCGGGTGAGGGCGGAGGGCGCATTGCGGGCGATCTACCTGTACCCGATGGCGCTGTCCTTCATCGTTACCGGCACCGCCTGGAAATGGATTCTCAATCCGGGGCTGGGCATCCAGAAGGTGGTCAACGACCTGGGCTGGGACAGCTTCGTCTTCAACTGGATCGTCGACCCGCGCTACGCCATCTACACGGTGGTGATCGCCGGCATCTGGCAGTCCTCCGGGTTCGCCATGGCGGTGTTCCTGGCGGGGCTGCGAGGCATCGACAACTCGATCATTAAGGCTGCGCAGATCGAGGGCGCGAGCCTGCCGCAGATCTACTGGTGGATCATCGTGCCGATGCTGCGTCCGGCCTTCCTCAGCGTCGTGGTGCTGCTCAGCCACATCGCGATCAAGAGCTTCGACCTGGTCCTGGCGCTGACCAACGCCGGCCCCGGCGGCTCCACCGAGCTGCCCTCGACCTTCATGTTCGCCGCCAGCTTCCGCCGCAACCAGCTGGGCGTGGGCGCGGCGAGCGCGATGATGATGCTGATGACCGTCGCCGCGATCATCGTGCCCTACCTCTATTCGGAACTGCGAGGCCGCCGCGATGAGCACTGACCTGCAAGGCTTCTCCCGTTACCTGGGCGGACGCCTGTTCATCTACCTGGCGCTGGTGCTGGTGGCGCTTGTCTACCTGATGCCGCTGTGGGTGATGATCGTCACCTCGGTGAAGGACCTCGACGAGATCTACAACGGCTCGTTCATCGGCCTGCCGCAGCACATCACCTTCGAGGCCTGGGACAAGGCGTGGTCCAGCGCCTGCATCGGCACCGAGTGTGTCGGGTTGCGCGGCTACTTCCTCAACTCGATCCTCATGGTGGTGCCGGCGGTGGCGTTGTCGACGCTGATCGGCGCGCTGAACGGCTACACGCTGACCAAGTGGGAGTTCAAGGGCGCCAACGTGCTGTTCGGCCTGCTGCTGTTCGGCTGCTTCCTGCCGTTCCAGGCGGTGCTGCTGCCAATTGCCCAGTCGCTGGGTTACCTCGGGCTGGCCGGTTCGATCAAGGGCCTGATCCTGGTCCACACGGTGTACGGCATCAGCTTCACCACGCTGTTCTTCCGCAACTACTTCATCGGCCTGCCGGGTGATCTGACGCGCGCCGCGCTGGTGGACGGGGCGGGGTTCTTCCGCATCTTCTGGAGCATCATGCTGCCGGCTTCGATCCCGATCATCGTGGTCTCCTGCATCTGGCAGTTCACCCAGATCTGGAACGACTTCCTCTTCGGCGTCTCCTTCACCTCCGGCTCCAATACACCGATCACGGTGGCGCTGAACAACATCGTCAACGTCACCGCTGGCCGCAAGCAGTACAACGTCGACATGGCCGCCGCCATGGTCGCCGGCATTCCAACTCTGGTCGTCTACATCCTGGCGGGTCGCTACTTCGTGCGTGGCCTGACCGCTGGCGCAGTCAAGGGGTAAAGAACTATGGCAACTCTTCAGATCGACGGCGTGAGCAAGAGCTACGGCGACCTCGACATCCTCAAACGGGTGGACATCTCCATCGACCCGGGCGATTTCCTGGTACTGCTCGGCCCTTCGGGCTGTGGCAAGTCCACGCTGCTCAACCTGATTGCTGGGCTCGACGACATCAGCGCCGGGGAAATCCGCATTGCCGGGCAACGGGTGAACGAACTGTCGCCCAGGGATCGCGACATCGCCATGGTGTTCCAGTCCTATGCGCTGTACCCGACCATGAGCGTGCGCGAGAACATCGAGTTCGGCATGAAGATCCGCAAGATCCCGGCGGCCGAGCGCGCCGAGGCGGTCAAGCGGGTCGCCGCGCTGCTGCAGATCGAGCCGCTGCTGGAGCGCAAGCCCTCGCAGCTCTCCGGCGGCCAGCGCCAGCGCGTGGCCATGGGCCGTGCCCTGGTGCGCAACCCCAAGCTGTTCCTGTTCGACGAGCCACTGTCCAACCTCGACGCCAAGCTGCGGGTGGACATGCGCACCGAGATCAAGAAGCTGCACCAGCGCCTGGGCACCACCATCGTCTACGTGACCCACGACCAGATCGAGGCCATGACCATGGCCACCAAGGTCGCGGTGATGAAGGACGGCTACGTGCAGCAGCTGGCCGACCCGGAGACCATCTACGACACGCCGGCCTCGGTGTACGTGGCGCGCTTCGTCGGCTCGCCGGCGATGAACATCATCCCGGCCAGCTTCCGCCTGACCGACCGTGGCCCGCAGCTGCTGTTCCGCAAGCCGGACGGCAGCACCGTGAACCTGGGTGACGTGCGCATTTCGGACGAGACCGCACGGCAGTATTCCGGCCGCGATGTACTGGTGGGCATTCGCCCGGAAACCTTCCGCAGCGTGACGGCCGGGCAGCCCGGCGCCTTCGACGCGGACGTCGAGGTGATCGAGCCGACCGGGCCGGACACCCTGGCTTTCTTCACCCTCGGCGGCACCGAGGTGATCGCCCGCCTGGAGCCGCGCAGTGTGCAGTCCGGCCGTAGTGCCTGCCTGAGCGTGAATATGGAGAAGGTGGTGCTGTTCGACCGCGACAGCGAGAAGCGCATCCAGTAAGGCGCGAAGGAGCAGGGCGCCAGACGAAGGCGCCCGTCGTTACTCCCGGGCGCCGGCAACGGCGCGCGGGCGGGGCCTCGGTCCGGCAATCCTGTCGGCACCGGACCAGGCCCTTTTTCCTGCCTCGGGCACGCTCGCCCGCGTCATCTGCAGAGGTGCTTCCGATGGTTTCCATGAAGGACGTGGCGCGCGCCGCGGGCGTTTCCCAGCCTGCGGTTTCCTACGCCTACAGCGGCTCGCCGAAGGTCTCGGCGGCACAGCGCCAGCACATCTTCGCGGTCGCCGAGGAGCTGGGCTACCCGGGGCCCAACCTGCGTGCGCGCAGCCTGCGCTCGGGGCGCATCGGTGCCATCGGCCTGATCGTCATGGACCAACTGTCCTATGCCATCGACGATCCCTGGGCCACTGCGCTGCTGCGCGGCATCAGCAACATCAACGAACTGTCCAACGTCGCCCTGACGCTGTTCCCGATGAACAGCCGGCGGCTGGAGGAGGACGGCCAGGGCGGCGATGTGCACATGGCGGTGCGTGGCCTGGTGGACGGGCTGATCATCTCGACCTTGCCGGACGACCACCCGACCATCCAGTTCCTGCTCAAGCGCAAGATTCCCTTCGTGGTGGTCGACTCGCCACGCATCGAGGGCGTGCCCTACGTCGGCATCGATGATCGTGGCGCCGCGCGCGAGCAGATGCGCCACGTGCTAGGTCTCGGTCACCGGCGCATCGGCATCCTGCTGGAGCGCCTAAAGCCTGACGGCTATCGCGGCATGGTCGACGAGCGCCGCTACAACCGCTCCACCGAGATGATCGTCCGCGAGCGACTGACCGGCTACCTGGAAGAGGCGGCCACGGTCGGGCTGCGCTTCGAGGACCTGCATGTGATCGAAGCCGGCGGCTTCGACACGGTGGTCGGCAAGGCCGCCGCCGAGACCCTGCTGCGCAAGCAGGAAGTGACCGCAGTGATCGCCTGCTCGGACGTCATGGCGCTGTCCTGCCTGGCGGCAGCGCAGACCCTGGATGTCGCCGTGCCCGGTGATGTTTCGGTTGTGGGCTTCGACGACATTCCCGAGGCTGCCGAGAAGGGCCTGACCACCATCCGTCAGTCCCTCCTGGAGAAGGGCGAGTGCGCGGCGCGCTTCCTCACCGATATGCTGCAGTCACCGGAAACCCGTGAGCTGCCTCCGAAGGTGAAGATCTACCCGACCAAGCTGATCGTACGGACTTCCACGTCCGGGCCCAAGGACGCCAACGGCGACTAGTGGCCACTCGCTGTTCCTGGCGAGAGGCAGCTACCGACCCATAGCGGCCATTGGCAGGAGCTAAGAGAGTCTGCATTTCTCTGGAGAGGTGACAAATGATGGAGATAGAAATATCAGAGAGCGCCGACTGGCAGCTTTTCGAGAACGTAGCGCAGGTTCTTGAGCAAGGTCTTGGCGGTTACTGGAAAGAAAAGCTCGATGAAACGGATCAGCGCTACTGGGATTTGGCGG
>Ga0180219_1000378_pt1 | contig 38512 bp, 42 predicted proteins | sample eDN3rd30CBELigMG_FD_151338 | JGI IMG/M metagenome (GOLD analysis project Ga0180219, IMG submission 151338) | Enriched Miracle-Growth compost microbial communities from Emeryville, California, USA - eDNA 3rd pass 30_C BE-Lig MG (version 2)... ... | reverse complement strand
GGGTCTTATATCCATGCAATGCGACACAGTCTGGAAAGATGCGCGCCTTGCCACCATGGCGGGCGACGATCTGGGGATTATCGATCATGGTCTGATCGCCGCGCGCGACGGCATCATCCTCTATGCCGGCCCCGAATCCGGCGCGCCCGCCTTCGACGCCGCGCGGACCGTCCGCTGCGAGGGCCGCTGGATCACGCCGGGGCTGATCGACTGCCACACGCATCTGGTCCACGGCGGCAATCGCGCGCGCGAGTTCGAGATGCGGCTGGAAGGCGCGTCCTATGAGGCAATCGCGCGGGCGGGCGGCGGCATCCTCTCCACCATGAAGGCGACGCGCGCGGCGGGCGAGGCGGAACTGATCGCATCCGCTCTTCCCCGGCTGGACGCGTTGATCGCCGAGGGCGTGACGACGGTGGAGGTGAAGTCGGGCTATGGTCTCGATGTAGCGTCGGAGATGCGGATGCTGCGCGCGGCGCGGCGGCTGGGCGCGGAACGGCCGGTGCGGATCGAGACGAGCTTCCTGGGCGCCCATGCCCTGCCGCCCGAATTTGCGGGCGATGCGGACGGCTATATCGCCATGCTTTGCGACGAACTGATGCCGCAGGTGGCCGCGAGCGGGCTGGCCGATGCGGTGGATGCTTTTTGCGAGGGCATCGGCTTCACATCGGAGCAGACGCGGCGGCTGTTCGAGGCGGCCGCGCGTCATGGCCTGCCGGTGAAACTTCATGCCGAACAATTGTCCAACCTGCACGGCGCGGCGCTGGCGGCGGAATTTGGCGCACTGTCCGCCGATCATCTGGAATATCTGGATGAAAGCGGGATCGCAGCGATGGGGCGGGCCGGGACGGTCGCCACGCTGCTGCCGGGCGCTTATTATTTCGTGCGCGAGACGAAGCTGCCGCCGATCGAGGGGCTACGACGCGCGGGTGTGCCGATCGCACTGGCGACCGACTGCAATCCAGGCACGTCGCCGCTCACCTCGCTGCTGCTGGTGATGAACATGGGGGCGACGCTGTTCCGGCTGACCGTTGCGGAATGCCTGGCGGGCGTGACGCGCAACGCCGCGCGGGCCCTGGGTCTTGGCGAACGGATCGGAACCATCGAGGCCGGCAAGAGCTGCGATCTTGCCATCTGGGACATCGAAAGTCCCGCCGAACTTGTCTATCGCATGGGGTTCAACCCGCTCCATGCCCGTATCTGGAGTGGTCAATGAACGAAGTCATGCTTTGCCCCGGCGACGTGACGCTCGCCCAATGGCGCGCGGTGTATCGCGGCGCGGCGGTGCGCCTCAATCCGGAGTGCGCGAAGCGCGTGGCTGAAAGCGCGGCGGCGGTCGCGCGCATTTTGGCGAAGGGTGCGCCGGTCTACGGCATCAACACCGGCTTTGGAAAGCTCGCCAGCGTCCGCATCGGCGACGACGATCTGGCGAGGCTCCAGCGCAATATCGTGCTGAGCCATGCGGCGGGCGTGGGCGCACCTTCGCCGGTGCCGGTGGTGCGGCTGATGATGGCGCTCAAGCTCGCCAGCCTGGCGCAGGGCGCTTCGGGCGTGCGGCCCGAAACGATCGCTCTGCTGGAGGCGATGCTGGCGAAGGGGTTGACGCCGGTCATCCCCGCGCAGGGTTCGGTAGGGGCGAGCGGCGACCTTGCCCCGCTGGCGCATATGGCCGCGACGATGATCGGCGTGGGCGAGATTTTCATCGGGGACGCGCGGCTGCCCGCAGCGGAGGCTTTGAAGCAGGCGGACCTGTTGCCGGTCGAACTGGGGCCGAAGGAAGGGCTGGCGCTGCTCAACGGCACGCAATTCTCGGCCGCCAATGCGTTGGCCGGATTGTTCGAGGCGGAATTGCTGTTCCAGTCGGCGCTGGTGACGGGCGCGCTCTCGACCGAAGCCGCCAAGGGTTCCGACACGCCCTTCGATCCGCGCATCCATGCCCTGCGCCGTCACAAGGGGCAGATCGAGGTCGCCGCCGCCCTGCGCGCGCTGATGACCGGATCGCCGATCCGCGCCAGCCATCTGGAGGGCGACGCGCGGGTGCAGGACCCCTATTGCCTGCGCTGCCAGCCGCAAGTGATGGGCGCGGCGCTGGACGTGCTGCGGCAGGCGGCGGCGACGCTGGAGATCGAGGCGAACGGCGTTTCGGACAATCCTCTGATCTTTCCGGACACCGACGAGGCACTGTCGGGCGGCAATTTCCATGCCGAGCCGGTCGCCTTCGCCGCCGACATGATCGCGCTTGCCATTTGCGAGATCGGTTCCATCGCGGAGCGCCGCATCGCCATGCTGGTCGATCCGGCGCTGTCGGGCCTGCCTGCTTTCCTCACGCCAAAGCCCGGCCTCAACTCCGGCTTCATGATCCCGCAGGTGACGGCGGCCGCGCTGGTGAGCGAGAACAAGCAGCGCGCCTATCCCGCCAGCGTCGATTCCATTCCGACGTCGGCCAATCAGGAGGATCATGTGTCCATGGCCGCCCATGGCGCACGCCGCCTGCTGGAGATGGCGGAGAATGCGACGGCGGTGATCGGCATCGAATGGCTCGCCGCGGCGCAGGGCGTCGATTTCCATGCGCCGCTGGCGTCGAGCGAGCCGCTGGAGGTCGCCCGCACCTGCCTGCGCCGCAAGGTGCCGACGTTGGCCGACGACCGCCATTTCCACCCCGATATGGAGCGGGCCACTGCGCTGGTCCGATCGGGCGCGCTGGTGGCGGGCGCGGGCGATCTGCTGCCGGAGGTCGCATGAAGGATTGGCTGGAAATCATCCGGGGCGACGCGCCGCTGATCGTCTCCTTTCCCCATGGCGGCACGGAGCTTGCCGATGTGGAGAGCGCATTCCGTTCCCCTTGGCTGGCGCGGCGGGATGCCGACTGGTGGATGGACCGGCTTTACGGCTTTGCGCGGGAATTGGGCGCGACGATGGTTCGCAGCCGCATTTCGCGCAGCGTCATTGACCTTAATCGCGATCCTTCGGGGGCTTCGCTCTATCCGGGGCAGGCGACGACGGAATTATGTCCCACCACCACCTTTGACGGCGATCCGCTTTATGTCGGCGCAACGCCTGACGAAGCGGAAATCACACGGCGGCGGGAGGCGTGGTTCGCGCCCTATCATGCAGCGCTGGAAGAAGAGATCGCCCGGCTGCGCGCACGGCATCCGCGCATTGTCCTCTATGACGCTCATTCGATCCGCAGCCATGTGCCGCGCCTGTTCGACGGCGAATTGCCGCAGTTCAACATCGGCACCAATGGCGGCGTCACCTGCGATCCGGCGCTGGAGAGGGCGGTGACGGACATCTGCGCGAATAGCGGAATGAGCCATGTGCTGAACGGACGTTTCCGGGGCGGCTGGACGACGCGCCATTATGGCCGCCCTGAAAAAGGCGTGCACGCGATCCAGATGGAACTGGCCATGCGGGGCTATATGGACGAGCCGGATGTGCTCGACGAAGCCAATTGGCCGACCGCCTGCGACCCGGCGCGTGCCCCCGTTACGCCGACCCTCATTCAAATCCTGAAGGCCTGCGTCGCCTTCGTCGAGCAGGAAGCCAAGCCATGACCCGTATCGACAACAGCCGCATCATCAAGGCCCCGACAGGGCCGGAACTGTCCGCCAAAAGCTGGCTCACCGAAGCGCCGCTGCGGATGCTGATGAACAATCTCCATCCCGACGTGGCGGAACGGCCGGAGGAACTGGTCGTCTATGGCGGCATCGGCCGGGCGGCGCGCGACTGGGAAAGCTATGACCGGATGGTCGAGACGCTGAAACGGCTGGAGGCGGATGAAACGCTGCTGGTCCAGTCGGGCAAGCCCGTGGGCGTGTTCCGCACCCATGAAGATGCGCCCCGCGTCCTCATCGCCAACTCCAACCTCGTGCCGCATTGGGCGAATTGGGAGCATTTCAACGAACTCGATAGGCGCGGCCTCGCCATGTATGGCCAGATGACCGCCGGATCGTGGATCTATATCGGCACGCAGGGCATCGTGCAGGGCACCTATGAAACCTTCGTGGAAATGGGACGCCAGCATTATGACGGCGATCTTGGCGGCAAATGGCTGCTGACAGCGGGTCTTGGCGGCATGGGCGGGGCGCAGCCGCTGGCCAGCGTGATGGCGGGCGCGTCCTGCCTCGCCATCGAATGTCAGCCGAGCCGGATCGAGATGCGGCTGCGGACGGGCTATCTGGATGTCGCCGTCTCCACCATCGAGGAGGCGATGGCGATCATCGACAAAAGCTGCGCCGACAGGAAGCCCGTGTCGGTCGGCTTGCGGGGCAATGCGGCGGAGATTTTGCCGGAGCTTTATCGGCGCGGCATCCGGCCCGACCTGCTCACCGACCAGACCAGCGCGCATGATCCGGTGAACGGATATCTCCCCATCGGCTGGACCGTGGCGGAGTGGATCGAGCGGCGCGAACGGGAACCCGAAGCCGTGGCGAAGGCGGCGAAAGCCTCCATGGCCGTCCATGTCCGCGCGATGCTGGATTTCCAGGCGGCGGGCGTGCCGACGACCGACTATGGCAATAATATCCGCCAGGTGGCGAAGGATGAGGGCGTGGAGAATGCCTTCGACTTCCCCGGCTTCGTCCCCGCCTATATCCGCCCGCTGTTCTGCCGGGGCATCGGGCCGTTCCGCTGGGTCGCGCTATCGGGCGACCCGGAAGACATCTATCGCACCGACGCCAAGGTGAAGGAGTTGTTGCCCGACAATGCGCATCTCCACAACTGGCTCGACATGGCGCGGAAGAAGATCCAGTTCCAGGGGTTGCCCGCGCGCATCTGCTGGGTGGGGCTGGGCGACCGGCACCGGCTGGGCCTTGCCTTTAACGAGATGGTGGCGAAGGGGGAATTGAAGGCCCCGGTCGTCATCGGCCGCGACCATCTGGACAGCGGATCGGTCGCGTCCCCCAATCGCGAGACGGAAGCGATGAAGGACGGCAGCGACGCCGTTTCCGACTGGCCATTGCTCAACGCGCTGCTCAACACGGCGTCGGGTGCGACATGGGTATCGCTCCACCATGGCGGGGGCGTGGGTATGGGCTTTTCCCAGCATAGCGGCATGGTGATCGTCGCCGACGGCACGGCGCAAGCGGCCAAGCGGCTGGAACGCGTACTGTGGAACGATCCCGCCACCGGCGTCATGCGTCATGCCGATGCGGGCTATGACATCGCGCGGGACTGCGCGCGCGAAAAGGGCCTCGACCTGCCCGGCATATTGGGGTGAGCGTCACGCAGATCATCCGGGCGGGCGACTGTCCGGAGGTCGCCTGGAAGAATGGCGGGGGCACGACGCGGGAAATCGCCGTCTTTCCGCTTGGCGCGAGCATGGACGATTTCCTCTGGCGGCTCAGCATGGCGCGGGTGGAAAGGGCGGGCGCCTTTTCCACCTTTGCGGGCATCGATCGGGTCCTGGCGGTGCTGGACGGTGTATTGCATCTGTCCGGTCCGGCACTCGACGTTCGGTTGGGCGGCGCCAGCGCGCCCTACGCCTTTGATGGATCTGCGGCCGTGACGGGAGAGCCGGTGGACGGCCCGGTGCTGGACCTTAACGCCATGGGACGGCGCGGCGCGTGCCACATCGTGATGCAGCGTCTCCGCGCCGGCGACGTTGCGCCCTCTCGGGGAGCAGGCTTCCTTGTCGCGCTCGAAGCTCAACAGTTGGGAAATTCCATGCTTGAGCGATGGGACTGCGCCCGCATGGATGGCCCCCTGCATGTCATGGGGCCGTCCATTCTGGTCCAATTCGTCCAGGGCGTTTGAAGCCTCCGCCCTCGCTGGAGAGCCGCATGGACCGTCGGCGTAATCCGACTTCAGCTTGACGCCCCTTGCACGGCGGCTGTGGCCGCCATGGCTTCCAGTTGCAGCCCATATTCAAGATCATCCAGCGCCGCTTGATGTGCTGGACAAAGGCGCTGCGGGTGTAGCGCAGTCTCCCCGCGACATTGGCTGTTATGGCCCTATAATCCGAGGCCATTTCGCATCTGCGATCCGCCGGGAAGATTCATATTCTTCATGACAGCCCCTGCAAGGCGCGTCCGGCGATGCCTCAATCAGGCCGGATTTTCTGAATGCGGCTCTGTAGCGCCTCCCGCTTCCCTCAGTCGATCAAGCCTTCCTTGCGAAACGCCGTGACCGCAGCCCGCCGTGCCGAGTTGGCTGCGGGGAAGCCGGCATAGCCGGAGGCATGATAGATCACTTCTTCCAGTTCCTGCATCGTCAGGCCATTGGCGAGCGCGATCATCATGTGGATTTGCAGTTCATCCTCGGACCGAAGGCCGATCAGAATGCCGAGAGTGAGGAGACTCCGCGCCCGCTTGTCCAGCCCGGGCCGGGTCCACAAACGCGCGAAGACATTCTCAAAGGCGATGGGGCCGATTTCCTGGGCGAACCCGGTTTTGGCGCCGCCTTCCGCCGCTTCGCGCATGACCTGCGAATCAAAGCTCCTGAGCAGCGCAAGCGCGGCTTCGCGCTGCTCATCGGTGATTTTGGCATTCGGCTCATGCATCAGACATCCCCGCTTGTTGCCGAACGACGTCGTGCATAGCGCCGTTCCTATGGGATGATCGGTTAATGGTTCAACATTGAATACACAAGGGCGTCACTGCCCGGCCGGTGCCGCATTCGTCGACGGATGTGCCCTGACAAATCGGAGCATCGACACATGACCCGACTGGGGGAGGTATACTCAATCCTGGCGGTCGATGGCGCCTTCCGCTTGCATGTGCGAGCGGCTCCCGTTCCGCAGGCCATGTGTCCATTCGGCAGGCTTCATCGGCGCGAAGGCGTCGTCGGCCCAATGCGGCGATTCCCCGGGAATCCCGTAGCGGAACGGTCGGCCCTTGGGGATATAGAGCGTTCCGAACATCCAGTCGTAGATGGCCAGCATGATGCCATAATTCCGGAAATTACCACCGTCACGCCCATAGCCATGATGGCTGTGATGCACGCCGGGCGATATCAGCACATGTTCCATCGCGCGAAACGCCGTTCCGACACGCGGATGCGCGCGAATGGCGTCATCCCAGCGGAAGTCGGCATGGGTTATGATGCCCCACAACATGAACAGGGTCACGGCGAAGCCGGCGGGCAGGGCCAGCCCCAGATAGAGCGACAGCGCGAGGACCCACGAAAGCCCCCCGACCAAAGTCCAGAACAAGCTGGTGCGGAAGTTCAGCAGCACATTCACATATTTGCCGGTGTGATGCGTGCGGTGCATCCGCCAAAGCCAATCCATATGGCGCGCGCCCTTGAACTGGTGGGACAGGCGATGAACCCAGTAGTTGGCGAACTCGCCGAGCAGCACGATCGCTATCAACGACGGCAGGAATGGCGCACCGGCCAGCGCGCCTTTCCATTGCGGCAGCAACGCCGCGAGCACGGACGCGATCGCTGCAGCGCTGAGCGGCCTCAACAGCAGACCGAAAAGGATGCAGATGGTGTTAACGAACCAGTCGTTACGGCTGTAAATCCCCCGATGGCGGCCCACGACAAGCTCTGCGATGAAGATGACGCCGGTCACGGCGAATACCCAGTGGATCAGATTACCCATATATACCTCCCCGACTGCTATCCGCCGGCTGGAATCATATTTCCAATACATCGTAACCGGTTTATTGATAGCAGATGACTATGATAGATATTTCCGTGCTCCGCTATGTCGTGACGCTCGCCCGCTGCAACACCTATGCTGAGGCGGCTGAGGAACTGCGGATTTCGCAGCCATCGCTGACCCGGGCGGTGCAGCAGTTGGAGCGGCATTATGGTGTCCGCCTGTTCGACCGGGGCCGTAATGGCGCATCGGTGACGGCCGAGGGGCGCAATCTGATCGAAGGAGCGGCCGGGCTGATCGCACACGCCGAAAATCTTGAGCAGCAATGGGCGAGCATCGCTTCAGGTGTAGCGGGGATCGTCCGTTTCGGGATCGCGCCGATGCCTGCGCGAGCCCTGCTTGCCGACGTGCTCGCCGAGCGGATGAGGGCCTATCCGGAGGTGCGGAACGAGGTTGCGGTCGGCAATGTCGACCGGCTGGTGCAGCTTCTGACGAGCGGTCGGATCGAGTTCTTCATCGCCGCCGAAGGACAGATAGAGTCGGCCCCACATCTGTCCAGCCGGCCCCTCGGTGAGTTTCCGGTGGACCTGATCGTCCGGGCGGGCCACCCATTGACGCGACCGGATGCAAAGCCGGGTCCCTATCCATTGCTCATGTCGAGCAGGACGGGTCTTGCGCTGGCCGCGGAGATGGCGCGAATGGATGTCGGGCGTCCCCACGTCATCGACGACTTCAACGTGCTTGTCGAACTGACCTTGGAGAGCGATGCCATACTGCAAACCTCGGCCTACACAGTCGCAAAGGAGTTGCGATCCGGCACTCTGACGCGGCTCGATTGGCAGAGCGGCGTCAGCTCGCGCATCATGTTCTATTCCATGGAACGGCGCAGCCTTTCACGCATGGCCGCGACACTCAAAGCGATGTTCCAGTCTCGCATCGTTGCTCTGCGCGATCAAGCATCCTAGAGCAGTATCCGATCATTCCGGTTCATATCCCGCAGCGGTGAAGGGGCCGGCGCGTGCACGCCCTCGTGAGGTCACTCGCGTCGTCCGGCTCGTCTTTCTCGATCCCGCCATCGCCAGCGCGGATTGTCGACGGAAAGATGCCCCCGCACATCGACACCAACGGCTGATGCAAACAGACGCCATTGCGTTAAGCTGAACCGAGCAACCTATACTTCTCGGGATATCGCAACGGCGTTAATCGCGATGAGACACCGGGGCGGTCCTTGGCGGCACCCAGCCCGCCTCCATCAGCGCCGCGTCTTACGCACCGCTGGAACGAGCAAATCGCCGTGTTAGGGATGTGATCGATCTCAGCCCGTCACGATACCAGCGGCGCTTCGGTGTCGCTTTGCGTTGCAGGGCCAATAAAAAGCGGCCGTGCTGCCATGTCACTCCCTACCGTCAAAATGGGCGACAGAGAAAAGGCCGTCGGAGCGGCCAAATGTTGCTCCAGATACGCTCTCTGCAGACCGGACCATTTCCACAAACGGCGCGGAACTGCGCCACTTTCCGAGATATTTTCCTTTTATATCAATTACTTAGAAGATAATGGCGGAGCGGGAGGGATTCGAACTCAGGCGATAACCGGCTGATTTACAGCAAACATCAGCGCCCGGTTTTTGTTCGATACCTCGGAATGTACCTCGAGCACCTCTGAAAATTTTCTCGCCTGAAAACCGTAACTTGTCGGCTCAGTTCGACTGCGTGCACGGTATTCGAACCCACGATACAAAGCAAGTTGTCGGCGGCCGCTGAACGACCGGCTTTGGACTTTCCTGCCGTTCGCAGTTTGGGTGCAAAGTCTCCGGTCACGCGGCACTGTGCCTGCCATCGGATTGCCGTGGGCCATGCGACACCAAACCGCGCCGCTGCCGCTGGGCAGCACATCCCGTTATCAATCAGTTGCGCTTCTTCACGAACTCGGCCCTGAGCACCAGGCCCTTGATCCCTTCGTATCGACAGTCGATCTCCTGCGGATCGCCGGTGAGCCTGATCGATTTAATCAATGTGCCCCGCTTCAGCGTCTGCCCCGCTCCCTTGACGGCAAGATCCTTTACGAGTGTGACCTGATCGCCGTCAGACAAGAGGTTGCCTACCGCGTCGCGCACTTCCACGCCTGAGCCCTGTTCAGCGTCTCGCAATTGCCCGGCGGGAACCCAGTCTCCGGTCTCCTCGTCGAACACATAGTCTTCGTCACTCATCATACACTCCTTCTATCATTGGACCGGCTTCATCGGGCGCGCAGATTTCTCTCGATCGACCAGACATAGACCGCGAGAAGACCCGTGCCGAGCGATGCGATCGCTAGAGCCCACTGGCCCAAGCCTAGCCATGCCGCCGTTCCCAAGACTCCGCCAACGACGAAGCAGAGCCAGAACAACGAATGGTCGCTAATCAAGCTGGATTTCTCGCAATCCCAGTGCGAGCCCAATGCGTCGCCCAAACGGATCATCTGCGCGGAGGGGAACATGCCCTCTTGAAGATGCTGCGGATCGCGCTCCAGTACGCAATGAAGCCCCCCTGCGGCTGCGGCCAACAGGACCAGGGCGGGATAGATATCATCCGCTTCAAAAAACAGGAACGCGATGAGGGTGGCAGTCGCAACTCCCGACAAAATGGCGGTTCGGCGCCAGTGCGCAAGTCCGTGGGCGCAGAGCGTGGTGAGGACGACGCCAACAAGAAAACTCAACAACGCCGTTCCAACAAGTTGGAAGGACTGCATGCCAGCCAACTCAACACCCAGGATGGTGGTATTCGCTATTGGAGAAGCGAGATATATGTTGCCGAACGCCAGGAACCCTGCTGCGTCGATGAACCCGGCCAGAGCAGCCAGGCCGCGCGCCAACGGGACAAGCGAACGCTCGGCGCGCGCGATCTCCAAGGTGCCCGGCCTCCGTCGAGGCCGCCGAACGCGGTCAATGCGTGGCATGTTCTGCTTCAGCCTGCGGCAGTCGCTCAATCACGAGCGCTATACCCTGTCCGCCGCCGATGCACATCGTTACGAGGCCATACCGACCACCAATGCGCTCAAGTTCATACAATGCCTTGATGGTGATGATAGCGCCAGTTGCGCCGACGGGATGGCCGAGACCGATACCGCTGCCGTTCGGGTTCACCTTCGCCGGATCGAATCCAAGAAGCTTGGCAACGGCGCAGGCTTGGGCGGCAAAGGCTTCGTTCGCCTCGATCACATCCATGTCTTCAAGACGCAATCCGCAGCGATCGAGCGCGATCGGCACGGCTTCGACCGGGCCTAGCCCCATGACTTCGGGCGCCACGCCGGCGTGACCCCAGCCAATAACCTTGGCGCGTGGCGTGAGCCCGTGACGCGCTGCCGCGTCAGCCGACGCGAGCACCAGTGCGCCGGCACCATCATTTATCCCGCTCGCGTTCCCGGCGGTGACCGTGCCGTTCTTCTCGCGAAAAATCGGCTTCAAACCGGTCAATGCGACCTCGGAAAGCTCGGCTCGCACATGCTCATCCATCTTGAAGTGAACCGTGCCGCCCTTGGCGCGTACTTCGACCGGCACGATCTGCGCCTCAAACCGGCCCTCCGCCTGGGCGGCAGCGGCGCGTCGGTGACTCTCGGCCGCGAGCTCATCCTGCATCTGACGCGTGATCGAATAGCGATCGGCCACGTTCTCGGCGGTCACCCCCATGTGCCCCGCGCCGAAGGGATCGTTCAGCGTGGCGTTCATGGCGTCGATCATGACCTCGTCGCCCATGCGCCGGCCCCAACGCATCGCTTTGACGACGTGCGGCGACTGACTCATGCTCTCCACGCCTCCGGCCACCGCAAATTCGCATTCACCCAACATGATCATCTGCGCTGCGGAGACGATCGCCTGCACGCTCGAGCCGCACAGCCGGTTGAGCGTCAACGCCGGCGTGCGGTCGGGGATACCCGCCGCAATCGCAGCAATTCGCGAGACATAGGCATCGCGCGGTTCGCTCTGGATCACCTGGCCGAGAACCACATGACCGATCTGCCCCGGATTGAGCCCAGCGCGCTTGATCGCTTCGGAGATAACGATCTGGCCCAGCTCCCACGGCGCAACATCTTTGAGGCTTCCGCCGAAGTCGCCAATCGCGGTCCGCGCTCCGGCCAGAATTACTACGTCCTGCAAAGGAGTTCCTCCCTGTTAGTGGTTCAAAAAGCAGCATGGCGGATCGCGTAAGGCACGGACTAAACCGCTGGCGCGCTGCGCCCTTGCCCATATTTGTCATTGAGAAGGTCGATCGCCATCGTCTGCGCGCTGGCATAGTCCGCCGCGTAAAGAACCTTGCCGGACGCACTACCGAGATGAACCCGTTCGAGCATGGACCGCGGCTGCGGTTGCACGCCCGAAAGGATGACTTTCGAGCCCGAAACACGGGCCTGTTCGACAAATTCCTCGAGCGCTTGGACCCCGCTGGCATCCAGCAGAGGCACAAGTCGCATACGCAGGATGATGCCCTTCGGCGTCGCACCGACGCGCCGCAACGTATCGAGCAGTTCGCCCGCCACGCCAAAGAAGAAAGGGCCATTTATGCGGAAGACTTCGATACCGGCGGGCAAAGTATCGCGCTGGTGCATGTCTTCAGAGTCGAGGTCCGGATCCATCTTGCCGCTTGTGTCGACCTCAACGGCTTCAGCCATTCGGGCCATGAACAGGAGCGAGGCCACCGTGACGCCTACGCCGATCGCGACCGTGAGATCGACGAGAACGGTCAGGCCGAAGGTCAGCAGGAGAACGGCGCGATCGCCGTTCGGCATGCGCAGGAGCGCGAGAAAGCGCTTATACTCGCTCATGCCCCAAGCCACCATGAAGAGGATGGCCGCCAGTGCCGCCATCGGCACGAAGGCCATCAGATCGGTCGCGAAGAGGATGAAGAGAAGCAGGAAGACGGCGTGCATGATCCCCGACACCGGCGTCTTCGCGCCAGACCGGATGTTGGTCGCCGTCCGGGCGATCGCGCCTGTCGCCGGCAAGCCGCCGAACACGGCAGAGCCAAGGTTGGCAACGCCCTGCCCAATCAGTTCCTGGTTCGAGCGGTGGCGCGTTCCCGCCATTCCGTCGGCGACGACCGCTGACAACAAGGCTTCGATGCCTGCCAGAAAAGCGATGGTGAATGCCGACGGGAGAACGGCGTTGATCTTTGCCAGCGAGATTTCCGGGAGCGAGGGCATTGGCAGCCCCGCCGGAATGTCCGGAAATCGCGAACCGATCGTATCAACGGGGAGCTTGAGTACAGTTACCGCAACCGCGCTAACGACAACGGCGATGAGGAAGCCCGGCAACTTGGGCGCGAGCCTGCGCAGCGTGATGATGATCGCGAGCGATCCGCCCCCCACTGCCACGGTCGCCACGCTGACGGTCGACATCGCACCAAAATAGGCCTGCCACTTTGGAATGAAGTCCGCAGGCACCTTATCGACCACGAGACCGAGAAAGTCCTTCACCTGGCTCGACGCGATGATGACCGCGATGCCGGCGGTGAAGCCCGTCACGACAGGGTGCGGAATATATTTGATCATCTGGCCCAGGCGGAATGCCCCGGCGAGAATCAAAATCACCCCGGCAAGCAGCGTGGCGATCAGCAATCCGTCATAGCCATGCTTGGCGATCACGTTGAATATCACGACCACGAAAGCGCCGGTCGGGCCGCCCACCTGCACGCGCGATCCGCCAAGGGCAGAGATCAAAAAGCCTGCGATGACCGCCGTGACCAGACCTTTGTCGGGCGAAGCGCCGCTGGCTATTCCGAGCGCCATGGCCAAGGGCAGGGCGACGATAGCGACGGTCAGACCGGCAATCGCGTCGGCCCTGAACAAACTGGCCGAATAGCCCTCGCCCAGGACGGTGACGAGCTTTGGCCGGAACAGGGCGGTTTTCACTGCCCTTCCACTTGTCCCGCCGTCTTGTCATAGAGCAGCGACGAGCTTTGCCCGGACCGGGCGCCACTGACGGTCTCGCGCAAGCGAACCCCGCGCCCCACACCTATGGTCGGCGCATGTTCGCCGATGAGTTCGATACCGGCGCGTTCCAAAGCGGTTATCACCTTGACCAGCGTATCGACGACACCGCGCACCTGGCCGTCAGACGATTCCATCCGCTGGATGGTCGGCAGCGACAGTCCGGCCAGTTCCGCCAGCTGACGCTGATCGATACCGAGAAGGGCGCGCGCAGCCCGCATCTGCTGTGATGTGATCATTGTGACCCCTGATGTATAATACATCAAAATCCAGTATTAACAACTTAGCTGATGGTTGTATATATGGATTATGCCACGCCATAAGTTATCTTGCGCCGAACGCCCCGCGCTGCCGTCAGGACTGGGCCCCACAGCAGGCAGATGACTTTCCGGCCTATGTGTCGATCTTAATTACCGGGCACCTCATGGCGCCCATAATCATCGCGCTCGTTAGAGACGCTCAGTTGCCGCTGGGTGCGCTCGTCGCGATCATCCTGCCGATAGCGATCATCTTGATGATTGCGCTGCTACAACCCGTCAAGGGCGCAATCATCGCCATTCAATGGTGGTTTGGCATGCATGGCTTCAAGAGAGAACGGCAAGACCCCGTCGGCAACGCCACATGATCGAAATTCGCCCAATCGCAAACACTGAGAACGACGAAGCGGTCAGGGCCGGCGCGTCGTTCACCCCGTCCCCGGTCATGGCGACGACGTTGCTCTCGGCTCGCAGCGCATCGACGAGGCGTAGTTTGTGGACGGGGGCAACGCGCGCGAAGATGGACGTCTCGCGAACGGCGGCGGCGAGCCCCGCCGCGTCGAGAGCATCGAGATCGGCGCCGGTCAGCGCCTTTGCGTCTGCCGGAGCGATTCCGAGCATGCTGGCAATGCGCGAGGCGGTGCGCGGATGATCGCCTGTGATCATCAGCACGCGGATGCCGGCGCGGTGCGCCTCGGCGATGGCCGCGGCAGCTTCCTCGCGCGGCGGGTCCATCATGCCGACGGTTCCGACGAAGATCAGGTCATCCTCGAGCGTTTCGCCGGCGGCCGCCTGATCGATGCAGGCAAGCGGCCGGTAAGCCACCGAAAGCGTGCGCAGCGCTTCGTCGGAGAGCCGATCGACGTCCGCGAGCGCCTGCGACCGTCGCGCATCGTCGAAAGGAAGCACTTCCATGCCGACGCGGACTCGGCCGCAGCGTTTTATGAGGACGTCGGGCGCGCCCTTGGTGATGACGACGAGTTCGCCGTCATGCTCCAGATCCCGCTCGATGGTGGACATCATCTTGCGGTCCGAGGTGAACGGTATTTCAGCGACGCGTTCGAAGCGCGCCTGCCGCCGCGCCTCGATGCCGAGCTTTTTCTCGGCGACCAGGAAGGCGGCCTCGGTGGGATCGCCCTGAATCTCCCAGGTCCCGTCGGGCAGCTGCTGGAGCCCTGCGTTTCCAGCCAGGCTCCCGCCGCTCAGCACCACGATGTGCTCGGCCTTCGTCGGACCGGCAAGCGCCTGCCGGTCCGGTGTCCCGATCGTTCCAAGCGGCGCGTAGCCCACGCCCGTCACGTGGCTGTCGCCCGAGGCGGTGACCACGCGCTGGATGGTCATTTGCGAGCGCGTCAGAGTACCTGTCTTGTCCGAGCAGATCACCGTGGCCGAGCCCAGGGTCTCCACGGAGGAAAGGTGCTTCACCACCGCGTTGCGGGCAGCCATCCGCTGCACGCCAAGCGCCAGCACCAGAGACAGGATGGCGGGCAACCCCTCCGGCACCGCCGCAACGGCCAGCGAGACGCCGAGCAACAGCACCGCGACGATATCGTCGGCCGTCCTGACATCCGAGACGGCAAGCACGGTCGCGATGACAATGAGCGCGATGATGACCACGGCTATGGTCAGCATCCGGCCGATCCGCGCGACTTCCCTTTGCAGTGGAGTGGGCGCTTCTTCAGTCGCGTCGAGCATGGTTGCGATCGCGCCCACCTCGGTCGACATGCCGGTGGCGGTGACGATCGCCCGGCCGCTGCCCTGGACGATGGCCGTGCCCTTGAACACCATCGAGGTCCGCTCGGCCAGCGGGGCGGGCCCGGGGAGCGGGGCCGCGTCCTTGAGCACGGGCTCGCTTTCGCCCGTCAGCGAAGCCTCTTGAACGCGCAAGGTGGCTGCCGCGAGCAAGCGGGCATCAGCGCCGACGGCGTCCCCTTCCTCGAGCAGAAGGACGTCGCCGGGCGTCAGTTCGGAGCTCGGGATGCGGCTGCGCCGGCCGTCGCGAAGCACCGACGAGGTCGCCGCGGTCATCCGGGCCAGGGAGGCCACGGCGTTCGCGGCCTTGCTCTCCTGCGCAAAGCCGAGCGCCGCGTTTAGGACGATGATGATCGCGATCACCAGCGCGTCGATGGGCAAGCCCTCGCGCCCCTCGGCGATCCAGGCCGCCAGGGCGACAACCACCGCGCCGATGAGCAGATAGATAAGCGGATCGTGAAACTGCGCCAGCAGCCGGCGCCAGGCGGACAATGGCGGCGCCGCGCGCAGTTCGTTGGGCCCCCGCTCTGCAAGCCGCCGGGCGGCTTCTTCGAACGCGAGCCCGCGCGAAGGGTCTACGCCCAGTCCAACGGCGACCGCGGCGGCATCCTGGACGGCGACCTGATCGGACGCGAATCTGCGATCATCATGCATTCTGCGCTCGACAGATGATCGTCACTGCGCCTCCCACCTACGACAACATAGAGCCGGTTTCCATAAACCGCTGGTGCCAGGACAGGGCCTCGGCGGGCAAGGACGGTGATTGCTGGCCGTAGGATCCGACGCGAGCGCGGGCGAAATAGTCGGCAAGCATCGGACGGTAATCGGGATGCGCGCAGTTCTTGATGATCAGCGCCGCGCGCTGTTTGGGGCTGAGCCCCCGCAGGTCCGCCAGCCCTTGCTCCGTCACCAGAACCTGCACGTCCTGAGAGATGTGGTCGACGTGGCTCGCCTGCGGAACGATGGCCGAGATCTTCCCGCCCTTGGCCGTCGAGGGCGTCATGAAGATCGATATGTACGCGTTGCGCGCGAAATCCCCCGAGGCGGAGCGTCGCTTCATCGGCTCGATCGGCACCTTCACGCTCGCAGAATCGCTGGGAGGCGTCGGAAGCCTGATCGCGCACCCGGCGACGATGACGCATGCCGACTGGGCGTTGAAGCGCGGCAAGTGGCCGGCATCAGCGATGCTGTGCTACGGCTTTCAATTGGCCTTGAACATTTGGACGATCTGATCGCTGGTCTGGAGAAGGGGTTCGGCGCATGAAAGATGGGCCGGATTCGATCCCGCTCTGCCGCTTTGAGGAGCTGGTTTCGCCGAGAAAACTGGCAAAGGGCGGCGCGCGCCTTAGCGGCGGTTGCGTCGCCGAAGCAGTTCCCCGCTGCCAATAACCTCAAAGGTGGTGGGGTCGATATACCGGACAGGCTCTCCGGTGGAGAGAGCCAGGCGCTGCGCACCTGGGTAACGGCGTCGGCCGGCTTTCGTTTCGACTTGATCGAAGTATTGAAACTCCAAAACGGTGATCGGCGAGCCATCTTCTCCCTCACAACGATAGCGCGCACATTCCTCCTCCATCGGCAGAGCCTCTATGCCGCTTCGGGTGCAAAGAGACTGAGCATATCGACCCGCCTCGCCAACAGCTCGTCGAGCGTGTAGCTGTCGAGCACGGCCATGAATGCGGCAAGCGCCTCGCGAAGAACGCCCGTCGCTCCGCACGCCGGCGCGATGATGCAGCTTCCGCAATCGACCAGATCGAACCCATCCTCCGTGTGCCGCACGACGGATCCGATGATAATCTCACCCGGCGGTCGCGCGAGCCGAATTCCGCCAAGACGTCCCCGAGCGCTCGCTACAAAGCCTGCTTTTCCGAGGTCGTGAACCACCTTCATCAAATGGTTTTGCGAGATCGCATAGGCACCCGCCATCTCGGAAATCGAGCATAGCCGATCAGGCCGCGCTCCAAGGTAAAGCAGCACCCTGAGGGCATAGTCGGTGTAGCGCGTGAGCTTCATGTCGCTTCCCGGTCACAGCGCCCAATCGACGCTGCACTAATATATGCATTTTTGTTGCATGTTTCAAACCCGGTGATACATGTAGCGTAGATACATGATTTCGGAGTCGGTCAATGGATGACGATAGGCAGGTTGACGAAGAAGGGCTGAGCCGTCTCGTGACGCTGTTCTATGCGCGGGTACGAGAGGATGGGGAGCTGGGGCCGATCTTCAACGACGCGATCAGCGATTGGCCGGAACATCTCGAAAAGCTGGCGGCATTCTGGTCATCGGTAATGCTCACCAGTGGTCGATACAAGGGTCAACCGGTGCCGGCTCATTTGAAGCACAAATCGCGTATTACGCCGGCGCTCTTCGACCGATGGCTAACGCTTTGGGCTGAAACGACCAACGAAATGATGTCGCCCGAAGCCGCCGCCGCTTTGCAAGCGAAAGCGAAGCGGATCGCCGAAAGCCTGCAGCTCGCCATGTTTTTTCGGCTCGATCGCCAACGCGCGGAAGGCTCAGCGAGCCATTCCGACAGGACGGAATACCCGCAGCGGAGAGTGCAAAGCCATGCCTGACATCGTGCCCTACCGTTCCACACCGGTTTTCAACGAGGATACGCTCCCGTCTGCCTTGCGGGCGCGACACGATACCAAGGCTGGTGTTTGGGGCCTGATCCGCGTTTTGGAAGGCGAGCTCAAGCTCACCTATCTCGATCCGCTTTCGGAGATCGTGCTGACTCCGGATCAGCCAGGATTGGTTCTGCCGCAGCAACCGCATTTCGTGACGCCGATGGGGCCCATGAAGATGCAGGTCGATTTCTACGATCAACCTCCCGCGTGCTGATGTCCCGTATATTCCAATGCCTTTCACAAGGAGAAGTTCATGTCGCAGCCGCTTAGCGATCAGACCATCGCGCTCGTCAAGGCAACCGTTCCCGCGCTGGAAGCGCATGGTCTGGATATCGTGCACGAAATGTATTCCCGGATGTTCCAAAACCCGGAAATCCGCGATCTTTTCAATCAATCGCATCATGGCGACACCGGTTCGCAGCCCCGTGCGCTCACGGGCGCCATTCTCGCCTATGCCAGCAATATTGAAAATCTCGGTGCGCTTGCGCCTGCTGTTGAGCGGATCGCGCAAAAGCATGTCGGCCTTCAGATTTTGCCCGAGCACTATCCGCACGTCGGCGAGGCGCTCCTTGGCGCGATCAAGGCAGTGCTGGGTGACGCAGCAACGGAGGAAATTCTCGCGGCTTGGGGCGAGGCCTACTGGTTCCTCGCCAATATCCTGATCGCACGAGAGCAGCGGGTCTACACCGCGCAGAAGGCCGCGGCGGGCGGATGGAATGGCTGGCGTGACTTCCGCGTCGAAGACGTCGTGCGCGAGAGCAGCGTCATCAATTCCTACATTCTCCGCCCGGTCGATGGCGGGCCTGTCATGCAGCACAAGCCGGGGCAGTATCTGACTTTTTGGCTGGAGATTCCTGGTCATCCGCCGGTCAAGCGCAACTACTCGATTTCGGCCGCCCCCAATGGCGAAACCTACCGCATTTCGGTCAAGCGCGAACCACATGGCCTGGCCTCAGGATGGTTCCATGACGAGACTAGGCCCGGAACGGTGCTAAAGGTGGCCGCGCCAGCGGGCGAGTTCTTCCTTGCCGATCATGTCGAACGTCCGGTGATCCTGCTGTCCGGCGGGGTAGGTCTGACCCCGATGGTGGCGATGCTCGAAGCGCTCGCGCAGAGCGGCGCCGAAGTACCCGTTCATTATATTCACGGGACCCATGATCGCGACACGCATGCGATGCGCAACCATGTTCGCGCTGTCGCCGGCCAGGGCAAGGCGGTGTCGGTTACTGATTTCCATCAAACTCCGCTGGAAGGCGAAGCGCAGGGCCAGGACTATGATGTCGCCGGCATCATCACCGATGAGTGGCTCGTCGCCAACACGCCGGTCGGTGAAGCCGACTACTATATTTGCGGACCGCGCCCGTTCCTGCGTCACGCGGTTTCGACCTTGTCACTCGCCGGCGTGCCGTCCGACCGAATTCACTACGAATTTTTCGGCCCGGCGGACGAACTGCTGGCAGCCTGATGGAGTAGGGGATGGGCGATATCACCATAGCCCGGGTAATTCATGTCCTGGCGGTTATGTTCTGGATCGGAGGCGTGGCCTTTGTCACGCTCGTGGTGATGCCGTCCATTCGCCGTGCGCATCCGCCAGCTGACAGGCTGGCGGCCTTCCACAAGCTCGAAGGCAGTTTCGCGGCGCAAGCGCGTGTGTGGGTGCTGCTTGCCGGCGTCAGCGGCTTCTGGATGGTGGAGCGCGGGCAGATGTGGGATCGGTTCACCGATCTGCGTTTATGGTGGATGCACGCGATGGTTGGCCTCTGGGCGATTTTCGCGGCGATGCTGTTCGTGATCGAGCCGCTGTTTCTTCATCGGCGCATGGAGGAGTCGTTGCAGCCTGCCGCAGACTTCGATCGCATGGAGGTCGTTCATCGCGGGCTTCTGGGTCTTGCCGTGGTCACGCTTCTCGGCGCCGCGGCAGGCAGTCATGGGTTGCTGTGAAGGAATTGACTGGTGACCGGCATCGTGCCGATTGGCTCGTCGGAGCAGCCGTGGCGGGAACCCGGAGCAGACTAAGGTGTTGCAGCTTATGCGCAAGTTCCGTGGCCCGCTCCCCGGAGGCAATGCTGCGCTGAAAAACCGCATGGCAGCAACCAAAAAGGGGGGATTGATCGGCCATGATTTTGACATTGACCCAAGCCGAGCGACAGATCGCACTCGGAATTTCTGTCGCTGTCGCCTTGGGCGGGTTGGTTCTAGCCGCCGCAGGCACCCAAGACACGATGGAAGTTCACGGGTGGTTGATCCTGGTATTCGGTGCCATTTGCGCAATTGTCGTAATCCGAGATTTATGGGGACCGGAGCCGCCAAGATCCCGCCTCGAGAGTTACTATGATGAGCCGATCAAGGCCGGCATCATCGCGAGCATGGCCTGGGCGGTGGTCGCCATGTTTGTGGGAGTATGGGTGGCGGCCCTGCTCGCGTTTCCCGATCTGACATTCGATGGCGCCTGGGCGAGCTTCGGCCGCCTACGACCTGTTCACACAAGCGGCGTGATCTTTGGGTTTGGCGGCAACGCGCTTATCGCGACATCGCTGCATGTCGTGCAGCGCACGTCGCGCGCGCGGCTTCCCGATCAGCTTTCCCCCTGGTTTGTCCTTGTCGGCTACAATTTGTTCTGCATCCTGGCCGCCAGCGGATATCTGCTGGGTGTCACCCAATCGAAGGAATATGCCGAAGCCGAATGGTATGCGGACATCTGGCTGGTGATCGTCTGGGTGACCTATTTCGTCCTCTACATCAGGACGCTGGCGCGCCGCAAAGAACCCCACATCTATGTGGCCAACTGGTATTTCATGGCCTTCATCCTCGTCGTCGCAATTCTGCATATCATCAATAATCTCGCTGTCCCCGTCTCGCTGGGGCACGCCAAGAGCTATACGATATGGTCGGGCGTGCAGGATGCGATGGTGCAGTGGTGGTATGGCCACAACGCCGTCGCTTTCTTCCTCACGGCCGGCTTTCTGGGGATGCTCTATTATTATCTGCCGATACGGGCGCAGCGGCCGATCTTTTCCTATAGGCTGTCGATCTTGAGCTTCTGGGGCATCACATTTTTCTACATGTGGGCTGGCTCGCATCATCTTCATTATACAGCGCTGCCGCATTGGGTGCAGACGCTGGGGATGACGTTCTCGGTCATGCTTCTCGTTCCGTCCTGGGCTTCGGCCGGAAATGCTTTGCTGACGCTAAATGGCGCCTGGCACCGCGTGCGCGACGATGCCACGCTGCGCTTCATGATGGTCGCAGCCGTGTTCTACGGCATTTCGACCTTCGAAGGGTCGTTCCTCGCCATCCGTCCTGTCAATTCGCTGTCCCATTACACCGATTGGACCGTGGGCCATGTTCACGCAGGCGCGCTCGGATGGGTCGCACTTATTACTTTCGGCTCATTCTATACGCTGGTTCCCTCGCTCTGGAAGCGCGAGACAATGTATTCGCCGGCGCTCGTCGAGTGGCATTTCTGGCTCTCGCTGGCCGGGACCCTTATCTACATTTTTGCAATGTGGAATTCCGGCATCATCCAGGGTCTTATGTGGCGGACTTACACCGAGGAAGGCACGCTCGCCTATTCGTTCCTCGACTCGCTGAGAGCGATGTATCCCTATTACATCGCGCGGACCCTCGGCGGCCTTTTGTTCCTGATCGGAGCGGCGATTGGCTCTTACAATATGTGGAGGACCATTCGCTCAGCGCCATCTAGCGCGCCGGTAGAAGGCGACGTTCCTTTGAATGCCGCCACAGCGGTGGCGAAGGGCTGAGCGATGGCCGAACTCTTTCATCGCAAGCTTGAGCGAAGCGCCATCGGCTTCGTGCTCGCAATTGTCGCGGCCGCCAGTGTCGGGGGTCTCGTCGAAATCGCCCCGCTCTTCACGATCGATGAGACAGTGGAGAAGGCGCCTGACATGCGGCTCTACACACCACTCGAACTGGCAGGTCGGAATATCTACGTTCGCGAGGGCTGCTATGCCTGCCACAGCCAGATGATCCGCACCTTGCAGGATGAGGTCGAGCGCTACGGGCCTTATTCTCTGGCGGTCGAGTCCAAGTATGACCATCCGATGCTCTGGGGCTCGAAGCGAACCGGCCCGGATCTTGCCCGCATCGGCGGCAAATATTCGGATTTCTGGCATGTAGCGCATCTGACCAATCCGCGCGATGTGGTGCCCGATTCAAACATGCCGGCCTATGCCTGGCTGGCGCGCACCACGCTGCGGCTCGATGATCTGCCCTTGCATCTGAAAGCCCTGCGCGCTGCCGGCGTCCCCTACACCGCCGCGATGATCGAAAACGCCAGCGTCGATGCTTACGATCAGGCGACGCCGGAAAGCTCGACGTCGTCCGGTGTTGCGGATCGCTACGGCCAAGAAACGCAGGTGCGCGTGTTCGACGATGTGGCGACCGAAGTCACCGAAATGGACGCTTTGGTGGCTTATCTGCAGGTCTTGGGGCGGCTGACCGATGCGCCGTACAAGAACACGGCTGCCCCCCAGAAGCCGCCGGAGCCGGTGAAATGAAGAGGAGAGACCCATGGATATAAGCCACGACGCTCTCGTCGCATTCTCGAAAAGCTGGGGGCTGTTCTACCTTATCGGGCTGATGATCGGCGTGCTCATCTATACGTTCCGTCCGTCCAACCGAAAGAAGTTCGACAGAGCCAAGCAAAGCGTTCTCGATCAGGATGACAAGCCGTGGACGTAGAACGCGATCCGGTCAGCGGCCGCGACACGACCGGCCACATCTGGAACGGCATCAAGGAGCTTGATACGCCGGTTCCGAAAGGCGTGCTGATCTTTCTCATCGTCACGCATCTTTTCGCCTTCGCCTGGTGGATCCTAATGCCGACCTGGCCAGTGGGCCATACTTACACCAAGGGCATACTCAACACGGACCAGCGCACATCGGTCGAGAAGCATTTGGTCGATGCGCAGGCGGGCCGCGCTGCCTGGATGAAGCGGATCGAAAGCGAGAACCTCGAACAGATCGCGGCCGACCCTCAGCTCATGGCGATCGTGCGCAGCACGGGGCACCGGCTTTTCGGCGATAATTGCGCCGCCTGCCACGGCATCAATGCCAAGGGTGGCTATGGCTATCCCGATCTGACCGACGACGACTGGATCTGGGGCGGCGATCTCGAAACAATCGCCCAGACCATGCGTGTGGGAGTCAATGTCGAGCATCCGCAAGGGCGAACCTCTCAGATGCCGTCGTTCGGACGGGATGGCATTCTCGACGCCGATCAGGTCAGTCTGGCGGCCAATTACATCTATTCCCTGTCGCATCCCAAATTCGTGACGGCGGCCAATCGCGCTTCGGTCTTGTCGGGGCGCGAGGTGTTCATGTCGAATTGCGCGATTTGCCATGGCGAAGATGCGCGCGGCAAACGCGATGTCGGCGCGCCCAATCTGACGGATGCGCGCTGGATCTATGGCGGCGACCTCGATCAGATTGTCGAGACGGTACATGGCGGTCGCCAAGGCCATATGCCGACCTGGGACGAACGGCTGAGCGCCGCCGATATCAAGATTTTGGCACTCTATGTTCACTCACTGAGTTTACCGGCGCCATGAGAGCGACGCGAAGCAGATCACGATGGCTTGTTTGGAGCCTCGTAGCGGCGGGGCTGCTCCTGTTTGTGCTCGCGAATGCGCATTTCCTTTACGTAGCCTTTCAATCGCAACCGGATTGTGTGGGGCATTTGAAGGAGCGAGCGAGCGAGAGCGGCCAGTATCGCGCGGCGAAATCGGCATGCTGAAAGGTTGCTGGATATGAGTGAGGAGAGCGCCTCTTACGGATTGCTGACTGAAACGTCGGGGATCGATGAAACCAGGAACGCCCGGCTTCAGCGCCACCTCCCGCCGCTCGTCGGCTTGCGCTGGCTTGGAGCGGGTTGGCGCGATCTGATGGATCGGCCGGTTCCTAGCCTTCTTTACGGTCTGGGCATCTTTGCCCTGTCGGTCGCTGCGGTCGCGATCCTCGCCTTGTACGGGCGAGATTATATCCTGTTCCCCGCGCTCGCCGGCTTCATGATCGTCGCACCGCTGCTCGCCGTTGGACTCTATGAAAAGAGCCGGGCCCGCGAGCAGGGCGAGACAATCGGTCTGCGCCGAATGCTTGTTGTAAAACCCGCAGCGGGGCCACAGGTCTATTTCACCGGCTTGCTGCTCAGCCTTCTGATGCTTTTGTGGATTCGTTCGGCGGTCCTCATCTATGCCCTGTTTTTCGGCGTTCGCCCGTTCCCCGGCCTGACGCACATTACCGCCTTTCTCGTGACCGAGCCTGTGGGTTGGATCATTCTCGGGGTAGGCACCGCGGTAGGGGGGCTGTTCGCGTCGTTCGCCTTTGCGATCAGCGTTTTTGCCATCCCGATGCTGCTCGACAGGAAGGTCGATGCTCTCACGGCGATGGGAACCAGCATGGCGCTTGTATGGAACAACCTTGCACCCATGGTGGTGTGGGGAGGGATCGTGCTGGCGCTTTTCATTCTTTGCGCGGCAACGGGACTTCTCGGGCTCATCGTTATTTTCCCATGGCTGGGTCATGCCACCTGGCATGCCTATCGCGCGGTCGCCGAAGCGGACGCCTAGGAATGGCGTCGCCCGCCGCTTTGAACGATGTCGCGTTGCGACGGACATCGACCCGCCAATCGGTCGACGAGCTCATCCTCGCCAGCAGGGTGCTTGACGATGGTTTGCTTCAGACTCAATTGTCGGTACCTACCGCGCACTGCGGCGGATGCATGGGGAAAATCGAGCGGGCCCTGGCTCAGCTCGACGGGGTGGTGTCGGCACGCGTCAACCTCTCGACGCGGCGGGCCACGGTCACCTGGAAAAGAACGGCTACTATTCCTCCGTTGCTCGAAACCCTGTCCGAAGTCGGCTTCGAAGCGAATCTGCTGAGCAATCTCGAGGGCCAACCTGACCGCGAAAGACGCAGGCTGATCGTCGCCATGGCGGTCTCGGGATTTGCGGCGATGAACATCATGCTGCTCTCGGTGTCGGTATGGTCAGGCGCTGACCCAGGTACGCGTCATCTCTTCCATGCGATATCGGCGCTCCTGGCGCTTCCGACGGTAGCCTATTCGGGGCGCATCTTCTTCCAATCGGCATGGTCCGCCTTGCGTGCAGGTCGCACCAACATGGACGTGCCCATCTCAATCGGCATTCTTCTCGCGCTCGGCTTGAGCATCTTCGACACATTGCATTCCGGCCCGCATGCCTATTTCGACGCTGTCGTCACGCTGATCTTCTTTTTGCTGATCGGACGAACGCTTGACTATCTGATGCGCGACAAGGCGCGTTCCGCGGTGCTCGGTCTCGCCAAAATGATGCCTGCGGGCGCGAAGGTCATCGCCGAGGATGGTTCACGGACATTTGTGGCGCTCGACAGCGTAGCGGTGGGCGATGCCATCGTCGTCGCTCCAGGAGAACGCGTGCCGCTCGACGGGGTCGTCCTGGCCGGAGAGGGCGATGTCGACACCGCAGTGGTAACCGGCGAGGCGATGCCGACGCCCGTGATGGCCGGGAGCAAGCTTCTGTCCGGCATGCTCAACCTTGATGGCTCGTTGGAAGTCCGCGTCACCAGCACGAGCGCACAATCCTTTCTCGCGGAAATGGTCGTGATGATGGAGGCGGCCGAGCAGGGCCGCGCGCACTACCGGCGCCTGGCGGATCGCGTGGCGGCCTATTATTCGCCGATCATCCATACGCTGGCCTTAGCTGCCTTTGCGGGATGGTTCCTCTCGACCGGTGACTGGCATCGGTCGCTCACCATCGCGATTTCGGTACTCATTATTACCTGTCCCTGTGCGTTGGGACTCGCCATTCCCATGGTACAAGTTGTTGCAGCGAAGCGCTTGTTCGAACGCGGAATCGCCTTGAAGGACGGAAGCGCCCTCGAGCGACTAGCCGAGATCGATATTGTCGTTTTCGACAAGACAGGCACCCTGACCATCGGCGATCTGCGCGTGACCGAAGCCGATATCGACCAGCGCTACCGCGACATCGCCTCGGCCATGGCGTCGCGATCCGACCACCCTGTTGCGCGGGCCATTGCAGCGAGTAGCGAGGGCCGTGCGGGCGGCACTCTGGATAGCTTTTCCGAGCTTCCCGGGAAAGGGTTGGAAGCGTGCCGCGCCGGCCATGTATTCAGGATAGGGCGACCCGATTGGGCGCTGGGCGGCGCCAATGCCGATGTCGGTAGCCTCCACACGGTCTTTTCGGTCGATGGCGAACGGGCAGGTCATTTTCGCTTTTCGGACATCGAGAAAACCAGCGCACGAGACGCGGTGCGGCAGCTCAGTGAGCTTGGGCTCGATGTGGAGTTGCTTTCGGGTGACCACCCGGAAGCGGTATCGACGGTCGCGGCCTCGATCGGCATCGCGAAATTTCGCGCCGGCCTCCTGCCTCAGCAAAAAGTGCAGCGTCTCGAAGCGCTTGCTGGCAAGCAGTGCAAAACCTTGATGGTAGGCGATGGCTTGAACGACGGGCCGGCTCTTTCGGCCGCGCATGTTTCCATGGCGCCATCCAATGCCGCCGATATCGGCCGTGCGGCCGCCGACATCGTGTTTTTCGGACAGGATCTCGCCGCCATTCCGCAAGCCCTGCGTATTTCCCGCGCTGCCGGTAGGCTCGTCCGGCAGAATCTCGTGTTTTCGGTCGGATACAACCTGGTGGTGCTGCCGATGGCCTTGGCAGGTTATGTCAGCCCTTTGCTGGCGGCGGTCGCAATGTCGCTGTCCTCGATCACAGTCGTGGCAAATGCTCTGCGCATTCCCTCTCAAACTGGCCCCAGGCCAAATACGGTTCGTCGAGAGCGCGCGCTGGTTCCAGCAGGGAGCGCGGCATGACGGCTCTCCTCTGGCTGGTGCCGATTGCCCTGGCGATGGGCTTGGTAGGCTTGGGCGCCTTCCTGTGGTCCATGCGCAGCGGACAATATGACGATCTTGATGGCGCGGCAGAACGCATCTTCATAGATGCCGGTGCCGACAGGCCAATGGCGAGCGTCGAAGATGACGCGACCGAGCCGAAACCCTCCAGGTAGTAGCGAGTTATTGAATGGGGATGATATTTGGCGAAAATGCGATCAAGGAAAATCCGATGACGCGTACACATGGTTGGAATTGGGTCGGCATCCTGGCCTTCATCTGCGGTGCGGCGGTCATCATCCCCAGCTTGATCGCTCTGGCGCTGAGTCTGCTTGCTGTTGTGCGCGATTTCCTTTGATGTCCGCTGCGCTACTTCTCGATCGCTTCGTCAGCAACCGGCCGCAGCACCCGAGCTCCCGCTGACCAGCGCAAGCCGAGCGGCAGGTCGGCGCCAGCGCCAGCGCCAGCGCCAGCGGGATTGCGATGCTCAGTCCGTCCGGGCGATCGTTACTGAATATCGCGGTGCGCCGTCGGCTTTGAAGCTGGAAAGATTTTCGATCGTGGTGGCGGCAATCGCCGTCATCGCCTCAGTGGTGAAGAAGGCCTGGTGCCCGGTGACGAGAACGTTGGGAAAAGTAAGCAGGCGGGCGAAGACGTCGTCGTGCAAAATCTTGTCGGAGAGGTTTTCGAAGAAAAGGTCTCCCTCCTCCTCGTACACGTCGAGGCCGAGGTAGCCGATAGCACCGGATTTCAGACCGGTGATCAGTGCGACCGTATCGACCAGCGCTCCGCGGCCGGTATTGATGAGCATAACGCCCCGCTTCATCTGCCGAAGCGCAGCGTCATCGATAAGGTGATGGGTTGCGGGGGTGAGCGGGCAATGCAGTGACACGATGTCTGCTTCGGCAAGCAGATGGTCGAGGCCCACCGCTTCTGCGCCGATCTTCGCCATGTCCTGGTCGGGCGCGGGATCGAAGGCCAGAACCCGGCATCCGAAACCCACCAGGATGCGCGCAACCGCGATCCCGATCTTGCCCAAACCGATGATCCCGGCGGTCCGCCCCTTGAGGTCGAAACCGAGCAGACCATCGAGCGAGAAATTGCCCTCTCGCACTCTGGCATAGGCACGGTGAATCTTACGGTTGAGAGAGAGGATCCCTGCCGTCGAGGCCGTGTCATCGACGGTCGGGATTTTGATCGGATTGCCGCTCGACGTGACCATTTCGGTGGTGACGCCGGGGTCATACATCGGGCCATAGGCGAGCATCGACTTGATGATCTGGTTCGCCAGTTCGGTCGGGACGGTGAAACCACCGGCCGTGGTGGTGCCTGCCGTCTGGGCGCGGAACTCGGCGCGATGCGTGTTCAGCACGGCGCGCTCTTCCTGCGTCAGATCTTCGAGCGGGCCGCAGATGGCCTTGGCGAAGGCGGTACGATATTCGACGCCCTCGACCTCATCAACGCCGCGCGCTTCACTGTCCTTGGGGTGCGGGCGCTGCCTGGCGCGCGCTTCATCGGCGCGGGCCTCGGCGGCTGCGGTGCGCTCTTCGCGGGCGATTTCCACTTCCACCTTGTCGAAGTCGGCCATGATCATGTCGTGGCGCGCCTCCAGTTCAGCGGTGCGGTTTTCGTCGGTGTTGGCCTTGATCTCGTCGAGGGCTTCGCGGGCCTGGGTAACGAGGCGGCCGCGTTTGTCGTTCAATTCAGTGGTCATGAGAATATTCCTTAAAGCAAAAAGGCCGCCAACACGGCGACCTCGATGCCTTTCCCAAGGGCAGGCGATGGGCTCCGCGTTGACGCGCGGGAATCTCGTTAAATCTTGCGGAATCTCTGTTCGGCAGCGGCCTTGCGCTCAGCAATGCGGGCCTCGGCGCGCTTGCGGTTATGGTCCGCGCGGGCTTGTCCGGCCGCCGTCCGCGCGGATTCAAGCGAGCGGAGCGCAAGGGACGTATCGTCATAGGCGGGGAAGGCGACGGCACTGACCTCGCGCAGATCGACGGCCTGGATAGTGCGGACCGGGATATCGCCGGTCTCGTCCCATAGCTGGCGGGTGACGATGAACCCGAACGACATGCCCGAGATGTCACCGCGGGCAATCAGCGTGGCAAGGTCGCGGCCATCCTGGGTGTCGGGCAGATCGATCTCGACCGCGAGGCCTACATCGTCTTCGGCGAGCCGCAACGTGCCCGCCGTGGTACGGCCGATCACGCGCCCGCTATCATGGTCTATCAGCGCGCGCACGTCACCGGCGATCGTGCCCCGGAAAGCCCCGGGCGCAATGATCTCCCGGAACTGCCCGCCAATGTCGGCGGCGCTACCGAACACCGCCGCATAGCCGGCGATGGTGGGGCCATCACCGGCCGATCGGACATCAAGGGGACGCACCAGCGCGCGTCGTTCCATCGTCATACGGTATCTCCATTGGGTACGGCAGCGGCGTCGCCGGCGTTGGCCGCATTGCTGCCGAGCGGCACGGTCGCGCCCTGGATGTAGAGCTGGTCCCCTTGCGGGCGCGGCGGCCGGTTCTCCAGCGCCCGGGCTTCATCGGGGGTAAGGATCGCATTCTGGATTCCCTGGGCGAGCCCGGCCATGCGGGCGGCAAAATCGCCGCGCATCAGGCCGTCGAGATTATGCTCGACATAGCGTGCACCGCCGCGGGGCCCGAACAGCTTGAGATTGAGCTCCTCCTCGAACGCCTTGGCCCATTGCGCGATGAGGTGTTTGACCAGGTGGAGGTCCTGCTGCTCGGTGTTGGAAAATGTGCCGTGGGTGAGGTCCTGCAGGAAGACCGGCGGCAAATTATAGACCCGGGCAATCTCCTCGACCTGAAAGCGGCGGGCCTCGGTCATCTGCCCCTTGGCGGGATCGAACCCGACCTGTTTGAGCTCGTGACCGGGCGGCATCGGAAAGATCGGCTTGCGGCTGGCCTTGGCCGCCTCGATGGCGCGGTGGATATCGCCCATCGCCCGCTTCATTGCGTCCGCGCCCTGTGGCAGCGGACCCGACAGCGCGAGTGGCGGAACCCCGCCGCCCGCGAAGAAATCCCCGGCATAGTCGCCCATGGCCAGCGCTAGCGCGATCGCCTTGGCGCCGTTGATGATCGGGCTGTAGGAACCAAGCTGGTCGCGCTTCAAGAGGTACGGAATGTCGATGACGTCGGCGGCCGGATAGGCTGCCGCCTTGCCGGCAACGGCATAGAATTTGCGGCCTTCGACCCGCTTTACCGTGGTGGCAGCCGGATCCATCGGCCAGATACCGACGATATTGGCGCCGCTGCGCTCGATCCACGACACGCCGCGCCCACCGGTGAACACCTGCTGCCACATATATTTGCGCCAGCCGAAGCTGGTCCATTCCGGATTGGGGGCTTCATTGAGCAGCCGCTGGATGCCACTGCGGATCCGCTCTGCCCCGTCGCCCTTGGTGCGATAGGCATGGAGCGGCAGGTTCGCCATGCTCGACGACAGGAAGGTGACCGCCGCCGAGACCGCCGGCACGGTGAGCGCGCTATCGATGGTGACAGCTGGCAGATTGCCCGACTGGACACCGAAGAAGGCGAGGAAGTTTTCGGAACTTACCGGGATGGTCGGGTTCTCGATCGACGCCCGCGTCTCGCGCCCGAGCCAGTCACGCCAGCCCATCACGCCACCAACCGGAAGTTGGGGTCGTCCCATGGGGAGACGGGAATGGCGGCGACGCTGCCCATGGCCGCGCCCAGCGCCATGCATAGCGCCACCGCGCAATCGATCTTGTTCACGGCTCTCTCCTTGGCCAGCCAGTGGTTGCCCCAGCGGTCTTCATCGGTGACGGCCGACATGATGGCCGAGACGAGGACGGGACTGCGTTTGAGACGCAGGCGCCGCTCGAGCAGCGCTTCCTCGACGAGCCGGACCGAGCCCGGCATCCACAGCCCCTCGCTCATCCCCTCGGCGGGCTTGCCGCGCCGGGTGCCGCCCTGGGGGTGCTCAACGAAAGGCAGGGCAAGCCCCAGTTCGGCGACTTCTTCCTCGAGCCTTCTGAACGCATAACGGTCGTAGGCGGCGACGCTGATGGCGAACATCCGGTCATAGTCGGCGAGTGCCTGGGCGACCTGCCGCAGGCTGATATTCTCGCCTCTGGGTGCATGCAGGAATCCGTCCCGCACCCATGTTGCGTAGGGCGCCTTGTCGCGCAGCTCGCGCGCGGCAAGTGTGTCGCCCGGCGTCCAGGCCTCCACCCAGCCATCGAACAGCGGTTTGCCGGCGTGCTCGCCAGTCTCCACCACGCCCGTTTGCACGATGGCAGCCAGAGCGGTGATATCCCTGTTCTGCGACAGGTCGATCCCCAGCGCCGCACGGGCGCCGGCGTGATCGGAAATCTCGAAGTCCGCGAGCGCGGGCTCCACCGTCGCCCGGGTCATCCAGGCGGTCTCGGCGTCGGTCCACACGCAGAAGTGGAGCCGCAGAATGCCGTTGAGTTGTCCCGGAATCGCCTTGGCCTGTGCGACCGTCTCGGTGAGATACTCCGCTGTGATGGTAACGCCGAGCAGCGGGTTGGCCTTGATCCAGCAGGTGGGATCGGTGAGCGGGTCATCGCCCTCGTCAAGCGCGCAGACGTAGCTGAAGGTCGTATCGTCGATGACCTCGCCGAGATAGGTGGGATCGGTCACGACATCGATATTGCCCGCCGCGACCTTGATCGCGTGCTCATGCTCTTCCCACGCTACCGAATTGCGGTTGGAGCCCGAGTTGGTGATCATGAACAGCAGCGGGTCGCGGCGGAATTTGAAGCCGCGTTCCAGCATCTCGATGATTGAGCGGTCGGGCAGCTCGTGGATCTCATCGGCCAGCACGAAATAGGGCCGCGGCCCCGAGCCGGTCCTGCCGGTATCGCGCGACACCGGACGGAAGAAAGAGCCCGAGCCGTGGTGCGCGATGTTGAACTCGCGGCCCGCGCCGCCGGAAAACGCCAGACGCTTGGCAAGGGCAGGGGATTGACGCACCATCTTGACCGCGTCGGCAAACAGGATGCCGGCCTGTTCGCGTTTCGCCGCTGCGGCATAGATCTGGGCGCCAGCCTCATTGCAGGCAGTCATGCCGTAAAGGCCGATGCCGCCGGCGACCGGGCTTTTGCCATTGCCCTTGCCCTGTTCGATATAGGCCCGGCGAAAGCGGCGACGTCCGTCCGCACGCTTCCAGCCGAAGACCGAGCCGATGATGAAAGCCTGGCTCGGTTCGAGCCGGAAGGGTTGACCGTCGAACTGACCTTCGGACAGTTTGAGCACCTCCTCGAAAAAGCCAAAGGCGTGGGCTGCGGCCTCCGGGTCGAAGCGGATCCCATCGGTGCGGTTCAGGTCATCGAGATGCCGACGACAGGCGTTGCGGACATGCGGACCGGCGATAAACTCGCCGGCAATGACGGCCCGGGCGTAATCGGTGGTGCGATCAGCCGAAGAAGCGGTCGGCGGGGTCGTCGCTTTCCGTCGGCGCTTCGGCGGCAATGCGGGTTCTGGCACTGGGCGTCATCCCGAATTCCGCAGCGTACGCATCCTGTCCGCCCAAAATCACAATATTGGGCGATATCCCCGACGTTTCCGCTCCACCGATGATTAACAAATCGCCGATATATCGGCGGCATGAACGACATGCCCCGAGACTTACTGCCGCCTGAGCCGGCCAGCCGCGAGAAGGCGCTTCAGTCCGCGCATATCTTCCGAAGCAAATTGATCGAACGTTGCGCACAGGTCGAACGATGGATTGCCCAGATGATGGCCAGCATTACACCTGCGACATCCGGGAAAAGTCGTCCGGCGCTCGTCCTGCTTGGAAACAGGTTAGATGAAATCCGTGACTTGGCGCGCAAGAGCCCCGAACGATTCAAAAACCCTGGACGGATCATCGAAAAGATGGACCAGTTCCAGATTTACTCGGAACTCCGCAGCGAGCTCGCCCACGCGACGACTGAGGTACTCGTTCTGGAAGATGGGTCAATCCAGATACAGTTCGACAATGCAGGCCTCGTACATCCCCTGATCGAACGGCGGATAATCTTGAACGAAGACAAAATGCGAGAAATCGCAAACAGCTTGGCAAGCCTGGTCAATCAAATCAGGCAGCTTGAACTCAAATAATCACGGCTTTTTCACCGACTCAGCTGATCGTCCGATCAGCCGAAGAAGCGCTCGGCGGGATCCTCGCTTTCCGCCGGCGCTTCGGCTGCAATCCTGGTTCTGGCACTGGGCGTCATCCCGAATTCTGCAGCGTAGCGCATCATGTCTGCGGCGGCCTTGTTGGCGGTGCCGACGAGCGGGTTCTGGATGGCGTTGCCGTTGGTGGTTTTGATCATCAGGCCGCCGGTCAGCTGGTCCTTCTCAGCCATCTTGGCGATCGCGCGTTCAGCCTGGACCCAGCGGCCATAGGCCTGGGCGTAGGCAGCAAGGGCGGCGCGATCGACCTCGGACAGGAGCCCGATACGGTGTAGCCAATGGGCGACCCGGTTCCATTCCTCCAGCGCGTCAGCGGTCAGATGCGGCGGCGCCGATGGCAATGCCGTTACGGTGCGAGGCTCCTTGCGATTGAGCGGTCGTTTGCCGCGGTTGCCCTCGATCAGCTTCAGCTGCGTCGGTTTGGGTTTGGTACCGGGTTTCACTGGGGCGGTCCTTCAACTATGCGTCGTGACCAGCCTGTTTCCACCACCAACACCAAGGTCATGACGATTTTCAGTTTTCTGCTGTTTGCCGCTGCGGCCGTCGTGCCCTCTGGAGAAACCTTCACCTGCACGCCGACCCGGGTGTGGGATGGCGATGGACCGATCTGGTGCGCCGAGGGCCCGCGTATCCGCCTGTCCGGCATCGCAGCGCGCGAGGCAGACGGCAGCTGCCGGCCCGGTCAACCGTGCCCCGACGCATCGGCTGAGCAGGCGCGCGATGCGCTGGTAGGCCTGATCGGCCGCCCGACCGGCGCGTCCCGGGAGGGACATATACTGGTGACCGGTCCGGCACTGCGGTGCCGCTCCGTAGGTGGCGCTGGTGGTTCGCGGACTGCGGCCTGGTGCGTATCGCCGAAATCCGGCGACCTGTCCTGCGCAATGGTCAGGGGTGGCTGGGCGCTGCGATGGGATCGGTACTGGCGGAATCATCGATGCTAACGATAACGCCGATTGCATTAAAGTTCGTCTGGTACCTTCGAGGGTAGCGGCCTGGCCGGTGAAGCCCTGCTAATGTCAGTTCTCACCCAGCAGCGAACTATCGCTGCACCAATCTCCCATCTGCCGTCACCCACATTCCATCGCTCAGGTACGCGTCCTCCCCGGTATAATCGGTAGAAAATTCATTATGGACCGCCTTCATTTCTCGAAGCGCAAGGACCGAGATATCTTCGAAGCCTAATCGATCGAGAACCGTAGTGGCGACATGGACAAGATCTTTGGCGTCATTGAAAACCTCAGTCTCGAGGTACTGCCTACCAGCGTGGTCTTCTTTCAGAACGCTTTCCATATCTAAGTCAGCGAAGACGCTGAGCGTGGAATCCAGAAGACGCTTTTGGTCGTCGAAAGCGCGGTACTCGCCTGTATCCTCAGAAGCGGTAGCAGTCATGAGCCTGCACCTATTTTCGCCGACGATAACGCGAAAGAAAACGAACGATCCGGAGCAGACGCGGTACTCTTCTTGATCCGAGGACAGTTTGTGGGAGGTTTCAATAATGGGCATGATGCATTCCAATTGCTTCATCTGCAGCATACGCCTTTGTATTTCTGGATCAATATCCTTCAACCGTCCTCATCAAAGAATGCAGTGGGCTCCAGGCCGGCGTGGCCGGGATATCGCTGCCACGGCAGAGGAGGCTGGCAGCGGCCGTTCACGTCATTACTGCTACTGTTCGCTGAGTTCGGCGAAGGTCCGCCCGTCTCCATCAAGGGTGACGGCTTGGCCGGTGAAGTCTTGCCAACGCTTGATAGTCACGTCGACATAGGCCGGATTCAGCTCGATCGCGTGAACCGCACGCCCGGTCATCTCGCCGGCGATAATCGTGGTGCCAGACCCCGAGAATGGCTCGTAGATGGCCTGGCCCGCGCTGGAATTATTCTCGATCGGACGCTTCATGCATTCGACGGGCTTCTGGGTGCCGTGCCCGGTCTCGTTCTTCTTGGGCTTGGGAATATGCCAGATGGTGGTCTGCTTCCGGTCGCCGGCCCAATGGCCTTTGGCGCCCTTTTTGACGGCATACCAGCAAGGCTCATGCTCCCAGTGATAGTCGCCGCGGGATAGAACGAGCTGGCCCTTGTCCCAGATGATCTGGGAACGGAGTTGGAAGTCGCAGGCCGCAAGGCTGTCCCCAACGACACCGGCAAACAGGCCAGCGTGCCAGACATAGGCAACGTCACCCGGGAACAAAGCCCAAGCCTCGCGCCAATCTGCCTTGTCGTCGTTCAGCACCTTGCCTTTGGCGGAACCGCTAGCCGCGACGCCGGCCTGCTCGCGCCATGCCGGATCATATTCGACGCCGTAGGGCGGATCGGTGACCATCAAATGTGGGATGACCCCGTCCAGCGCTTTGGCGACGGTGTCGGCATCGGTGCTGTCGCCGCAGACCAGACGATGTTTGCCGAGAATCCACACATCGCCGGGCTTGGCAACCGGGTCGGCTGGCACCTCGGGAATCCCGTCGGGATCGGTCAGACCCTCGGTCTTGTCGGCGGTCAGCGCCGCGAGTTCGTCATCGGAGAAGCCGGTGAGCCCCAGATCGAAATCGAAGGCCTGCAAGTCCGTCAGCTCGAGCGCGAGCAGTGCGGCGTCCCAGCCGGCGTTCAGCGCTAGCTTGTTGTCGGCCAGTACATAGGCCCGCTTCTGGGCCTCGGTCCAACCGGCTGCGACCATGACGGGGATGTCGGCAATGCCCAGTTTGCGCGCAGCAAGCACCCGTCCGTGCCCGGCGATCAGACCGCCATCTTCGTCAACGAGCACCGGCACAGTCCAGCCCCATTCACGGATCGAGGCGGCGATCTGCGCCACCTGGTCCTCGCTGTGGGTGCGGGCATTTCGGGCATAGGGCACCAATGCCGAAACGCTCCTGCGTTCGACCTTATCTGCCGGCCAATTCATCATGTGACCCCCGGTCGTTAACTCGCGGCTGCGTAAAGTTCTGATCCCCGGCGGTTTCCCTACCGAGAGCGACTGAGAGCGAACCGCCCCCCCGGGGTCAGGCGCAGGGCCAACCGTCGGCATTGACCTCGATCCGCCTGCGATATCCAAACTGCTCGGCGGTGCGGACCTGGTGGCAGTCAGCACAAAGACAGCGGATATTATTGTCGTCGTCGCCGCCGCCCTGGGTGAGCGGGACGATGTGATCGGGCACGGTCGCTGCTGTGATGATGCCCTTGGCTTTACAATCGCGGCAGAGTGGTTCGGAACGGAGACGGCGCAGGCGCTGGGCAACCGCGCGGCGTCCACGCAATCGGTCTGTCATATCGCCATCCTTGCGTCAGGAAGCGGCCCGTAACTCGCCCAGGGCCAGCATGATCTTGGTCGCTACGACCTCTTCCGCACTTTGGCGCACCGAGGGATCACGCGACGCCAGATCGGCGCGCACGAGATCGGGAAGCTTTTGCACCACTTCCTCAATGACTTTCCTGAGGTCCTCGTCGGTCATGCCATTCCCATGTTGCAGGGCTGGACATCACGCAACCCGGAAACGAAACAACGCCCGGAAGCTGGGGGGCTCCGGGCGCAGTTCTTAACTCTCTATTTCGGAAGGTCTACGGCATCTGGCAAGATTGGTCAATGGAAAACGACAAATAATATAGTAGATTCAGTTTGTTACTGAACTTGGTAGGGGAGGGGACCCATCACGAACTGTCTCTGCGGTCCCCGAACAAACGCACCAGCGCATCAAGACCGTGGCCAAGGTTGACGATATCAGCCGCAGGCCAGTTCGCTGCGTCCACCTCATGACAAACCACCGCATGCACGAGGGTGCTGGGCTTGCGATCGACGGCGCCAGGCGCATCCGCGTCGGCGGTGCGCAGCATCATCATTGCCGCAGCAGCGCGGCGGCGAACCTTCTCGACCAAGGCCGGGTCATGATCAGGCGCGCTGCCACCGAAAATGCCCTCGTTGATCAGCAAGCCGGTCACGGAGCGGGGCTGGTCCATGGGCAGACCCATGACCGCACGGTTGCGGGCCATGATTTCACCGTACATCTCGCCTGCCGCATATTGGTCGGCTGTGATCTTGCCCGAAAAGGCGACCCGGCCAAGCGCCGTGCCCAACCGGTCGTCCTTCGCCTGCCTCTCCGTCACGCCGTAATGGCGCTGCCGGGCTTCGAGCACAGTGGCCACGACTTCACGCTGGGTCTCGCCCACACTGGCAGGGACCAGCTTGCCGCAGGGATGGCGGCGGCCCGCCTTGCGCTTACGACCGCGGGCCACGGATAATCTCTGGAATGAGCGCCGCGTAGCCGATCACATCGATCGGACCGTCAGCATAGTTGGGATCATGGGCGAGCCGCGCCAGCTTCAGGTCGATCATGCACAGCGCAACCTGCTGCGCCGTCACGGGCGTGCCCAGGGTGATCGACCAGCGCCGGGCAATCGCCTCCATCTGGGTTTTGGGATCGCCGTAGGCAGCGCCGCGATCTTCCAGCACCTGCGCCACGCGCTTCAGGAAACCGGCCGCGCTCACCGGACACCTCCGCGGGTCTCGATAGCCCAGAGCAGGATGGCGATCGCATCAGCCTCGTTGTCATCGGCAGGGGCAAAGCCCTTGGCGCGAACTGCCGCGATCACGGCTGCCTTGTCGGCATTGCCTTTGCCGGCGATGAACCGCTTGATCGTGCCGACAGGAACGCCCTGATAGGCAACCAGATGTTCCTCGCACCATGCGGTCAGCACGGCCAGCATGCCGCCATAGACATGGGCTGCATCGGTGCCGACGTGGCGACGCACTTCCTCGAAGTAGATCGCCTCGATCGGCCCGGCATCGAGATCCAGCTGCTCGAGCCAGCGCCGAAAGCGCAGGTAGCGCATGCCGCCACCGTCGTAGCGGGTGTGCTTGAGCGACACCGTCCCGGTACTGATGTGGCCGTCGGGCGAGCGGAAGGCCCAGCCGGTACTGGTGCCGAGATCGAGGGCAAGGACAGCGCCGTGACGGATAGTGACGGATGTGACGGGTTCCCCATTATCACCTCCAGAGGCGCGCGCGTGTGCGCGTGTAACGCCTATAAGGGGACGATCCGTCACATCCGTCACCGATGTTGATTTTGCTGGCATTTTTCAAAACTCCATCGGGCTGGTCTGGGGTTGGGCCTGACGCAGTGCGAGCCCCCGGAAACCTCGGGCTTTGCTGGTGTTGGCGCGCGCAAATCCGCGATTGGCGAGGGTCTCGGAGAACCGCTTGTTCGATCCGGGGAATTCGCCGTTCGCATCCGCCCAGCTCTTCCAGTCAGCGTAGAGCCGCTGGGAGGTGTCCTGCAGATGCGCAGCTTGGTCGCAGCGCTCCTCGAGCCACCGCCCCAGAGCATCCTCGGCCTCAAAA
>Ga0180219_1000377_pt1 | contig 38761 bp, 29 predicted proteins | sample eDN3rd30CBELigMG_FD_151338 | JGI IMG/M metagenome (GOLD analysis project Ga0180219, IMG submission 151338) | Enriched Miracle-Growth compost microbial communities from Emeryville, California, USA - eDNA 3rd pass 30_C BE-Lig MG (version 2)... ... | reverse complement strand
CAGCAGGTTAAAGGCGTAGATATCTACCTCATTGACCGGTAAGGTGGCCGGGCTCTGGATTCAAAACAGTACTGAATTTGACGAATCGCCCGACATCCGGCTTCGCGGCGGATCCAGTAATCCGCTGTTGGTGATTGACGGCGTGCCCTATGGCAACATGGGCTTGCGGCAAATCGCTCCAGACGACATCGAGAGCATCGATGTACTCAAAGGCGCCACCGCTTCGGCCCTTTACGGTGTGCGCGGTGGTGGTGGTGCCATCATCGTGACGACCAAAAGCGGTGGTAACGGCATCAGCGTAAATAGTAACAACATGTTTTTTGCAGGCTACCTGGCGTTACCCGAAGTGCAAACATCCTATAGTGCAGGCCTAGGCGGATCGTATAATTCGATTGACTATGTGTGGGGCGATAAACTCGATGTCGGCATCATGGAAGAACAATGGAATCCGGAAACCAAGCAGTTCGAGCTGATGGAACTGACTTCTCGGGGTAGGGATAACTTAAAAAATTTCCTCGAACCCGGCATTGTGACCAACAACAACATCAGCTTTGCCCGGTCGGGTGACATAGGTTCTGTGCGGGCGTCGCTTAACCACGTCTATAATAAAGGGCAATATCCAAACCTGAAATTGAACCGGCTGAATGCAACGATTTCAGGTCAATTGAAACTCAGCGAAAAATTGGAATTGAAAAGCCATATCGGGTATAATCGGAGTATGACCCCGCAGATTACGGGAGCTGGATACGGCGATCAAGGCTATATCTATCAACTGCTGATGTGGACGGGACCCGAATATGACGTTACCAAATTCCGTGACTATTGGGTAGTGCCTAACGAACAGCAAAACTGGCATTACAAGGCGTGGTACGACAATCCTTATCTGATTGCCTACGAAAAACTTTATGGCAGGGAAAACAATATGACCAATGTCAACCTGACATCGGATTACAAACCCTTCGAAGGTGCCAAGGTAACCGCAAGGGTGGGTTACGACTTCTATTCCAATGAAGATACCCGCCGCAATCCCCCGGGCATCTTTTCCACACGCGGATGGCATGCGAACGGGATGTTTGGCCAATACCAGTCCCGTGGATTTAGTTTGAATACCGATCTGCTTTTCAACTATGGCAAAAAGAAACTATTTAACACCTTGGACATCGACTTCACTGCGGGGGGAACCATTTACCGGTATGAAGACCAATCGCTTTCGGGTGCAACCCGCAGCGGCCTCATTGTGCCGGGTGTGTATTCACTGAATAATTCGGTGGAGCGTCCGGATGTGTGGACCTCCCGGTATGGCAAGCAAGTGAACAGCTTGCTCGGATTAGCTTCATTTGGCTGGAAAGATGCAGTTTTCCTTGACTTGACGGGTCGGAACGACTGGAGTTCTACCTTAGACATTACGACCCGTTCGTACTTTTACCCGTCCGTGTCCGGGAGCATACTTCTTGAGGAGTTTTTCAAGCTGCCAACCTGGGTAGGCATGTGGAAGCTCCGAGGGTCCTGGGCGGTTTCAAAACAGGATCTCGGCGTATACGCGACAAACGTGAATTACGACATTTCCCAAGGTGCGTGGGACGGCCTGAATACGGCCGATTATCCGTCAGGACTCAATACTTCGGTCATTAAACCCCAAACAAACCGGACGTGGGAAGCGGGCACAGCAATTTACGTGCTAGACAATCGTTTAACCATTGACCTTGCCTACTACAACGTGTTCAATTACAACCGACAGCTATCATCTACGATACCTGCTTCGTCGGGTTTTACGACAACATTGATTAATACCAACGAGACGCGCGTGCGCCGGGGCGTGGAGGTGTCGCTGAATGCCGGCGTGTTGAAAACGCGTAATTTCACCTGGGATGCTGCGGTAAATTGGGCAACAACGCATCAGTACTACAAGGAGCTGGATCCCGTCTATTCGCCGGATAACCTGTGGACGAAAGTCGGCGGACGAGTCGACAATTATACGATCACCGATTGGTTGCGGGATCCGCAAGGTCGTGTCATCCATACCAATGGTGGACTTCCGCAGCAGGGTCAATACGCCTCCGCAATCGGGTATAGCGATCCCAAATTTATAGGGGGTTTTACCAATTCGTTTACCTTTCGCGATTTTGATCTTCAGTTAAGTTTTGATGGTCGGGTAGGTGGCTTGTTATACAACTATACGGCCTATAAGATGTGGGACACGGGTTCGCACCCGGACAGCGATAACCAATGGCGTTACGACGAAGTGGTCAATGGCAATGAGTCTTTCGTCGGAAATGGGGTGAAAGTAGTCTCTGGGTCGGTCTCCTTCGATCCATACGGTCGTATTACGGAGGATACGCGCACGTACGCGCCCAACGATGTGCCGGTTTCGTATGAAACTTATGCTCGCAGGTTTGCCGACGGGCGTTTCGGCGCTACTGATCCCACGTTCATCAAAATCCGTGAGCTGGCTATCGGATACACGGTTCCGCGTTCACTAAGCGAACGCTGGGGAATGAGTCGCGCACGCATATCATTGACCGCTCAAAATGTATTCCTATGGACCAAGGATTTTCGGTTTGCTGATCCCGATTGGAATGCTGACAGCGACCTGACGTCACCTTCCCAGCGATTTATCGGACTGAACCTGAATTTTCACCTTGCTAATGATAACCAACCAAACAACTAGGAAGCCATGATAACCCTACGAATAAAATCTACCATTGCCTGCATCGCAGTTACAGTTGTTTTGGCGTCGTGCACGCATTTCGAAGACCTAAATACCAATCCCGATGGTTTTACCACTGCCACCCCGCAAATGCTGGCGACGAAGCTGATTCTCGACATCACAAGAAGCGACATCAGCAGCCAGAAAGGATTTATGGCAAACTTCATGCGCGACAAATACATCCTGTGGAGCGAGTTTGCACAGGGCGAGCAGTACAACCGCATCGACCGAACCAGCTTCGGTAATTTTACCCGGCTTATCGACGTGGAGAAGATGATCGGTCTCACCGACGAGCTCGATCAAGAAGTCGCCAATTCGTATAAAGGATTGAGTTATTTTATGCGGGCTTATACATTCTTTAGCGCGACCATGCAAGTGGGCGATATCCCGTACTCGGAAGCGCTAAAAGGTGAACGTGAAGGAAACGTCAAACCTCGTTACGATACACAGAAAGAGGTGTTTATCGGCATCCTCAACGAATTGGACGAAGCAAACCGATTGTTTGCGCAAGGCGCAAACTTTGAAGGTGATGTGATTTACCAAGGCGATCCCGTAAAATGGCAGAAAATGGTCAATTCGTTCGCACTCAAGGTGCTGATCAATTTGTATCGGAAAACAGCCGATTCGGACCTGCGTGTGGTGGAACGCTTCAATGATATTTTGAACAATCGCCCCATTTTTGAAAGCAACGCGGACAATTTCCAACTCGTTTACTCAGACCAGGAGAACCAGCGCTATCCCTTCCATAAACTGGGGAATCAGTTTGTTATTTATCCGATGGTGTCGGACATATTGATCGACCGTTTGAAAGCGACAAATGATTATCGTCTGTTTTATTACGCTTCGCCATCCAAGGTACAGCTTGATAACGGTCATTCTTCTTCGGATTTTGACGCGTATAAAGGCACGGATCCAGCAATCCCCTATGCGGGTTTAAGTGCGATACATAGTTCGGGCGACTATTCCGGCGTGAATGCTCGGTACACGGAAATCCCGGCCGGCGAGCCGATAAGCCTGCTTAGCTATGCACAAGTGCAGTTCTTGCTTGCGGAGGCCGCAGTACGGGGCTGGATCGAGGGCGACGCACAAACTTACTATGCCGCGGGCATACAGGGTGCCATGCAATCTGTTGCAGATCATACACCGAACCATCCATCCTACCATCATAACCGCATTATGGGTGATGCTTATATCGAAGCATTTCCGGCCACGAACGCCGTCAAACTGACGGGCGCCGCAGAACATCAGATCGAACAAATCATTGCACAGAAATATGTTAGCACCTACCTCCAGTCACCGCTGAACGCCTTTTTTGAAAATCGGCGCACAGGATATCCCGAGTTTCCGATTAATCCGGCGTCCAATGAAAATATCCCTGCTGATCGCCTGCCTATACGATGGATGTATCCCAGTGATGAAGTCAGCTACAATAGCGAAAATGTGAACGAGGCCATCAATAGGCAATACAATGGCAGCGACAACGTAAATGAGCGCATGTGGTTGCTGAAAGACTGACTTTTGTGACGGACAATTTTTGCAACCATTCATGCGCCGACTAAAATTCACTGCTTTCGCACTCGTATTCCTTCTGACTTGCCTTTGTGCCAACCTGGCACAAGGGCAACTTCGGGAAATCGGACAGGAGCTACAAAAACTATCTTCGGTTAAGGACAGTGTCAGTCTCGTCAACAGCCTAAACCGGCTGGGAGCACTTTACCGTTACCGAAATATAGACAGCTGCTTTCACTATGGAATGAAAGCCAAGCGTATAGCAGCCAGCTTGCATTACCAACAAGGACAGACAAACGCCGACCATGTGATTGCTTTTGCTTTGTATAAGAGAGGATTATATGCGGAATCGCTGGAGTTATTCGGCAAAGTGCTAGCGGGTTATCAGCAACACGCTGATACTGCAAATATTGCCCGTGTTTATATGGATATGTCTGCGGTACTGCACAAGGACCTCGCCAATCAGGCAAAGATTAATGCCATGATGCAAACTGCTATGCAAACCGGGAAAAAGTTAAAGAAGGACAGTGTATTATCTTTAGTGTATTTTAACTATTGCAACTTTAATGCTACCCTTTCTGAAGACAGTGTAAACTACTATCTAACGAAGTCCAAAGAAATTGCAAGCCGGTTTAAGGATGAATATATGCTAGCCCTCCATCGGTCAAAGCAAATATATTTATTAAATAGAGCCTATTTATTAACTAGAAAGGGGCATAAGCCGAAAGTCTTGCCCGCTGCAAAACAGTTGTTATCCGATGCGAAAAATATGGGCAACGTAAATTTAGAGATTTATGCACTGCTCATTCTGGCCAATTATTATCACGAAGACAACCCACAAAAAGCGTTTGAATATTACAATCAGATTTGTGAAGTAGCACAGAAAAGCGGAGATAACGAATTGCAAATCTATTATTTAACCGGCGCATTGGGACGTGCTACAAAATCCGGCATTAAAGATGACATCATCAACGCCTATGCTGCATTGGAAGAGGCGATGATAGCGGACAGGGAAAACATGAAAAAATTTATTGGCGATTACGTCAGGTATAATGCCATAGAAGATCACAATAAACTATTGAGCGAGAAAAATGCACAGCGGACCCTTTGGTTGGTGATCATTTCATTTTCCTCAACTATTATTGTGTTGGCCATCTATCTGATCATGCTCCGCCGAAGCCGGAAAGCGAAAAAACAGATAGAGACCCTTAACAACGCAGCCAATATGCAGGTCATCGCCATGGAGGAAGCAAAGCACCAAGCGGTAAAGGAAGAACAGCAACGGCTTGGACAGGACCTCCACGATGGTCTTTCCTCATCCATTGCGGCCGTCCAACATCAGTTGGAAAACCTAGCCATGGATACAATGGACACTTCCCTGAAAGATAAACTGCGCAAGCTACAAACGGTGGTGGAATCGGCCTACGACGCAGCCAGAAATAAAAGCCATGAATGGTTCCGCGCCGCTGAAGAACGACAAGCGCAATCTTTTGAGCAGCGGATCAAACTGCTCACCGAAAATGCGCTGCCAGACTTCCGTTATAACAAAGAAATTCACATTGATGACAGCTCATTGCTGCGCGTCGGCGCGGATACCCGCATAGCCTTGCTTCGCATCATCCAGGAGGCCATTACCAATATCATCAAACATGCCAAGGCGAAGAACGTCGGTATTCTGATTTATGAAGAGATGGAGAATCTCATTCTGATCATCAGCGATGATGGCAAAGGACTGGGAGAAAAGAAACCGGACTATGAAAAATCAGCCCTGGGCCTACAGTCCATCCGCCGTCGCGTTCGGTATCTCAACGGCGAGACGAATATCCAATCATCGACAAAGGGCACCGAGATAACCGTATCTATTCCGCTCACATCATCGTAACACCGAGGACATCATGCACGTACTAAAATTTACAACTTCCCTACTCCTATTCGCGCTGATTTTCGTTTGGGCTAACCCTACAAAAGGCCAAATCCCGCAAATCCAAGAGGAGCTCAAAAAGCTACCTTTGTTCAAAGACAGCATCAGCCTGGTCAACAGCCTGAACCGATTGGGGACACTTTACCGAACCCGAAACGCAGACAGCTGCTTTTACTATGGGATGAGGGCCAAGCGCACAGCCACCAATATTCAATACCGGAATGGACAGACAGACGCAGATCATGTGATTGCTTTTGCACTGTTTAAGAAAGGACTGTACGCAGAATCCCTTGAACTGCTAAGCAACCTGCTAGCGCATTACCAGCAACGCGATGATACCGAAAAAATTATCCAGGTATATCTAGATATGGCTGAAGTCGAGAACAAAGGCATTTCCGATAGAGCAAAAATTACATCTCTTTTGCATAAGGCTATCCAGACCGGAAGAAAACTGAAAAAGGACAGCATTATGTCAGATGTTTATTTAACCTACCTCAATCGGGGACCCGCCCTTTCTGAAGACAGCATTACTTATTACCTTACCAAATCCACTGAAATAGCCAGCCGTTATAACGATGAACCCATACTGGCTCACAATCGGCTGTGGCAGGCAGACTTATTGGTATCAAACGGCCAAAAAGAAAAGGCATGGTCCCTTGTAAACCAATGCCTGTCTGATGCGCAGCGTACCGGCAATGCCATTCTGGAAATCAGCTCCCTGATCACACTCTTTAATTATGAGGACGATGCCCATAAAAAGCTTGAATATCTCTATCAAGCCTACGAAGTGGCACAGAAAAGCGGAGACAAATACCTGGAAAACTACATCTTAACCCTTGCCTTGGCGGTTGGCAACTATCTGGGTGATAAAGACGAGATCATCAAGATCTATGTCAAATTGGAAAAGGTGATGAGCGCCGAGTGGGAAAGATCAAGGAAATTTATGGGTGATTATGTACGGTATAATGCCATAGAGCAGGACAATAAGCTATTGGCGGACGAAAATGCGCGGCGGACGATGTGGATAGTCATTATTTCATTTATCGCATTGATCTCCTTAATGACCATTTACGTAATCATGCTTCGCCGGAGCCGAAAGGCGAAAGAACAGATAGACGCCCTCAACGATACGGCTAATATGCAGATCATCGCCATGGAAGAAGCGAAGCACCAAGCGGTAAAAGAAGAACAGCTGCGGCTTGGACAAGATCTACATGATGGTCTTTCATCGTCTATCGCGAGCATCAAGCATCAACTGGAATTGTTATCGATGGATACCGATGATGCATCCTTAAAACACAAGTTGGGCAGGTTGCAAACGGAGGTAGCGACGGCCTATGAAACAGCCCGCACCAAGAGCCATGAATGGTTCAGTGCTGCAGAACAGGAAGAGCAGTCTTTTGAACAACAAATCAAATTGCTTACAGATGGTGCCCTACCCGATAACCGCTATCAAAAAGATATTCAAATAGACGATCACGCATTGTTACGCGTCAATGCAGATATTCGGATCGCTTTGCTTCGCATTATCCAGGAGGCGATTACCAACATCATCAAGCATGCGAAAGCCAAACATGTGGGCATTCTGATTTATGAAGAAATGGATAGCCTAGTACTGATCGTCAGCGACGACGGGAAAGGACTAGGGGAACAGAAACCGGATAGTGGAAAATCAGCAATGGGCTTGCAATCCATCCGACGACGGGCTCGTTACCTCAACGGCAAAATCACCATTCAATCGGATGCAAAAGGCACCGAAATCACGATATCCATTCCGTTGAACAACGTCATATACGATTAGTCTATGAGAGCCTACCGATATGGATAGCTTTCTGTAAGTTATTTCTGCCTGAAATACACTTGCACGGGGACGCCTTCGAAATCGAAGTTTTCCCGGAGCTTATTTTCTATGAAGCGTCTGTAAGGCTCTTTGATGTATTGGGGTAGGTTACAGAAAAAGGCAAACATCGGCGACTTGCCGGCTATTTGGGTAACATATTTAATTTTAATGTACTTGCCCTTCGTAGCCGGCGGCGGATAGTTTTCGATGATGGGCAGCATTACATCATTCAGCTTTGAGGTAGGCACCTTTTTCGTTTTGTTTTTATAAACGGCGGCAGCAGCCTCCACAGCTTTGAAAATCCGTTGTTTCTCGGTGACGGACGTAAAGACGATGGGCACATCCGTGAATGGTGCAATTTTTTCTCGGATCAGCTCTTCAAACACCTTGGTGGTTTTTTGATTTTTCTCGATCAGATCCCACTTATTGACTAGGATGACGATTCCCTTTTTATTTTTCTCCGCTAAATGGAAGATATTGATATCCTGGGCCTCGATGCCTTCCGTGGCATCCAGCATCAAGATCACCACGTCCGATTCTTCCAGCGCTTTGATGGTGCGCATGACCGAGTAAAATTCGATGTTTTCCTTCACCTTGGTTTTCCGCCGTAATCCAGCCGTATCAATCAGGATAAAATCGTGCCCATATTGATTGTAATGAATACGAATGGAATCGCGGGTGGTACCTGCCACAGGGGTTACGATATTCCGGTCTTTACCAATCAAGGCATTGGTAAGCGACGATTTACCGACATTCGGCCTACCGACGATAGCAAACTTCGGGCGTTCATCTTCTTCCTCCTCTTCGTGCTCAAAATGGGTGACCACCTCATCCAATAGCTCACCCGTACCGGAGCCGGTCATGGACGACAGCGGGTAAATCTCACCCAGTCCGAAGCTATAGAAGATACTAGCTTCTTGCTGGAGCAGTGGGTGGTCTACCTTATTAACCACCACAAAAACCGGCTTTTTGCTACGCCGAAGCACGTCAGCGATCGCATCATCCAGATCGGTGATACCCGTGGTCACATCCACCATAAACAAGATAACCGAAGCCTCTTCGATGGCAATCAGTACCTGTTCGCGGATGGCGGCTTCAAAGACATCCTCCGAGCCGTGTACGTAGCCACCGGTGTCTACCACCGCAAATTTCTTCCCTATCCATTCGCCCTGACCGTAATGCCGGTCGCGCGTTACCCCACTGTAGTCGTCGACAATAGCCCGGCGGCTTTCCGTCAACCGGTTATACAGCGTAGACTTTCCGACGTTTGGCCGCCCTACAATTGCGATGATATTTGCCATCAAAAACCCCTAATTATTCGTTGATTGCCTTCACTCCCGGAAGCACTTTACCTTCCATGTATTCGAGCAGCGCACCGCCGCCTGTACTCACGTAGCTCACGTGCTCGGTCATCCCAAATTTGCTCACGGCCGCCGCCGAATCACCTCCACCGATCAATGAAAATGCTCCACGCTCGGTGGCAGCCACTACGGCATCAGCCACGGCTCTCGTACCTTTGGCAAATTTATCCATCTCAAAAACGCCCATCGGACCGTTCCATAGGATGGTATTTGAAGCCTGGATTACCTGTGCGAAATGCTCACTGGATTCTTTCCCGATATCCAACCCCATTTTGTCGGCCGGAATGGAATCATTTGGTCCGTCATACGCCGGTGAATCTGGTGAAAATTCATCAGCAATCTGACAATCTGTGGGCAATACCAAGTTGACACCTTTTTCATCCGCTTTCTTCACCAAATCATTGGCGAGATCCAATTTATCCAGCTCGACGAGCGACTTTCCGATCTCACCCCCGCGCGCTTTTACAAAGGTATACGCCATACCCCCACCGATGATCAGGTTGTCGACCTTATCGAGGAGGGCCTCAATCAGTTCCAGCTTGTCAGACACCTTGGCGCCGCCCATGATGGCGGTAAACGGACGTTGCGGATGGTTGAGCACTTTTTCGGCATTGCCGACTTCCGCGGCCATGAGGTATCCGAAATATTTTGCATTCGGAAAAAATTGTGCAATAACCGCTGTCGAAGCATGTGCGCGGTGCGCCGTACCAAAGGCGTCGTTCACATATACATCGCCCAATTTTGCCAGTTTTTCAGCAAAGTCTTTGTCGCCCTTTTCTTCTTCTTTGTAAAAACGAAGATTTTCCAGCAGCAGTACCTCCCCCGGTTTCAACGCCTCGGCCTTTGCATAAGCCTCAGCCCCGATGCAGTCATCGGCAAACTGTACATCCACACCCAGCACGTCCGACAGGTGCTTCACGATGTGCTTCAATGAATATTTCTCCGTTGGTCCCTCTTTCGGCCTTCCAAGGTGCGACATCAGGATCGCCGACCCACCGTCGTTCAATATCTTTTTGATGGTGGGGGCTGCTCCCTGTATCCGGTTGTCGTCCGTAATGTTGTATTTTTCATCTAAGGGTACGTTGAAATCTACCCGTATCAGCGCTTTCTTGCCAGAAAAATCTAAATTGTCTATGGTGTTCATTCCGAAAATATTTCTTTTTATTTCAATCAATTTGGGGTAACAAAGCTAAGATAAGTATTTGTTTACCCAAAAACTTTATTACTATAACGCAAGGCTTCCGCCCAAGCTTCTTCATTTAATCCCGTTTCCATGCCGCGCTCGTATAGAACCTGCAGCAAAGTCTCCGTGGCGATATTCCCCGTTAATTGATCCTCAGCCATTGGGCAGCCTCCAAAACCCCGCAATGCCGTATCAAAATGAGTGCATCCCGCATCCAATGCTGCGATCAGTTTATCTCGGCTTTCTGCAGGTGTGCTGTGTAGATGCAATCCCAATGAAATGCCAGGGAACGTGCCGTCGATATATCCGTATAACCGGGCTATGCCTTGGGGTGTCGACGTGCCAACGGTATCGGCCAACGCAATGTCCCGTACCCCCATAGCAACGAGTCGATCGGCATAATCCGCCACGATTGCGGGGCTCCACGGGTCACCATATGGGTTACCAAACCCCATGGAAAGGTACACTAGGGGAATCTTTCCGTTGACATGGCAGATTGCCACAATTTCTTTCACGGTGTCCAACGACTGGGCAATGGTGCGGTTGGTATTGCGCTGCTGAAACGTTTCGGATACCGAAAACGGAAACCCCACAATCCCCACCGCCGCGACAGCCACTGCTTCTTCCGCTCCGCGTACGTTGGCCACGATGGCCAGCAACCGAGTGGTGCTTACCGACGTATCCAAATGCGCAAGCACTTCAGCCGTATCCTTCATCTGGGGGATGGCTTTGGGCGAGACAAAGCTCCCGAAGTCCAATCGGTCGAAGCTTACTTTCAGGAGCAATTGGAGATACGCCGCTTTTACCTCAGTGGGAATGAAGTGACGTATTCCCTGCATCGCATCGCGGGGACATTCGGTGATGGAGACACGTGACATCAATATACATCCAGTATATAAGGAAGCCGAGCCTGAACCCCCCGTTGCCCGAGCGTGCTTTTTACCTGTTGGTAGTAACCGTATTGATCGCCCAGCTCCCGCTTGGCAAACCAGGTGCTGATCCGATCGGTTGAACCACCCAGCAATGACTCCAGCGGATTTTTAATGGCCGGATAGGTAACCAACCGGTAATCCTCGAGCCCCGCCTTGTGTGCTGCGGCGGCAATAGCGTCATCCAGACTGCCCAACCGATCTACCAGCCCATTGGCAAATGCCTGCTGCCCACTCCATACGCGCCCCTGCCCGATGCTATCCACCTGCTCTTTGGACAGGTGGCGCCCATCGGCCACGCGTTGCACAAATGTGTTGTAGATCCGGTTGACCTCCATTTGGAGAATGTTCCGTTCATCGGCCGTAAGCGGCCGGTCCACATTGTTCAGGAAATCGGCATATTTTCCGGTTTTGACTCCGTCGAAGGTAATGCCTAATTTATCATTCATCAGCCCCTGCATGTTAGGAATCACGCCAAACACGCCGATGGATCCGGTAATCGTATTGGGTTGTGCAAAGATCGAATCGGCGGCTGCGGCAATGTAATAGCCCCCCGAGGCGGCCACATCGCCCATGGAAACGATCACTGGCTTTTCTTTGCGTAATAAATCCACTTCGCGCCAGATGATATCCGATGCCAGCGCACTACCACCCGGTGAATTGATCCGGAATACCACGCCCTTCACCTTGTCGTCTCGACGTACCTTACGCAGCTCGCGTGAAATGCGTTCGGAACCGATCATGTCGTCACTGCCCTCGCCCGATACAATATCGCCCACCGCATATACCACGGCGATGCGATCCCGCACCGATGCGGAGGTCGATGGGCCCGAGGGCTTATATTTCGTCAGCGCAACCGCATTGAGATCGTTGTCGGGATCGATATCCAGGGAATCTTTCAACTCGCCGAGCAGCTCGTCTTTATAACGTTTTCCGTCGGCCAGCCCGTATGTGATCGCATCGTCTGCCGTCCGTACCAAAAAACCGTCGGCAATGGCCCGCAGCGAATCAGCGGTCAGGTGCCGACTTGCGCCAACCTGATCAATAAAATGATCATAGATGCTGCCCAGGAAGGAGGTTACCTGTTCGCGGTTTGCATCGCTCATCCGGTCAAGTATCAAAGGTTCAACCGCACTTTTGAAAGTACCGACTTTCACTACTTGCATCTCCACGCCTAACTTATCAAGCGTACCTTTTATAAACGGTATCTGCGAAGCCAGGCCGCGGAAATCAACCGAACCTTCCGGATTTACGTAGATCTTGTCTGCAGTGGATGCCAGGTAATAAGCCCGTTGGGTATATCCCTCGCTATAGGCGACAATAAACTTTCCGGATGTTTTGAAATCCAGCAATGCGTCGCGAATCTCCTGCAGCGTGGCGAAACTCGCGGACACGGCGGAAAGGTCAAGGTAGATGCCTTTGATCCGCTTGTCGTCCTTTGCCCCTTCAATACCTTTCAGTATATCGTTCAGCCCAAAACTTTTAGTCGTGTTAAATCCCGGAACATCCAGCTCTTCAAACGGGTCAGGTATGGTTCGTTCGGTAATCTGGTGCTGCAAGTCAATATGCAGCAACGAGTTATCGGCTACCTGCGTTTCTTTATTGGCCGTCATGGAACTGATCATCCCACCGATGATGATAAGTCCAACGATCACCAGCAGGAAAAAGGAGATGACGATACCCGTCACCGTTGCCAGTACATATTTAAAAAATGATTTCATTATTTCTATTCTTGTGTCCAAACTTAGCCAAACTTGGCTGCATATACAAGCTATCCTGGCTTTGTAGGATTTGACGGAGGGAAGTGGGAAAAGTTACGGAGTGTTTTTGCGGAACCGTGAAGGTACAAGGATGCGGAAGCACGGAGGTGCGAATAGCCGATTTTGCGATTTTGCAAATAGGTGATTTTGCGAATAAGCGCGGATTTATCTAAGTTTACCGCACAAAAAAAATCAGCACAAATACATGAGCGACGAAACGAATCCCATTCCTGAAGAAAATACCAGCCAAACGATTCCATTATCTGGGTTGTATGAAAACTGGTTTTTGGACTATGCTTCTTATGTGATTCTCGACCGAGCCGTACCCCATATCAACGATGGATTCAAGCCTGTCCAACGCCGCATCCTGCATTCGCTGAAAGAAATGGACGACGGACGGTTCAACAAAGCGGCCAATGTAATTGGCAACACCATGAAATACCACCCCCATGGGGATGCTTCTATCGGCGATGCAATGGTGCAGATTGGCCAGAAAAACCTCCTCATCGATTGCCAGGGCAACTGGGGCGATCCGGTTACGGGCGATTCCGCCGCAGCACCGCGCTACATCGAAGGGCGCCTATCTAAGTTTGCCAACGACGTGGTTTTCAATCCAGACACCACGGAATGGCAGTCGAGTTATGACGGGCGCAACCGGGAGCCGGTTACCCTACCAGTTAAATTTCCGCTGCTGCTTGCCCAAGGGGCCGAAGGCATTGCCGTGGGCCTTGCCACCAAGATTATGCCCCACAACTTCATCGAGCTCATCGATGGATCTATCGAGGTGCTGCGTGGTGGGCGGCCCAACCTTCTCCCCGACTTCCCTACAGGCGGACTGGCCGACTGCTCGGCCTACAACGAGGGGCAGCGTGGGGGTAAAATCCGCGTGCGTGCCAAAATTGAAGAGCGCGACAAGAAGACGCTGGCTATTACCGAAATTCCATATAGCACTACCACCGGCGGCCTGATCGACAGCGTCGTAGCTGCCAACGAAAAGGGCAAAATCAAAATCAAGAAAATCGAAGATAACACCGCCCGGAATGTCGAAATCATCATCCACCTTGCTGCGGGTATCTCGCCCGATGTGACCATCGACGCCCTGTATGCATTTACGGCGTGTGAGGTATCCATATCGCCCAATACATGCGTCATCAAGCATGACAAACCCCATTTCATGGGGATCAATGACATATTGATTGAAAATACGAAACAGACTAAGGCCCTGCTCAAGCTAGAGCTCGAAATTAAGCTCCGTGAACTGCAGGAAAAAATATTCTTCAGCAGCCTGCTTAAGATTTTCATCCAGGAGGGAATGTATAAACATCCCGACTATGAGAATTCGGGCGACTTTGACACTGTCGTACAGGTGCTCACCCAGCTGTTCACTCCGTTTTTCGATCAGTTTTATCGAGAGATTCTACCGGAAGACTACAAAAAACTCATTGAGAAACCGATGAGCAGCATCACCCGCTTCGACGTAAAAAAGGCGGATGAGCAGATGGCTGCGTTGGAAGAGGAGATCAAAAAAGTAAAACATCACCTCAAACACCTTACCGACTATGCCATTGCGTGGTTTGAACGACTCAAAGAGAAATATAGCAAAGGCCGCGAGCGGCGTACCGAACTCCGGGTATTCGACCGGGTGGAGGCCGCCCAGGTAGCGCTAGCCAATGTGAAACTTTACGTAAACCGCACCGAAGGATTTGTAGGCACCGGCATGCGTAAAGATGAATACATCGGCGACTGCTCTGACCTCGATGATGTGATTGTTTTCCGTGCTGACGGCAAATGCTTGGTTACCAAAGTACAGGATAAGGTGTTCGTGGGTAAAGACATCATCCATGTTGCAGTATTTAAGAAAGGCGACGACCGTACGGTATACAACCTCATCTACCGCGATGGCAAATCGGGCGTATCGTATGTGAAGCGCTTTTCGGTGCTCGGTGTCACACGGGATAAGGAATACGACCTCACCAAAGGCGAAAAAGGTTCCAAAGTATTGTATTTTACAGCCAATCCCAACGGTGAAGCGGAGGTGGTGAACGTACAGCTGAAGCCTCATTCCAAACTACGGAAGCTGCAAATGGACATCGATTTTGCTGAAATCGCTATCAAGGGCCGTAGCTCACAGGGAAATATCGTGACGAAATACCCGGTCAAAAAGATTATCCTCAAAAGCAAGGGCGTATCTACCCTGTCCGGTCGAAAAATCTGGTTTGACGATGTGCTTAAACGGCTCAATGCAGATGGCCGCGGCCAGTATCTCGGCGAGTTTGATGGCGACGACAAAATACTCACGGTGATGGCTGATGGGACGTATGAATTAAGTACGTTTGACCTGAGCAATCACTTTGAAGACAAGCTGATACGCATCGAAAAGTACGATACGCAGCGTGTGTACACCGCAGTGCACCGCGACGGCAAGTCGGGCGTTTACTATGTCAAGCGCTTCCTGTTTGAAGACACGCCAATCGGTAAACGTACGTCGATTATTAACGAGGAAGCAGGGTCAAAGCTCATACTTATTACCGCTGTTGCCGCACCTTTGGTTCAAATCGACGTGCTCAAGGGTAAATCACGCACGCCTGAGACAGTTGAACAAAACCTAGCCGATCTCATCGATGTCAAGGGCATGAAGGCGCAGGGTAACCGCCTAAGCTCACACGAGGTGACCCGCGTGGTGAATATGAGCGTCGAAGAAACACATCCTGCCGACACGTCGGATGTAGAAAAGCGTACTCCTGAATCAGCACACAACGATTCAGGCAATACCGATAAAGATACAGTGGCTGTAGAGCAGCCTCCTTCGAAGGAACGGCCAAATGTCGATTTTGAAATCACCAATCCCGATGACATCAAGATGGATGGTAACGGGCAAATGGGGTTGTTTTAAGTAAAAACAACCCCATTTTTTCGTATTTTATCCTATCTTTTTTTTTATTCGAATTTTCTTACCTTTACGACAGAAAAACATCTATTGTCCAACAAAAACAAATACAATAATTAAACCCTCAGCAGTTAATCGAGTGATTTAATCATTAAAAGACCATTAACAGCGGATTTCACTCCCAATTTGAGACATCAATACCCGACTACGCCATCTACCGTTTAAAAAAGCTTAGTTAAAGCATCAATGAAACGTATTATTCAAATAAATTAAACTATTCATTGTATTGTGGTGTTATGTGTATAGTATTAGGTTTCACATCGCCACTGTTGGACAAAGGATTTATTTAAAAAGCTACCTATGAAACCTGCAGAAGCCGTAGGCAAATGCAAGTTTCATTGCCATTGAAAAACAAAACAAAATGCAACGCATTCATTGATGCCATTGAATGCTGGCAAGAAATCAATAATTGTTCCAATGAAAAAACAAACAGTTTGCATTGTAATAGGCCTGTTGTGCCTGTTGTCGGTCCGTGGACAGCGCCTATCCTCAACCGAAGTTGAAAACCCAATTTCGCCATCGCTTGGCATCCTGGTAGGAACCGCCGGAGGTGGCTTGGAGTTTTATCAGCCATTCGGTAATCAGTTTGGTATCCAAGCTGGGTTTAGCCTCATGCCATTTGATACCCAGATTATCGGAACCTATGGCCAACAGGAAACGCGCTCACAGGTAAGAGCCCGGTTGCACAACGTGCACATACTCTTCGATTGGGCACCGTTCTACAAAGCCAGTGGTTTTTTCCGACACCTCATCATCAACGCCGGCGGAGGATACTTTATGCAGGCCAAAGGTTACATTCAAACCACATTAAACGAAAGTTACTTTTATGGAGACATCGAGGTGCCCTATTACCTGATCGGTGAGGTCAACACCCGTATAAACTGGAATGAAACTATAGCGCCTTACCTCGGGCTAGCCCTTACAGATATATGGATCGACAACCGTTTCGGTTTGGATTTCGGATTGGGTGGCTATTACCTCTCTGCTCCATCTGTACAATTGACGGGCACCAAACTGCTCGAATACAATCAAGCCAATGGGCCTATTATTGAACGGAACATCAGAAACTACCGGTTCTTACCTCAGCTCCAATTGGGCGTCAACTATCGATTTAAATTAAAATACTAATACTACCTCGAAAACAAGAAAATTCCTATGAAAAAAAATATGTTCTATATGCTTACGGGGTTGCTGGCTTTGGCGGGCATACAAAGCTGCGAAAACCCATTGAAGGATGTAAATATCCTGGTAAGCTCCGAAATCCTCAAATACACCACACTGCTGCACGTATCGGATACCGAAGGCGAACCACTATCCAACCTTTCGGTGACCATCAAAGGTCGTGATGCCGCATACATTTACAACCTGGAAGGACGCAAGCAGTTCAAGCTCGACGGTGGACTGTTGAATCTAGGTATCCATCCTGAACATGAGCCTACGCCCGGCAATCCGATTGTGTTCCAAGTAGAATTAAGCGGATCGGGTTATCTCACGCAAGTTATTCCCGTTACCATCGTTGACCAACAGTTTTCCAGCATCAATGCAATAAGTGTAATGGATTTAGATGCCGCACCTGCCGGTGTCACTGTGTATACACCTACCGTGGCGTTGGTAAATAACGCCATTGCCAAAACGCTGATCCTCACTACGCCGTTGAGCAACGCCTCAGAGCAATCCGTGCAGATCACCCTGCCTGTCGGCACCCAGTTTCTGGATGAAAACGGCAATATCCTCACAGGCACTGAGCTGACGGCCTCCATTATTAATGCCGACACAGACAAGGAAGGTGCGCTCAGCATTTTTCCCGGTGGCAGCCTGGCAACGAGCAACATCTACCTGGCTGAATCCAGCAATGCCTATTCAGGCGTATTCAACCCTGCGGCTTTTACCAATATCGAATTTTTCGTGGGGGGTGTCCCGGTACGCCGATTCAGTCAGCCCATCGAAATTGCCCAACAGCTAGATCCCGGGTTTCATAATGTCAATACCGATGCTCCCATAGCCCTAGGCGATCAATTGACCATATTCAGCTATTTCACCCATGAAGCACGATGGGATTACGAACAGGAGGCCACAGTAGAGGCCGATGGGGATGCGCTGGTTTCCACCTTTTCCACCGACCATCTAACGTGGTTCCTGAGCGGCAATTTTTTGCAAGCCTGCGAACAACCTGCCACTATACAACTGGAAGCCTCGTGGTTTGATTCTAGCGTGAGTTATCCGCTCACCATCGAAGCCGTCGTAGCAGGCAAAGTGGCCGCTGCCATTACAGTGTCCATTAATGCAGACAATCGAATTGTAAAATTCAATTATCTGCCCACTCAGGGCGTTACTATCCGGGTGCGCGATAATCGCGGTGCGATATTAGGCGAGCAGGCCGTCAACGCCACCTGCGGCGGCACGACGATCCTTTCACTCAACGACCCAGCCACCGTGAATGATCCGACTGTCACGTTGCAGCTGTATGTACGTTGCCCCGGCCAGTCTGAAGTGATTTCTGTATTGCCTACATTCTATCTATATTATAAAGAACACAACAGCAGTGACGATTACGCATTTTTAGGAGTGGTCACCGATGGCTTCCTTTCCACCCGGTTGCTGACGGTCGAAACCGTAGTATACGACTTCAAGGCAGTTTGGGGCAACAACATCAAAATCGTTGGCGGCCACCGGGTGCAAGAAGACAATAGCGGCACGGTGGGTATTGAACCGGGTGACATCATCGGAACGAAAGCCGGAGCCACCAATTTGGCCATACTTTCAGAAAAGTGTAGTGAATTATAGTCGCTGCCCTCAACGCGAGCTATCTGGTAATTTCTTTGTCTGATTTACCAGATAGCTTCATCGTTAACAAAAAAGAATCACAACATCAATTTTTCATACAGAAAGCACTTTAAGCTTAAAAAATCGACATATTTTACAACAACTTTCTTTTTCGATACCCGAGTTTGGAATATTTGGCATTTTTTTTGGATATCACCCAATAATTCTACCGATTCTTTAAAAGAATCATTAAAACAAATACAAAACGTTAATATTTTTTTAACATCCATCTACCATTTTATTAACGTTTAGAGCACAGTCAATTCGGTTCTTTGCTTTTTATCATGAATTTACGATGCAAACGCGTTATATTTTTCTTTTGAAGTTTGTTTTGATCCTCACGGATTTACTTTTTCTCAATCTCACATTTGCGATAGCCAGCGAGATCACGCGGCTGTATTATTATGGGGACACCAGTACGCTTTATCGATATTATTTGCCGGTAGTCAATTTATTGTGGCTGCTGTCTGGAGCTTCTTTCCGGTTGTATCTCCAATCTACCCTGGATCACCTCGAAAATATTTATCGAGCTACCTTACGCGCAGTTTTCCTCCATGCCATACTATTTTCTGCGTACCTACTCCTTGCCCACGGCCAAGGTGTCGACGCCAGTGCATTCCTACTAAGTTTTTATGGGATATTTGGTGTTTTCCTATTGGGTAGTCGACTCGTAGGAACCTATATTCAGGGCCTGCTGGAGAAACACTTCCGCATCCGCAAGACGGTTGCCATCATGGGCAAAAACGAGGGTGGACGTAGTCTCGCGAATTACTTTCGGGCCCATGAGCGCAACTACCTGTTCGAAGGGTACTTGACCGAGCGCGACGACCTGCTGCTTTCCGAGTCGGGCGGTATAACGAAGGCTGCCGAAAAGCAATTCCTTCGGGCCGTGGCAAAAGGGATTCAAGAAGTGTATGTATCGTTGCCTCCGCACCGCATTCCTCAGGCGGCAGCACTCGTCGAAGCGGGCGAGCGGCATTGTTTACGGGTCAAGCTTGTTCCCGACCTGACGAGACAGGACAAGGTACCTTACAATATCAGCGTTCTCGGTGATGTACCGGTCATCAGCATCCGGCAAGAGCCGGTGTACGACATCGAGGGACGATTTAAAAAGCGCTTATTCGATATGTTGTTCAGTGTGCTGGTAGTGGCATTCATCTTAAGCTGGCTATACCCCCTTATTGGCATGCTCATCAAGTTGGAAAGCCGCGGCCCCATTTTGTTTAAACAACAACGTACGGGCCGAGACAACAAGCCTTTTTGGTGCTATAAGTTCCGTAGTATGCGCGTTAATAATGAAAGTGACGACCGGCAGGCCACACGAGGAGACCGCCGCATTACCCGCATCGGGGCTTTCCTACGTCGCACCAGTCTTGACGAGTTACCTCAGTTCTTGAATGTATTACAGGGACACATGAGCGTTGTAGGCCCACGGCCGCACATGCTCAAACATACCGAGCAGTACAGCGCCATCATCGATCATTATATGACCCGGCAATTTCTTAAACCTGGCATTACCGGCTGGGCACAGATTAACGGTTACCGGGGAGAAACCACCGACCCACGACTCATGGAACGTCGCGTCGCTCACGACATTTGGTATCTCGAAAATTGGACTGCCATGCTCGACGTACGTATCGTATTTATGACGGTAATCAATGTGATTACAGGTGAAGAGAATGCACATTAAGCTTTCGTAAAACAGCTACTAAGGATATGGGTTTATTTAGCGTCTTAACCAAAGCAAAGACTGCCACCAACTTGTCTTGGCTGCAAACAGACATGCACTCTCACATTCTACCGGGCATCGACGATGGTTCGCCGGATATCGAATCTTCCATCGGGTTTTTAAAACGCTTACATGCCCTGGGACTTCGAGGGAGTTATGCTACCCCACATGTGTTCAAGGAAATGTACCCCAACAATGCAGAAACCATCGGAGCGGCTTTACAACAACTTCAAACGATCGCGGAAGTCGAAATTCCCGAATTCCAATTGGCGACTGCTGCAGAATACATGATAGATTCAGATTTTGTTACGTCGTACCAGCACATGCAGTTGCTTACGTTACCCGGCAATTACGTATTGATCGAAATGTCTTACGCTGCTGAAAATCCTGAGATCGACCGGCATGTGTTTGAGTTGCAAGTAAAAGGCTACACCCCCATCCTTGCCCATCCAGAGCGGTACGTGTTCTACCACGATCGCCCTGAACGATATCAGCGACTCAAAAGCCAGGGATGCTTGTTTCAACTCAACTTATTATCACCTTCCGGATATTATGGTGCGCCCGTCCGAAAAGCCGCCAAATGGCTACTTAAACATGGGATGGCAGACCTGGTCGGCACCGATCTCCACCACGCCAAGCACATGGCCGCTATTGAACGATTTGTACTCAGCGGCGATGCATACGCTGCTTTTAAAAAAAACCCGATTAAAAACGAGGAACTATTTAGCGCATGACAAAAAACACGCTATGCTTATTGACATTAGGGCTACTCGTAGGATTCAGTTCCTGCGTTTCCAACAAAAAAACCATCTATTTCAGAGACATCCCAACCGATAGCCCATGGGTGAATCTCCCTGCTTATCACGAACCATTGATTCAAGTAGATGATATCCTGCACATCACCATCCAAACCATCGATGGCGGTACCACGGCAGCCATCAATCAGTTGTCGGGCGCTCCGGCCAACGCGGGCAATCCGGCTGCTCCCACGATAGGAAATAATGTACCCACCGGCTACTTGGTGGACGAAGAGGGGCAGGTGACCATCCCCATCTTAGGCACGCTCAAAGTGGCAGGCTTGACCACTCCCGAAGCTCGCAAACTTATCAGTGGGGCAGCGTCGAAATATTTCAACGATCCTACCGTACAGGTTCGGTTCGCTAACTTTAAGATTACGGTGATCGGAGAAGTTGCGAAACCAGCCACCTATACGGTGCCTAATGAAAAAATAACGTTATTGGATGCCATCGGCATGGCGGGTGATCTCACCATTCACGGTCTTCGGGAAAATGTCTTGCTGGTACGGGACAATAACGGACAGAAAGAATTTGTTCGCTTTAATCTCAATTCGTACGAAACATTCGAATCGCCCTACTTCTACCTGAAGCAAAACGATGTCATTTATGTGGAGCCGGGCAAGAGCAAGGTGGCTTCCACCAATGTAGCACGTACGCAAGCGATTTCGATCTTCGCGAGCGCAGTAACGATCATCACAGTCATCATATCTCGACTTTTTTAACACAACAACAAGATATAAAAGCTTATGAAGGAATGGCAGGACGATGATTTTGAACGAGAAGGACAAGAAGACAATCAAAAGCTGATTGAGTTTCTTGGCAAATTGTGGGCCAACTGGTATTGGTTTGCCTTATTTGGCATTCTCGGATTAACCGTTGCTTACCTAAATTTGCGCTACAGTACGCCGGTATATAAAATCAATGCTAAATTGCTGGTTACCGAGGAACAAAAAGGTGCTTCCACGACCGGGACGGGCGTATTTCTGGGCGATCTAAATAGCTTTTTTGGCGGTGTCAATTCGGTAGATAACGAAGCAGAAATCCTGAAGACCCGCTATCTGATGGAGCAGGTAGTGCATAAGCATAATGCACAGGTCAATTACTTCGTCCCCGGGGACGTCCGTGATGTGGAAGTATATCCTTCACCGTTTGACGTTACGTTGCTGCGTCCTGATTCGTTGATAGGCGGCGGGACGTTTCGTTTGCAGTTGAATGACAGCGGGCGCTTCGTCGTTAGCCGAGACCGTTTTGAACAGGAAATTACCTTTGGCACCACCATTGAGCTTCCCGACGTGGGTTCAGTCGTGATTAGCCGAAACTCGAAGATACCTATCGGCAAAACGGCCTACCAATTTGAAGTAACTCCCTTTGACACCCGGGTAAACGAATATATGAGGCGGCTTTCCATCGGAGTAACAAACAAACAAGTGTCCACTATCGACTTGGCATTTGATTACCCGCTCAAAGCTAAAGGCGAAGGCATCCTCAGGACCGTTCTTGAAACGTATACTGAAAATAACCTTCAGGACAAAAATACGATTGCTGACAGCACCATTGCATTTATCGATAATCGCTTGCTGTTTGTTGGTCAAGAATTGGGCACTGTGGAAGGTGATATCCAAGAATTTCGGCAATCCAAGCAACTTGCGGATATCTCTGCACAATCCCAACTGTTGTTGGAAAATTCAGCTGAATATGTTAAGCAATTGACCGAAGTGGAAACGCAGCTTACGATTTTGGGCAATTTACGCGAGTACCTGGCAGATCAAAAAAACCAGCGGGTGGTACCGAGTGCCCTGTTACCCGGCGATATGGTGTTCAATGGATTGGTAGAACGTTACAACACGTTGCTTTTGGAACGTGATCGGCGTCTACTGAGTGCGACATTGAATAACCCGACAGTCCGAAACCTGGATCAGCAGCTAGCCAACCTGCGTGCCGATATGTTGGCCAACCTTGAAAACACTCGAAACCGGTTTGAAACGACCCGGAACGAGCTCCGCCGGAAAACTGGCCAGTTGGAGTCTGAAGTCAGACGTGTTCCCGCCACGGAACGCCAATACCTCGATCTTGCTCGCCAGCAGCAGATTAAGCAGGAACTATATATTTATCTATTACAGAAGCGGGAAGAAACTGCCATCAGCAAAACGGCCAACATCTCCAATAGCCGCATAATCGACCCTCCCAAGGCGGAGCCCCTCCCATTCTCGCCGAGACGCACGCGCACATTAGCCATGGGTCTGTTAATAGGCCTCATCATACCGGCAGCAAGTATCTATCTCCGCGATTTACTTAATACCCGTATTCGCAACCGAGACGACATTCAAAAGCAAACCCCGCTTCCCATTGTTGGAGAAATCAGCCACAGCGCTTCCAAGCAAACACTGGTGGTAACGAAGGACTCCCGCGCTCCAATTGTCGAGCAATTTCGGGCGCTTCGCACCAATTTAGCATTTTACTTAAGTAATATCGATAAACCGACGATTCTCCTTACTTCGAGCATGAGTGGAGAGGGCAAGTCCTTTGTTGCATTAAATATGGCTATGATTTTTGCCATTTCCGGCAAAAAAGTCGTGGTGTTGGAAATGGATCTACGCAAGCCAAATCTATCTATAAAGCTGAATATTCCAAACAGCTTTGGATTTACCAATTACATCATCTCTCCTTCTCAAACCCCCGCCAGTATCATTCGGCCTTCGGGTGTACACGAGGGACTTTATATGATTAGTTCAGGTCCTATCCCACCCAATCCAGCAGAGATGATTCTACACGAACGGACCGGTGAATTGATGGCCTATTTGAAACAGGAATTTGATGTAGTGATCATCGACGCTCCCCCCATTGGCTTGGTCACCGATGCGCAATTGCTAAGCCATCATGCCGATCTGACACTGTATCTGGCAAGACAAGGGTATACCTATAAACGGCAATTACAGATACCTAACGAACTTCACCAAAGTGGAAAAATGAAACAGATAGCCTTGATTATAAACGATATTCAAAGGACCAAAACTGGTTATGGATATGGATATGGTTACGGATATGGTCATGGTTACGGATACGGCGATTATGGAAATGAAAAACAAGGAAAGCAGAAATGGTGGGATCGGTTCTCAAAAAACAGCTAACGACAAGGAATGAAAAAGAATGCATCCATTTACATTGCCGGCCATCGAGGCATGGTGGGCAGCGCGATTAAGCGACACCTGGAAGGTGCAGGATATACGAATTTGCTACTACGCACATCGTCCGAACTTGATTTACGTAATCAACAAGTAGTAAACGATTTTTTTGCGTCGGAGCAACCCGAATATGTATTTCTAGCCGCTGCCAAAGTAGGCGGTATCATGGCCAACAATATCTACCGCGCTGATTTTATTTATGATAATCTAATCTTGGAAACCAATGTTATCCATGCTGCCCATGTGTTCGGTGTTAAAAAATTACTTTTTCTGGGCAGCAGTTGTATCTATCCAAAAATGGCACCTCAGCCATTAAAAGAAACCTATTTACTTACTGGGCCGCTGGAATCCACTAATGAGCCCTATGCTATCGCGAAAATCGCCGGGATTAAACTATGCGAAGCCTACAGGGACCAATATGGAAAAGACTTTATCAGTGTCATGCCCACCAATCTCTACGGCATCGGGGATAACTACCATCCTGAGAACTCGCATGTATTGCCGGCATTGATACGCCGTTTCCATGAAGCCAAAGAAACAAATCAATCCAGCGTAACTATTTGGGGCAGTGGTACTCCCAAACGCGAATTTCTTTATGCCGATGATTTGGCGGAAGCCTGCGTCTACCTGATGAACCATTATAGCGAACGTGAACTGATCAACGTGGGTACAGGAGAAGATCTCACAATCAAAAAATTGGCCGAATTAATCAAAGATGTTGTCGGCTACGGCGGTAAGTTGGTGTTCGACACCAGCAAGCCCGACGGCACACCGCGCAAATTGATGGATGTCAGCAAACTGCATAGCGTGGGCTGGGCACATAAGACCTCCTTAGAGATGGGGATATCTTTAGCTTATCAGGATTTTCTCCAACATCAATACGTTGAAAGATAGGAAATAAATAGACGAATTAGCAAACAGCAAAAAAAAATGAAAACAGCACTCATAACCGGCATTAATGGACAGGATGGCGCTTATCTCGCTGAGTTATTACTCAAAAAGGATTACATGGTACATGGAGTTAAACGCCGTTCTTCACTAATCAATACCGATCGTATTGATCACCTTTATCAGGATCCTCATGACGAAAATGTACGATTCAAACTGCATTACGGTGACATGACCGACAGCACCAACCTGATCCGTATCATCCAGGAGACACAGCCCGATGAGATTTACAATTTAGCAGCCATGAGCCACGTGAAAGTTAGCTTTGATACCCCGGAATATACGGCCAATGCCGACGGCATCGGCACACTGCGCCTGTTAGAGGCCGTCCGTATATTGGGATTGGAAAAAAAAGCACGCATATATCAAGCTTCAACTTCTGAATTGTATGGCTTGGTACAGGCTGTACCTCAAAGTGAAACCACTCCCTTTTATCCACGAAGTCCTTATGCGGTTGCCAAACTGTATGCCTACTGGATTACGGTCAATTATCGGGAAGCGTACGGCCTGTATGCCTGCAATGGGATTCTCTTTAACCATGAAAGTCCTTTGCGGGGCGAAACGTTTGTCACCCGTAAGATTACCCGAGCAGTGGCGGCCATCGCCCTCGGCTTGCAACAGAAAATGTTCTTGGGCAATCTGGATGCCCGCCGGGACTGGGGCCATGCGAAAGATTATGTGCGCGCTATGTGGCTCATCCTTCAACAGGAAAAACCAGAAGATTATGTTATTGCCACGGGCATCACTACGCCGGTCCGCGATTTCGTGAAGATGGCATTTAGAGAGATCGGCGCCGAAGTAGAATTCACAGGTGAGGGAGTCCGAGAAAAAGGTGTAATCAAATCGGTGAGCAATTTAGACTTCTCCTTGAAAGTTGGTCAGGAAGTCGTCGCCGTGGATCCCGCATATTTTCGCCCCACTGAAGTGGACCTACTGATCGGTGATCCCACGAAATCCAAGACCAAATTGGGGTGGGAACCCGAATACAATTTACCGGCACTCTGCAAAGAAATGGTAGCTTCCGATCTGGAGATTTTCCGAAAAGATGATAAGACCCAATGGGAACACCTGGTGGGATAACGCGCAGACGTAATTACCACAAAAAAACGAATAAATGAAGATTTTAGTTGAAAATTCGACATGGAACAATGTAGGCGACGGTTTTTACCAAACGGCCTTATTTGCGATGATCAAAGATCTGTACCCCGAGCATGAAGTTTACATGGAAGAAGGGCCTACCAATCGTGCATTCCGAGTAAAAGGAAGACGTAAAAGCAATTTTTTCCACCTAATGGATTATCAGGACGCCGATGTTCATATTTTCTCTGGTCCCATGATCCGGCAGATATTAACGAACTACAAGGAAAAAATCGAGACGATAAAAAAGAAAGGTAACGCATACATGCTGATTAGTGTGTCCGGTGTTGGAGGCACGGAAGCGTTACGTCGGGAGACCGGCGAATTTCTACGAAAACATCCCCCCCTATTGTTGTCTTCACGGGATGAAGAAACATACAACAGGTATAAGGATGATGTTCCGCAATCATATAACGGTATCTGCGCAGCCTTTTTGGTAAATCGGCTCCCTGTTGATCAGATAACGCCAGGTTTCCCATTCTTTATCAGTAGTTTCTACAGGGAATTGGAGCCTATCTACCATACCAACGGAACCGTTTCGCTTGAAAATCTCCTACTGAATCGGAAAAAAACGTTTTTCAATTTACCTCATGATTATTCGAGGCATTTAAATTTCCTTAGACCCCAGCAGGAAAAGGTAGGCGAACATCGGATCGTGCGGGTTCACCAAGATTTATCTACACACTATTACCACATCAAATTCTCACACCCCAATTCATTCATGAGTTTTAACCCATTGTCTTATTTAGCATTATACAAGTCGGCCGACTTCACCGTATCAGATAGGGTTCACTCATGTGCCGCCAGTTTAGCTTTCGGAAAACCGGCAAGATTGTTTACATCATCCCCCAGAGCAGGGATTTTTGATAGGTTGGGAATAGACTATAAAACCAACAATGGGATTATGAAGCCGAATCTGGCGATTATTGATGAGGAAATGGTTAAACTTCAGAACGTCATTAAGCGTACATTATAAAGACGACATGTCTGTAAAGCGAAATTTATTAAAAAACGGCATCGCAACAAGTTTCCAGAAACTTGTTACAGTGGGCGAACAGCTGCTGTTGGTACCTTTTTTTATTTCTGCATGGGGAGTTGAATATTATGGAGAGTGGTTAACGCTGACTATAATTCCCAGCATGTTGGCTTTTTCCGATTTCGGATTTGGCTCCTCTGCAGCAAGCGCGTTTGTGTTGAAGTATGCGGCGGGGGATAAGCATGGAGCAGCTGACATCGGAAAAACGGGATTGATGACCATCACAGGCCTTGTTTTGACGGGAATCGTACTTAGCCTGTTTACCATCACATTATTAGCTCACTATCGGATTTTTGACAAAACGATTATTGATAGTAGCGACGCTATATGGTCGGTTTCTATTCTGATTTTGGCACGGCTGGTCAGTTTCTATAAACACCTTTTCGAAGGGTATTTCAGAGCGGCTCGTAGGGCTTCCTTAAGTATCAACTTATGGTCTATGCACGCCTGCCTGAACCTCATTGCAGGTGCGTGCACGCTGTTGATGGGGTATGGAATTGTAGCCTTCGCACTATCCCAACTTATTGTCGGCATGCTGTTCAATTTGTATTATGCAAAGAGAGGGATATCGTTGCTGAATTTAGGCAACGAGGTAAGTGGACGTGTGACCAAAGATTGTGCGGCAGTCATTGCGGCGAAAGGCTTCGGCTACCTGTTATCTCCAGTATGGCAGTCCATTTTTTTCCAAGGCACAACACTTGCGGTGAGGTTGACCTTGGGCGCAGAAGCTGTTGCCATATTCAACACAGTTAGGACGCTTAGCCGGTCCGTCAACCAATTTTATAGCATGGTAAATAGCACGGTATTTCCTGAACTGCAATACGAAATCGGTATGGGGAATACGTCAAATGCTAACAGGTTGTTTCGGGTTTCCATTTTTGGTGTTTTCCTTTTGGCCGTCATCGGTGGAGCACTGCTTTGGGCAATAGGTCCTTGGGTGTACCAGCTTTGGACTAGAAATGAATTGAAAGTACCGCCATATGTGTGGGATTTTTTTGTGACTGGCATACTTTTCAATGCACTCTGGTGGTCTGCTGGTATGGTGTTCAGGGCAGTAAACAAACCTTATAAGTTTGCGCTGGCCGGCTTGATCGGCTCCCTTATTGCAGTCGTACTTACCTATTACCTGTCCCTTCAATTTGGACTCGCTGGTGCCGCGGCTGGCTATCTTTTTCTCGATTTAGCGATGGCGCTCTATATTTTACCTGCGAGTTGCGGTATGCTGAACATGAGGTTGTCAGATTTTTTCAAACACGGTTCGAAAGAAACCCTCATACTTTTCAACACCATGACAAAGCGTTTTATCAATTCTTCAAAATATGCGTAAGCCAATCCGGGTAATCATATCGACAGGACAAGGGAGGTTACATCTCATTCAATCGGCCATTTACATCAAAAAGCATGGAACGATTGTCAAGGTCATAACTGGATGGGTTCCAAGGAACTGGATCCCGGACTGGTTAATTAATCTACTAGGTATGATAACCGGAAGAAAGGATAAATTGGCTATCGGTATGCGTAAGCGATCACCTGAAACATTGAAAAACAACATATCAGGCAACTGGATAGCGGAGTTCCTTGTTCAAGGCTTATTTATACTATCGAAACTTCGGCTAATTCCCCGTTCCAATAGTGCCGTTTTAGGTTGGAAAGCGTTTGGTTGGCTGTCACGACCGTTGATTAAGAATGCTGACATCTTTCATGTACGTAGTGGAGCGGGGGCTGGAGGAGCAATAGAAATAGCCAAACAAAGAGGCATGAAAGTCGTCGTGGATCATAGCATTGCCCACCCCGATGAACTAACTAAACAGCTAAATAAAGCCACTAAGAGAGAGCTACCAACAACCGATAAATTTGCCACGATCAACCCGCAAGACGACTTTTGGAAACTGGTGCTGGGCGATTGTATGAAAGCAGACATCTTATTGGTAAACTCAGAATATGTCAAGTGGTCTTTTATCGCGGCGGGATATCCAACACAAAAAATCCGGGTGATACCACTAGGGATAAATCCGGAATTTACAGCAAAGAAACAGCGCTATACGTTGCAAAATGACACCATTCGATTGGTGTTCAGCGGGGGTTTTGGTAGTAGAAAAGGTGCGGCCATCATATTTGATGCTCTTGGTCAACTACGTAAGAAAGGCATTCCTTTCGAATTCGATATCATCGGCACTATCGCAAACGGTACGGTAGTGCCCGATTGGGCGAAAAGCACAAACATCCGATTTCATGGTCACCTTCCTCAATCCGAGATGCTGCCGATACTACTCAATAGCGATATTTATATCTTTCCTACTTATGCAGAAGGAGCTGCACAATCGGTGAAAGAAGCCATGGCTATTGGGCTACCTGTCATCACTACTCGTCAAAGTGGAGCCCCTATTACAGATCAAGCAAATGGATGGCTCATAGAGGACGACAATCCAGAAGCATTGATCGAAGCGATAAAAAAGCTCAGTAGAAATGTTCAATTAAGGGAAAAATTGGGCACCGGTGCGGCAAAGATCATTGAAGAAGGTCATACATGGGACCAATACGGATTGGCGGTTACGAAACTTTATGAGGGTCTATTGACACAATAACATGACATTGATGGATAGAAGAAAATACCGTTTTTTTGCGTTTGCATACGCTGCTTTATCCAAATTAAGGATATCTTTGATAGGCCAGCTTGGCGTAAACGAACTGCTGGCTGCCATTTTCTTGATATCTTACCAATCCTGGAAAACGCTTTTTCGCCACGTCCCAAACTTAAAAAACGTCACGGCCACGTACCTGATTTTCCTGTTTTCCCAGGTAGTAAGTGATCTGGTCAATGATTCTTCCATAAACAATATGGCACGGGGGTGGGCAAACATTGTCATGGCCATTATTGTTACTGTTTTCCTAGCAAGGTTAGTACTCCGAGCAAATCAAAACGTGATCTACTACTTAATCGGATCTGTTGTTAGTATCCTAATTTTTGGTAATGTGTCCATCGGTGAGATCGACCTTGCTGAGATGGGGTTTTTCAAGTTTAGGTTGGTTCCCGCGCTTAATGCGTTATTGATGGTAGGTTCTTGGTATATGTTGAAGAAACAGCCAACCAATCGTATCAATATTGTGGTGCTTTTTATATTATATGGTTTGTTTAACATCGCATCGGATTCACGTTCCAATGGTATTATCTTTATCGGTGTTGCCCTATTATTCTATTGGAAGCACATCCTCCCGAGAATCACATTTAAAAAAATCGCGCCCTATGCGATAGGTTTTTTACTTTTATGTCAGGGGCTATATAGCTTATACGTTTACCAAGTATTGGAAGGCAAAATCGGAGGAGAACACACCCGAAACCAAATCACCCGCATTTCGAATCCCTATAACCCGCTTAATTTATTGGTGACCGGCCGGGCAGAGGTCTATGCTGGTATCGTTGCGGCTTCAGACCGTCCAATCTTCGGACATGGCTCATGGGCAATCGATAAAGATGGAAAATACATGTTCTTAGTGCATCAGCTCCACAGTGAAGAAGAAAAATTTCTTGACCGATTGAGAAATAATGACGAAGTACTGATCATTCCCAGCCATTCAGTTTTAGTTGGAGCATGGATGACTTCTGGAATCATCGGATTCGGGGCGTTGGTGTTCTTATTTTCGTTATTTGTTAAATGCGGTTTCAATTTAATTACAAGTAGGTACATCGTTGCTAGCCCCTATTTTCCAATCGTCCTATTGTTTTTCATCAACGGATTTTGGACTTTTCTCTTTTCGCCCTTGTCGCATATCAGGGAATCCTTGCCCGTGATGGTCGCCTTTATACTTGTGCTGCATCAAAAGAAGATTTACCACTATAAAAAGCTAGCCAAAAGGAAACAAGTGACAAAGAATTCGAGGCCGGTAGAGATTTCAGGTTTCCAATAAACATTATTACATGTATGCTATGAATAAACCAGATACATTGGTTGTTACACCGACTCTAGGCAATAGAAGTAGTCTCTCGAAAACCATACAAACCGTGGCAACGGTCGGAGGTGACAGGGTGAAACATGTGTTGGTCACACCACTGGGAAAATATGACGAACTGAAAGCCTGTTTCCCTAGCGTAACGATCGTTCCAGAACCAGAAAACTGCAGAGGTATCTATACGGCATTAAACTACGCATTAAAAAAATTTGCCGGTGATTTTATCTACCTAACATATATCAATGACGATGACTATTGGCTTCCAGATTTTAAGCGGCTATTTTCGTTACTTGATAATAACGAGCACGTTGAAGTAGCTTACGGAAGAACTCTGTATGTGGATGAAAACGGCCATATCCGGGGCGAACAAACGTCAATGCCCGCGTACAAGGCATTCCATCATTTATTGCGAGCAAATATCATTTTATTTACCCAACAAGCTACACTGATGAGGTCAGCTATCTACTTGCAGCATCACGGATTTGATGAATCCTATAAATTGATTGCCGATAGTGCTTTTTGGCTTAAATTGATTCGAGAAGGCACAAAATTCAGCTATATAAATAAATTATGCGCAGCATACACTATCCAGGAGAACCAATTATCTTCAGACAAAAATGTACAGTCCAGCGAACGTCGCATACTACTGAATCAACTGGGTAAACCATCGCATACGTATAAAACGTTACTCTATAAATGGTTGTTTAGGGTGTACAATCTACGGATATACCTAAGCAGAATATGCTCGCTAAAACCTCTTAACCCATCCAAATGATAAAAAAACTAATCGCATTTATTCTTCCTTGGCGCCTTAAGCGTTGGTTTTTGATACGGTTTTTTGGCTATCAAATCGATCCGACAGCAAGGATTGGTTTCGCTTGGGTGTTCCCTAAAATGTTGACTATGGAATCGAGTAGTAAAATAGGTCACTTTACGGTTGCCATCCATTTGGATCGTATAAAAATGGGACACGCTTCTACGATTGGCAGAAGCAATTGGATTACTGGTTTTCCTACTACTTCAAAATCGTTGCACTTTGGCCATCAGCTTGAAACGCGGAAATCGGAGTTGCTACTGGGCGACCATTCAGCGATAACTAAGCAACACCATGTTGACTGCACGAACAGTATAATTATCGGAAAATTCGTTACTGTGGCAGGCTACCATTCCCAACTGCTTACACATTCAATCGACATAGAAGCCTGCATTCAAGATAGCTACCCTATACGAGTCGGAGATTATTGCTTCATAGGCACCAATTCGGTTATTTTAGGGGGGGCTAGTTTACCTGCTTATTCCGTGTTAGGTGCAAAGTCGTTACTCAACAAAGCATTTGATCAAGAATATGCGCTATACGCCGGTGCGCCGGCAACATTTATCAAAACATTAAATAAAGAGGCCAAGTACTTTTCAAGATCAACTGGCTACGTAATTTAATTACATGATGAATATCCTTCGTGTCATTACTAGCATGAACCCAGCCCATGGGGGGCCTGCGCAGGGTATACGGAACAGTATTCCGGCTCTAGAGCAAATCGGCGTCTCGAATGAAGTGCTTTGTTTCGATGCGCCTGATGAGCCTTATTTATATAAGGACGATTTTACCATCCATGCCATCGGCCCTGCAAAGGGTCCGTATGCCTATTGCCCGGCATTGCACCCATGGTTGTTGAATAACCTGCAACGCTTCCAAGCCGTGGTCATACACGGTCTATGGCTATACAACAGCTACGGCACTTACCGAGCATTAAAGCAATACAGAGCTCAGCATAAAGATGCTCCAAAATTGTTCGTGATGCCCCATGGCATGCTGGATCCTTATTTCCAAAAAGCAACTGGTCGCAGACTTAAAGCCTTACGTAACTGGCTCTTTTGGCACATAGTAGAACAGTATACCATAAACAACGCTCATGGGATATTATTCACTTGCGAGCAGGAACTGTTGCTGGCCAGAAAAACATTTCCTCAATACCGCCCCAAAAAGGAGCTGAACATAGGCTATGGTATCCAACCCCCTCCACCGTATGCTGCCAAATTAACACACGCATTCAATTCGGTTTGTACGACGCGAGTTGACCAGCCTTATTGGCTTTTCTTAAGTCGTATTCACAAGAAAAAGGGTGTGGACTTGCTCATTAAAACTTACCTCAAATTGTTTAACGAAAACCATAATTTACCAGCTTTAGTTATTGCCGGTCCAGGGTTAGACTCCTCTTATGGAAAGGAGATTACATCGCTTGCCCAATTCAACAACCAAATCTCATTTACCGGGATGTTAGTTGGCGACGCAAAATGGGGGGCTATATATGGATGTGAGGCATTTGTATTACCGAGCCATCAGGAAAATTTCGGTATTGCCATTGCAGAAGCTCTGGCTTGTGAGAAGCCCGTACTTATAACCGATAAAGTAAACATTTGGCGAGAAATTGAAGTAGGAGGTGGCGGGCTTGTCGAGACTGATACGGAAAAAGGTGTATTCACTTTGTTAACACGATGGCTTAAGTTGCCCGAAACGAAAAAAAAAGAGATGGCGACTTCAGCCAAGCAAACGTATGAAGCTATCTTCACGATTGAAAAAGCTGCTACGCGAATGGCAGAAACATTAAAATCAAATAGCTATGTCTTATAATAATGACACTTACACAGGCCCTTCTTTCTCGCTACGTAATCGGCTGGGCAGAGTGATTTGGGGCATTGTTTACTCATTTTTCTTTCGGTATTCACCCCGTCCTTTCCATAGCTGGCGTACCTTTTTACTTCGGCTCTTCGGTGCCCAAATTGGCAAAGGTGTACATATCTACCCTCGGGTAAAAATCTGGGCGCCCTGGACCGTCAAGATTGGCGACGAGAGCGGCGTAGGCGACGATGTCAACCTATATAGTCAAGCAGCTATTACAATTGGCAAGCGCGTGGTCATTTCACAGGGTACATACATCTGCACCGGTACGCACGATTATAAGAAACGGGGATTCCCTCTGCGCGCATCACCCATTATTATTGGAGACTATGCATGGATAGCTACCGAAGTATTTGTTCATCCGGGCGTAATAATCGGCGAGGGATCTGTGGTAGGAGCGCGCTCGGTCGTCACGAAAGATACGGAGCCTTGGATGGTCTATTCCGGTTTCCCGTGCGGACCGATCAAAAAGCGTATCATCATTGATTAACTATTATCATGCTTTCAACAGTCATTTTAACAAAAAACGAAGAAAAAGATTTACCGAAATGCTTGGCATCGTTGGCATGGTGCAATGATATTCACGTGCTCGACTCGGGCAGTACAGATAAAACAGTCTATATCGCTGAGCAGAATGGTGCACAGGTATATACTCATCCGTTTGAATCTTTCGGAAAACAAAGAAATTATGCGCTTGACCATCTCCCAATCAAATACGAGTGGGTAATTTTTTTAGATGCTGATGAAGTGGTTACACCGTTATTTAAAGAAGCACTCTTTACCGCCGTCAGACAAGCGGCCCAAGATGTGGCCGGGTTCTATTGCTGTTGGAAAATGATGCTTAATGATGTTTGGCTTAAACGTTGCGACAATTTCCCCAAATGGCAATTTAGAGTAGTGCGTAAGGACAAAGCACGGTTTACCGATTTTGGACACGGACAAAAAGAAGGTGAAGTGCATGGAGAAATAGTCTATCTGAAAGAACCCTACTTGCACTATGGTTTTTCGAAAGGATGGTCGCAATGGATCGACAGACACAATAGATATTCCTCTCAGGAAGCTGTAGCTAGGTTACATAATCGTCCATCTTTCAAGAATATTTTCTCTAGGAATCAAAGTATACGGAATCCCGCATTGAAATCATGGCTCAGCCAAATGCCCGGCTGGCCGTTTTTACGATTTTTGCAGGCCTACATACTAAAGCTTGGGTTTCTTGAAGGAAAGCCTGGGTTCATCTACTGCGCCAACATGGCTTACTACGAGTTTTTAATTCAAATAAAAATGAGAGAGTTGAAGTATGAAGAAAAGGAATTAGCACAGTAATAGACGAGAAAGACATACAGCTATGGTTAAAGCATCCAACTACTCGAACGTATGCGTATCTTGATTTTCGGCATCAACTATTCTCCAGAACTTACTGGAATCGGAAAATATACCGGTGAGATGGCGGCTTGGTTTGCTGCCCGGGGGCATGACGTGGCCGTTGTCACCGCAAAGCCGTACTACCCCGAATGGGAAATACACCGAACCTACAAGGGGACAGGCTGGCTGACCGAACAGATCGCAGGCGTGACCGTATACCGCGTGCCGCTATATGTGCCGAAGAACGTGACGGCTAAGAAACGCATCCTGCATGAATTTTCGTTCCTAGCCGGAGTATTCCCCAAATGGCTTGGCTTGCTACTCAAAAAGAAATACGATATCGTTATCAACATTACTCCTCCGTTTCATTTGGGTTTCTACGCAATATGTTATGCCAAACTGAAACGGGCTAAATTGATCACCCACATTCAGGATCTCCAAGTTGATGCCGCAAAGGAATTGGGCATGATTCGTAACGGACGATTATTGAACAGTATGTTCCGCGCAGAAAAATACCTGCTAAATCGGAGTAACCGGGTATCTTCAATCAGTTTGGGTATGAAAAAGAAAATACTGGCAAAAGGGATATCCGAAAAGAAATACATCATGTTTCCCAATTGGGTAGATGAAAACACCATCCAGCCGCTTGCTCGCGAAGCATCCCTGCGCAGAGACTGGAACATTCCAATGGATGACAAGGTCGTCTTATATTCAGGCAATCTCGGTGAAAAACAAGGGCTGGAAATCATTATTGACGCCGCTAAGCAGTTCCGAGAGCGGACCGATGTGCATTTCGTCATCTGTGGCTCCGGAGGTGCATGCGATAGACTCAAGGCGATGGCGGAACAAGCACGTTTGCCTCAGATTCGTTTTTACCCGCTGCAGCCATATGAAAAGCTATCAGCGCTGCTGGCCACGGCTGATGTTCACCTCGTACTGCAAAAGAAATCTGCGTCGGATCTTGTCATGCCCAGCAAATTAACGGGTATCCTGGCTGCTGGTGGCTGCGCCATCGTATCTGCCGTGCAGGGCACCTCTCTTTATGAAGTCGTCTCTAACAATCAATTAGGGTTCATTATCGAACCTGAGTCGGTTGAAGCATTGGTGTCGGGCCTTCACCAGGCACTAACCGCCGACCTGATACCGTACCGCAAGCAAGCCCGGCACTATGCGGAGCGATTTTTGAGTAAAGAACATATATTACAGGAATTTGAACAGGATTTATTGAAACTAATGGCTTATGATCAGTAAACGCAGATTCTTCCGCTATTTATTCCTATCGACTATGCTTTTGGCAAGAGTTGAGAAAGGGATTGCACAGTGGACCGATTCGCTGAACTTGCGTGTAGGTATCCTTGCAACAATGGCTTCCAAAGGCTTTCAACCGTTGTGGATTGAATCTAACCGATTTGGCCTACTCAGTGAAGAAGGCCAAGATGTGGCTACATATATAGGAGGCCGGAATACACATGTTTTTCCAGCAGGCAAACGCAGTTTTCGATTAGAATATGGAGTGAATGTCGTGAATAACCAGCACTTTAACCGAGTAGTCTTCCAACAAGGTTACGCGAAAGTGAGATATGGCGCATTGGAATTCAGAGCAGGGCGTTATGAAGAAATATTAGGAGAAGTGGATCCCCTGCTTTCGACAGGATCCCTCGGCATCAGCGGAAATGCGTTGCCTATCCCTAAAATTGGATTTGCATTTCCCACGTACGTCGATGTGCCCTATACAAACGGCTGGTTACAGATAAAAGGGCAAATCAGTCATGGCTGGATGGGCAATGAGCAGTCTATGAAACGTGCTTGGTTTCATGAAAAGACCTTTTACGCCAAATTAGGAAACGGCCCGTTTAAAGTATATGGTGGTGTGCAGCACTTCGCTGTGTGGGGCGGTGAACGGGGAAATTTTAAGCTAGATCGGTCTTGGAAGGGCTTTTTTGATGTGCTCTTTGCAAAAGAAGCTAACGATGGAAGCGTATTCGGCGAGACACGTCCGAACCGTGCAGGTGATCAACGGGGACTGATCGAATTTGGTGGAGATTTAGAAACCGATGACGCATTATTTCATATGTACTTCCAAGTACCCTTTGAAAGTGGAATGGGAATTGATATTCGCAATATTGACCGGGTGGGCGGTCTGAATGTAACATTCAAAGAACATCATTGGTTGGATCGGCTGCTCTTTGAATTCATTTATACAAAGCAGATGGAAAGCTTTCAGAACGCCCAACTTCAAAGTTATTACAACAATGGAGTCTACGCAACCGGATGGGAATACCATTACCGAAATATAGGCACACCGCTATTTCTCAGCCGTTATCGAGGTTCAAATTTTCTTCCAATTACCGCAGTCGACTGGCGTCATGATGAAGATCCCTCGCTGGGTAACACAAACTTCGTCAACAACCGCATCATCGGCGGTCATTTTGGAATGTTACATCGATATAGTTCAACCATCTCGGCACGTACCATGATTACGTTTACTCGTAATTTTGGTACACATAATAATTTTATTACTTCCTCTCCGCAAAATCAGCTATATACGATTCATGAAATAAAAGCAGCTATACAACAAGTGCTAGGTTTACAAGTTTCCGCAGGTATAGCCTATGATACAGGTGGATTTTATAACAACGTTGGGGGGCTATTAGGAATCAGCTATCAACTGAAAGGCCGATAAAAATAGTGCTCATTGAAGAATAAATAAATCCAATGGAAGTAAAGAATATCTGTTGCATCGGAGCGGGCTACGTGGGAGGTCCGACGATGTCAGTCATCGCCCAGCAATGTCCCCACATTACGGTCACCATCGTGGATATCAACGAGGAGCGCATCGCCGCCTGGAACGATTCGGATCTCTCCAGGCTGCCGGTGTACGAACCGGGGCTTGCCGAAGTGGTTGCCGAAGCCCGCGGGCGCAACCTGTTCTTTTCGACGGATGTGGATGGGGCCATTGCCGGGG